>JADHED010000894.1_pt1 | contig 29054 bp, 23 predicted proteins | sample 8952041 | NCBI WGS metagenome assembly JADHED01 (sample SAMN16124423, study PRJNA663239) | bioreactor sludge metagenome | isolation source: sludge (control) | place: India:Bengaluru | collected 2018-09-08
CCCGTGCCTATTATCCTAACAATCAGAAGATTATAGCGTTTTTAAGGGCCGACTAGTGTAGATTTGGAGAATTGAGAGAAACAAGGCAGGCAAATGGAAGGAATTCGGGCCGCAGAGAAGCCTCCCTTCCGGCCATAAACTTCGAAATTTCCGTCAGAGAGACGGATGTTCCGCAAGATACCCGTCCGCAATGTTCCTTAACTCGGCAAGAGACTCCACCCGCTGAAGTTTTTCCCGGAGGCGGGGGCCGCCGGGCATCCCCCGCGTATAAGCCATGAGTCGGGCCCGCATGGCTTTCATCGCAAACAATTCCCTCCCTCCCCACCACTCAATTTCCTTGGTGCAGTGCAGAAGGATGAAATCCCACTGCGCGCGGGCGGTGGGAGGTTCCGGAATGGCTCCCCCTTCGAGGGCTTGTCGGATTTCGGAAAAAATCCACGGATGGTTCATGGCGGCACGGCCGATCATGATTCCCGCAACCTTTGTCTCCCGAAGGCGGCGACAGGCGGCATCGGCACTGTTGATGTCCCCATTTCCAATCACCGGAATGGAGACCGCCTCCGCCACAGCGGCAATAACATCCCAATCCGCCGCTCCGGAGTATCCCTGTTCCTTGGTGCGGCCGTGAACAGCCAGTCGCCGAATCCCCTCGCTTTCCAGAATGCGGGAAGTCTCCACGGCATTGACAGAACGCGCATCCCATCCAATCCGGATCTTGGCGGTTACGGGAACAGTTCCCGCGGCATTGACAACCGCCCCGGCCACCTTCGCCAACAACGGACAGTCCCGGAGAAGGGATGACCCGCCGTTTTTGCACACCACTTTGTTGACCGGACATCCGAAGTTCAAATCGATGAAATCCGGCGCCACCCAGTCGATGACCGAACGCGCTGCCTCCGCCAGATGCTCCGGATCCGCCCCAAAAAGTTGAACGCCCAGCGGACGTTCCTCGGGATGAAATTCCAAATAGCGCCGCGTCCGTTCATTCCGATGCAGGATGCCTTCGGCGGAAACAAACTCCGTCGTCAGCACATCCGCACCAAATCCTTTGCAGAGGCGTCGGAACACCGTGTTGGTGACCCCGGCCATTGGCGCGAGAAAAAGCAATGGGCGGGACGTCATCGACACAAAAGCCGGGGACTATCCGCCGGTGGATTCCGGCGTCAGGAGCGCGCTGACCTCCCTCTGGACAGCAGGAATCTGCTCCAGACTCAAACGGGGATTGGCCAGCACAATGATCTCTCCGGTCGCCACATGCTCATAGACCAGCATGTCCTCATCCTGGCTTTCCATCGGACGCAGCAGCCGCTTGCGTTCCAGCATCAGCGCCAGGATATACCGCACATTGGCATAAGCCGGATCGTTCTCCGCCACCAGGCGGCGCAGCAATCCCTCGGCATCATCCTTCGGCAATGGCTCCGGCGGCGGCGGTGTGGGAGGCTCATACTTTGAACGCCAAAAAGAAAACGGCTGCATGTTTTCGTTGCGGGATTCCCAGGCTTCCTCCGAGAGATCCTCGCGCCGGAAACCATCTCCTTCCCGGATCAGCAGTGTGTAGAAGATCTCCCCCGGTTGAAATTCTCTCCCGGTTCTCGCGCAGGCATGCGCCCTTGATTTGATTTCCCAGTCGGCTTGCATGAGTGTTTTTCTAAAATCCCGGAATTTTCAGCTTCGGAATGTCGCGGTTGGTCGATCGGAACCAGAGCAACACCAGCCCGATGAGGAAGAAAAAAATCACAGGCCCCCAGGCGGCAACAAAAGGCGGTATCCGCTGTCCCTTGCCCAGGGCAATGAAGAGACTGCTCATGAAAACCAGCGCGAAAAACAGCCCGATGGCCATCGCAACTCCCCCGAGAATTCCCCGCCGCGAATAGACGATTCCCATCGGTGCCGCCAGAAAAACCACCACGAAGCAAAACCAGGGCAATGCCCAGCGATAATAAAGATGCGTCCTGTAAGCAGCCAGACGCTTCTCGGGAAAATCGCTGTTGTAGTTCAGATAGTCCTCCAGCTCCGGAACAGCCAGGTAATCGGGATTCATCACGGAACTGAGGATCCGCCACGGTGTCTCGTTCCAGCCGTCAATGATCAGGGGATCCCGCAGCTCGGACTTCACGATCTCCCCCTCCGGATTCATCTCGACATACCGCGCATTGGAGAGCACCCACCGCTTGAGCTCCGGCTGGTAGTTCGCCTCCCGGGCATACCATTGCTGCAGAATGTCGCCCTCCGCGTTCTGCTGGAGGATCTGGATGTCGCCGATCTTCCCGCGCTGGATGTTGATGCGCCGCATGAACCAGGTCCGCAATTCCTCGCGGTTCCGGAAAAGATGCCCGAAAACGGCTTCCTGGCGTTTTTCTCCGCGCTTGATGTCCCGGACCATCTGCTTCTTCGCGGCGGCCGCATGCGGAGCTCCCTCGTAGTTGAAATAAGCCGTCACTCCGGTCAGCAACAGCCCCACCCCCATCAGGGGAAGCAACACCCGGTTCACACTGAGTCCCGCCCCCAGCATCGAAATGATCTCATTCGAACGCGACATGGCCGTCAGCGAATACAAAAGGGCCAGGAGCAAACCGATCGGCAGACACAGCACCACGATCTGGGGAATCTGCGAACCGTAATACTCCAGCAGAATGTCAAACCCCGCCCGACCCTGGATGAAGTCCGGCAAATTGTCGCTCAGATCAAAAATGAACCAAATCCCGATGAATCCCAAAAAACAATAGAGAAAGGGCGTCAAAAATTTCTTGAGAAGGTATCGGTCGAGAATCGTCATCAGGCAAAACAGGAATTGTAAGCTACGGATCGCGCGGCCGTCAACGGTGCGGGGACGCCTCCCGGAGACAGAGAAAGTCCCCCGGGACTCAAAGGTCCAGACCAAGCCCCGCCAGAATCTGGCGGGTTTCGGCGGAATTCCGGTTCAACACACTGTGGATCCCGAGCGAAGCGGCGACTTCGCAGAGGAGCGGACGATCCTCGATATAGGCCACCTCCCGGGGCTGGACCTGCGCGACATCCAGGGCCAACCGGTAGATGTCGAGATCGGGTTTCCGAAAGTGGACAAAAGCGGAGACAATGAAAAAATCGACGAATTCCTTCAGGTGGAACCGGGCAATCCGGTCTTCCGCCACCTCGCGCCCCTCGTTGCTGACCACCGCAATCCGGAGACCGTAAACCGCCTTGACCCGCCGGATGAGATCAATCGTCTCCTGATAGGGTTTTGCCTGGTCGAGAATGTATTTCGTGACATCCGCCGGGGAGAAACTTCTCGGTTCGTAAAAAATGATCTGCCGCAGATAGGTGTCGAGGGACATCTTTCCACACTCGTAGGTGTCATAGGTGACCCGGTGGCGATGGTCCAACTCGCTGTAGTCCACCCCGAAATGCTCTGCGGTCTGCCTGCGGAGTGCCGTATCCCAGCCATTGGTCAGAAGAACTCCGCCGATGTCGAGAAAGAGGGTGGTGATTTTGGGAGATTTCATTGGGGGGACTAAAGCACGGGGCCGGGGAGAGCGAAAGTCTTACCTACAAATCTCCCCTCGCCTGGAAAAACCGGCACGCCGACAGCAGGGCCTCCCCGAACGTCACCGACGGACGCCATCCAGCTGCCTCACGGAACGCCGAGGAATCCACCACCCAGCGGTCGGGCCAGATCTCCCGTGCCCGGTCCCGCGTCAGGTTCGGCATGGCCTCTCGCAGCGCCGGCACCGCGTCCACCAATGCCGCCAGCACCCGCACGAGCGGAATCGGCACGGGCAGCGTCACTCCCCGTCCCCCCACAGCCTGCGCCGCCGCGGCGATCATCTCCCAGTCGGACATCACTGTTTCGGACCCGATGTAAAATGGTCCGCGCTCCCGAAGCGGAAAAGCCGCTTCAATGGCTCCGACCACATCCTCCACGGCAAGAAAAGTATACTCCTTGCGTCGGAATCCCGGCTTGGTACGAATCAGGCCGCTCGCCATTTTGAAAAGTGGCAATGTGGCCGTGTCCCGTGCCCCCAGAATCATGGGTGGACGCAGGATGGTGATCGCCCGGTCGGGAAATTCCCGGGCGATGGCCTGTTCCAATGCCCGCTTGGATTCCCCATACCATGTCACCGGCGCATCGGACATCTTCTCCGTGCGGGCATCCACTCCCCCGGGCGTCGGACCGCCTGCGGATTGCGATGAAAGCACAATCGTCCGACACTCCGGCGGCAAAGCCCGCAGCACCCGCATCGTCCACTCCAGATTGGTCGCAAAATAAACGTCCCGGTGTCTTGCGGATACCACTCCCGCCCCCAGAACCGCATGGGAGGGCCGCACTTTTTCCCAGGTCCCGGGATCGGGGGAAAGCGGCGTCACCAGATCTCCGCCCACGGCATCCTCCTTCATGCAGCGAACCAGTTTTTCCCGGCTCCTCACGGGAGCCAGCACGGGAAGCCCCTTTGCCGCGGCCCGGATGAGCAGGTTCCTTCCCACAAATCCGGTCGCGCCGGTCACAAGCAGCGAATGCATTTCCATGTCCTGCCCGGGAAAGGCTCAGTCCACGAGGCTTTTCTCGTAAATATTCCACGTGCGACGCTGGATGGCGCCGAGCATGAGGCAGTTTTCAAGAATCTCCCGGTTGCTTTCTTCGACCCATCCCAGCTCCGCATCGTGATAACGCGCCTTCGCGCAGACAAACTGCTCGTAAAGAAGCCAGGCGTGCAAGCCACCCCGGTCGCGGAATCGCGGGGAAATGCCGTAGATCACCTGACGGGCCGTGCGGATCCGGCGCGTTTTCATCAGCCAGGCCACATGCAGGACCCTCAGCCAACGGGGCGTCTTTTTTGTCCGGATGAGAAGCTCGTTGAAATTCGGCAGGGACAGCGCAATCCCCGCATTTTCCCCGTCCATCTCGGCGATCAGAATCATGCCCGGATCCGCAATCGCCCGCATGTCCTCGGCCGCGGAAAGCAGGTCGTCCATCGAGATCGGCACAAACCCCCAGTTGCGCTCAAGCGTGCAATTGTAAACTTCATGCACGATTTTCAGTTCTTCCTCCAGCCGGTCCAGATGGATCGGACGCAGGATGAGCCGCGAACGTTTCGCCGTGCGGGCCACAATCTTCCCAAGGCGTTCCGGCGGCTCCAACCGGCTCAAGGGCAAATCCAATCCGAACATCGAACACACCCGACGAAACCCCTCTCCCTCGATCAATGACTGGTAATAGCCGGGATTCCATGTCAGTCCGATGCACGGTCCCCGGTCTCCACCTTCCACGAGAAGTCCGCACTCGTCATTGATGCTGGGATTGTAAGGCCCCCGGATCGCCCCGCATCCCTTCCCGCGCAACACCTCCGCAGCCGCCTCGAAAAGCGCACGGGCCGTGGCCGAGGCATCTTCGCAATCCCAGAACCCGAAAAACCCGGTCTTGTCGCCATAAAGCGCATTGTGCGTGCGATTCACAATCGCCGCGATCCGGCCCGCCGGTTTTCCATCGCGATACGCGATCATCGGCACAATCTCCCCGTGCCGCCGGTGAAATGCGGAATCCGGCTTCAGAAATTTCGCGATGCTCCCGGGAAAGGGCGGAATGAATTCCGGTCGCGCGCCGTGGAGATCTTCCGCGACTTCTTCAAATTTTTTCCATTCACGAGCGGTCGTGCAGAGAGAAACTTTCACAGCGTTTTTCCCACGTAACTGCCCGAGAGATTTGCCGGAGTCAAAAAAAATTCTTCGACCATCGGGCTTGCGTTCGGAAATCTCCCGTGGTAACTGGAGGGCATGGTTGATTTCGCAGGCCATTTTGTTTTGGACGCACGACTCGGGACCCGCCCGAGCCGACTCCTTCTCGCGTCCCCACTTCTTTAACCCTGCGGCAGAGCTGACCCCGGCGAAAGGCGGCTTCCACCGCCAAACTTTTTCCCTTTCGCCAACCATTTCATCTTATGTCAGACAAAATCATCATTTTCGACACCACGCTGCGCGACGGGGAACAATGCCCCGGGGCCAGCATGAACCTGCGGGAGAAACTGGAGGTTGCCCGCCAGCTCGCCCGCGTGAACGTGGACGTGATCGAGGCCGGATTCCCCGTGATCAGCGACGGGGACTTTGAAGCCGTCCAGACCATCGCCACAGAAATCCGGGGCCCCATCATCGCCGGACTCGCCCGGTGTGTGACCAAGGACATCGAAGCCGTCGCCGCCGCCGTCAAACCTGCCGGAGACCGCGGACGCATCCACGTCTTCCTGGCCACTTCCGCCATCCACCGCGAGTTCAAATTGAAAAAGGCCGTCGAGGAAATCATCCGCCTCACCCGCGAAGGCGTGGCCCTGGCCAAGTCGCATACCCGGGATGTGGAATTCTCCCCCGAGGACGGTTCGCGCACCGAACCCGAGGTCCTGGCCAGAGTCGTCCAGGCCGCCATCGAGGCCGGAGCCACGACCATCAACATCCCCGACACCGTCGGCTTCGCCGTTCCCGAACAATACGCCGCGTTGATCTCGTATCTCCGCTCAAATGTGAAGAATATCGACGATGCCATCCTGAGCGTCCATTGCCACGACGATCTCGGCCTGGCCGTCGCCAATTCGCTGGCAGCCGTGAAAGCCGGCGCCCGACAAATCGAAGGGACTTTCAACGGCATCGGGGAACGCGCCGGAAACTGTGCCCTGGAAGAAGTCATCATGGCGGTCAAGACCCGCCCGGATTTCTTCGGCGAACTGCATACGGACATCCGCACACGCGAGATCCTGAAGACCTCGCGCATCGTCAGCCGCATGAGCGGACTGCACGTCGCCCGCAGCAAGGCGATTGTCGGCGAGAACGCCTTCGCCCACAGCTCCGGCATCCACCAGGACGGCATCCTGAAAAAGCGCGAGACCTACGAGATCATGGATCCCGAGGAAGTCGGCTGGGGCGGCACCGAGCTGCCTCTCACCAAACACAGCGGCCGCCACGCCATGCTGGCCCGCCTCGACCACCTGGGCTTCAAATTGACCGAACAGGAAACCGGCGCGGTCTTCGAACGGTTCAAGGAAATCGGCGACAAGAAAAAGTTCGTCTACGACGACGACCTCGCCGCACTGGTCGAGGACTCGATGTCGGTCGCAAAGGAGACCTACACCCTGGACTACATCCATGTCACCAGCGGGTCGACCACGATCCCGACAGCCACCGTGCGCCTCAAAACCGGCGGCGAAACCGTCCAGGACTCCAGCCCCGGCAACGGAGCCGTGGACGCCGCCATGCAGGCCATCGACCGCATCGTCAACCGCAGGGGACACCTCGCGGAATACCGCGTCGAGGCAGTCACCCAGGGCCGCGACTCCCTCGGGGAAGTCACCCTCAAGGTGGATTTCGGCGACGGGGAACTCATCACCGGCAAAGGAGCCAGCACCGATGTCATCGAGGCCAGCGCCCGCGCCTATGTGAATGCCGTGAATCGGAAAGAACTGGCCAGCCAGCGCCGCAAGGATCTCGCCAATCCTCCGCTCTGAGGCTTTCCATGATGGAGAAATCCACGCCCCTGGTGCAGATCCGGGATCTCGAAGTTCACCGGGGAAACCGGAAAATTCTCCGGGGCGTGGATTGGACGATCCGGCCAGGCGAGCACTGGGTTGTCCTTGGCCCGAACGGCTGTGGGAAAACCTCGCTCCTGAAGGCCCTCACCGGCTACTTCACTCCCACTTCCGGAGAAATCCATCTTCTCGACAGCACATTCGGAGAAGCCGACTGGCGGGAACTCCGCAAAAAAACCGGCCTCGTGAGTGCCAGCATCGCCCAGATGATGGCTCCGGAGGATACCGCGGAAGACATTGTCACCGGCGGCGCCTTTTCCATGATCGGATGCTGGGGGCGCATCCCCGCAAAGATCCGGACTTCGGCCCGTCAATGGCTCCGACGCTGCGAAGCTGCCTCTCTCATCGGCCGCCCCTGGATGATTCTTTCCCAGGGCGAACGCCAAAGGGTCCTGATCGCCCGCGCCCTCATCGCCCAACCTTCCATTCTCCTTCTCGACGAACCCTGCGCGGGACTCGACCCCATCGCCCGGAATCATTTTCTCCAGTTCCTCAACCGCCTGTCTTCCTCCCCGGACACCCCCTCGATCACGCTCATCACCCACCACGTCGAGGAAATCCTTCCCTTTTACACCCATGCTCTCCTGCTCTCAAAAGGCAGGGTCATTGCCAGCGGACCCGTGAAAAAAACCCTCTCCTCCCCATTGCTCGGAAAAACATTCGGCGAGCCCGTGCGGTTGAAGAAAACCCGCATTGGCTATTCCCTTCAACCCGGATCCGGGGACGGGAAACTTTGACAGGACTCGTCTGACAGGAAAATCCCCCCCTGCAAAGTGAACCGGGGATGGAAAAGCCGCGGCTTTCCGGCTGGCAAATCCTCTTCCAATAGGTCTTGATGGAGACTTGCGGCCACGGATTCTGAAGCCCAACCGATGATTTTCACCAAAGCACGATTCGACGCCCTTCTTTACTTCTGCAACCGCCTGGTTGCCGTGTTCCCCTCCGCGCGGGGGCGGCAGTGGTTTTACCGTCATATCATGAAAGTGGAACTCGCACCGGGGGTGCGAATCCTCTCCGGGTTGTGGCTCGATTGCCGGGGACATTGCCGGATCGGGAAAAACTCCATCGTCAATCAAAACTGCCGCCTGGACAATCGCGGGGGTATCGAGATCGGGGAAAACGTCAGCATTTCTCCGCATGTCCACATTCTCACGGCGGATCATGACCTGGCCTCCCCGGGCTTTGAAGGCAGCGAACGTCCGGTGCGTCTCGGCGATCGTGTCTTCATTGGCAGCCGGGCCATCATCCTGCCAGGAGTCACTCTCGGCGAAGGATGTGCCGTGGGAGCCGGCAGCGTCGTGACGAAGGATGTGGCTCCGGGCGCCATCGTGGCCGGGGTGCCGGCAAAAGTCATCGGGCAGCGTCCTGCGCACCTGAACTATGAACTGGCCTACACCCGCCACTTTTTCTGAGGAGACGGGACCGGCATGAAAATCGCCCTGCTGTCGGGAGCTTATCCACCATCGGTGGATGGTATTGGCGATCACACGCGCCTGCTTGCAAAGGAGCTGGCCACCCAACATGAGGTGACGGTTTTCACCGCCTGCCAGTCCTCCTGCACACGGGATGAGGGAATCTCCATGCAGGGGGTCTTCAACCCGCTCAAGCCGCTCTCCATCCGCCACCTTTCGGGGAAAGCCCATTCTCCGGATCGATTGATCGTCCAATACAACCCGTTCAGCTTTGGTCCCCGGGGATTCAATCCCTGGCTCCCGCTCACGTTGTCGGGCCTCCGGAAGCACTGCCCGGTGTCGGTGATGTTCCATGAAATCTACGTCCCGGCGGAATCGCCGACGCAGAGGATCATGCGTCTCTGGCAGATCCCGCAATTTGCCGCGCTCTGCCGGGTGGCCGATTCGCTTTTCACGTCCTGCACCCGCTGGATGCCCGCGATCCGCCGCGCCTCGGGGCGGGATGCCCTTCCCCTGCCCGTGGGGTCGAATGTCACCCGCTCGGCACTTTCCCGGCGAGAGGCGCGTGAACGGCTGTCCATCGGGGAAGAAACACTTGTCCTGGGAGTCTTCGGTTCGGCCCATCCAAGCCGACTGCGGGATTGGATCTGCACCGTGTCAAACCGCGTGCATTGTTCCGGCCGAAAACTGCTCGTGCTCTCCATCGGTGCGGATGGTGTGAATTTGCACGAGGCACTCAACCCGGCGATTCCCTTTCTGGATTGCGGATTGCTGGGAGCGGAGGAAGTGGGAGATCGCCTGATGGCGGTGGATCTGTTTCTGGCGCCCTTTGTGGATGGTCTCTCCACGCGTCGCGGGTCGGTTGCCGCCGCATTGCAACACGGCATTCCGGTCGCGTCCACATCCTCGCAATGGACAGATCCCCTGCTTCTCGGGCAGGAGGAACGGCTGCTTTTCCTTTCGCCTGTCGGCGATGGTGCCACCGCATTTTCCACGCTCACGGAGGAAATCTGTCGACACCTTCCGTTCCCGGAAGCCCGCCATGCGGCGATGACGGAGTTTTACTCGAACCACTTTGACTGGCCTGTGATTTCACGCCGGCTGTTGCCGGGCGGGGCCTCGACCTGAGAATTTGTGCCGTCCATGATTCCCAATCCGCCTTTGCATCTTGCCGTCACGGGCTTTGTCTCTTCCGCAGCCGGGAGCATGGCGGCGGCCAATGGACTTCTCCTGAATGCTCTGCTCGAACGCGGATGCCGGATCGCCTTTTTCTCCAAATCCTCGTTCGTGGATCCGAGACCGATTCTGGGAAACCATCCGAACTTCGTTTTCCACGAAGCGTCAAACTCGCTGGCCGACAGGACCAGAAAAGCCCTGGAGGGAACTCCGCTGGCTCTCCCGGCCCGCATGTGGGATTCCGCAACCTACCACCGGGCGATCCTGCAAAGAGTGGCCGGAGCGCATGGCAGAGATCCTTTCGACCTTTGCCTCTGGCTGGGTGACTATGCCCGGGGAAGAATGGCCGGGGTGCCGAATGTTGCCTTTGCACAGGGGCCTCCGGGCACCGATGCCCGGTCGATCCTGCGGCACTGGGGCCAGATCAAAGCACTCACCGGCATGGTCCCGGCCTGCAAGTGGGGGCTCCTCGCCCGCCTGCGCCTGTCGCGTTTTGGTCTCCCGCCCTTCCACTTCAGCGATCACATCATTGTGGGCAGCCGCCAATCGAAGGACACACTGGAGAATCTGTTTGGACTGCATGATTCCCGGATCTCGACCCTCCCCTACCCTGTGGACTTGCAGACTTTTTATCCGGAGGCCATAGAAAACATCCCCGGCCCACTGCGGTGCCTCTGGCTGGGAAGGATCGTTCCCCGGAAACGCCTGGATCTTTTTCTCGGGGCCGCGGAACGGGCCATCTCCCGGGGAATCGACCTCCAACTCACCATCGCCGGAGAGGTGCGCCTGATACCCGAATATGAAAAATGGATTTCCTCCTTCCGGTATCCGGACCGTCTCCTGTGGCGCAAACAGGTTCCGCGGGAGGAAGTGCCGACCCTGATCCGACAGCACGATCTGCTCGCCCAGCCCAGCGAAGAAGAGGACTTCGGATCCTCGGTCGCCGAGGCACAGGCCTGCGGAATCCCCGTCATTGTCGGGCCCACCAACGGAAACCGCGACTATCTCGGCCCGCGTGATCTGGTGCTGTCGCAGAACTCCGCGGAAGCCCTGTGCGAGGCCCTCGTCGCCCTTTCCTCCCGCCGGGAGCCGCCCCATGCCACGCTGATCTCACGACAAACCGCCGAGACCCATTTTGCCCTCGACTCCGTCGCAGACCGCCTGCTGGAGATCCTCGAAACCTGTCGGTCCGAAAAAAAACCATGAGCCCTGTGAAAAACGAAAGGAACCCGCCGGAACTCAACACACCCCGCGAGGCATTTCTGCTCACAGGCGTGGGCGGGAGCGTCGATGCGGTCGGTGTCCTTGCGCTTGGCGGACTTTTTGTCGCGCACATGAGCGGAAACTCCGCAGCCTTTGGAGCGGCCTTTGGTCAGGGCGACTGGCACAAGGGACTGCCGCATCTGCTGGCGATCCCGGTCTTTGTCTCCGGGCTGTTCCTTGGCTATCTGTGGATTCTGAAGAAAAAGACCTTCCGACGGTGCGCGGCACTACTTGTGGTGGAGGCGGTCCTCCTGTTGCTTTTTGCCGCTGGCATCCATTTCGGCATCGGATTCCCGGCAGCCCTTCCCGCCCTTCTCGCCATGGGACTGCAAAATGCGACGTTGCGGGAGATGGGACGCTCGTCCTTTCCGAGCACCTACGTGACGGGCGTCCTCGACATGCTGGGCAAGGAAACAGCCCGGGCCGTTCTGGAAAAAGGTGGGACAGCGGCGGCCGATGCGCGGAGAGCGGGAGCAATCTGGCTCTCCTATGCCACCGGAGCACTTCTGGGAAGTGCGGGCCTCGGGCTTCTCGGCATCGGGATCGTTCTTCTTCCGGTCACCATCCTCGGCGTGCTGGCGTTCCATTTCTTCCGCCTCGCCACCCTCCGGCAGACCGTGGAATGATTGTTCAGGCGTTTTTCGGGAACAGCAGGTCCACCCAACGCTTCAGCACAGCCGGGTCCGAAAAATACCGATCATAGTGTTCCAGGCACAAGCGTCCGGAGCTTTTCCAGGCAGGACGGGGCTGCCGGGCAAGATCTTCGAGGGTTGCGGAAAGTTGTTCGGGATCGACCAGATGGACGACCGCGTCAGGAGCGGGACCGAGCTCCGGATGGGCAAAGGATTTCAACCCGCCCGTGCGACAAACGACGGAAGGCACGCCGAATTGCATGGCCTCCAATGCCGCCATGCTGAGGGTCTCCCATTCATCCTGTGAGGGAACGACAAGGTAATCCACATCGTTGAAAAATTGCCGGAGAAAGGCCTCGCGATTCGCGGGATCGTAGGTGCCGTAAAAATGCACAATGGCACCACCTCCCGGGTGCTCCGCCCGTTTTTGAAATTCCTCCGCCAACGGACCGCTCCCGGCCACATGGATCTCACAGGGAACGGAACCCCGGTCCGCAAACTCCAACAGGGCGGCAGCCCCCTTTTCCTTCGTGAGACGCCCGATGAGAGCAAAGCGGATGGGCCGTCCGGCAGAACAGGCCGTCTCCCGCTCGGACTCCAGGCTCCGGGTTCCCGACACCGGAATCTCGGAAGACTGGGGGACCCATGCGAATTTCCCCGGATGCCCGGATGCTCCCGGAAAATCCTCGAATGTCGCCGGACAAAGGAAAATGATCCGGGTGAAAAACCGGGCGTAAGTCCGGAGCATTCCGATCGTCGCCGGGTTCAGATCGTGGGTGATCTGACAATACACGCGGACTCCGGCCTGCGAAAAAAAGGCCATCAGCGGGGACAGATGCCGCATCGCCAGCGTGAAAAAAACATCCGGCGGCCGCACGAGCGAACTCCAGGCGAACCGGAGAAATTCCTTTTTGAGAAGCCGTCCGGAAGGATCGGACAGCATCTTCACCCGGCACCCCATCTCCTCCAGTTTTTCCACCAGAGTTTCCGAATGCCCGTGCTCCGGCATCACCTTGCACCAGACTTCGATCTCCGAAAAATACGGAGAGAGCATCCGGCACAACCCGAGAGTGAGCGTTGAATGACCGCCCACCTTCGGCAGGCTTGTGAACAGCACCAGTTTTTTCGCGGAATTTCCCATGCAAACCGTAGTTATTGCACCCGGTTGTCGGAAAGGGTATCCCGAAATGATTCCATGACCGGATTTCCCATGCCATTTGCCCGCGTGCCTTCGCTGGAAGATTGTTTCCGGAAAAGGTGATTTTCCCATGGACTGGTTCGTCGCATTCCTGATCGTGGCCCCTGCCGCGGTGCTTTACCTGAAGCAATCGAGCTGGATCATCGATTATGTCGTGTGGGTGACGGTTTTCAACCGGGGTATCCGCCGGTGGGTGGACTGGATGGAGGGTGCCTTCAATGCCTTTTCCCCGATCAGCCTCACCCCGCTGGTGGTTTCGGGCCTTGTCTTTCTGATGGTGGTCCAAAACTACCGGCATTTCCCACCGTCCTTTCAAAAGATCATGCGGCTTTTTGCCGTGGCTCTGGCCGTGGCCTTTGCCGTGGGGATCGTGCGCAATCAGCTCGCGGCGGTTTATGCGCTGGCGGAGTATGTGGCGCCGCTGTCGATCATGTGCTGCGCGGCGATGGCGGGAGGAAACGAAAAAATCCTGGATCGCTGGATCAAGTCGATCGGCTGGGCGGCTGTCGGGGCCTGCATCTACGGATGGTATCAATATTACACGATCCCCCCCTGGGATGCCTTCTGGGTGCGCGCGGTGGGATTCGAGGGGTATCTCGGAAAATTGAAACCGACGGAGATGGTGGTATTTTCGACCATGGCCGAACGCGGACCGTTTGCGGGCTTCCTGTCGTTCGCGGTGATTCCGATGCTCATTTCACAACGCTGGCGCAATGTGACCGGCTGGGCTTCGGTGGCACTCATCCTGGCAACCGTGTTGCTGACTTTTGTGCGCACGTCGATCATCACCATCGTCCTGGCGACCGTGCTCTACCCGCTGCTGAACCGGGGGAAAAACTCCATCCGCATCGTCGTCCTTCTCTGCGTGGGAGCGCTCGGGGCCAATTATTTTCTCGGAAAACTCTCGTCGGAAAAAATCAACAAACGCCTGCAAACATTCAACACGATCACCGAGGACGGTTCCTTCAAGGGCCGGATCGGAATCGCCGGCTACGGCCTGGCCACAGCCTTGAAAAATCCTCTGGGAACCGGATTGGGCTCGAGCGGGCTGGCCGGACGGGTCAACACGGGGACCATCGAAAGCGGGGCGGCCATCGGAGACAATGGGTATTTCTCGATCATCTTCTCGTTCGGATGGATCGGATCGTTTTGTTTTTTCTACGCCTTCTACCTGGTCTGGAAACGCGTGCGGGCCATGGAAAAGGCGGGATTGAAACGGGAATCACTGATGATGTTCAAGACGCTCTTTGTCACCGGAGCGGTGGTGCTCATGGCCGGGGATTGGCTGGCCGGACCGAGTTCCGCAGTTTTCTTCATCTTCACGGGATTTGCCGCAAATCCCAAGCTGGCCCTTGACCGGATGCGACGGATGTCCGGGACATCTCCCCTGCCCCGCACGGCCTGAAAATGAAAATCGCCTTCGCCATGATCAATTGCAACCGCCGCGACGGCAGTGCGCGGGCGGTGAACGAGGTTGCGGAGATCCTCGCGCGGCGGGGGCACGATGTGCATCTCTATGCCAGGAAAGCCGAGGAGATTGATCTCGGGGCGATCCACTGGCATCGGGTGCCGGGACCGGGCTGGCCGGAGGTGGCGGACTTCGCCTCCTACCACCACACCGTCAACCGCCTGCTGGCCGGGCACGATTATGACATCGTGCACTCGATCGGCTGCAACACCCTCCGGGCCAATGTGGTCACGATCCAGAATATCCAGCCGGTGAAAAGGCAGATCCTCCGGCAAACCGCCCCGGCAGAAAAAATCTCGTTTGCGCGCCGCCTCACCAGAAGGCTTTATCTGGATGTCACCTGCCGGGCGGAACACCGGCTCTACACATGGCGGGAAGGACGGACACCGCCGGTGTTTCTCCCCGTCTCCCGCGGAGTGGAGCAGGAACTGCGGGAAAGCTACCAGATCGGGCCCGCCGATGTTCGCATCGTTCCCAACGCGGCGGACGTCTCCGTGTTTCGTCCCCTTGGCACGGAAGCGCGGTTGAAATGGCGTTTGGAAAATGGATTTGGCGGGGAGGATTTTCTCGCAATTTTCTGCGGGGGAGAATGGAGCCGCAAGGGACTCGACGCAGCCATCCGGGCCATGACACTCGTGCCAGCGGGCAGGCTTTTTGTCGCCGGCGACGACCCCGACCGCGAACGCTTCCGGGAATTGGCGCGTTCCTGCGGCGTGGCGGATCGCATCCGCTTTGGAGGATTTCGGAAAGACATCCCCACGGCTCTGGCCGCGAGCGATGTCTTCCTGTTCCCGAGCCACTACGAAGCCTTCAGCCTGGCAACCATCGAGGCGGCTGCCTGCGGACTTCCCATCATCGCCACAAAAATCAACGGCACGGAGGATTTCATTGTCCCCGACCACACGGGATACTTTGTCACGCACGACCCCGGCGACATCGCAACGCGGCTCTCCGACCTGCTCCAGGACCGCTCCCTCCGCGAACGCCTGGGAAAGGAGGCCCGGGAGCTTGTGGAAAAAAATTACACCTGGGAGCGGGTTGCGGATCTCACCGAGGAAGCCTACAAGCTGGTGCCATGAAAGTCCTGATTGTCAGTCATCCCTGTGCGACCGCGGCGAATCAGGCCCTCTTTGCGGAAATCCACCGGATCACCGGGTGGGACGTCCGCCTCGTGATCCCGGAACATTGGAAGGATGAATTCGGAAATGCCCTCCGTCAGGAGGATTTCCCCGGATTGGAGGGCCGGGTCTCGAAGTTTCCCGTTCTCTTCAATGGAAACATCATTCTCCATTGCTACCGGAAAAACTGGCATTCGTTCCTGCGCCGGGAACGTCCGGATGTCCTCTACATGCACCACGAACCCTATGCAGCAGCAACCGGCCAGGTCTGCCTCGCCAACTCCCGGCAGGCAACACCCGCGGCATTCGGCTTCTACTCGGCGCAGAACATTTTCAAGAAATACCCTCCGCCCTTTTCGTGGATCGAACGGTTCGTCCACCGGACATCACAGTTTTGCTTCCCTGTGAGCGCCACTGTTGCGGAAGTGCTGGCAGCCAAACACACCAGGGCACAGAGCGAGGTTTGCCCGCTGCCCGTCGATCCCTCGGTTTATTTTCCCGGGGCGACAGCCATCCTGCCGCGCGGGACGGGAGAAATCCTCATCGGCTATGTCGGACGACTTGTGGAGTCGAAGGGGCTCGCCACACTGGCCGCCGCCCTGGCCGACCTCAAGGATCTGCGCTGGAAACTTCATGTTCTGGGCACGGGAGAATTTCAATCGGACTTCGGGAAACTGTTGATGCAGGCGGGAATCGCCGATCGCGTGACCTTTCACGGATTCATCCCCCATCTGCAAACCCCGGACTACCTGAGGGCTTTCGACCTCCTCGTGGTGCCGTCGGAAACCCTCCCGAATTGGAAAGAGCAATTCGGACGGGTGATCGTGGAAGCCCTGGCCTGCGGCACTCCGGTCGTGGGTTCGGATTCCGGAGAGATTCCCATTCTTCTCCGTGCCGGCAAAGGCGGGCTTGTCTTCCGGGAGCGCGATTCCCGGGCCCTTGCGGATGCGATCCGCACCCTTTCCGGCCAACCCGCGCTGCGACAGGAAATGGCGGAGCACGGAGCAAAATGGGTGACATCACACGCCACCCTCGAAGTGGTGGCCCGCCGGATGGCCCAAACCATGGAGGCGGCCGCCATCGGCCGGACCACCCGATGAGTTCCCTCTGGCAGTTGGGCATGCATTTCCATCCCTCCAGCGGCGGAGTGGACCGATATTTCGATGATCTTCTGAAGGGTCTGGAAACAAATGGCGAGGGCTTCACTGCCGCGGCGTTTGACGGACAATCGGTGGAGACCGGAGAATTCCGGCGGCTCTCTCTCGGCCCTTCGCGCTCTCCCGTCTGGCAACGCGCGTCAGCCATCCGCCGTTTCGGCTCCCTCCTGGCCTCCGCTCCACCACCAAAAATTCTCGCCTCCCATTTTTCCTTCTACGCGTTCTTCCTGCTTCCCTTCCTGCGGGAAACAAAGCACGTGGTCCACTTCCACGGCCCTTGGGCGGACGAATCCGTTGCCGCAGGCGCAAAGGGACCGGGCGTGTTTCTCAAACGACAGATCGAACGGAAGGTCTGTTCCGAAGCGGATCACTTCATCACCCTGTCGCGCGCCTTCAGGATTCTTTTGATCGAAAGCTTCCGTGTTCCGCCGGAACGGATCTCGGTCGTCCCGGGCGGTGTCGACCTGGAAAGATTCCATCCGGTTCCGGACCGGACTCCGCTCCGCCAGCTTCTGGGCTGGCCGCTGAACCGCCGGATCATTTTTTGCGTCAGACGTCTTGTCGAACGCATGGGCATCACGGAATTGCTCCGGGCGTTTGCGGAAATTGCGGCCCGCTTCCCCGATGTCGACCTGCACATCGGCGGTCGCGGAAACCTGGAAAACGAACTCCGGTCGCAGGCGCAGAAACTCGGTCTCGGATCCAGGGTGGTCTTTTGTGGGTTCATTCCCGAGGAGGATCTTCCGAACCACTATGCCGCGTCGGATCTGACAGTCGTCCCTTCGCAAAAGTTGGAAGGGTTCGGTCTTGTGGCTCTTGAGTCGCTGGCCTGCGGAGTTCCCGTCCTGGCGACTCCGGTGGGAGGTCTTCCGGAAGCGGTTGCGGGATTGAAACGACGGCTGGTGCTTGAAAAATCGGATGTCTTCTCCATCGCCCGGGGACTTGTCGACGCCCTCGGTGTTCCCGGCTTTCTTCCCTCCTCCTCCGAATGCCGCTCCCATGTGGAAAAACATCACTCAATACCCGCCATGGCCGGGCGGATTGTTGAAATTTACCGGGAAACAGAATCCACTCCATGACAGGCAGGCTTCTTTTCATCGATCAAAGCGGCCAACCGGGAGGCGCGGAACTTTGCCTGCTGGATATCGCAACTTCACTCCGGGACAGGGCGCGCGTGATCCTGCTTGCGGACGGTCCCTTTGCGGGAATGCTGAAAGCGTCCGAAATTCCCGTCACCGTTCTGGAGACTCCCCGGCGTCTCGCGACAATCGGCAAAAACGCGAACCTGGCGGACTATGCCTCGGCACTGCCTGATCTGGCGGGATTTTGGAGCGCCCTTCGCCGTGAAATCCACGAAGCCGATCTTCTCTACTTCAACACCGCCAAGGCTCTCCTCCACGGAATGGCCGCGGGAATCGCTCTTCGCAAACCCGGCGTCTTCCATCTGCATGATCTGCTGACGCCGGACCACTTCAGCCGAACAAACCTGCGGCTCCTCACGCTTGCCGCCAACCGGACACGGGCCGTCATCGCCAACTCCCGGGCAACAGCAGCGGCCTTTCGCGAAGCCGGGGGAAAAGTTCCCGTTCACGTGATTCCCAACGGATTCGACCCGGACCGTTTCTCCCCCTTCCCGGAAAAGGACATCCTCGCGGCACGGCAGGAACTTCATTCTCAAAACACCCCCGTCGCCGCCGTCTTCGGAAGAATCGCCCGGTGGAAGGGCCAGGATGTGCTTCTTCGTGCGGCCTCCCGGATTCCCGGTCTCAAAATCTGGATCGTCGGAGCTCCGTTTTTCACGGGCGATGACCACCGTTACGCAGAAGAACTCCAGACCCTCGCAGCCGCTCCCGAATTCACCGGGCGCGTTGTCTTTTGTGGACAGCGGAATGACGTGCCTCTCCTCATGCAGGCCGCCGACATCATCGTTCACACCTCGGTGGCTCCGGAACCCTTCGGCCGCGTGGTCGCCGAGGGCATGTTCTCTGCAAAGCCCGTCATCGCCAGCCGCGCCGGCGGTCCGGCGGAAATGCTCCGTTCCGGGGAAACCGGCTGGCTGGTCCCTCCAGGCAACCCGGAAGCCCTCGCCTCCGCCCTCCGCGACGTCCTGGCTTCGCCAGACCAAGCCCGGCGAATGGGAAGGCTTGCAGCAGAAGCGGCCCGCACCCAATACTCCCTGTCCTCCGTTCTGGAGCAAACCACCCGCGTGTTGTCCGATTTGACTGCAAAATGAATCTCGTCCTTGCCCATGATTACCTCGTCCAGATGGGGGGAGCGGAACGGGTTGTCGCCGCCATGCACGGACGATTTCCGGACGCGCCGATCTACACCAGTGCCGTCGACCGCAAAGGACTCTGGTCGGAATTCCAGGATGCCGACATCCGCACATCGTGGATGCAGCATTTGCCGCTCATCGGGCACCACACCCACTTCAAAAAATACTTCCCGCTGTTCCCATCGGCCTTCCGCTCTTTTGGAGAAATTGACGCGGATGCCGCCTGGATCAGCTCCAGCACGTTCGCAAAGCACCTGCGTTTTTCTCCCCGCACCCACTCCGTCTGCTATCTCCACAACACCACCCGTTTTCTGTGGCAAACGGATGACTACCTGGATTACGAAGTCCGTTCCGGAATGTTGAACCGTCTCACGCGGAGCATCCTTCCCCGCCTGCGCGCACAGGACCGCGAGGCTGCCGCCGGCATGAAAGTGCTCGTTGCCAATTCTGAGAATGTCCGGAAGCGGATCGAACGGAACTACGGCCTGCCGTCGATTGTCGTTCATCCCCCTGTTGAGACTTCCCGGTTCGACCTCTCTTCGGAGGAAGAAGGCTATTATCTCATCGTCTCGCGACTGCTGGGCTACAAGAATATCGCCCTGGCCGTCCGGGCCTTTTCGCAAACAGGCCGACGACTGGTGATTCTGGGTGAAGGCCCCTATCGCCCCGATCTGGAGGCCGTCGCAGGACCGTCCATCACCTTTTGCGGGCGAATGACCGATCGGGAAATCCTGCGGTATTATTCCCGATGCCGCGCGCTCATTCTTCCGGGAGAAGAAGACTTTGGCATCACCCCCGTCGAGGCGATGGCCTGCGGGAAACCGGTCGTGGCTCTGGCCCGGGGAGGCGCACTGGAGACTGTCGTCGAAGGTCGGACCGGCGTCTTCTTCCGGGAATCCTCCGAGGAAGCACTTCTCCAGGCCATCTCCGACTGCGAAACAACCTCCTGGGACAGAACCGCCATCCGTGCCCATGCCCTCCTCTTTTCCAAGGAATCCTTCCTGGAAAAAATGACCCGCCTCCTTGTCGCTCAATAAGCCGACTTCGGCGGGCGCACCATCTGGAGCAGAGTCCGCCAGATCACCCGCACATCCAGCGGCAACGACCATGTTTCGATATACTCGATGTCACATTCCACCCGCTTGATGATATGCTCCTTCGTCATCGCCTCCCCCCGAAATCCCCGGATCTGCGCCAGCCCGCTCAAGCCCGGTTTGACAAATCCCCGGACCCGATAAGACGAGGTGATCTCCCGGAAATGGTCGTCGTGCTCGGCCATGTGCGGCCTCGGACCAACAATGCTCATCTGTCCGGACAGGACGTTCAGGAACTGCGGAAACTCGTCCAGGCTGAACTTTCTCAACCATCGCCCCGCCGGAAAAATCCTGCTGTCGTTTGCCGTCACCTGCCGTGAGGAATCACAGCGGTCGGCATACATCGTCCGGAATTTGAAAATGGTGAAGGGGTGATTGTCGAACCCCGATCTCCGCTGTTTGAAGAACAGCGGCCCGGGCGCCTGCATTCTTTGAAGACTCCACACCAGCACGATCAGCGGCGGCAAAATGAAGAGGACCACCGGAAGACTCACACAAATGTCGAGGATCCGCTTCACGATCCGATTGATGATATTCTGCAACGGCTCTTCCCGGAGTTCGATCAGATCAATGCCATCACAACGAAAAAACGACAGCCTCCTCTGGAGAAAAACATCCAGATCGTTCACCAACGAAACCCGGCAGCCATGGGCCTCCGCCGAACGCATCCACCCGGAAAGCCACCGGCGGTCGCGCGGACTCCCCACGATGAAAATGTTCCCAATGTCATGGGCGTCCAAAACCTGCTCCAGATCCCCCGGTCCCCCCAGCTTCCTGATCCCCTCTGGCAGATCGCCCTCCTCCGCCTCCGTCAACATCCCCGCGGTCTCCATCCCGAACAGCTTCGCCTTGGACAGCAGGGACTCGATCTTCGGAAGCTCTCCGGGCATCCCGATCAACAACAGCTTGCGACTCTGGTGGTGGAGAAATTTCCGCAGAAAATCCAACGCAAAGTAGCGGTTGATCACCACCAAAACCACATAGGTCAGCGGAATATAACTGAACAGGAATACCCTGGAGATCGCATCATCCCGCTTCAAAAACCCGAACATGAAAGTGATCGCTGTCGCAAACACCATGTGCGGCCAGATGAACCGGTGGCTTTCCATGATCCCCGATGTCACCGAAAAAATATCGTGCTGCTTCGAACTCAGAAATGAGAGTTGAAAACCCAGCGTGATCGCCAGAAAATATTCAAAATAATTGGAAACCCCCGTCAGCGCAAAATCCGGAACCAAATAGTTCAGGACCAGATAGTATCCCCAAAACAGAGTGCTCATCACCAGCGTCACCCCGATCTGATACGTCTGAATCAGACCAAGCTCACGATGTTGAAACATATGGAATTTCTTCTATCAAAACCCGGAAGTTTTGAGAATGTCTCAAACAAAAGAAAATCTCAAGCCGCCTTTTTCATCCAGTTGCATAATTGACTTGCAGACGGTTATGACAATTCGCATAATCTGCGTATAACTTATCAACCCGCGCAAATGAGTTCGCAAAAAAATCCGGCCGACCAAAGCCCTCCGGATTCTCCCGTTTCCCCTGCTGAAAAGGCGGATGGGAAAAGGGAGTCCTTTGTGTCGTTGGATGAAAAGGTGGCGGCCTTGCAGGCGGAACTGGAGCGGGCCAAATCGCGGGAAGATTTGCTGCGACTTCAGATGGAGGAAACCCGGAGCAAGGCGGGACAAGCCTTCGCTTTTCAAGTGGAATTGGCCCAGCAACAGGAAGAGACGCTGGCGGAATTTCACAAACGCGAACGACTTCTTCTCGCGGAACTGGAAACGGCAAAAAAGGAAGCAACCCGTGTTGCGGATCTGCAGCAGCGCCTGGACGAGCAAAAAGCCGAACGGGATGCCCTGCTCAAACAAAAAGACCATCTGGTGCTCCAACTCGAGGAAGCCCAAGTCGAGACTGCCCTGGCCCAATCCTATCAGACCGAAACCGGCGAACATCTCGCCCGCCTTGAGGAATCACGCAGGAGAGAAGCCGCCCTTCAGGCCAGGCTGGAAGAGACTCAGAAATTTGAGGCCCGGGTCCGCTCACTGGAAGCTCTCCTGGCCAAACAGAGGGCGGATCTGAAATGGGGCCACTCCTCGCGTCTGTGGGCCCGCAAACTCCAGGAAGAACTGGAAGCACAACATTCCGAACTCCAGATCTCCAAACAGCGGGAGAAGGCTCTTGCCGACAAACTGGAGGCGGCGGAATATCAATTTCAGCTCGTGGAATCCCTCCAAAGCGAACTCGTCGCCCAGCGCACGGAGATCGGGGAAATGCACGTCCGAGAGGAATCGCTTGCAGCCGAACTTGCAGTCGCACGGGAAGCCGGACATCCGGAAAAGTTGCTCGCCGAGGTGACCGCCTACCGGGAATCCATGGAGGAACTCCGCCGCCGCGAACACCATCTGGAGTTCGAATTGGAAAATGCGCGCGTTCTTGCCGGACAGTCGGAAAAACTCCGCACGGAACTCTCCGCACAACGCACCGCCCTGGAAGCACTCCGGAATCGTGAAAAAGAACTTCTTGCGGAGCTGGAAGCGGCAAACGCCCGGGCCGCCGGGGCGGAAAAACTCCAAAAGGAACTCGACCAGCACCTGGCCCTGATCGGCGGACGAAGTGAACGCGAAACAGAACTGCTCCAGGAACTGGAGGCCGCCCGAAACCACGCCCGGCAGGTGGAGGAACTGCGACGGGAACTCTCCGCCCGACAGACCGAGATCGACTCTTTTCACTCCAGGGAAAAGGAACTCCTCGCCCGACTCGACTCCGCACAGAAGGACCGGGAAGAAACCGGCCGACTGCGCGAAGAAATTTCGCGGCTCCGGGAGGAAACCGCCTCTCTCCGCTCCCAAGAGCAGACTCTCCGGTCAACGCTGGAAGGTGCCCAAGCCCGTGCGAACCTTGTCGACGGACTGCAAAAAGAACTTTCCGCCCAGCAACTCTCTCTCGAAGCACTTCGAAAACGCGAATCCGAACTCCTCGGGGAACTCCAAAGCCTCCGAAACGAGGAAGAGAGAGTTCACCAACTGCATTCCGAGCTGACCGGCCAGCGCACCGCTCTGCAAACTTTGCAGGACCGCGAGAAAACACTCCTGACCGAACTGGAGAATGCCAGGGCTTCCAGTCGTGACACCGAATCGCTCCGGGCCGAACTTTCCGCGAGACGCACAGACCTGGACACTCTCCGCCTCCGCGAAGAATCTCTCCTCGAAGAACTCGACAAGGCCCGCCGGAAGACGGAGGAAATGGAAGCCCTCCAGTCCGAAATCCGCACCCAGGGCACCGCACTCGAAAAACTCCGCGCCAGTGAAAAACTTCTGGCCGCCCAACTTGAGGAAGCCCGGGGAGAAGCCGCTCTCGTCGCCTCCCTCAAAGCCCGTCTCACGGAACAGGAAACCGATCTTGCCGAGCTTCAAAAAACTGCGGACTCCCTCCGCGCCAAAATGGCCGAAAAGGAAGTCGGTGAGGCCAAAGCCTGGAAGGAAACCCTCGACCGTCACCGCGAGGAACTCAACAGTCTTGCCAAAGAAAATCAGGCTCTGCTCCGGCGGCTTCACGAGACAGAACGCTCCCTCGAGAAAGCAAAAAGCTCCCGGCCGGTTTCACGAAGGAAACGGGTTTTCGCTTCCCTCGCTCTCGCCGCAGCCGCGCTTGTGGCCGCCATCCAACTGCTCCCCAAAAAAGACGATCCGGTCGCAAAAAACACCGAGTTGCTCGACCGTCTCAAGGAACAAAATTCCGAACTCGCGGGCCAGCTCAACGACACTCTTCTCCGGCTTCAGAATGCCAAAACAACCGAGCTCGCTCTCGACCGCAACCGCGACTTGTCCGAACGTCTGGCTTCTGCGGAAAGCAGGGCCATGGAACTGGAAAAAGACCAGCCGGTGAAACTGGCCCTCATCACCCAGCTCCAGTCCGATCTCAACCTTGCCAACGAACGGATCGAGAAGCTTTTCTCCGAGGTCGCCACGCGCGACATGAAAATCCTCGAACTGGAGAAACTTCTCGGCGAGGCCGGCGCACAGGCGTTCCAACTCAATTTTCCTCCACCGCTCACCCTCAACGAACCGGCTCCCGTCTTTCTGACCAACGCGAACCCTTCGGCTGTCCTCAGTTCCTCCGCACTCCCCGAGGGGGAACCTCTCCAGATTGTGCAGTCCCGCGCGGAAAAAGAATTCAAGGCCGGACATTTTGAACAGGCCGAAACCCTTTTCCAGCAGGTGGCCGACGCAGCCCCCACAAACAGCCTGGCCTGGTCGAATCTTGCGGCCGTTCAGTTGGAACTCGGAAAGCTGAACCTGGCGGAAAAATCCATCCGCAATGCCATCAATCTCTCTCCGGATGATGCCTTCTCGCACACCACCCTCGGCATCGTCCAGCTCCGCACCGGCCAGCTTGATGCCGCGATGAAATCCCTGCTGACCGCCATCTACCTCGATCCCAGCGACCCCGCCGCCTTCAATTATCTCGGGGTCGCGTTCGACCAGAAAGGGGACCGCAACCGCGCCATCCAGGAAATGGAAAAAGCCGTGAAGCTCTCCCCCGATTATGCCGAAGCCCACTTCAATCTCGCCGTCCTTCAAGCGGCCGGAGATGCCGCCGCCCGCCAGTCGGCAAAAAAACATTACGCCAAAGCCCTGGAACTCGGTGCCGCCCCGGACCCCGAACTGGAAAAGCTGCTGAAGTAATCCCCGTCAATCCCCCCGACGCTTCCGGGGATACAAACGACGTTCCGTGAGCAGGTGCAGCAGGCCGAAATAAAAGCCGGCCAGCACCGTCTGACCGCCCACAATCAAACCGGCCTGCAGCAGCAACAACAACTGGTGCTCAAACATTTGCCGCGAAAAATACCAGAGCCCTCCCAGCGCCAACGCGACACTCAGGAAAGCAATCAACAATCCCACGATCAAAAACCGCTCCAGTGTACCCCGGTTTCTCAGCATCTCGAACTGGGTCACCGGAGGGTGCAATCCGCTCTCAATGGCGATGAACTTGGCAAAGATCGCCAGCAGAACCGATTGATAGCCGATCACCAGGGCTGCAAGGGAAAAAATCCGCAGCCAGACGCCCCCGTCTTCCGACACCAGAAAACCGGCCAGAAAAGCCAGGACGCCGGTTGTTGTCAGCACAAGCCCGGGAAGTCCGAATGTCCACCGCGGACTCATCAAAAGGTAAAGGCGCAGACTTCTCCACCCATCGCGGTATGTCTTGAGATGCGGCTTCCGATCGCGGCCGTCGGGGGACAGCGTGGTCGGAACCTCCGTGATCCTCAACTCATACAGTTCGGCCTTGATGATCATCTCCAGCGCAAACTCCATCCCCAGACTCTGCAGCCCCAGCTTTGTGACCGCCTCTTTGCGAAATCCCCTCAGTCCACAATAAAAGTCTCCGCACACCTCGTGGCTGTAAATCCGACGTCCCAGGGCGCTGAGCATGGGATTCCCGACAAAACGGTGCATGAACGGCATTGCCCCCTGGGAGATCCCCCCCTGAAAACGGTTTCCCATCACAAGATCATACCCTTCGCGCAGTCGGTCCACGAACGGTTGGAGATTCAAAAAATCGTAACTGTCATCACTGTCCCCCATGATGACAAACCGCCCTTCTGCCGCATGGATGCCGGTGGACAAAGCGGCCCCATATCCCTTGGTGGCCACAGGCACAACCCGTGCCCCCAGAGTGGTGGCAAGCTCAACCGAACCATCCGTGCTCCCATTGTCGGCCACAACGATTTCCCCTTCGATTCCGCTTTCCTGCAGGAAGCGTGAGGCTTTTCCAATACAGACGGGCAGCGTCTTCGCCTCATTCAGGCAGGGCATGACAATACTGAGTTCCATCGGGCTCCCCGCAAGAAACCGGATTTTTTCCTCCTGTTCAATCTCCGATGACGCCAAAAAGCAATTATTGCCCCTCACCAGCTCCTGTTTGCATCGGGACGGTACAGATAGATCGCCGTATTCGCTTCGGGAAGCAGCAGAATCTCCGCCCTTTGCAGCAAGGGGAAAATATTCTGCTGCCGCCCGATGCGGTTCTCCGGTCCGACAAACCGATAAAAAAATCCCAGCCAGAAGTCTTTCGTCTGCTCGGCGGGAATCCTGCGGAAAATCGGCGAACTCTTCATGTCGCCCTGGAATTTTTTCCGGAAAACGAGCAGGTCGAAGCGGGATTTTTCGACCATGGGAGCCAGCCACTCCGGCAGCGGACGCCGTGGGGGAACGGGAATCCCCCGCGCCTCCAGTTCCCGCCAGGCAAGAGCCGTCCAGATCTGTTCCCGAAATTCAAGAGCCTGCTCCGGAGAAAGTTTTTCTCCGGCAGAGAGGGCTGTCAGCATAACGTCTTCCACCGGAGGCAGCATGCTTTCCATCTGCGATTCAATGAAGACAACCGGCTTCTGGCAACGGGCAAAAAAGGATTTCCGAACCGGGGCGACACTCTGGACAGGAAGACCCGAATAATAAGTGTAAGTCAGGTGCTCGTTCGGGGTCGCATAGAATCGGGTGTCGACTTCAAACGCTCTCTCTTCCAACGCATCAAGAATGGAAGCCAGGACCCCCGGAGCCCCCCCCACCGAGGGATTTTCAAAAAAGGCCAGACGATCCCGGGCCGCCAGAAAAACCAGGAGAATCACAACACCGGAAACCGCCGCCGCCCGGGGGAAAAAACTTTCCAGAAGATCCGCGACAAACAGGGAAAGCAACAAGACATAGGGAACCCACAGGACAAGAGAAAGTCGCTCGTAAAAAAAACTCGCGGCCGGGACGATCACATGGAATCCGACGTATCCAAAGACAAGCCATGCCAGCAACACGAAGTAAATTTTTCCGTGTTTTCCGACAACCTCCGTGATCCGGGCGGGCATCCATGCCGGCTTACAAATTCCGACAAGGAGCAGCAAAAACAGGGCCACCAACACAACAAGCTGGTCCGGTCGGTCGAGGGTATAGGCCAGCCAGTCAACCCAGGAGTCGAAAAGCCGACATGCTTTCGGCACAGAAGAGACGGTGGCAAGAAATCCCGAGAACCAGATCCAGGGAAAAACCAGCAGCACGGAAACCGCCCCCCCGGCCAAGGCTTTCCAAAACCACCCGGACCGGCCCACCATCCCGGGCAGCGTCACCACCGCCACTGCAGAGAATACCAGCGCCGAAAATTGGTGGGTGTGGAACAACAACGCTCCGGCCAATCCCAGCAGCAGATAGTCGCGCCACCGGCCCTGACGCACCACCCGAAGCAGGCACCAGGCCGCGAACACGGTCATCAAAAGGGTCAGCGAGTAATAGCGGGCCTGATATCCAAAATCCACGGTCCTGGCATTGAAGGCCATGAGCGTGAGAGCGGCAAATCCCGCCGCAGCCCCCCCAAGCTCCCTTGCCAGAAGAAAGATGAGGCCCATGCAGAATGCGGAAAAAACAATGGCGGGAACCCTCGCGGCAATGGTCCGCAACCGAATCTCCCCCGCCCCGTGAAGAACGGCCGGCGGTGTCACCAAATGGTCCGGACGCAGTCCAAAGAGCGCCTGCGATGCGGCAATGGCATAGAGCGGCAGCCACCCATGATAAACAGCCAGCCCCTGCGGGGAATAACTGCTGTCCCGGAACTCATATTCCGGATGCCCCTCCCAGGGCTCCGTCAGGGTGTTCTCATAAACAGGCAGCGAAAGATATTCGTTGAAGGGAAATCCCCGCTCGAGAATGGTGAGCGCATTGATGCCCGACTCCGCCTCGTCGCACCAAAGTGTCGAACGGTTCATCCAGTCGATCCGGAGCCAGAGCCCCACCAAGATCAGCAAAACAACAGCTCCCGCCTGGAAACCGCGCCGGGAAAAAAAAGAGACATCTGGAGAGGCCTTCATCCGGACAAGTCTTCAAAATCTCAACCCCAGCGACATGCCACTGGTGTTGCTGAGGTAATTGTTTCCCAGCGTGTCGTTCAACCGCTGCTGGAGATTGTTGAAAAGATTCAAATTCACCTCCTCGGTGAGCAGACAGGAAACGGCGAGATTTGCCTGCACATAATTGTAGGTTCCGATTTCCTGTCCGTTCATCCCCAGATTCTCAACACGCCCCACTCCCAGCCCCCCCTGCAGGGTTGTCGAATGAAAAATCCTCCAGGACGCGTTGGACTCGAGACTTGTGGTGATCTGAAGATTCCCGGCATTGAAGGCATCCATGTCGACGTTCCGGAAAAAGCGCAGGGCCACATAGGTCTTCGAACTCGGCCTGTAGGCAAGGGAAAGATTCATGACCGAGGTGGCGGCAGAAGAACCGCCCGAGGAAGAACTGGACTGGCGGAACTGAAGGCCGCCTTCCCCGCGAAAGACCAGCTTGGACGTGGGGTTGTAAAGCAGGCGCAACAGAAACGATTCGGATGTCGTCATTCCCGTCGGAGAATAGAAATACCCGAGCGCAATCGCCGCCCCGAATGTTGTCTTCCGGGAATACCGGTAGTCCACGGAGGTGGTGAGCGTCCCCTGGAACTGGCGGCCTCCGGGGTTTGAATCCGTCACGGTCCCATCGAAATTGAAAAGCATCTCCGTCTTCTTCGTCAGCGCATAACCGGCAAAAAGACGCGCATACACCGCCTTCTGCTGCGCCTGCCCCTGGCTGTTCAGGAAAAGCCCGCTCTGGGCGAGATAACTGGCGTCCAACCCCACACGAAGTTTCGTCCACCGGTATCGCGAACTGAACAGAAACGTCTGATCCACCGCATTGAACTGC
>JADHED010000896.1_pt1 | contig 29037 bp, 32 predicted proteins | sample 8952041 | NCBI WGS metagenome assembly JADHED01 (sample SAMN16124423, study PRJNA663239) | bioreactor sludge metagenome | isolation source: sludge (control) | place: India:Bengaluru | collected 2018-09-08
GGGTGACCCGCGAGACCTCGGCCGCCACGACCCCGCGGGCGGCCTCGAACCAGGGGGCCAGGTCGGCCAGGGTGGTGGGCGGCAGCAGGGGTTGCAGATGCTGCTCGACCAGGTGGAAGGTCAGGGCGGCATGGGGGTCCATGCTGGGGATGTCCATCTGCCGCGCCCCCGGGCACCAGCACCAGCCCTGGGGCCGGCCGGGGGTGGCCTCCAGGGGGAAGGTCAGGGCCAGGGCATTGAGGTCCCGCTGGACGGTGCGCAGGGTGACGGCGAGGCCCATGCCATCCAGCCGGGCCTTGAGGCGCGCGGGATCGATCCGGCGCGGGTGGCGGGGGATGAGTTGCAACAGGGTCCACTGACGCAGCAGGGTGTCGATCATCGGCGGCTCCCGGTCAGGCGGCGCTGGCCACAGGGCGCAGCGGGATGCGCGTAGGAGCGATCATAGCAAAGCGCCTGGCGGGGACGGACAAGCCCGCGCCGGGCGTCAGGTGAGGGCAGCGGTCCGCGCTCAGGGTCGGGGATGGGTCTGTAGATAGCGATTGATCGCGGTCATGGGGGGCTCGTCACCCTGCAAGGTAAAGCCCTTGGCCGCCAGCAGGGCCGAAATACGTTGATTCCTGGCGCCGTACTCCGCCAGCAGCCGCTTGGCTTCCTCGGGATCGTCGGAACTTTGAAAGATCCCCTCAATGGCGGGCAGTTCTTCCGGCGCGCCATGTTCCCGCAGCCGGGTATGGGTGTCGAAGGTCATGCGGTGGCTGGCATAGACATCCAGGTACTCCCCCTGGTCATCGATCCCGAACAGGTACCAGATGGTCCAGCCCGCCTGGAGGAGGCGGCCCCGTCGGCGTAGCGCGATGTCCTCCGGCGGCAGGCGGATCTTCCAGGTGGCGAAGCGGTTGTTGAAGCAGGATTCAATGCTGGGGAGGTCGGACATCTTTTGGGTGAGCCGGGGTTGTTGCGGGGAGGACCATGATGCGGGCATGAGGCGACAGAATGGGTCGTCATGGTTTTGCCCCGATCCTTTCGTGGATAGCTTTTAGGCGATGAAGCGGTACCGGTACCAGCTGGTGCGGAATTCGGCGTTTGCGGTTCAATTGACTAGACCGGAGCGTCGCATTAACCGATCTTGGTCTGGAATTGTGCCACCACCGGTTGAGATAAAGGGCAACCCCGGCCCGGCCGGGGTCATGCTGACCAGCGATACTAATAAACTGAAGTTTCGCAGTTTCCATCATGCCACGAGTCGCAGCACAGCGGCGATCAGTGGATTTGCGGTTGGTTTGCCCGTGGGAGGGCAATCGATACCAAAACCCTCCCCGTCGAGCGCCATGGCGAGCGCCCGGCGCACATCGGCGAAGGCGAATTCGGTGGTGCGCTGTGCGGCGTAGCGGCGCTTGGGTGCCTGTGGCAGGTGGGCGGCATAGAGCCAAGTGATGGTCGTGGCGGCCATGCAAAAGTGCAGGTGATTGCTGACCGCATTAGGGCAGCGGGTTTGCGACGCGGCACTGCCGATCTCCTGCTTGATCTCGCGGAACCCGGCTTCGATATGCCATTGAAGAACCCCCTGTAGAAGTCTTTTTGACAGCAGCGCAAGCGTCGCCAATACTTGGATGTAAGGCATTACTGGAGCTTGCGAAATGGCTGGATGGCCGGCATGAGCGGCCAGGCTCCGATCGACTGGAGGCTGTTGGCGCCGCTGCGGCGTCAGCAGCTCATTGCGCTGCTGAGCCAATTGGTACAGCAACGCTTGAGCACGACGGAATCGGCAGAGGCGTGCGCCGATGAACAATTGTCTCTCGCCGACGCGAATGCCGGTGCGCAACCCGGTCAGCGGCAAGGTTCAAGCCGCGCATCTGCAACGCCTGGCGATCGTCTATGTGCGCCAGTCTACGCTGCAACAGGTCGAGCACCACCGGGAGTCGACGCGACGGCAATACGCCTTGACCGAGCGGGCCATTGAGCTCGGCTGGTCGCCGACGCAGGTGGTGGTCATCGACGACGACCAAGGCCGTTCGGGGGCGAGCGCGGAAGGCCGGCCGGGGTTTCAGCGCTTGGTACTGGAGGTGGGTCTCGATCATATCGGCATGGTGCTGGGGCTGGAAATCTCGCGCCTGGCGCGCAGTTCGCGTGACTGGTATCAATTGCTCGAGGTCTGCGGGCTGTTCGGTACGCTGATCGGCGATGCCGATGGGGTCTATGATCCGCAGACCTACAACGACCGATTGTTGCTGGGGCTGAAGGGGACCATGTCGGAAGCCGAGTTGCACATCCTTAAGCAGCGCCTGCTCGAGGGCAAGCGGGCGAAGGCCCAACGGGGCGAGCTGCGTATGCTGCTGCCGCGCGGCTATGTGCGCACGCCGGCGGGCGAGGTCATCAAGGACCCCGACGAGCAGGTGCGCGCGGTCATTGAGACGGTCTTCGCACAATTCGCGCGCCGGGGCACGATCAATGGCGTTCTGCACTATCTGGTCGAGCGGCGGCTTGACCTGCCCGATCGGCTGCGCAGCGGTCCGCGCCGGGGAGAACTCGAGTGGCGGCGACCGAACCGCGCGACCTTGAGCAATCTGTTGCACAACCCCCTCTACGCAGGCGCCTATGCCTATGGTCGCCGCCCCACCGATCCGCGGCGTCGCCAGCCCGGTCGACCGTCAACCGGGCGTACCGTGGCCGCCCCGGAAGACTGGGAGGTGCTGATCCAGGATCGCCTGCCGGCGTACATCAGCTGGGCGCAGTACGAGCAGAACCTGCGCCAGCTGCAGGCCAACACCGCCCAAGCCGGCGGTGTGGTCCGCAACGGCGTCTCCTTGCTCTCGGGGCGGCTCGTCTGCGGTCGCTGTGGCTTGTCGATGACCACGCAATACACCCAGGCCGGCACAGGCCTGCGCTATGTCTGCAGCCGCGAGGCGGCCGATTATGGCGCGCCGCCCTGTCAGTCCCTGGCCGGCGGGGTGCTCGATGAGAGTATCAGTCGTCTGGTGTTGGACGCCCTGGAACCGGCGGCGCTGGAGATCAGTCTGCAGGTGGCCGAGGATCTGGAAGCCGAGCGCGCGCGCGAACACGGCCACTGGCAACAGCGCCTGGAGCGCGCCCGCTATGCGGCCGAGCGCGCCGAGCGGCAATATCAGACCGTCGAGCCGGAGAATCGGCTGGTGGCACGCACCCTGGAGCAACAGTGGGAGGCCGCACTCACCGCGCAGGCGCAGCTGCAGGCCGACTATGCCCGCTTTCTCAACCGCACGCCCACGCCGTTGTCGGCGGCCGGGCGCACGCGGATCCGCCAACTGGCCAGCGACATCCCGGCACTGTGGCACGCGCCGACCACTACCGCCGCCGAGCGCCAGGCCATCGTGCGGCTGCTCATCGAACGGGTCATTGTCACCGTCATCGACGACAGCGAACGGGTCACCGTGACGGTGCACTGGGTCGGCGGTCATCAGACGCAGACCCTGCTCGCCCGGCCCGTGGCGCGCCTGGAACAGCTGAGCTATTACTCCCAACTGCTCGAGCGCGTCCGCGCGTTACATCAGCAGGGGCTGAACTGCCGCCTCATTGCCGAGCGGCTCAATGCCGAACAGTGGCGACCGGCCAAACGGCGCGCGACCTTCAATCAAGCGATGGTCGCCAACCTGCTCGCTCACCAAGGCGCGCCGGTAAGCACCTCGCCACGCCGCCCATCAGCCTGGACGGATCGCCAAGCGCAGGAATGGAGCATCACGGACTTGTCACGGCACCTCGGCATGCCCGCGGCCACCCTGTTCAGCTGGCTCGACAAAGGCCACCTGCAGGCACGCCAGGTCGAGCGTGGCGGCCGTCAGCAGTGGCTGATCTGGGCCGATGCCACCGAGCTTGAGCGCTTGCGCGCGAAACGCCAGGCGCCACGCTTCTGGAGCCGACAGCGTCGTGTCGACGGCGATGAGGGGAGCGCGGCTTCTTCCACGTGACTTTATCTGTACGGAGGCACCATGTCTGGTAGATCTCGATTTTCCAGCGGGCGGCATAATATTCCACGATCTGTTCGACGCTGAGGTCGAGTGCGGTCGTCATCAGCGCCACCCATTGCGTCTGGCGATAGACCCAAACCACGCGCACCGGGCAGCGCAGGGTCTTGAGCATCACCACCTGGTCGGCGGCGAGCACCGCGCGCACGGCACCGTAGACCGGCACGGCATACGTCTGCGCCTGGGCGCGCCGGCTGGCGGCCAACGTGGCGGCCGAGCCCAGGTGCTCGCCATACTTGCGCGGCCGCCCAGCCTGGCCCGGGCACGGCGTTGGCCGGGCGAACAGGGCGGCATTCACCCGCAGGCGTGAGAGCAGCTGCACGCGCCCGCCCAGGGCCAGGCGCAGCGGCTTGAACAAGCCGTTGTTACCGAACCAACTGTCGGTCACCACCACCACCGGCACGCCGGCGAAGCAGGCCGCCACGCGGCTGATCATGTTCCGCGCCTGGGCGAACTTATCGGCGAACGCCACCGGCTGACCCCGCAGCCGCCAGTCGCCCTGGTCCAGGGTCTGGCGCCGCAGATAGAACTCGAAGGCCAAGGGCAGACAGCACCAGCGCCCATGGATCGGGCGCAACAGCCCCAGCGTCACCAGGGTCTGTGCCCACGGCCAGCGCGTCTGATTGGGCTTGGCCGCGTGATCGAAGGTCGTCTGACAGGCGAAGATGTGCTGGCCGGTCTTCGGATTGATCGAATCGTCGAGCGCCAGCAGCAAGCGCCCCGCCACCAACGGCTCCGGAATAGCCCGCCAGAGCGTCTGCCACAGCCCCGTCCACGGCAGCTTCGGCGAGGCCATGAACGTATAGTAGCGCCACTCGGCGATGCGCACGCCGAACAACGTCTCGATAGCCCGTAGCAGATTCGAGGTGCGTGAGACCGTCACCGGCACCAGGATCGACTGCAAGGTCAACAGCAGCCAACGCCACCGCTCCTGCCCCGCGCGGGTGGACGGAAACAGCCCTTGAAAGGCCGCGGCCAAGGTGCGTAGGATAGTCATCGAATAGGTGCTCTTTTCGTTGGTTAATCATCGTCTTATCCAACTTTGATTATACCGCGAATCGAGCGCCTATTCACTTTAACCATCTGATTTTTGATAAAAAAACCGCCTTGCGCCGGGGTGACGAGCAGAGTGAATTAGTAATCTACGGAATACTAATATGCTGGCATATTCGTGGTAACTAATATACTCACTTATACCTTACCGGGGTGGCGTTGGGCCTCGTTGGTCGCTCAAAACTCCAAAACTTGAGACTAATAAAGTCCCATCCCGACATAATCCGCTTCGTTGCGCGGAAACGGGTCTTGCTCCGTCCAGCCCTCTTCCTTGAGGTCGGAGATGATGTGGTGGCGCGCGACGGAGCCGGCTTCGGTACCGAACAGCCTGACGACCTCCCTGATTCCTGCCTCATGGTGCCTGACGCGACGGTGCCGCATCCGGTACGGCTCAGTGCCGCTGAACGCATCGAGCCAGCGGTGGACTTCTGCAAAGGGCTGTCCGAAGCGGTCGATGGATTCCTGGCAGTGCGTTTCAAATGTGGACATAAGTACCTCGCCGCGATGGGCAGCCGTTATCAGATATGCCAGTCCAGGCGACCGCTGGTTGCGTACAGCGGCCAGGCCGATGGCTCCTTCTGGAGCCATCAAGCCCTGCCTGTCCCTACAGCCTCGCCAGGTATTCGATACCGCCGACTCTGTTTCCATCGAGAATGTCGAGAACAAGATACCCTTCGGTTGGGTGCTTAAGAATCAGGTTCGTCTTAAACTGCCATACCGATCCGGGCTGGTTCGGACGGGTATTGTTGACAAAATAGATGCACGCATCATCATCCAGAAACACTTTCGTGCATTCCGCGAGGGCGGCAGGCAGCCACGTTTTCTCCGGTAACTGCACCTTCGCCAACTCGACAAGCAACGATGGATCAAAGGATTTCGACTCGGACATTATTCACTCCTCGTGATCACTGACAGGGAACAAGATAAATATCGTACTTATAGTGCTATACAGATTCTGCATTGCTGCTGCTGGACCTACTCCTTTGCTATTAAGGTGAAAAATCTGACGACACTTGTTGAGACCGGCATCGATGGAGGCAATGAACGCCTTCAAATGAGCTCCAGGATCCCCCGGGGATCGAGCGCCATCCAGGGTGCGGGCCATTTGCTGCCGCGTCCGTCCCTGGGTACCGGGTCAAGCTGCACCAGCCCGACCCATCAGTTCGTCAGCCCCGTGCTCATAGTCCTCCAGCGTGATGCGCCGTGCTCCGCGGTAGAGTTGCAGGCAGCAGACGCGGCCGCTGTCAAGCGAGACGACCAGGACACCATGCGGCACGAGGGCGTGACTTTTGACGGCAGCAGGCCTGTGCCAGCATGCCGGGGCGGTCCGGGCCCGGGTGGCAGCCACCCCCGCTGTTTTGCCATCCATCCGCCCAGGCGAGCGCTTGGCCGGAGACCTTGCGTGGCATGCAGGCGCGGCGCCACTGGTGCAGCAGCTCAGGGGCCTCCCAGGGGAGATCCGCAGGTCGCAGCGGTGCGCCGAGTGGTTGACCGCTGTGCGCATCCCATAAGCGTACGGGGTTGTCCCTGGACCAGGAGAGGACCCGTCTGTCGCGCAGGTCCAGCACGCCTGAAACCCCGGCGGTATGCCCTGCAAGGATGGCGAGCGGGGCGCCGCTCTGTGCGTCCCACAGGCGCAGCGTGTGGTCCCAGGACCAAGAGCGGAGGCGCACGTCCGCCAGTTCCAGCGCGCCGGCGACCCAATGGGTGTGTCCGGCAAGGATGGTGGTCGAAACACCGCTCCTTCCGTCCCGCAAGTGCAGGCTGTCGTCCGTGGACCACGAGAGGAGCCGCCCGTCGGCCATCGCCAGTGCCCCGTTGACTTCGTTGGTATGCTCGCCAAGGATGGCGAGCGTGGCGCCGCTCGACCTGTCCCACAAGCGCAGGGTGTTGTCCCTCGACCAGGAGAGGATCCGTCAGCCAGCACCAAGGCGCCATGGACCCCGTTGGCATGCCCCTCCAAGACGCGCAAACAGGGATCAGGCACCACCCCCGCCACCCGTTGCGGATTGCGCAACCACACCCAATGGCAGTGACCGGCCGCCAACCACGCCTCGGCCGCCCGCGTCACCGGACTGTAGTCCGCATGCTCAACCGCCAGTTGCAGCAGAATCCGGCAGGCTGGCCAGCGTTCACCGCCTCGACGCAGGATATGCTCGCGCTCGCGGAAGAAGGCCTCCCACAGCCGGAATTCCTCGTGCTCCGCTCCCGCGGGCAGGCGGGCGAGGAGGGTCTCATAATCGGCCACCAGATCGTGGATGGCGCTGCCCGGCAGTTCCGCCGTGAAGGCTTGCAGAAAGGCGAAGTCGGTGAGGCGCTGCCGGGCGGCCTCCATGCCCGCGGCGCCCTGCCAGCGCCGGGCATAGCGCACGCCCCAGCGAAACAGGAGAAGACGCAGCCCGCCGGGTGGCAGCGTTCGCCAGGCCGCGGCCAGACGGCAGAGCCGGGCCTCGGCCTCGCGCAACGTCCCCGCCAGCACCGGGGCGAGGGGGATGGCCGGCTGGTCGCCGCTCCCCAGGCGTCCGCCCAGATAGTCGCGCAAACGCTGCTGATTGAGCGTCAGGCCGGCGGCACCGTCCGGGGTGGGGCGGTTGCGCAGCAGGGCCTGGACGGCGTGGACGGCATGCTGTACCCGGTCGCGATAGCGCGGTGCGTCCGCGGGGACAGCGGCCAGGAGCAGGGCCAGGGCTTCCGCGTCCAGTGGCGCTTCGGCCCGGGCGAGGAGGGCGAGCAGCAGGGGCAGATCGCGCCGCAGGTCCGCAAGCCCGGGGCGGTTCATCGCCACTGTGACGGGGGTGTCCACGCCCGGTGGGGAAGAAGTTGGATCAGTCATGCCGGGTCCTCGGGTGCCGGGTCGAAGGAGTGAGTGCCAGGGCGGGCCAGACCGGTCGCCGGGTCCGTTGCCCGGAGACCCCGGGATGACACCATTGCAGCAGGGGCTTGCGACAAATGCTGTCGGGGCTATGTCACGTCGGTGCGGTTCCCTCAGCGGTGGCCCCATATCAGGGAACCCTGACGCGGACGGCGGTCAGCCGCCACCCGCGGTTGGCCCGGGTTCCTGCCGCACGGGCCAATGGCAGGTGGATGCTGCATGCCATGTCCGGTGCTCGGCGCAAACCCCGGCCCACCCGGTTCCGACGCCGGGCGATGACAGGGTTCCGTGGTTATTTTCCTGGCAGACTGCCGGCTGTGCGGAGCTGAGGGAGAGGACCATGGGGAGAAGTGCGACGCCAGGCACCCGGCAGGGCGCCAGGTGCCGATTCCTGGCGATGTGGCCTCCTATCGCCCTTGGCGACCTGAAGCGCTGCTTTACTATCACCTGTAACGATCCTCACCCTGAAGACCCGCATGGCCCATCCCCGCCCTAGCCCCGAGTCCGGTCCCTTCCGTGCCGACCAGCTACGCGACGGGGACCGCTACGAACTCTCCCACGGCCATCCCATTTACCGCGCCCCGGCGCGCCGCGAGCGGGCCGCCCCCAATATCGCCGGCGCCACGGTCATCGACACGGATCCCGAGGTCGCCTGGGCCGGGGTGGACGCCGGCTTCAGCTCCGAGCCTGGCACCCTGTGCGCCCCGGATGTCGCCGTCGCCGCTCCGACGGACGCCAGCCTCAGCGTCACCAGCTGGCTCACCATCGCCCCGCCCCTGGCGGTGGCATATGCCGGTCAGGGCCAGGACGAGGCCGACCTGCGCCTTAAGATCGCTGAGTTGCTGGAGGCAGGCACCCGCTTTGTCTGGGTGGTGCGGCTCAGGGGGCCCCAGCGTGTCGAGGTCCACCGGCCCGACGGGCCGATGCGCCTCTTCACTGCCGGCGAGGTGCTGGAAGCCCCCAGCATTCTACGTAACCCGGTCCCGGTACCCGCCCTCTTCGACCGGGAGACCGCCCACGAGGGGATGCTGCGTCATCTCCTGTAACGCCGCGACGATGACCGCCTCAGCGCCGTGCGCGAGGCGGGGCGCCAGGAGGGTGAGGCCACCCTGCTGCTGCACCTGATTCAGCGCACATTGGGTCCACTGGACCCGCTGGTTCGTCAGCGTATCGCCGCCGCCGATGCCGCCACCCGGCTGCGCTGGTCCGGGCGGGTACTCACCGCCCGGACCCTGGACGAGATCCTGGCCGGGTGAGCCGGGTATGGGCGGGGGAGGGCGGATGGTGCGAGGGGGAGGCTGACTTCCGGCCCTCTTCCGCGAGGGTGAGGGCGTCTGCCGAGACCGCTATCCCATGTTGACCCTGCATCTTTCCAGCATGATCAAGGTCCTGATCGGAATCGTGTTTCTGCAAGGTTCCACCGGCTTGCCGGTCTGGCCGCCCTGCGGACCGACCTGACCCAGACCTGGCCCCTCTGTGGGGCCCTGGGAGTCGGCCGGACGGCCATGACCGTCGGGTGCCACGCCAGCCCTGAAGGCACCCGCAAGGAGGCCCCGGCCAAGCTCCAGGCACGCTTTTTCCGGGCGCGGGAGATGATCCGGGTGCGGGCGCGACAGGATCGGCTGGGGAGCAGGGCGGTGGCGGAGCAGTGCTGGGTCTAGGCCGGCATGTGAAACCGGTCGTGGCGCTGGCCGCCTAGGACAGAGTGCCGAACCCACGCCGACCTGACTGCACGTCAACCCCCCAACCCTGAGACCGCATAGGGTAGGGCGACGGACTGAGCCGGCCGAACCCATCGGGGCGCGCAGACTGAGTGAAGCGCGGCTGGTGCAGTCACGCGCGGCGCTGCGCATGCGGCTGGCCCGCAGAACAGGGCGGGGCTGTTACGCCCCGATTTTCTGCAGTTCTTAATCTCGCTGTTTGGTCTGCCGCTCGGCCATCGCGGCGGTCCCTGATTCCGCGTCTGGTGTACTCCAGCCTCCCGGAGAGATATGGCCCGCGGCCTGCTGAGGGATTTCTACGGCCAGTGGCGCCCAGCCCAGGACCTTCCGCCGCCAGCCACTATCCGACATCCCCTGACGCATCACCATGGTTTCATCGTCCCCAGGCAGCAATGAAGCCTCCACGGTGGTGCGGCCGCCCACGGGCGCGACAGACCCAGGCCACCCCGGTCTCCTATTTCTTCCCAACCTGGACCCAGGAGGCCTGACCATGACCGAAATCCGTGACTGCTGGCGCCGTGACCTGAGCATGCTCTCCCCCCAGCAACGCCGAAGCGCCGGTTATGCCCTGCGCCTGCTGAGCCTGCCGCGGGACCCGATCGCGGGTCGGCTCGACTCCAACCGTCTGGGCCTGCTGTGGGGCATGCTCCAACCCCTGTTCGAGCCGCGCCACCTGATCGACTATCTCCGACCACCCCGGGGGGTGGCGGACATGGTGAATCAGGACGATGACGCCGGTGAGGTGCTGGATACCTGTGGTCTGTCTGACTACGCCGTTGAGGTGCCGGATACCGGTGATCTGTCTGACTACGCCCCCCCGGCCGACGCCCCCCTGACGACGAGCGACGATCAGGTCATGCTCGCCCTGGGCTATGCCCTCCAGGAAGAGGAAATCATGGCCATCGAAGCGGAGCATAACCCCTTGGTGATGGAAGTGATGCCCGCCGTCTATATGACCCAGCGGCTGCGCTGGCTGTTCCGGCGCGGCGACCCGCTGACACTGGCCCGGCTGGACGAGGCCAACCCCGAACGGGTGCCGGCCTCGCCGACCGTGGCCCTGCTGGGCGCCAGTCTGCACCTGGATGGGCCCACCCTGAGCGTCCTCGATTTTCTCGACGAGTTCGTCGCCACCCCCAGCCTGGGCGAGTTGCTGCGCCGGATCGACGGCTTCAATAGCAGCCGCCGCCACTTCCCGCGTCTGGCGGCCGTGCTGGATCTGCCCGAGGCCGCGCTGCGCCAGGTCCTGGCCCAGGAGGCCCCCCTGCGTCGGCTGGGCCTGGTGGAATTCGCACCCCAGACCTGCGGCATGCAGGACTTCCTGCGCCCCAGCCCCCTGCTCCGGGAGGTGCTGGAGGCGGCGCCGACGGATGACGCCGCCCTGCTGGCCCTGCTCATCGAGCCCGCGCCCCCGGCCGCCTGGCCCCTGACCGCCTTCCCCCACCTGGAGACCGCGGCGCGCCTGGCCGGGGAGACCCTGGCCGCCGCCGTCGCCACCCGCGCCGTGGGCGTCAATGCCCTGCTCTATGGCCCCCCTGGCACCGGCAAGACCGAGCTGGCCCGCGCCCTGGCGGCGGCCCAGGGCCTGCGCGCCTACCAGGTGCGCAGCGCCGACGAGGACGGCGACGGGCTCCAGCGCGCCGGTCGCCTCGCGGCCTACCAGGTGGCCCAGCACCTCCTCGCCCGCCGGGGCCAGGCCCTGGTGTTCTTCGACGAGGCCGAGGACGTCTTCACGCCCAACGACCCCTTCCAGGCCCTGCTCGATGGCGCCCCGGTCAGCGGACGCCAGAAGGGCTGGATGAACCGCATCCTGGAGGACAATCCGGTGCCGGCCCTCTGGATCACCAACAGCACCACGGGCATGGACCCGGCCTTCCTGCGTCGCTTCCTGCTGCCGGTGGCCTGTGGCCTGCCGCCGCGCGCGGTGCGCCGCCAGATGGCGGAGCGCCACCTGGGCGATCGCGGTCTGCCGCCGGCGTTGCTGGACGACCTGGCCGCGGACCCGGCCCTGGCCCCAGCCCAGTTGGGGGCGGCGCGGCGGTTGCTGGAGCTGTGCCCGACGGCGGCGCCGGAACCCCGGGTGCGCGCGGGCCTCGGCGCCTTGCGCACCCAGCTGCATGGCGCCCCCGCGCCCCGCCGGCGCCCGGCACCGACCCGGTTCGACGTCGCCTTCCTCAACCTGGCCGGCGACCTCCGCCCCAGCGCCATCGTCCAGGCCCTGGCGCGCCGCGGCCAGGGTAGCCTGTGCTTTTATGGCCCACCCGGCACCGGCAAGACCGCCTTCGCCGAGATCCTGGCGGCGGCCCTGGACCGGGAACTGGTGGCGTTCCCGGCCTCGGACCTGCTCTCCCCCTGGAATGGCGAGACCGAGCGCAACCTGGCCGCCCTGTTTCGTGACGGCGACCCGCGGCGGACGGTGCTGCTCCTCGACGAGGTGGACAGCTTCCTCAGCGCGCGCCAGGCCTGGGAGCGCACCCAGGTCAACGAACTGCTCCAGCAGATGGAGCGCTACCCCGGCATCTTCATCGCCGCCACCAACCTGATCAGCGGCCTGGACCCGGCGGCCCTGCGGCGGTTCGACTTCAAGCTGCACTTCCGCGCCCTGACCCCGGCCCAGCGGCGGGCCTTGTTCGCCCGGGAGGCCCTGGGGGATGATCAAGCACCGGTACCGGAGGCTTTTGCTCGCCCCCTGGACGCCCTGACCGGGCTGACGCCGGGGGATTTCGCCACGGTGTGCCGGCAGCGGGAACTGCTGGGGGAGGCGCTGACGCCGGAGCAGTTTCTGCGGCGGCTGGCGGGGGAATGGCGGATGAAGCAGGTGGAGGGGCGGGAAGTCGCATAACCTCCCCGTACTCCTGCCACCGCTGCGACGGTAGCAGGCCGGGTACCGTCCGACTGCGACTCTTGACCAATCCACGTTGGCAAGGCATTGAGTTCATCCAGGATCCAGGTCAACATCCACGAGGCCAAGACCAACCGCCGATCGGTGTCGTGCATGCCCGGCCTGCATCGCGACCTGTTCGATCGCTTCGGCGTACAGTGGCTATGGTAGCCTTCACCCATTATGAAACGAGTCGAGAACACACATGGCTGCATTGACCCTCGCCATTCCCGATTCCGCCTTGTCCGCCCTGCGCCGTTCGCCGAACGAATTCGGCCGCGAGATGAAACTGGCGGCGGCCATCCACTGGTACGGGCGTGGCCTGATGTCACAGGAACGGGCGGCTGAGCTGGCTGGGATGAACAGACGCGATTTTATCCACGCGCTTACCCGTGAAGGTGTCGATGTCTTCATCCTCGATGACGACAGTCTTGCACGAGAACTCGGTCAGGCAGAAGGCGGAACGGCTGCCGCGAGATGAGCGAGCACCCGGTGCGACTGGTGGTGAATACCTCGCCCTTGATCCATTTGGCCGAGGCCAGCCTTATGCATCTGCTCAGGGAGGCCGCGCCCACCGTGTGGGTCCCCGAACCGGTAGCGCGGGAGATTCGCGCCTATGGGAACCTTGACCCGACAGCGCGAGCGCTGGCGACGCACGACTGGCTGGAGGTCCAGCCAATTCGCGCGATGTCTGCGCAAGTACTGGCGTGGGACTTGGGGCCGGGGGAAACTGCGGTACTGGATCTGGCCCGGACCTTCCCTGGAAGCACGGCTGTCATCGACGACCTGGCGGGACGCCGCTGCGCCGAGGCACTGATCTTGCCCTAAATCTGACCCGCCCGCGACGCGCAAACGCCAGGCGACAAGCAACGCGGAGGTAGCAAGATAAAACGTCGTATTTTTCTGCAAGGCTTGGGGGCCGGCAGCGCGATCTGCCTCGGCAACGCGAAGGCGGCGATTCATTGCCCGCTGCTCAGGTCTATCGATCTCGCCATGGCCAAGGGTATGGTGGTCATGATCAACGCCGGCATCAGCCTGATGACGAGCGAGTTCGTGGAGGTCAGTCACACGATTCTCGACGTCGAGGGTGATGCTACCGTCTTAGTCGGCGTGGTGATTCACCTGCAGATGGAGGACGAGCTGCGGGTCACCATCGTGGCCACTGGTCTGGATGATAGGCAGATTGCTGCGGCGACTCGCGATGCGATCATGCGTCGCAAGGAGGAATGCAACGATGCAGGCGCCTTACGGACCATAGCCCGGACTATGGAGGATGGTCCGGACGATTATCTGGACATTCCTGCCTTCATGCGCCGCCAGACAGGTTGAGCGGGGTCTGTGTGTGCGGGACTCTGGATGCTTCGCCAACGCTATTCTGTCGAGCGGGATGATGAACGCCATCAAACTTGCCATTACACAACACAAGGGGCACAGGGACCGCAACCACCAGGACGCCCTGCTGGTCGCGGGGAACCTCTATCAGGACGAGGACCTGCCCGTCCAGATGGTCGCTGCTGAGACCGCTGGCGGATTCTGCGCGGTGGCCGATGGGGTGGCATCCAGCCCGTGCCCGCAACGGGCCAGCCGTACGGTCCTGGGGACTCTGCGCGGTCTCGATGGCGGGCAGGAGGCCCTGTTGCAAGACGGGTGGATCGGCCCCCGGCTGATCCGTCGCCACGTCCATGCCCATCTGTGCCGGCAACTCGCTCGCGATCGACGCACGCACGGCAGCGCCAGCACCCTGGCGCTGCTGCAATGGCGGGCGGGTCGGTTCAGTATGGCAAATGTGGGCGATTCGCGGGTCTATCGGATCGACCGGGACGGTTGCTGGCAGCGCCTGTCGCGGGATCATACCTATTTCGAGTCGATGGTCGAGCGTGGGGAGATCGCCCGGGATCAATTGGTGGGCCAGCTCTATCACGATCTGGAGCACATGCTGACCGCCGACGCGCAGGAGGATGACTTTGCCATTCACTGGCGGCAGGGTGAGTGGGCGCCGGGCGACACCTTTCTGCTCTGCACCGATGGCGTTCACGACACCCTCGGCGAGGCCCGTCTCCAGTCCCTGTTTCGGCCCGGGCGGGCGCAGGTAGACCAAGTCGCGGTCTGGCGTGACGCGGTCCTGGCCGCCGGGGCGCCGGATAACTTTAGCCTGATCCTGCTGCGTCTGACGGCAGCATCCGCCGGATAACTCACCACGGTCTGGCCGCAAACACCTACTTGGTAACCAGGGTAATGCTCAGCGTCCGTTCATCATCTTTCAGGTCCCCCGTTGGCATGAACAAAACGCCCCACTCCACATCCTCATCAAGCAAGCTTCTGATCAGGATATTGATTTCATCGTATTCGTCCAATGAAACATCATAACCACAGTTAAACGAAAGCAGCGCGCTCGTGACGCCTTGCAGGCCTGTCACGCTAACCGCGTGGGTGATCAAGGGTTCGACTTGCTCAGGATACTTCCACCGCACCATCGTGGTTTTGGCCTGGGTGCCGGTTCGCAGCAAGATGCGCAGGTCCGAGACATCGTAACGTGTTTCCGTCTGTAAAAACGGCAACATGGGAAGCATGGCCAGGGTGACGCAAATCTGATCCGGGAGGGACGGGTCCTGGCAGACCTGCAGGTAAGGTGGCTGAAGGGTTTGCAGCCACTGCATACTGTCCGCCGCCTCGGGGTTGAGGATCAGCGTCGTATGAAAGTAGACATGGGCATCTGTTAGCCGTTGGGTCCAATAGCCGGCCTGTTCCCGCGCCAAGGGATCCGCCGCATCCACGATGATCAAGGCGCAAGACGTTTCGGCGATCCGTTGTTCTAGCCGGGAGGTGGGATGATCTGGCCCAGGTGTGCCACTGCGGTAAAGCCCGGCATCCTCGGGCAAAGAGAGGCGTTCCGGTAGATAATCAACGATGCTCTCAGCTAGGGGACCGAGACCGATCAGGAGGGGATAGTATTCGCCCTTTACATCAGGTAACTGTTCATAGATTTGGTATAAAGATTGATCAGACATAAATGCCACGGAACCCTTAAGTTAACTGATGAAGTGATTGCTGCCATCAATGGCTTAATGTTTCTAGTGACCACGAAAGCTAGACACAACATTTAGACATACCGATCATTCCCGCCATGCAATGAGGGTATTATTGGCATTAAAACACCGATGCAGATGTTCACAAGTCTACGCGTGACGTACCAAAAATATAATTTTTATCATGATGTTATGAATGTATTTTCCTTGAAACGACCGAAAGGCATGTGTTCTCCAGAAAATCCCATTAAGGATGGTACGTGAATCTCTACCATTGGATCAGCATTGTCTGTATAAAATACATTCTCATCAGTTTCGTATACGCAGTTTGCCGATATATACATTCTAAAATTCCCCATGGTAAATTCAATAGTGTTCCATCCCCCGGACAACCAAGCAAAGCCTTTATTGCTAGCTCGTTTCATGGCCGCAACTGTCACCACCAGACCCAATCTATATCTAACCCTTTTAAGGAAAGCCCAGTCCCTTTGTAAAGATTGATGATCTCCCTCAGATAAATAATAGCCTTTTTCGGACGTTACTTCATCTTGAGTTGTGTAGGGATGCGAATGGAAATCGCCTAAATATTCCAGATGCGGCCAATAAGAAGACAATAATGTATGCTTCAAGCGGATTGCGTCTTGGTTATAATGCACCTGATGTCTTTGTTGCCAAACTGTTGAGTCTGAAAGCGCCATCTCTATACGGAACAGTGTTCGATTATCTCCTAAAGTCATATGCTGACCATATAGCCCACCGAAGGTTTCAAGAAGCTTTTTATGGGTTCTGGTCTTTGTGCCCATATTATCAATTGCATATGCCTCAAGGGAGGATGCCACGAGCGAGATCAAGGCATTCTCTGAAACACTAACTATATACCCGTTTTCGTTCTTAGCGTTCATTTGATTGCCCTGTATTTTATTAATAGGTGTTTCATTTGCATGAAGGGAGGGTTTTCAGTCAATTGCGGTGATCTCATGTAGCCCGGAGTGGTTGGAAAAGTTGATCTCTTTGCCAATACAGTTCGTTCCGGATCGCCCTAAGAATGACCACCTGCCCATTGCTGAACAGGGTAATGATGGCGGTCGGCATGGCAGGCTCCTGTATCCATTTATTCAATCGATAGTATTTCTATCATGCCTCAATGGATTGGCTTCTTCAAGCAACCTGATCTACCTGAGAAAAAGCAATGTCCCCATGGCATTATTTCCGTTTCAATTTTTTGGCCTGCGGTTCCAGAGTCTCCACCTCAAACTCCACCACGCGCCGCTGCTCGCGGCTGAATTCGACGCCGATCAGGTGGATCGGCAGGCCAGCGGCGCGGTGTGGGTCGGCATAGCCCCAGTCCTTGATCTGCTGCAAGGCGCGGCCCTCGGGCTCCAGCTCGACGACCTTGAACTCGAACAGATAGATCTGGTCGTTGAAGCGTAGCGCCAGGTCCAGCCGGCCGGCGTTGCTGCTCGCCTCGGGGGTCAGGTCCAGCCCCAGGCTGGCGAAGTAGGCGTAGAAGACGTTGGCGTAGTAACCCTCGAAGCGGGCGATGGGGTTGGTGCGGAACCAATCACTGTGGATGCTGGCAAAGAAGGCGGTGAAGAGCGCCTGCAGGCCGGTGAAGTCGTTGACCAGCAACAGCTCATAGAGGCGCGTCGTGCGCTCCGCCACGGCTGGGGAACCGGCGCTGAGCTGATCGAGCAGGGCACCGGTGAGGCTGGCGCGCACCTCCAGGTTGGGATAGCGCAGCCGATACTGGACGAAGGCGCCAAGCTGGCGGACGGCGGCGATGGTGAGACAACCGGTCTGAAACAGCAGGGCCTCGGTGGCGATGTGATCGACGTCGAAGGCTGAGAGCAGGCGCTCGCTGGTGATCAGGTGCTCCAGCCGGGGGATGAAGGTTTGGCGTTCGGTCAGCAGGTCCACCAGGAAGGAGGGCGTGGCGGTCTCGAACCACCAGGGGCGGAAACGGCGTTTCTGAAATAACAGCAGCAGGTCGAAGGGGTTGTAGACCGACTCGCCGGTCCAGTGGTAGCCGTGGTACCAGGTCCGGATCTGCTCGCGGTCCAGGTCCGCGAGTTCGGGGGGAAAGATGGCGTCGAGATCCGCCTCGGTGTAGCCACAGATGGCGGAATAGCGCTCATCCACGGTAATGTCATTCAGGTTGTTCAGCCCCGAGAACAGGCTCACCTTGCTGAATTTGCTCACCCCCGTCAGGAAGGCGAAGCGCAGGTCGGCGTCGGCGCCCTTGATCACCGAGTAGAGGTTAAGCAGGCCGTCGCGCATCTCCCGCGCCCGGTCGGGTTGGGTCAGGTTGTCGAGGATGGGCTTGTCATACTCGTCCACCAGGACCACGACCCGCTCGCCGTAGTGGTTACGGGTCTTGCGAATCAGCTCGCCAAAGAGCCCGGGGATGTCGAGATCCAGGTAGGTCTCGACGCCCAATGCCTCACGGTTTAAACGCAGCAGGTCCGCGATGCGTCGGTCCAGTTCGTCACGGCTGCGCAAGACGCCCTCGGCGAAACTCAGCCGTATCACCGGATAGCGCCGGCCCCAGTCCCAACGCCAGCGGTCCTGGGCCGCGAGACCCGCGAACAGAAGCTCATTGCCGCTGAACAGTTCGGCCAGGGTATCGAGGAACAGGGACTTGCCGAAGCGCCGCGGTCGTGACAGGAAATAGTATTTGCCCTTCTCGATCAGGCGCAGGGCAAAGCCGGTCTTGTCCACATAGTAATAGCCACCTTCGCGGATCTCGCGAAAGGTCTGGATGCCGATGGGTAGTCGCTTGCGGGGCATGGGCTTAGCTCCAGGGGATATTGTCATGAAGTCCGCGACGCTGACCCTGGCCGCGGATGACCACCCGTGCTCACGCCAGCTCGATACGCAGGTTTTTTCCCAGCGCTTTGGCGGCACTGGAGAGCGTGGTCAGGGTCAAACTGGTGTCGGTTTCATCCAGCAAGCGGTTCAGGGCCGCACGGCTGGTGTGCATCTTCTCCGCCAGTGCGGTCTTGGTCAGGTGCTGGGCCTTCATCTCGTGGGCGATCTGCCAGGCCACGACGCGCTTGATCGCCACGGCGGTGGTTTCTTCCAGCACGGCCTCTTCGGTGAGGAAATCATCAAAGCGGCTACCGATATGCGGGTTCATGATGCGCTCCTGAGTTGTTGCAGACGCCGCTTGGCGACGTCGAGTTCTTCGGGTGGTGTTGCTTGAGACTTCTTGATGAAGCCGTGCAGTAACACCAGGGTGTGGCCGTCTAGGGTGAACAGGACCCGGGCAATCCGGTCCACGAGGTGAACACGAATCTCCCACAGGTCCTTGGCCAGTTTGCGTACCAAGGGCATACCCAGGGGCCAGCCGAACTGCACCGTCTTGATGTCTTCGCCGATGGTGCGCCGCTCGCTGGCAGGCAAGGACATGAGCCATGCGCGCACAGGTTCATTGCCACTCTCGGAGGCAAAGAAGCGCACATCCAGGATGGGTGTGTTCATGTTTTGAATGTATCAATATTGATACGTAAAGGGAATGCCAACTGAGGGGCTGGCCGCCGTCCTGGCTTCGCCGCGGGACGCGCCCCCCGGGCGCCCGTTCGACCCCCTTGCAGTCGAACCCAGCGCCCGGGACTCCGCCCCTCCCTGCGCGCGGCATTGCCCCCGCGGCTTATACCCCCTGGCCTACCGCGTCCCCCTTCATCCGGCACTCCGCCGCCAGACGCCGCAGGAACTGCTCCGGCGGCGTTTCCTGGCCCAGCAGTTCCCGCTGCCGGCAGACGGTGGCGAAGTCCCCCGGCGTCAATCCCGGCAGGGTGGCCAGATAGCGCTCCCAGGCGGGCGGCAGCGGGGCCAGCTCATCGCCCAGGGCCTCGCGGGCGAACAGGCCCCGGCGCTGGTCCGGGGTCAAGGCGCGGAAGTGCAGCTTGAAGTCGAACCGTCGCAGGGCCGCCTGATCCAGACCGCCAATCAGGTTGGTCGCAGCGATGAAGATGCCCGGATAGCGCTCCATCTGCTGCAATAGCTCGTTGACCTGGGTGCGCTCCCAACTGTGCTCGGCCTGGCGCCGGTCCAGGAGAAAGCTGTCCACCTCGTCCAGCAACAGCAGGGTGCGCTGGGGATCGGCGTCGCGGAACAGGCGGGCCAGATTCTGCTCGGTCTCGCCGACATACTTGGAGATCAGGTCCGATGCCTGGCGCGCCACCAGTTCGCGGTCCAGGGCCTCGGCCAGGACCTCGGCGAAGGCAGTCTTGCCGGTGCCCGGGGGGCCGTAGAAGCACAGGCTGCCGCGGCCACGGCGGTCCAGGGCCTGGACGATGGCGCTGGGGCTCAGCTCCCCAGCCAGGTTGAGGTAGGCGACATCGAAGCGGGTGGTCCGCGGCCGCCGCCAGGGCGCCGGGGCGCCGTGCAGCAGGGTGCGCATGGCCGCCACCCCGGAGCGCACCGTGGGCGCGGGCGGGGCCTCCGGGCGCAGGGCCAGCAGCCGGCTGGCCGCCGCCAGTTGCGCCGGGGTCATGGTGGCATCGCTGGCCAGTTCGTCCAGCAGGTCCGGGTCCAGGCCGGCCGCGCCCAGGTGGCGCTCGGCCATCTGGCGGCGCACCGAGCGTGGCGGCGTGCCACAGGCCAGGGGCAGCAGGAAGCGGCGCAGGAAGGCCGGGTCCATGCCGTCGGTGCTGTTGGTGATCCAGATCGCCGGGACCGGGTTTTCCTCCAGGGTGCGGTTGATCCAGCCCTTTTGCTGGCCGGTCTCGCGGCGGCGGAACAGGGTGAAAAAGAGATCGCTGGACTGGAAGACGTCCTCCACTTCGTCGAAGATCAGCAGGGTGTCGCGGCGGCGGGACAGCAGGCGCTGGGCCAGCAGGTAGGCCGATAGCCGGCCCTGGCGCGACAGGCCGTCGCCGTCCTCATCGGCGCTGCGCACTTGGAAGGCGCGCAGGCCCTGGGCCGCCGCCAGGGCGCGGGCCAGTTCGGTCTTGCCGGTGCCGGGCTCGCCGTAGAAGAGGGCATTGACCCCGGCCGCGCCGGCGCGGGCCGCAGCCGCCAGGGTTGCCCCCAGGTCGGCGCCGGCACTGGCCAGGTGGGGGAAGTCGGCCAGCGTCCAGGCCGCGGGCGGGGCGGGCTCGATGATCAGCCCCAGCAGCTCATCCACCGACGTCGGCGCGGCGTCGAAGACCTCGCGTAACAGGTCGCTGGGACGGAGAAAGTCCTCCAGGTCAGCGTCATCCGTCTCCAGTTGCGCCAGGCCCAGGGTCCGCAGCGGGGCTTGGCGGCTGAACAGGGCCTTGAACTGGTGCTCCGCCATGCCGAGGGTCGCGGCCATCCGGGCGCGGTTGGCGCGGGCGCTGGCCCGCTCGCAACTGCGCAGCACCTGGCGCAGGCGCTGATCCAGCAGCAGGAGGTCGAGGAAATCCAGCACCCGCCGGCTCAGGGGGTCCAGGGCTAGGCTGTCCCCCAACAGACGGGTGACCGGGTTGAGGGCCTGGTCGCCGTCCGCCGCGACCAGGCGCTGGAGGACACTGGCCGGGCAGTGGCGCAGGGCCTGGATCAGGCGCCGCCGCAGGCGGGGATTGTCCTCTGGCGGGTCGTCCGCCCAGGGGTCCGTGTCCGCCTCATCCGACTCCGGCCGATCCGCCGCCAGCCAGCGGGCCAGGACCTGGGGGTCGAGCAGGGGCAGGAGCAGGGTCCAGAGGGCCGCGATCAGATCGCGCCCCGGGCGGTCTTCCAGCAGTGCCGGCGTCCCCTGGCAGAGTTGCAGGGCATAGCGGGCCAGGCGGCGCTCGGTGGGGGTGAGGGACGACAGGTCGCGTCGCCAGGGGCCGATCAGGCGGGGCCGGGCGGGGCCGCGGCGGCTGGCGGGATCGGGGTGGTTCGGGGTCAGGGTCGTGGGCATGGGTGTCCTCCTCATTCCTGCCAGGGCTGAAAGCGCCGGCTGTCGAAGTGGAAGGTGACGAAGTCGCCACGGCCGGGGTCCTTGTCCCAGATCACCCCCAGCACCAGGTCGAGGGGCTCCCGATAGTAGGTGCTGCCGCTCTCCTGTTCGCTGTCCAGGAGGGGTTGGTCCAGGAGCGCGACCACCACGGCGGGTTGGCCGGTTAGGGGCACACGGCGGTTCTTCAACCCGGGCTTCCAGGTCACCAGGTCCCCGACCTGGAAGCGGTGGGGCTGCTGGAGGTGGCGCAGGCGCTCGCGCAGCACGCCGCCGACATTGCCATGCAGATCCTGCAACAGGTCGTCCAGCGACTCGTGCTGGATGAGGTCGTGGGGGGCGTCCTCGCTCAGGCCGATGCGGCTCAAGAGCTCGCGCGAGGACAGGGGGCGGGGTTGGCGGGCCATGGTCTTCTCCTCTGGTGGGGCGTGAGGCGCATTAAACGCCAGAATTGCGACAGGCCTTGTCGATTATCCCTATACTGTGCCCATGAGCGCCATTACCCAAAGCCGTATCGACCGCCTCCGCCGGCTGGAGGCCCTCCTACCCCGGGCCACCGCGGCCCCCGCCGACTGCCCGGATGGCACCCGCCTGCTGACGGTGCTCGGCGCGGTCTACGGCCCGGCCTCGGAGTCCGCCCGCCGCCGCGCCCTGCAGCGGGATCTGGATGAGCTGGTCAGGACGGACCGCGTCCAGGTGGTCAATCCCGGGGGCAAGCCCCTGCGCTACCGGCGCCTGGGGGAGGATGTGCATGAAGACAAGCTGGTCTGGGAGTACACCCTGCGCCAGGTGCGGGACCTGATCGCCGAGGCGGTGCCGGCGCGGCGGCTGGAACGGCTGTGGGAGCGGCTGCTTCATGAGCTGGACGGGCCCCTGCTCGACGAACAGCGGGTGCGCATCGTCCCGGACAGCCTGCGCTTGCGCCCGGTGGCGCTCTATCCCCAGGTCTTGGAGGCGGTGATCCGCGCCCTGGCCCAATCCTGCGCCCTGCAGGTGCTCTACGAGGATGCCGCCGGCCAGCGCGGGGAGGCGGTGATCCACCCCCAGGCCCTGATTCAACGCGGACCCTTGCCCTATCTCTTCGCCCTCAAGAACGCTGAAGACGAGCCCCTGCGGCTTTATGCCCTGCATCGCATGATCCGCGCCCAGGCCCTGGAGGGCCAGCCGGCGCGCGCGGCGGCGGGCTTCGACCTGGACCGGGCCATCGCCCAGGGTCGGGCCGACTTCGGCCAGGGGGAGATGATCGACCTGGAGATCCGGGTGCGGGGGTATTTGGCGACCCTGCTGAGCGCCTGTCCGCTGACGGACGAGCAGGAGTTGTTGGATGAGCCGGAGGACGCGGGCTTTACCCTGCGGGTGAAGGCGCGGCTGCCGTCCACCGGGCAGTTACTGCGCTGGCTGCTGGGGGCGGGGGATAACGTCGAGTTGGTGGCGCCGGAAACGCTACGCCGGGTTGTGGCGGCCCAGGCGGCGAAGACTGCGGCGCTTTATGCTCAAGTATAAAACCACAGCCGAAGATATTGACCTGGAAGACGGGGAAGGATGACCAAGACGGGCTAGTAGCTCGGCAGTGTCCCACCATGGGTCCTTGCGCGATCAGTCACCGGCGTTTTGAACGTTGACCGCACACCTCGTCCCGTTATCCTCCTCTCAGTACGCTCATCCTGGACCATCAGGTTAGATGGTATTTTCTATCCTCCGGAGCGGGCATTTTGGTAGCAGGGGGGACATCAATCCTGCATGACGAGGGGAATGACCGCCAACTCCCGCAGCATACAGATCAGCTCCGTGACGTCCATGTCGGCGATCGGGTGGATCAGGCGGGCACGGATGGTACCGTCCGCGGCGTAATGAAAGTCGGCGGCCGATTGGCCTCCATTACGCCACAGGGTGCGGCGCAGGAGCGCTGCTGGTGTGTTGTCGGGATTTTTGTCGATGCGGTAGCTGGCGATGCCCCACCGGTCCCGCAGTTCGAGGGTGATTCTCCGCTGGCGGCACCAAACCCAGTGGCGGTAGGGCGTTCGGCCTCGCTTCCAGGTGAATTCGCCGTCCTTGTCCCGCTTCTCGAGGGCGGTCAGCATGCGGACCAGGGCGTCGGTCTTTACCGGGCTTGGGCTCGGAACTTCGAGCAGGTCGAGGCGGCCAAGCAGATCTTCCACTTCGCTGCGGTCGAGATCGGTCTTGCCCCGGGCAAAACAATTTGCCTGCACCCGGAGACGCAGGCCGGTGTCAGTGGCGATCAGCACATGCTTACGCAGGCGGTCTTTGCTCAGGGCCAGCAGGTCTGCCGGAGTGGGGGCGCCGTCGGCCAGTCTCCCTCGGGTCAGCCACGCCGGCTGTTCGTTGTCCCGAAGGGGGCGCGAGGCGACCAGGGTCAGCTCGCCGGTCAGATGGGCTGGCTGCAGGGACAACAGGGCCTCGCTGTACGCGCGTAGCCACGGTTTCCTTGAAGTCACGGGTTCTCGCCATCAACCGGGCTTCTGTCATCGCAGCCTGAGTCTGTGCGTTGGGTGCTTTCTCGTTCATGGCATCACTCTGCGGCGATGGCGAAAGACCGCAGCCAGGGATCGAGGTGGGCGATATCAAAGGTGCCCGACTCGAACATCTGCATCATCTCGGCATAGATCTGCATCGGCGCACGCTGCAAGCGCCAGCCCTTGATGCGCAGGAACACGTCGGCCGCCGCAAAGGCGATGCGCTTATTCCCGTCCACAAACGGGTGGTTGATTGCCAGGCTTTCCAGCAGGGCAGCCGCCTCAGCCACGATGTCATCGTAGTAGCCGGTCTGCGGGCGGAACAGTGCGGCCTCCAGCGCCCCCGGGTCACGCACGCCCGGCGCGCCGCCGTAACGCTGTCTCAGCACCGTGTGCATGCCCAGCACGTCGGCCACGGTCAGGTAATCGTGAGCCACGGTTTACTTGGCCAACTCGCGGTAGAGGCTGTCGAAGTCATCCAGACTGGATGCGAAAGAAGCCATCACGTGGCGGCGGGGGCGCTCCTTCTGCTGCCGGTCGATGTAGTCGCGCAGGGCGTCATCGAGCACCGCCTGGAACTGGCGGCCTTGGCTTTCTGCGATCTGGCGCAACGCGGCCAGCACATCGGGCGCGGCCTGGGAGGAAAACTTTTCGCGGACAGCAGTCGTCATGGCCATCTCCATCATGATTCATCTTGAAATTTCAAGATAGAGCAAGACGGTAAGGTTTGCCACCGCGTTGATGGCGTTCGATGCCTGACTGGCGGCCTTGGTTGACAACGAACCGGCTCGCGTAAGTTGAAGATTTCACAGGATCTTCATCTGCGCCTACCCGCAGGCCAGACGGAGAATAGAGACGGCTCTGGCGGAGAAAGTGGCCGATTCGGGACCTTTCGGCCGGTGACCACCCGCAGCACAGGCGCCCGGAACCCCGCGTGGCGCGGGGATTTCAGGCAAGAAAAAGGGCACGGAGATTATCCGAGCCCTTGGTATTGGTGAGCCGTGAAGGATTCGAACCTTTGACCAATGGATTAAAAGTCTCATGGTCCAGGTTCCCCCGAGCACGGGGGTAGGTGACCACCTAGCGGGCATCCCCTTTCCCTCCCGAGAAGCCCAGCGCCTGCAAGCTGGCGCGATCCGGCTCCCCGGTCGCCTCCCGTCCGGCCGCGGTCTGATAGCGCTTCATCGCCCGGCGCGACGCCGGCCCCCAATGCCCATCCGCCGCCCCCGGGGAATAGCCGGCCGCGGCCAGCAGCCGCTGGATCTCCCGGTAATCGGCGGCGGTCAGGGTCTGCGGCAGCCACCCGCAGGCGGCCGCGACGGCATCGATGGCCTGAGTGGCGCCGCGCAGATCGAAGGTGGACTCGCCGAGCGGACCGCGCGCGTCGGTCAGCCGCACGACGAGGGTGTCGGCGCGATAAACCTGGCGCAGCAGGTCGATCGCCGCGGACCCGAAGACCCCGGCCCCCTGTTTGGCCCCCAAAGCATCCCAGCGGGCAGAGCGCACCGGGCCTTCATCCAGGCGGTAGTCGACGGAGATCGCCGCTGGCGTGTTTGCGGGGTCCCGGTCGCCATCCTGGACGACGAGGGCGGCCGTTTCCTGATTCCAGCACCGGGCGGAGAACACCGGCCCATGCTGGGTGGCGCCGGCGATCTGCTGTGAATGGTTGGCGGCCAGCACCTGAGCGCGCCCATCCAAGGCCGACTTTTCGCGCTGCAGGCTCCACCAGCCCGCGATCGTGTCACCCTCCCGGTGGGCAAGGGCAAACCAGGGCGCGTGGTAGTCGATGTCCGGATAACGGGCATCGGCCCAGGGGGGCGCGGGCGGAGTCGCCGGGGCCTCAGGGGCCGCGGACGGGCCACCGGTGATCTCTTCCCCAGGGGCAGACGCCGCCGGAGAGGTCTCAGCTCCCGTCACCGCTGCCGGCACCACGGTCGCGGCAGGCTCTACCGCCGGGGCAGGCGCCGGCGCCGCGGCGGCCGCGGCCCCCGGGTCAGGCAAATGGCCGCTCGCCCAGGGCAGCCCGTATTGCGCCTGCAGATAACTCAACTGCAAGCGCGCCAGGGTCATCTTTTCCGCTTCCAGGCGCTGCGCGACAGCGACGCTCGGGCTCGCCCCCGGCGCCGGATCCGGCTCCGCCTCAAGCGCGGCGATGCGCGCCTGCGTGGCGGCGATCTCGCGGAACAGCTGCGTGGCGCGCTCCGGATCGGCCGGCTGGACCGGGACCACCAGAGTTTGCGTGGCGCCTCCGGCGGCGGCAATCTGCTGGTTTTCCAACAGCGCTTTGCTCAGTAACAGCACCTCTTTGCGGCCGGCCGCGGCGCTGGCGATTTCCGGCGCCGGTTGCGCAACGACGTCCAGATCAATTAGCGCGATCTGCCGCTCAAGGGCGAGGATCTCGGCCTTGATGGCGTAGTCTTCGGTGGCCAAAGCCGCCCCCATGGCGACGGCGAGCGGCAGCACCAGCGCGGGTAGCAAAGCAGGCATCGTCAGCTCCTCGGTAAAGAAAAAACGTCACTCAGACGCCTATCGTAGCGAAGAAATGTGCCAGCTGCATGACTACCGAGAACACGTTAACCTGCGAGCGCAAAAGCGCTAATAGTTTAATATGTCGGTAATGTTATAAAGACGGTTCAGGTAGGCTTCTTTCCCGCCGGTGCGTCGCTCAGAGGGGCGGGTGCCCGAGCGGTCTGGTACCCCTAGGGGCACGGTCCGCCAGGGTCTGGTAACCCGCGAGCTGGGTACTGTCGCGCACCACGAGGTTGATTTTGGTGGCCAGCGGCGCGTCGCTACGTCGCCTTAAGAAGTTTGAAGGTTCATTCGTGAAACAGAAGGGTAGGCGAGGAATGGGAGGGTCGCACGCCGGACGAAAGCGACACAGTCCCAACGGTATAGTGTGTAGCGCCTGGCCTGAATAAAGCAAATAGCTAGACAGCTTATGGAGCCCCCTATACGTTCCGACCGAGATGGCCTATTGTGGGGATACGGGCCACCTTATGGGCGCCGCCCAGGCGGTCATACCCGTGAGCTGTTCCACCTACCCTGAGACCGAGATGTCACGCACTTTCCCCGCACTGAAGACGGCCCTGATCGCCGTCGGCCTGCTGTTCGCCACCAGCAGCCTGGCCGCGCTCAGCGCTCCGCCGGTGGCGCATGCCGGCGCGCCGACGAACGCCAGCACGACGCTCGCCCTCCTGACCTGGTGGGACGGTCACCACTGGGATCACACCCGGCATCGGGCGCCCTGGTGGCAGCGCGACCACCACTACCGCCACCACCAACATGAGCAGGATTGGCGGCGCTGGGAACATGCACCCCCCGCCGCCCCCGCGCCAAGGGCCGCCGCACGAGCGCCGGCCGGACGGCCCGCGGGAGGGCAAGCCCAGCCACCGCTGGTAGCCAGCCCCGCGCCCCGTCGGCAGGCGTGACGGGGGCCGCTCCCTCCAGCGGCGCAACGGCCCCGCACCTGCCGGCGGTTGGGTCCCACCGCGGCCCGCCCGACGCCGTGCCGAACCTCTGTCGCGGCCAATCTGAAACTAATGGAATGGTCCGTCCCGCTCCTCCAACGAGCCCTGAGCGGGCACAATGAGCGATGACAACTAAAGCCATCGTCAACCGAGGTAACGGAGCGGACCCATGACTGAGCATACCAAAGAGCAGTGCATCACGGTGATCGGCATCGACCTGGCCAAGCGGAGTTTTCACCTCTGTGGGATGGACGCCCAAGGCCGGCGGGTGTTCAGCAAGCAGGTCAGCCGGGCCAAGCTGGCGTCGGAGCTGGCCAATCGGCACCCTTGTCTGGTCGCCACGGAGGCCTGTGGTAGCGCCCACTACTGGGGGCGCCTCTTTGAGTCGCATGGCCACCAGGTGAAGCTGATTGCCCCGCAGTTCGTCAAGCCGTTCGTCAAGTCCAACAAGAATGACGCGGCGGATGCCGAGGCGGCGCAACGGCCCACCATGCGCTTCGTCCTCATCAAGCGCGTCGAGCAGCAGGATCTCCAGGCCATTCAACGTATGCGCAGTCAGGCCGTCGAACAGCGCACCGCCCAGGTCAACCAGATCCGTGGCCTGCTCGCGGAATACGGCATCACCATCCCCCAAGGCCGCGCCCACGTCCGGCCGTGCCTGGCGGCGATCCTAGAAGACGCCGAGAATGGTCTCAGCGCGTTGTTCCGTGCCAGCCTCCAGGGCCTGGCCGGAGAGTTGCTTCACCTTGACGAACGGGTTGCCGCGTATGACGCCCAGATCGCCGCCATCGGCAGCGACCCGCGCCTTTTGGGTAGCGGCCGGGGCTTGGCGGCCTTCCTCGGCCTGGTGCCCCGCCAACATTCCACCGGCGGCCGCGACCGGCTGCTCGGCATCAGCAAGCACGGCGACACCTACCTGCGCCAGTTGCTGATTCATGGCGCCCGGGCCGTCATGCGCTGGGTCGAGCGCAAAGCGGATGCCCTCAGCCGCTGGGCCACGGCCCTGCGGGCGCGGCGTCATAACAATATCGCCGTGGTGGCGCTGGCCAACAAGCTCGCCCGCATCGCCTACGCGGTGCTGATCAGCGGTCAGCCTTTTGATCCGGCGCGGGGGGCCGTGAGCAAAGCCTAAGCCCGGACACCCGGCGCCATCCAGCATCCTTAACCCGCGATCCGCGATCGCCCCAACCGAGTATCCCACCACGCGTTGCGCCGAGTGATCATCACCGTGATGGCTTGAAAGGCAAGTCCTGCCTTCCCGAAAACCTGGTTTAGGCCCCAGCCAGCTTTGCTGAGACTGAGAAACTGATGAGGACGGGAAGGCACGCGTATTCCATCAGGGCACGCGGGTCGCTAACGACCACGTCATACGATGCCGGATATATGGCCGCAACTTTTCCTTCTCGCCAACACGAAGGAAAAACACGGGCACGCGGGGGCGGATGAGATATGACCTATGGATTAGTGGACCGATGGCAAAAAAAAAGACAATTACTTACCACATGTAGCCGAGGCGAGATTGCCCTTGCAACGCGGGGCGGACCATATATGGCCGAAATCTGACGATCTGAAACTGGTGCTTCTTCCTCGTTTTCTTCCTGGTTAATTAACTCAGAACCGGGGATCTTCTTCCCCTCGGGGAT
>JADHED010000897.1_pt1 | contig 28966 bp, 9 predicted proteins | sample 8952041 | NCBI WGS metagenome assembly JADHED01 (sample SAMN16124423, study PRJNA663239) | bioreactor sludge metagenome | isolation source: sludge (control) | place: India:Bengaluru | collected 2018-09-08
TGGAACTCCAGCGTCAGATCGTTGCTGCAGGGCACAGGACCGGAGCCCACGCACTCGCAGTCCACGATGGACGCGCTGGTGAATAGCGGGCCGGCATAACAGAGGTCACCGTTCTGGCCAGGGAAGAAGGGGCAGCTATCCGCGCAATCCAGGATACCGTCCTCATCGCTGTCCGGCGAGTTCGTGATCTCGTTATACGCCACGGTGAAGTTGTAGTTGGTACCGTACGAATCCACGATCACGTAGTACGTCTCGCCCGGTGCCACAACGAACTTCGGGTTCTCATACACCCAGTTCCAAATGACCTCGTCGAAGCGCTCATACTGGAAACAAGCACCGGATGCGGTGTACGCATAGAACGTGGAGTTGTCAGCAGGCGGGAACACCACCGTGTTGTCCGAGGCACGGCGCACCTCCATCATCGTGTAGGTGGCGGCTTGGTTGGCAGGCAGGCACAAACTCACCTCCGCGCTATCAGCGCAATTGGTGGTGGTGAAGGAGTACCAGGCATCATTGCCCCAGAACGTGCCGTTCTGGTCGGAGTAACCGTTCGCCGCGAAGTTGTTGCCGCCTTGGGCCACGCCTTCGGTCAGCGGGATGGCATTGGTGCTACCGTTGCCGCCCACAGTGAAGGTCCAATCCGTGGGGCAGGTAGCCGTGCCATAGCTGTTCTTGGGCACTACGCGCCAGGTGATGGTGGTCCCCAGGCCATACAGCGCTTTGATATTGGCCGTAGTGTAGCTGCCGCCACCGTTGATACTGTTGGTGGGCGTGTTGGCCACCAAGTTGCCCATGAAGTACACATCATAGCTGGCGGCACCGAAGGCGGCCGGCCAGGTGAAGGTGATGGCGTTGCTGTTCACCGCGAGGCTGTTGCCGTTGGCGGGGAAGGTGGGGTTGGCCACGCAGGGCGGGATACCGGGGCACATCAGCGTGAAGGGCCGCTGGTGGACCGCTTCGTTCGCATCGCTCATGATGTAGTAGTCGCCGGCCGCGGGCACCGTGAAGTTCAGCAGGCCGCCGGTGTTGGCGGGTGCCGAGCCGATGCAGGTGAAGGCGGAAGCGGCACAACCATCGCTCACCGGGGCCACCACGTAACGGACGGGCGTGGTACCCCCCGCATTGGAGATGCCGGCGTTGATGGCGTGGGTGCCTGCCTCGGTGGCGGTGAAGCGATACAGCCGCTCGGTGCCGTTGCCGTTGTTGGCAGACCCCTGGAAGCAGCTGGCCGCACCGGTGTACAGGTCGCCGTTGTATGCCGCGTTACCCATGGTGTAAGCGGGCGGTGCAGCCGCATCGGACACGTACGCACCGCAGGAGAGCACTTGCGCCGTGCTGCAGTCCATGCTGGTGGTGAAGCGTGCGAAGAAGCTGTTGGCGGAATACACGGTACCCCCGCTGCAAGCCTGACGCACACGCACCTCGTACTTGGTGGTGGCGCTGAGCCCGGTGAGCACGAAGGGCGAAGTGGCCGTGGTGCTGGCCACCGTACCGCTACCTGCCGTGGCACCCGTTCCCGGGGTGAAGCCGACCGGGCCGTACTCCACCACGCAGGGTTCGCTGGTGTTGCCCCAAGTGATGGTGGCGCTGGTGTTGCCGATGCTGGTCACCGTCACCGCATCAGGTGTACTGCAGGCCGGTGCGGGTCCGCAGGTGATGGCGGATTCCATCCCTTGGTCGTACGTGGCCGCGGACCAGGAACGGAAACGCAGGGTGATGCAGCCGCTCGGATGCGTGCTGGTGAAGGGACCAGGAAGAACGTTCCAGTAGGCATTCCCCCAGTAGGCACCGGCAGGCAGGGTATTGGCGCCGGAGGTCTTCGAGGGTTGTCCGGAGTGGAAGATGGGCGCACTGGTGTTGGGGCCGTTGTGTACGAACAAGCCCACCAGTCCCTGATCGGACCAGCCGAATTTGAACTTGGACATGGTCAACGTGACCACATCGCCGGCATTGTCCGGGCAGATGGTGATGGTGGAGTCCGTATTCGACGGATAGCCTGCATAAGCGGAGGTGGAGAACAGGTTGTACGGTCCACCGCAGCCCACCTTGGTGCGGAAGTTCAGGGCGATGCTGCTCCAGGCACTGGGGTCGTCGCCCACACCCAGGTCATCGCACAGACCGCGGAAGTAGGCCGTGTATTGGGTATTAGCCGTCAGGCCTGTGGCCGTGGCCGTGCCGGTGGCGGAAGTGCCGGTGGCGAGCACGGGGCTCGCCGGGGTACCGCCGTTCGCTACCACGATCCATTCCACATTAGGCGAAGCACCCGCGGTCCATGTGAACGTGGCGTCGTGTACCTGGGTGGAGGTGACAGCGAGGTTGGTGGGCGCGAAGCACGTTGGTGCGGGGGCGCAGGTGAAGTCGGCGCTCCAGCCCATGCCGCCGGTCCAAATGCCGGCCGAATAGATCTGCACCGTGAGACAGCCGCTGGCCGCAGAGGAGGTATAGATGGGGGGCTCGTTCGCGGTGTTGGTGGAGGTCCAGCCACCTGCAGGCAACGTCCACTCAGACCCGCTATAGGCCGGGCCATTTCCACCAGGCACCATGGGAGCCGCGGTGTTATCCCCATTATAGATGTAAATGCGGGATGCGTTCGGAGCGTTCCAACGCAAGCCGTTCCATGCCGTGAAATCGATCGTCACCACATCGCCGACGGTCTCCGGGCACACGGTGAAGGTGCTGGAGAACTGCTGATCGGTGAGGTTGGCCACGCCACCGGGGCTGACCCAGGTATCGCCACAGCCCAGCGGCGTGGTGAAGGAACCGGACATCCAAGGGCTGTAGTCACCGCCGCCACAATCGCTGCGCACGTAGAAGGTGTATGCCGTATTGCTGTTCAAACCGCTCACCGAGGTGGATGTGCCTGCGGCCGTACTGCTCGCGGCAAGGCCCGTGCTACCCGAGCCGGCCGCACCGCTGGTGCGTACCTCCCACTGGTAACCGGTGGAGTTGTTGCTGGCCGTCCAGCTCAGGTCTGCGCTGTGTACAGCCACGTTGCTGGCCGCCAGGCCGAGCGGCGGCGGGCAGGTCAGTACACCAACGTTCAAGGTGTAGTCCTCCACTTGGCCGTAATACATGCCGATCCCGCAGGCAATAGGGGAAGACCAATCATTGCACTGCACGATGCGCATCCGGGCGTTGCCGGCGGGAGCTCCCGCAGGGACTTCGATATTGCCCGTGAGCGAGCCGGTGGAAGAGGCGTTTCCGCCATTCAGGGGGAAGGAAGCCTCGAAAACACCGTCCTGGTCCCAGTCCACGTAGGCCGTTACATACACGTTACCGCCCCCATTATAGCCGGAAACGGTGATGGGGTAGCTCAGGGTGGGGAACACATTGCCCACCACGCCGGTGTAGTCCTGGAATCGGGCAGGGTCGGATCCATCGTAGATCGGGTCCGCAGAGCTCGAGTTGTTGAGGCCCGAGATCTGCACGTTCGAGATGGGGTAGATCCCATAGTAGAACGAAGCCACCGGGCAGGGCAGTGTATTGAAGGCGACCGGGCCGAGCCACATGCTGGTAGCACCGCCACCGCAGTTGGTGCGGATCCATGCCTTGTAGTTGGTGCTGGCCGTAAGGCCTGTTACGGTCGTTGGGCTTCCCGCCACCGTGCCGGTGAAGGTGGCCGAAGCAGGGCTGTTGCCCGTGCCGATGGCATAGTCCACATCACCCGTGCCGGTCCAGCTCAGGTCGACCGAGGTGAGGCCTCCGGTGGCGACCAGGCCGGATACGGTGACCAGGCAGGTGGGCGGCGTCCACGTGAAGCTCATCATGTCCGGCGTGTTGGCTTTAGTACCGGAGATGTTGCGTGTGGCATCATTCCCAGGGCTGCCGGCAAGCGAATGGGTCTGTGTGAAGATCGCGTTGTAATAGTCCTCTGCCGAACCGTTGCTGCCGTATGCGTTGTAAGGATCATAACCCTGTGCGCCGGTCCAAGGGATGCGCTGGCTGAATTCCGAGGAGCCGGGGTATCCGCTGTGGTTGGTTTGGGCCGTGAAGGCGTAGGGCCAACTCGTCCACGAGTTGGAACTGGCATCGTAGAACCCGAAGGAGTTGAAGGAACCGGACGCACCGGAGCCGCCCGTTTTCCCGCCCAAACCGGTTTGGAAGTAGGAGGTGGTGTTGGAGCGCCAGGCCTTGCCGAAGCGCACCTCCACTTCATTGGTGGTCTCGTGCAGGCGGATCTGGAAGTCCATCCGGCGGTAGTACTGGTGGTCCAAGCTGCTGATGGTGAACCCATAGTTGCGCCATTGCACCACGAACACCCGGTTGGGCGCCGTGCCGATGGTTTCATACCGCAGTTCGGCACCCGGGTACGCCGGGTACGTCGGGTTGAACACGATGGGCATCGTGTTGTAACCCGAGTTGAACGAACCGCCCTGGACGCCGGTGGCCACCACGCGGTTGCGGCGGCTGTCGTTGGCCAGCAGGGTGGTGTTGTTCAGCGGCAGGTTGGCGGTGCTTTGCGTCTGCGCCGTGTACACGGCCACGGCGGTGCCGCCGTCGGCGCTGTTGCCGAAACCGATCCAGCCCTGGCTGGAGATGCCCACCCGGTCGAACACCTCACCGTTGTACGTGAAGTTGAAACCGATGGGGTAACCGGGGCCGGTTTTGACCACCATGCCGGTCGCTTGGTATTCGGCGTCGCTGGCGCCCGCATCGCCCGCACCGGTGTTGCCCACGAAGCAGGCGTTGCCGGCAAAGTCCTTGGGGCGGGTGGTGCTACCGAAGAAGACGGCTACGGTTTCATACTCCTTGTAGCCTACACCGAAGGTGGTGTTGCCGGCCACCGCGGCCTGCGTACCATCGGCCAGCACCGTGCCGCCGGTGATGGGCTCAAAGGCGGCATCCTCGTCGGCCTGTAGGATGCTGGAGGTCTTGAGCAGCTTATCGTAGGAGAGTGAATACTGTGCCACCTGGGCCTGGGTAAGGCCGGCGGAACACAGGGCCAAAGTGGCGGCTGCCAAGGGCAGCGCCCACGGGCGGCGGCGCGTTCGCGCCCGTTCCGTGCAGCGTACTGTACTTCGTTGCATGAGGTGAGAGTGTTGGTTTAGTGGATCAGAAAGGGCTGGCGCTTCACCCGTTCGGGCCTGGCGCAAGGAGCATGGACACGACACCGATGGGCCGGTGCCGAAAGGAGCACCTTACTGTACGGTCACCATGACAAGGTCACCGCGCGAGCAAGGATGAAGAATTGAGCTGGGGAGAGGGGAGGTGAGAGTTTCGAGAGTCGTGAAGCCGTGAAGGGTGTGAGAGATGTTGAGTTGATGAACGTGATGCTTCATCAAAATGGAGCACCACCGGGACAATCTTAATCAACCGTCGAAAAAAAAGCAAGAGAATAATGTTATCGACAACAGGCAACCATGACCTCAGGATCGCGAACGCGAACCAACGCATCACCACGATGGATGCTATGGCTTCGGCTGCCGAACACGCAGGGTACGACGGGCCATGTCACCGGACCACCACTCCTGGACCACACGGCCCGCACGCGTGGATATCCAGACGTACAACGTAGCGGCGGCGATGCCCCCCCTACCGACCCGCGCCACGAACACCGCCACCCCTCCTACTTAGCCACACCCCTCTATTCCACGGCAAGGCCCTCATCCCGATACGCCCGCGATGCGATCGGCGCTGTTCCATGGAGCGGATGCACGGAACCGGCTGAAGGCACCACGTCCCTTGAACAGCGATCCTGCCCCCATACGGATATGCACTATCCTTGCAGCCATGGTCACGCTCCCCCATAGGCCGGCACGCTGGTGCATAGCCTTGCTCCTCTTCGTCGGCGGTGGCCCTTCGTTCACCGAACAGGGCTACGCACAAACCTCACCACCGGACACACTGATCATCCAGGTGCACAGGGCCGTGGCCCGCGGTTTGTCCTATTTCAGCTCGCCCCGCCGGACCCTCGACCCCGATGCCGTACTGCTCCACGCCTACCTGAAGGACCGCTTCAACCTACCCAAGCTGGTCAAGGCGGAGCGCGTACTGGCCGCCATCCGGGCCGATTCCACCAGCCAGTTCCATAAGTTCCTACGGCTGGCCGAACCCATGCGGTGCAGGATGGACTTCTTGGATGCGGACGGGGCCAACGACGTGGCGGCCGTCGGCGTGTGGTACGACGAACTGCCGGACCGGTCCCTGTTCATGGAGCGCATCCGCGATGTGGAGTGGAGCGAGCCGTACCAAGTGACCCACGCACTGTGGGCCATGGCCATGGTCCGCAACTGTTTCCACGCCGAGGTGGACACCGCCGTGGAACGGCGCTTGGTGGAACACAACCTGGCCATCATGAAGTCCAACCGGCCCTTGTGGAACGACGTGGCCATCGAGGCCCTGGCCATGGCCCAGTACAACGATACCGCCTATGTACCACCGCAGGAATATATCCAGGAGATCATCGCCTTACAGAACCTGAACGGAAGCTGGAACTGGGTGCCGAACGACCCCACGCGCGAAAGCCAGCACACCACCATCCTGGCCTTATGGGCCCTGCTCCAATACAAGCCACTGGAGTGGCCGGAGTCGCCCAGGGACATGGTGGTGCATTGAGTCCGGAGGTGGCGCATCGCGGTCCGCACCACCCTCCCTGAGCCTGTGGCATCACCATCATCGCGCAGGCAGGTGAATACGGCCGGTGTACAGCACCCTTTGCTGCCCGCGGCACGGCCCGGCTGGACCCCATACGTGCGTGCAAGGCCGTTGATCCATCGCGTTGCTTCATTCGGTCGTCGAATAATATACGGAAGCTCTTCGGATCCACCGGTTTTCTCCGTACACTTGTACGTGGTGCCTCTCCACCGCAACCAGTGCTCTCATTCTCTGCTCGAACATGCCTCTCACCATGTCCTCTCGTTTGGCCTTTATACGTCGTCTTCATCCACGACCACCCGCTTTTCCCCGTAGGATCCGGCACCATGCTGCACTGGTGCTCTTCGGGGCCACGCTGCTTTCTCCCCCCCTTTTCGGCCAGTGGAGCGAAGACCCTTCGGATGCCACCCCCTCACTGACCTCTAATGCGTTGGCGCCAGCACCGGCATTAACGCCAGCTATGCCGGCCACTTGTTCAGGCCTCTCCCTGAACGGCGCCTTCTCCTTCGGCAGCGTTTCCAGCACCACGCCACAAAGCGCCAACCTGGCCTATCCGCCGTGTCAGACCGCGCAGGGCATCATCACCCCGGCGGGTCCCAAGGACATCTGGTTCCGCCTGGACCCCGCCTTTGCCGATGCGGTGTACCGGTTCACCCTGTATGGCACAGGATCGCCCAGCACCGCCTCTGCAGGCATGGCCGTGTACGAGGCCACCAACGCCACCAGCCCCATGCGCCTACTGGACTGCGCCACGGGCGGGGCGTATGACCAGATCTACAACCCTTCGGTGGAGGCCACCTGCATCACCCCAGGCAGCAAGCTCTATGTGCGGGTGTGGCCCCGGGGTAGCACGGCCGCCACCGCCAACTTCAACCTATGCGTGATGGGCCAACGCACCAGCACCATGCCCGACCGCGGTGCCGACGAAACGGCGTGTACGGCACGGACCGTGTCCACCGTTGGGAGCTTCTCCACCTCGGGCAACCTCTTCAACTACGTATTCGCATGTCAAGAACCCGCGTTCTTGCTGGCCAACGACAACAACATGAGCGGTGACCTTTGGGTGAAGCTGCTTATCCCGACCTCGGGCCATGTACGGTTGAGGCTGTCCCAGACAACCACACCGGCCAACATGATCGGGGGCACCTCCGTGGCCAGCGTCATCAGCGGCAGCTTGGGCATGAGCGCCTACTTGTCCACGGACTGTTCCGACCCTCAACAGTTCCGGCAGGTGGGAAGCACCATCAACCAAGTGACACCGGCGACCACCGGATTGCCGATCGACATCAAGTGCTTGCCTGCTGGAGCGTATCTGTATGTGCGATTCCATTCGCTATCGGGCTCCATGACCCTGAAAAAACGATTCGGCCAATTCCGCTTCGAGTGGATGGCGGGTAGCGGATCGTATGTGGGCTATACGCCCCCGTCCAGATCGCAGCCCTGCGGGGCCACGGCGCTCACCGTTGGCGCCACGTGTGCGGCCACCACGGCAGGCACCACGGTCGACATGTGCGGAGCGCCCGGCATACCGGCACCCACCTGCGGGGGATTCGTCGGTGGCAGCCAACAATCCACGTGGTTCAAGTTCATCGCACCCCCCAGCGGCATGGTGGTGATCGATGCGGAGCCAGGTACGGCGCCAGCTGCGCAACCGGCCATTGCCTTGTATGCCAGTAACGCCCTGAACGGCGCCCCCCCCGTGGATCAAGGCTGCGACTTGCGGCTAAGTCTGGTGGATTGTGACGATCGCCAGGGCGTGGGCCACAATGCGCGCATCATCCAAGGCGGGCTCTACCCCGGGCGGGTGTACTACATCCGGGCATGGGCACGTTCAGGCACGGAAGGCAACTTCAACATCTGTGTGACCAACCCCACACCGCCCGCAGGCTCGTGCTGGTATATGATCGACCTGTATGCGAAGAACACCAGCGGCACTTTGGCCATGGAGGTGACCATTCCACCCGCCCCCACGGTGACCTACACCACCACCGGTGGCGACCCCTCGCAAAGCTTCATGATCGCCATACCCGCCGGTGCCACGGCCAATTTCCATATGGTGCCTTCGGGAGGTGGGATCGGTACTACGGGCTATGTTTTTTGGGCGTTGTGGCAGGTGGGCAGTTCCGATACGCTGTGGTATGACGATGGCGGCTATGCCGTGGCTGGCCCCACGCCAGGACCCAACGACTACTTCACGCTCACCAATGCCTGTAGTCCCCGGCCGCACCCGCGCACCGATTGCTTCGGGATGCGCACCATCTGTGTGGACGGTGCCGGGGGGGGCGGTGGGCCAACGCACCTCTCCGGGCAATTCGACAACCGCTCCTGGCCCATGAGTGGCTACGGTCCCGCCAGGACCGATTATCTCGGCTACACATTCCACCCCCACAACGGCGGCATGATGGATCTGGCAGGGGCCAATATGGGCTGCCTGGATGGCGAGACCAGGGGTATCCAGTGGATGGCGTTCCGCCCGCAACAGGACGGCACCGTGGCCTTTCTTCTGCAAGGGTCCAAGGTATCACCGGCCCCTGTTGGCCCCGCCGACCTGGATTTCGCCCTGTGGGACCTTGGTATGTTGAATATCCCGGGTCCGCATCCAGACAGCATCAACGGCTACCTCGTGTGCCCGCCCGCTTCAACCCCCATCCGGTGCAGCAGTGCGCGCAGCGTGGCTTCCACGGGTTTGGCGCCGGGTATGTTCCTGCACCAGGAGGGGCATGGCGGTTGGGGCTGGGCAGAGCCCCTGCCGGTGCAGAACGGGCATGGCTACCTGATCGCCTTCGTGGCGCCTCTTGACACCGGGCGCATCAACTACAGTTTGGACTGGACCATGGTCAAGAACACTTCCGGTGTCACCGATCACACCATCCTCGGATGCTCTCCTCTGCTACTTCCGGTGGAACTGCTGTTCCTGAGGGGCGCGCCACGCGGCACAGTGGTGGACCTTGCTTGGGCCACCGCCAGCGAGATGAACAGTAGCCACTTCGTGGTGGAACGCAGTGGTAACGGCATGGATTTCACGGCCATCGGGCGGGTCGCCGCCAGCGGCAACACCCATACCCGTGTGGATTATGGCTTCACGGACCCCAGCCCCCTCAGTGGCCTGAACTACTATCGGCTGCGGGCGGTGGACAAGGACGGAACCGCCAACAACAGTAACACGGTGGTGGTGATGATGAACGCGATGAACGGCAAGCTGCTGGCCTATCCCAATCCCGTGCGCGACAAGCTGTACGTGACCTTCGCCGCCCCGGACTTCGGCCTGGTGCACATGCAAGTACTGGACGCCTTCGGTCGCGTGGTACAGCAGCGAACCTGGGAGTTGGCGGATGGCGGGAACAAGCTGGAGGTCGATACTGAAATGCTGGCGTTGGGCACCTACATGGTTCGCCTGACCGGAGAGAATGGCAGCTTGATCGGTTCCACCCTGTTCGTGAAGAATTAACTCCGCAGTGGGGAGCGCAGTTCGATGTAGCGGTGATCCGCGGCGGGCTGTTGTGGTGATCCCGAGAATACTGAGACGGCATGAAAGAACCGATCGATCCAATGGTGAAAAGGTGAAAAGCGTGAGAAGGTGAAATGCCTCGCACCCTTTCACGCTATCACCCCAGTGGTCCAGCTCGCTGCGCTCGGCCGGATCTTCATCACCGGCTCAGTAATATACGGAGATCATAACGGGCGGATGCTCGATCAAGGCCCTGTGGGAGACGCACGATGCTATCCATTCACGACACCGTTCGTGGTGGCACCCATCGGTCCGGTAGCCCCCCGTGCGCCTGGCCTAGCGGTCCCCTTGATGCGGAAGCTGTATCAACCACAGCGCGGACCGACCCGAATGGGAAGCCGCCTATTCCACGGGCTACACACGCGTACCAATCGATAGGGAAAGCGCCGTACCCGCCAACAGTCCCATCACCGGGAGAACAGAATCATCATCCGGCGGTCTCCGAAGGAACGACCTGAATGATGGACCGGTAGCGGATCGCCGATCGGCGGCATGCTTCCTCCCCCACACGAAACCCGGATAGGCCAATCTCCACCATAATCTCCATTAGGGCGTCGATGATCGGCCGGAGAAGCATGGTCATTCTTTCGTAGGTCCATCAACCGGTCTGACCTTGGAACAGGAGCAAGCCCATCGGCTGCGGCTGCATGGCATGGGGGGCGTCCGTGAACCTCCTCTCCCATCGGCGGACCACCTCCCGTTCGTATCCGTATGGATCACCTACACACCCACGTCCAGGTCGGTCGTGGAACTCCGGGTAGAACAAGCAAGCCGCCACCGCGCGTTAATGCCAGCGCACCACACCAAGGGTCGGGGCTTGCCGTGGCCTGCCCACCATGGACGCCATACCACCATTGGACGAGCCCGCGGACCGTACCGGGATGTCCTCGTGCAGCGTCGAAACACCTGGGTGGAATACCGTTACACTTTGAGCTGTAGGCTGGAGATGCGCGAGGGAATGGATGGCCCCGAACGAAGAAACCGCCCTGAGAGGGGCGGCTTCCGTAGCAGTGAGAGGAGGATCGATCAACGCATCACACGCACCGTGGCCGAGGCCACTTGTACGTCACTTCGGAGGATCACCACGTAACTGCCCGCCGGAACATGGTCCAAGCTCAGGGGGATGACCTGCCCGCCTGCGCCCATCACACGCTCCAGTAACACCCGGCGCCCCGATAGGTCGAGCACCTCCACCTCGGTGCGCCCCCCAAAACCACGAGGGATCACCACGTTGAAGGCCCCTTCCGAGGGGTCCGGGTATATGCCGAGTCGGGCCTCGTCGAGCTCTTCGAGGCCCACGCCACATCCATCACCCAGGGCAGTGGATGTCAATGAACAGATATCGTTGCTGCCGTGGATGGTGATCACCACATCGGCGTCGTTGGTGAACGGACCCACGGTATACTGGCCGGTGGCGCTGGCGGTGGTGGCTGCCACACCCCGGTCGTTGGTGATGCTCACCTGCGCGGCACTGCCCAACGAGGTGAGGTCCACCCGTACGTTGAACCGTCCGTTGGCACAATCGTTCACCACTTCGAAGGTGGCCTCCGGTGCATCGCAACCATCGTAGCAGGCCACCACATAGTTCCACGGTGTAGCAGCCCCGGAGGTGCAGCTGCCCGATCCATCGGAAAGCAACTGGAGCATGATGGTGTTGCTGAAGACCGAGGTGATGAAGGTGCGATCGGTGAGGTCGCCGCCGACCACGGTGCCGAGCACGGGGTCAGCGATCTCGTCATTCCCATCGTACACGATGAGTTGATCGCCTGCGGCCAGGCTGCCGGAGAGGAACCGGATGGCGACACGGTCGCCCGCGGACTCGCCCTGATAGGCCCAGCGGGCATCCTCATCGTTGCCATAGCACTGGGTGTAGGTCGTGGGTCCGCAATCCACCACCGGGCAAGTGCCGTTGATCAGCTCCATGGCGCTGTTGCAGTAGGCGTTCTGGGCATGGCTCGCGGTGACCAACACGGGTGTACCGTTGGTGAACGGGCCCACACTGTACGCTCCAGGACCATTGGCCACCACTGCAGGCAGACCGGCATCGTTCACGATGGAGACCGAAGTGGACGACCCCAGGCTGAAGATGTTCACCCCCACGGTGAACCGTGCGTTCTCGCAATCATCCACCACTTGGAAATTCGCGAGCACGGGATCACAATCCAAGCAACCCACCTCCCATGCCATGGGATTGATGAACTCATGCACGGCACAAGACCCCACATCATCGGCCACGAGTTTCATGGTCAGGTGGTTCCCCGTACTATTGACCACCTGGCCAGCGATCGGTCCATTGGCCGAAGAGAAAAGCAACGGCGCTTGGTCGGTGGGACCATCGTAGATCGTGAGCAGGTCTCCCCCATGCATGGTGCCTTCGTGGATGATGAGGCGCAACGGGGCGTTGGTGGAGCCGGTGTAATACCAGGTGCGCTGTTCCAGGTCGGTATAGCAATGATCGAACTGCAGCGGGGCACTTCCGCAGACCACCTGGATCATGCCTTCGGTGGTGAAGGGATGCCCCACGCCCCACACGCCCGCACCCGAACCGCAATCCGCACGTACGTAGGCATAGAGCTGTTGGTCCTGCGGCAAGCCGGTGAGCGGCACGGACGTGGTGGCGGTGGATCCACTGGCCACTGGGGGTAACTCGGGTCCACCGGTGGTGATGATGTAATCGTAGTCCACGGCACCTTGCACCGCGTTCCAGGTCAGATCACCCGTGATCGATGCACCGTCGATGGCCAATCCCGCTACCGTGATACCGGTCACGGTGCAGGCCGGTGGCGACCAGGTGAAGGTGAGCCCCTGCGGGATATTGGCCGCCAAGGAAGGAAGTCTCCCCGTTGCGGTATTGGCCGTGCCCGACACGCTCGCCTGCCAATCGTAAGGGCTCACGGTGACCGCTCGGTTGTTGAAGTCGGAAGGATCCATGCCTCCCAACCCCACCTGGCCCGTGATCGCGGCCGTTTGGATCATGGTGCCGAAGACCACTTGTACGAGCTGCGCAGCGGGATCACCGCCGCCCTCGTGCAGGCGGATCTGGAAGCTGAGCAGGTTGGAACCGCCCGAACGCGTCACGTTCCACTCGGCCACGAAGATCCTGTTGGGGGCCGTTCCACCGGTACGGATCTGGATGGGCCAGGTGTTGCCGCCCGCTGCGAGGTCGAGGCTGAAGCCCGCGACCCGGTTGCGTTTGAGCATGTCGATCTCCGCAGGCACCGGCGAGCTGAGCGGGGTGTAGGCCGTGTTGCCCACGGGAACGTACACCGCATTGATGCCGTTCGAGGAATGACCGAAAGCCAGCCATCCCTCCATGCTCAAGCCCACCCGATCGTACGGTTGGCCGTTGAAGTGGAAGGTGAAGCCGATGGGCCAGCCGTTGCCGGTGGGAGAACTCCCCATTGGCAGGCTCTCGCCCTGGGTCACGAAGGAATTGTCGTCGAACGTGAAGGGCGGTGGCAATCCGGGCATGCCCAGTGGTGTGCCACTCCCTCCGATGGGTGTCCAGGTACCGACCTCCTGCGTGAAGGTGTAAGCCGATACTTGCGCACGAAGGTTGGTCGCGGTGCATGCTCCGAGCAGTACACCGCCCGCGATGGTCCAAGCCGAAATGTTCCTTGCTTTCATGGAAGAAGAGAGGGTGCGTCCCTCGCCTGGGCGAGGGACGCACCACGATCATCAATGTTGGATGCTGACCTTTCCGTTGAAGAAGCGGCCGTTGTTCTGCAACACCAGGGTGTAGAGGCCATTGGGCAACCCGGAGAGGTCCAGGTGCTGAACGGCGGCCCCGTTGAACTGCTGCTGCTCCACCACTCGACCGGCGAGGTCGAGCACCTGGAGCTGGCTGCTGCCCAGCATGTCTTCCGACAACTCCAAGGTGAAGCGACCATCGTTCGGGTTGGGGAAGAGGCGCAAGGTGTTCATCGCGGCTTCTTCGATACCGATACCGAGACAGCTGCGGTCCAGCCCGGCGCCGGTCCAGGAGCACAGCACACTGGCACCCTCCACTTCGATGGTCACCGGCATACCGGAGGTGAACGGCCCCACGGTGTAGGTGCCGGTGGCCGTTGCCGTTACACTGGGCAAGCCGCGGTCGTTGGTGATGTTCACACTGCTGGTACTGCCGATCTCGGTGACGTTCACCTCCACGTTGAAGTGTGTCTGGTCCACGCACACGGTGGTGAAGGTGGCCCGGGGTTGAGTGCAACCATCATAACAAGCCACCACATACCGCCATGCCACGGAAGTGCCGAACAGGGGGTCCTCGTCGGCGCAGCTGTGGCTGCCATCAGCGAACAGTTCCAACACCAAGGTGCGGTCCGTGGAGGGTGTCGCACTGGTCATGAGCGTGTTCGCCAACGTAGTCAATTCGGTGGATGGGGCTTCGTTGGGATCGGCACCGTTGTAGACCGTCACGCGGTCGCCCAAGCCGATGGTACCGGCGAGGAAACGGATACCGATCTCCTGGGTACCATCACTTTGGTAGGCGCGTTGGAACCATTCGTTATCCCCATAGCATAGATCGTAGGTCTCGGGGCCGCAGTCCACCACGGCGCAGGGCAGGCCCATCAAGGCCGGGCTGGCGGTGTAGCACATGGGCTGCTCGGGATGCTGCACGGTCACCACCACGGGCGTACCGGAGATGAAGGGGCCTACCGTATGCACCCCGGTGGTGGAAACCGTGGTGGGGGCCACGCCTTGGTCGTTGTTCAGGTCCACGCTGGTGGTGCTGCCGAGGTTGAACAGGTTCACCTCCACGAAGTAGCGGTCGTTGTCGCAATCGTCCACCACGGAGAAATTGGCCAAGGGGTCCGTGCAAGCCTTGCACCCCACGCGCCATTGCAGGGGCAGGTACCAGGATTGGGCTTCGCATGCACCGGCATCGGTGATCAGCCGGATGAACAAGGCATTGTTGGTGCTGGCCAGGAAGTGGTGACCGGTCAGGTCACCGCTCATGTTCGGTGCCGGCGTGCCGGCATCGGAGGTTCCGTCCCAGACCTGGAAGGATTCCACGCCGCTGACATTGCCCACGAAACCGCCGAGGAACTCGATCTTCAGGGGTGAGCCATCGCTGGACACGTAGAGCCATTCCTTGACATCATACTGCCGGGAGCAATAGTTCTCGGTCAAGATGGTACCATCACATTCCACCATGCCGCCACCCAAGGTTTCCATGGACGTGGCCATGGACCAAGGCCCAGGCTCACCATCGCAGATCCCGCGCACGAAGAGATAGTAGGTGGTGGAAGCCTCCAAGCCAAAGAAATAGACCTCGGGATCGGAAGTGATACCGGAGGTGATCTCCGGGCCACCCACGTAGTTGGTGTCGGTGAGGTAATACTCATACTCCGCAGCCGCAGTGGGTTCCCAGCTGGCATGTCCGGAATCGAAGCTCATCTGGTCAACGGTGAGCGGCCAAGCCGGTGGTGGGCAATCGTCGGGGGTCCACTTGAAGTTCAGACCGAGGGCCGGTGCAATGGCCGAGAAAGCAGGATGCTGAGGCTCTTCGGCCGTGGCCGTGCAAAAATCGGTGTTCAATAGCCCCCGTACGGTGTTGTTCCAATCGTAGAGGAACTCCGGCTCCTCGGCCACGGTCATGCGGCTGTTGAAATCCTCCGGGGTGCGACCACCAAGGCCGATCTGAGTGCTGGCACCGCCAAAGGCGAACACCGTGCTTCCGAAGCGCACCTCCACGGCATTGTCGGCCTCGTTCAGGCGGATCTGGAAGTTGATCAACGTGCTGCTCGGGCTGTAGCTCAACCGAAAATCCTTGAACTGCACCACGAACACCCGGTTAGGAGCCGTACCGATCGTGGCCAGCCGCAGCGAGGAGACCGGTCCGGGTGGTACCAGCGAACTCATGTCCTGCATGCGTAGCTCACTGGTCCCCATGCCGGCCACCCGGTTCCGCTTGTACGGTTCCGAAGGTCCGCCGATGGACTGCACGAACGGCGCTCCGTGTGAATGGTTGATGGCATAGCACCACACGGCCTGGTCACCATCGCTGCTCTTCCCGAAGGTGATGAAACCGGAATGGGAAACGCTGATCCTGTCGAAGACATCACCGTTGAAGCGGAAATCGAAACCGATGGGATAGCCCGGCCCCGTTGCGGGATTGAGGTAGTTGCTCACCTGGCCATCGGCGCCATAGAAAGGATGGTTGGTCCATGCGCGCTCGTTATGGAGCGGCGGCCACCAAGTGGGTGTGCCGAGTGAGTAAGCGGCCTCCCCCGCAGTGATCTCGGTGTAGGTCTCGATGGACTCCGAGTAGGAGTAAAGACCGACCTGCGCACGGAGCAGCACGGGCGTGGTCAGGGTGATCAGGGCCAGGGCAGCCCTACCAGCGTGGTTGTTGAACATGAGGTTTGGTTGGATGTGAGAGCGTGAAATGATCGGGTCAATGTTGAACGCTGACCCTTCCGTGGAAGGCACGTCCGTTGTTATGCAGCACCACGGCATACGATCCATTCGGCAGTGCGGAGAGATCGAACTGTTGCACGGCAGCCGTACTCACGTGTCGCTGTTGCACCACGCGTCCTGTCAGATCGAGCACTTGGAGGTGACTGTCACCGTACATACCCGATGGCAGCTCCAGGGTGAAGTGGCCATCGTTGGGATTGGGGTAGAGTGCCAGGGAATGCATCGCAGCCTCTTCGATACCGATACCGAGACAGCTGCGATCCAGCGCATTGGAGGTGATGGAACAGAGGACGTTGGCCCCGGCCACGGTGAACGTGACCGGTGTGCCAGAAGTGAACGGCCCGACACTATAGGTGCCGACGGCGGTCACGCTCACGCTGGCCACACCCATGTCGTTGGTGATGGTCGCGGTTCCCGCACTGCCCACTTCCGTGACATTCACTTCCACGTTGAAGTGGGTCTGATCCACGCACACGGTGGAGAAGGTGGCCACCGGAGCGGTGCAGGCGCTGGCGCATTCGGCCACGAACTCGAAGGGAAGCGTGTTCCCTGCGGTACAGGCGTAATCCAGGTATTGGCTGGAGATGTAGCGTACCAGCAGGTTGTGGCCCGCGTTGGTGCTGGTGTACACCTGGTTGCTACCCGATCCGGAGAAGGTATAGGACGGTGTCGCGGTCTCGTCGGTACCGTCGAACACATACACATCGGCATCCCAACCCAAGTTGATCGGCGGGAAGCGTACGGAGATCGCCTGCCCGTCGCCCTGCAGGAGCCATTCACGCGTTTCGCTCTGACCGGCGCATCGCTCATACCAAGTGGGACCGCAATCAACGATCGCACAGGGTTCGTTCACCAGGACCGGACCTTCCACGTAACACATCTCGTTATCGGGGTTCTGCACGGTGAGTACAACGAACTCTCCTGCCGGGAAGGGCCCCACGGCATGAGCCCCGGTACTGGTCAGGTTGACGACGGTCTCGTCCAGGGAATTGCTCACCACCAGGCTGGTGGCCGAGCCCATGGAGAAGATGTTCACGTCCACATAGTACTCGTGTGCATCACAATCCACTTCGCCGAGCGCAAAGTTCACCAAGGGGTCGGTGCAATTCTTGCACCCCACGCGCCACTCCAGCGGGAAGAACCAAGGCAGGTTCTCGCAGCTGCTGTTGGTGGTGGCCAGCTCGATGTAGAGCGTACCCTCCGGCGAGATCACGGTGTGACCGGCCAACTGACTGGCACCACCGGTGAAGACCGGCGCCCCCACAGGGCCGGTGGCCGACCAGACCTTCAGGTATTCATTGGTACCCGTACTGATACTCCCCGCCAGGAACTCCAAGGCCAGGGCCGAACCATCTTCGGAAACATAGAGCCAGCTCATCACATCGTTCGGGCGCGAGCAATACTCCTCGTACATGGCCGTGCCATCGCACACCACCATGCCCCCCCCCATGCTGCGGAACGGCGTACCCAATGACCAGACACCGGGCTCTCCATCGCAGATACTGCGCACGAAGAGGTAGTAGGTGGTGGCAGCCTCCAAACCGAAGAGATAGACCTCGGGATCGGAGGTGATGCCGGAGGCGATCTCCGGACCACCCAGGTAGTTGGTATCGGTGAGGTAATACTCATACTCCGTAGCCGCAGTGGGGTCCCAGCTGGCATGTCCGGAATCGAAGCTCACCTCATCGATGGTGAGGGGCCATACCGGCGGCGCACAGGCATCGGGGGTCCATTTGAGATTGAGCCCCACCGCTGGGGGCACCCCCGACCCCGCCGGCTGCCCAGGCTGCGCGGCAACGAAGTAGCAGGTCTCGGTGTTCTCTGTAATGGCCACGGTGGCGTTCATGTCATAGAGGAAATCGGGCTCCTCATACACCGTGCGTCGACCATTGTAATCCTCCGGCGTACGCCCCCCCAGGCCCACCTGGGCATAGGAGCCACCCGCCACGATCACCTGTCCATACCGCACCTCCACGGAATTATCACTTTCGTTGAGGCGGATCTGGAAATTGACGCGCGAACTGCTGGGCGGATAGGCCATGAGGAAATCCTTGTACTGGACCACCAGGACCCTTTCCGGAGCGGTGCCGATGGTGGCGATACGCAGGTTGGATATCGGCCCGGGAGGCACCTGCGGGGTCATATCCTGCATGTAGAGCTGGCTACTGCCCCAACCGGCGACACGGTTGCGTTTATAGGCTTCCGTGGGCCCGCCGACATACTGCACGAACGGCATACCATGCGGGTGATCGATGGCATAGGTCCACACGGCCTGATCCCCATCGCTGCTCTTCCCGAAGGTGATGAAACCCGAGTGCGAGACGCTGATGCGGTCGAAGACATCGCCGTTGAATCGGAAGTCGAACCCGATGGGATAACCCGGACCCGTAGCGGGGTTCAGGTAACTGCTCACCTGGCCATCCACCCCATAGAACGAGTGGTTGGTCCATGCCCGTTGGTTGTAGAGCGGGGGCCACCACGTGGGTACGCCCAAGGAAAAGGAGGCTTCAGCCTCGGTGATCTCCGTGTATGACTCCACCGTTTGGTTGAAGGTGTACAGACTCACTTGGGCGGCGAGCAGACCAGGAAGGGCCATGGTCGCAAGGGCCGATGAAACGCGTTGGCGCATGGTCATTGTGTTCGAAAGTCGGAGCATGTGAGAGGAGGGTCTGATCAGTAGGGTCCTATGGTTGGATGCTGACCTTGCCGGTGATGGTGCGGTCGTGATTGCGCAGGAGCAGCACATACCACCCTTGCGGTAGTCCAGAGAGGTCCACCTGCTGGGTGGTGGAGGTCATGAGGTGGTATTGTGCCACCGTACGACCGGCGAGGTCGAGCACGCTCAATGTGCTGGTTCCGTTCAGGCCTTCGGGCAATTCCAAGGTGAAGTGTCCATCGTTCGGGTTGGGGAACAGCGCCAGGGTGTTCATCGCACCCTCTTCGATCCCGATGTCCAGGCAGCTACGGTCCAACCCGGCACCGGTCCAGGAGCACAGCACGCTGGCACCCTCCACTTCGATGGTCACCGGCATGCCCGAGGTGAGCGGCCCCACGGTGTAGGTGCCGGTGGCCGTGGCCGTAACACTGGGCAGACCACGGTCGTTGGTGATGTTCACACTGCCGGTACTGCCGATCTCGGTGACGTTCACCTCCACGTTGAAGTGGGTCTGATCCACACACACGGTGGTGAAGGTGGCCCGGGGTTGGGTGCAACCATCGTAGCAAGCCACCACGAACTCCCACGCTTCGGTGGAGCCGTAGAAGGGATCCTCATCGGCACAGCTGTGCATGTTATCGGCGGCCAGTTCCAACACCAGGGCATGGTCGGTGGAAGGCGCTCCGGAGGTGATCAAACTGTTGGTGATCCCGGACAGCCAGGTACCAACATCCTGCGGGATGGCATCGGGGTCGAGGCCATTATAGTAGCGCAGGTGGTCGCCCATACCTAACCCACCCTTCCTGAAGCGGAAGCCGATCTCCTGTCCGCCTTCGCCCTGGTAGGCCCAGTTACGCGATTCGTTGTTGCCATAGCAGTAGGTCACGGTGGTAGGCCCACAGCCCACGGTGGCACAGGGCGCACCGATCATGATCGGGCTGGCCACATAACACAGGTCGTTATCCGGGTTCTGTACGGTGATGATCACCGACTGCCCCGAGGGGAAAGGCCCCACGGTGTGTTGGCCGATGCTGGTGACCATGGTGGGTGCCACTCCCAAGGTGTTGTCGAGGCGCAAGGTGGGTACACCGCCCATTGTGCCCAGGTTCACCACTACGGAGTACTGGTGGTTGTCGCAATCATCCACCACGCTGAAATTCGCTAAGGGGTCGGTGCAGTTCTTGCAACCCACACGCCACTCGTAGGGCAGGTACCAAGGTTGTGCCTCACAGGCACCGGCACCGGTGACCAACACCACGGTGATCTGGCCGGAAAGGGCCTGAACCGCGACACCCGCGACGTTGGCCCCAGCGGGTGCATTGTACAGGATGTTCCCCTCGGATGGATCACCTTCGTAGATCCGGAAGATCTCGCCGGAGACGGACCCATGGAAACCACCCTGGAGTTCCATGCGGAGGGTCGAACCGTCCGCAGAGATGTATTTCCAGGTCACCGAATCATCCGCCTGGCTGCAATAGGTCATCTCGAGGGCAGTGCCATCGCACTCCACCATGGCACCGCCGATGGTCCGGAAAGGTGTGGCCATGGACCACGGACCCGGTTCGCCGTCACAGATGCTGCGAATGAAGAAATAGTACTGTGTCAGCGGCTCGAGATCGAAGAAGAACACACCCTCGTCCGAGGTGATGTCCGTTGTCACCACGGCCCCTGTCGGATCATTCTCGGTGGAGACCAGGTATTCATACTGGCCCGATGGGGCCGGTTGCCACGAGGCATAGGCGCCATCGAAGGAGATGTCGGAAATGGATTGAGGCCAGGTGGGGGGTGGGCAAGCAGGGGCCACCCAGCTCCACGTGAGCCCGGTCACCGGCGGGATCCCCGAACCGGCGGGTTGGCCCGGCTGTGCCGTGGTGAACGTACAGGCGGCTTCCGAACTGAGGTTGCTGGTCGCGGGCACGGTGTTGTTCCAATCGTAGAGGAAATCGGGCTCCTCGGCCACGGTCATCCGGCCATTGAAATCGGCGTTGGTCTGCCCGCTGAGGCCGATCTGCGTGGGGAGGTAGCGCCCCAGGGAGGAGACCCAGGTCTGCGGTCCGAAGACCACATCCACCGAGTTGTCGCTCTCGTTCAGGCGGATCTGGAAATTCACCTTGTTCATGGCCACGGTCACATCGTTCCGCAGGCCGAAGTCCTTCCACTGGATCACGCATACCCGGTTCGGCGCCGTGCCGATGGTGGCCATACGAAGCTCCGAAAGCTGGCCTGGTGGGGCCAAGGAGGTCCAATCGACCATTTGCAGGGAGCTGTTGCCGAAACCGGCCACGCGATTGCGCTTATAGGTCGGCGATGGTCCGTTGTACCATTGGGTGAAGGGATCACCGTTGGGTGTTCCACTCCAGTTGTACACCCAGACCGCTTGCAATCCATCGGTGGATTTCCCGAAGCTGATCCATCCTCCATTGGAGATCCCGATCACATCGAACACATCGCCGTTGAACGTGAAGTCGAAGCCAATGGGATAACCAGGACCGCTCGCCGGGTTCAAATATCCACTCATGGTCACCTGTCCATCGGGATCATTGAACGGGTTATTCACCCAGGCTCGGCTATTGTTCACATGTGGCCAGTACGCGGGTACACCAAGGCTCACCCCTCCATCAAGGGCGGTGATCTCATTATAGGTCCCCACCGTCTCGGAGAAGGAGTACAAGGCCACCTGGGCTTGTACCACCACCGGTAGGGCCAGGAGCGCAATGCTCAAGGCACGTCGGATCCGGTCCACGGAAATGTAGTGTTCGCGCATGATGTGAGAGTTGTAAGGTTCGGATGATCGGGGCTTGGTCGCACAACCACCGAACCACGACAGCATCCTATCGCTGGGCTGAATATCCGGTCGCTGCTGCATGTTATGGGACGTGTTGTCGGGGAATGGTCAGTATGCCACTACGAACGGTTCGCGCAGGCGCCGTTCCGCAGGATCGATGAGTTGGAGGAAGTACATACCCGGCGCAAGGCCATGGAGGGCGATGGACCGATCACCGTGGGTCATCGCTCCGTTCGAGATGATCCGCCCAGCGGCATCGAGGATCATCCACTTCCATGGTGTGCCATCCGCGCCGCGCACCCACAACCGTTCGGTAGCGGGGTTCGGATGCAACACCACCGAAGGTGCCTTGCTCTCGGCTACGGCGGTCGGCTCGGAACAAGGCGACCTGCTGCCCGCCAGCACCAAGGTGTTGGTACCATCCGGATCGAGCCACGCCTTCAGCTTCTGTTGCGCCGTATTCGGGTTGTTGGTCCAGTGGTAGCTCATCTTCCCGAAATAATTGGTCCCGGTGTTGTAGGTGCAGTTGGAGCCGGAACTGCTGCCGGTGAGCGTACCGATCAATACCGGGCCTGCCGTGGGATGCGGTTTGAACACACCACTTCCGCTAGAGCCCACCTCGGTGACCCCATAACCATTCTCAGTAGGGGCCCACTTCAACTTGTAATGGGACATGAGCCCGGACGAGCCCATGGGGTGCCCCGTGGTCAATGTCTGGGTGTAACTGCTGATGCGCTTGGGGGCACCGGTCGGGTGATGGATGCACACGCCATCCTCGGAGACCGATGCGATGTTGCGGGCATCCCATCCGGCCCAGAACGGATCGAACGATGTCGGCACCTCGGCCGCGTTGGTACGCAACAACATGAAATCCGATCCGCCCACGCCCTGGTATTGCGGTGCGTAATCATCGCTGTAGGCCTTGAGCTGCGCCCCGGTCATCATTTGACTGGTGCTGTAGGCCCCGCCCGCACAGGTCGCGTACTGGAAGTTGAAATAGAACTTGTACTGGTTGAACTGCGCGATGGTGGAGGTGCGTCCACAGTGCCAGGCGGTGAGGATGTACGGAGCACAGTCCTGACGGACATTGTTCACCAAGGTGCCCGAACACCAGCCACTGCCTTGTGGCGTGATCACGCTGATGCGCACGGTGGCGTCGATCTCATCCTCCCAGCCGATGGATTCGGGTACACAGGCCACGTTCACATGACAGGTGCCTTCGCGCGCATGGTCCTCCATCACATCGCGGTAAGCGTGGTTCAGCCAAGGGATCCTGAACGCCCCATGGAACGGCGCATCGAGCGGTTCGCGGTATTCAAGGATCCATGCATCACCGTGCACCAGCGGGGTCGAATACTCATGGACCCCCTCGGGGAGTTCGACCTCGAAGAAGGGGTGGAGTTCGGTGCCGTCCATGGCGATGACGCGCATACGGGCACCGGGCGGCACGGTCATGCCATCGATCAGCAACTCCATGGCCTTCGCCCCTGGGGAGGCCACGCCGAGGTGGCCGATCCGCTCATGATCGGTGATGGACCAGGAACCATCGGCCTCGCTGGATAGATCAATGGCCAACGACCGGGCGTACAAACGCAATTCACCCTCGGCCTCGCGCCGGGCATCATCCTCGGCGATGGCCACCGGATCGAACGCCGCTGCGCGATGAAAGGGCGTATCAGCCATTCCAGTTTGGGCGAAGGAACCGAACGTGGCCCCCATCAGGGCCACCGCGAGCATCGTGCTATGTGGGCCGGGTCGCTTCATCGTATCAATGTCACGTGTCCAAAGCCTTGTTTCAGGGGCATCTTGAGGCCCTTGGCGATGTACTTGTACTGGTACACCCCGTTCATCACGGGCTCGCCCTCCTGGGTGCCATCCCAGCGCACCGCAGGGCTGGTGGAGTGGAACATGACCCGACCCCACCGGTCGAACACCCACAGTTCATAGCGGTCCAGCAGCGTCCCTTCACCACCGAAGCTCTCGTTGACGCCATCGCCGTTGGGGCTGAACGCATTGGGGAAGTACAGCGTGGCCGAGGGCGGGGTGGTCTGCACACTGTCCACCGCCGTGCAACCATCGGGGGTCTCCACGTACAGGTACACCCAGTGCGACTCCACGTCCGCGTAGGTGTGTTCCACCACCACCTGGTCGGCCACCTGGGTGCCATCGCCCAGGTCCCACGACAAGGACACCCCCGTGGTCGGGCGGGTTTGGGCCGCGAACCGCCAGTGGCTGTCGCCCAGTTCATCCGCATCGATCCACGCCTGCGCCGGGTACACCGACACCTGCACCGTGTCCGTCACCCGGATGCCGCACGCGTCGGTCACCTCCACCACCACCAGCCGGTTCGTTGTGCCCGCTCGCCAGGTGAGGCTATCGCCCGTGCCGATGCCCGGCCATACGATCACGTTGTTCCCGGCGCCGCCTTCGGCCGCGACCCACAACGGCACCTCTTCACCTGGGCATACGATCGTATCGTTCGCCGCCGTGATCACCAACGGGGCATGGTCCAACACCACCGCCGCGAGGGTGGTATCCGCCACGTTCCCGCACTCGTCCGTCACCGTCACCGTGAAGTACGCATCGTCCGCGACGGTCACATCCAACGCGGGGCTGTCGTTGTTCCCCGTGCCCGGAGGCGACCAGGCGTAGCTGTATGCGCCACCGCCACCGCTCACCGTGAGCACCTGCAACACCATCGGCATGTTCGCGCACAGCACCGTGTCTCCCTCCGCTTGGAGCAGCAACGGTGGTGTGGGGCCGGTGGTCACCTCCACTTCGCCCGTCACCGTTTGCCCGCACTGGTCGCTCACCTCGACCGTGTACACCGCATGCACCGCCGCCGGCACGTTCAACACGCTGTCCGTGCCTACCACCGCTCCGCCGTGGCGCCACGTGTAGCTGATCTCACCGCCCCCGCCCGTGATGGAAGCGATCAGGTCCGCCGTGCCCAGGCAGGCGATCGCCGTGTCCGGCGTCAGGGTCAGTTCCAGCGGTACGGGAGGCGCTTGCGACACCAACACCGAGTCCCGCGCTTCGACACCGCACAGGTCCGTGACCACCGCCACGTAGTACACCGGCGCCAACGGTGCGGGAACCAGCAACGTGCTGTCGGTGCCTTGTTGCGCACCGTTCAACAGCCAGGCATACGTGTAGCCCCCCGAACCCAGCGTGGCGCTCACCTGCAGCTCTGCCTCACCAAGGCACGGGATCGCCGTGTCCGGGGTGATCGTCAGTACCATCGGATCGTACGGCGGCAGCGTGACCCACGCACTGTCGGTCTCCGCTTCCGACCAGCAGTCCTTCACACGCACCCAGAACTGCGTGGTCACCTGAACGTATGCGCTGATGCTCGACGTGGTCTCTCCCGTGCTCCACAGGTACTCGTATCCATCCGGATCCTCACCTCCTCCCGACACCGTCGGGGTCAGCGTAACCGTTGCCGGGCACGTCAGGTCGATGTCCTCCAACTCCACCTCCAGCGGCGGTCGTTGGTCGATCGGGAAGTTGTACGTACGGACCTTCAACCCATTGCACGTGATGATCTTGATCTCCAGATCCTCCAACCCGTCCGCATCCACCGGTACTGCGATCGGCACCACCACCATCGTGTCCAGTTGGTTGAAGTGGATGCTGTCCGGCAGCAGCGGCATGTAATCCACCCCGCCCGTGACACTGCCGTTGGCTTCGATGCGCAACCACTCGTCCAGGTACGTGCCACCGTGGCGGTGGAAACGCAGGTACACGCTGTCGCAATCGTACTCCGTGAGGATCGTGTCCGTCGCCGTGTACGCCACGTTCGGGCCGGGTGCCACCTCCAAGCTGAACCGGTCCGTGCTCGTGAACGAACCTTGCTCCAGATACACGGCGGAGGGGTACAAGTTATCACTGACGTTCCCAACACCCATCTTGATGTGATAGGTCTGCCCGCATTGTACCGCGGCCGTGGCCGTGAGCACCACCGTAAGGCCGTTGTGTTCGAGGTAGTACGGATCCGTAGCGTAGGGTTGCTCGGTCTGCATCCACCCGGTGAACTGGCCACCGTTGTACCGGTAGTACTGGGCGTTGGCCTGCCAGTTCGGGTCGGCATCGAAGCATGGTTGGAAGGGGCTCAGCCAGTCCGGACCGTTGGCATTGGCGGGGTTCATCAGCCCGCTGTTCACCGTATTGATCGATACCCGGGAGAGCGAGTTCGGCACCAAGGCGATGTTCATCGCGTTGTTGGTGAACGGACCGTTGACGTTGGTGGGGATCCCCGGACCGCTGATGAAGAAGCCGAACACGTCGTTGTACTGGCTGCATGCCCAGGTCTCGTATTCCTCCGAGGTGAACACATAACGTACGCTGATCATGTCGTTGATCGGCACGAAGTCGAACTCGAGAACAGCCTTGTTCCCGATATTGTTACCCCCGCTCACCTGCCAGTTGGGCCAACCGGTAAGGTGGCTCAGGTCGACATCCGGACTGGTCCAGAAACCCCCTCCGCCAAGTCCGCCGCCCAATTCGCCCTCATAATCATTGGGCCCTGGTAAATGATACTCCGCAGAGTTCGTGCACAGGAAGATGCCGCTATTGAGACCCAGGTTCGTATTGCTGCCATTGAACCTCCCCATCTGGCCCAATAGGGTGACCAGTGGTGGGACCACCGTACCCGGCGCGCCATTGAAGGTGACGTTGCTGGCGAAGACCCCCGGCCCCATCAGGATGTTCTGCACCAAGGTGGCCGGGGCCTGCGTCTGGTTGATGATCAGCTGCCCATGCACGGACACCACCAGCCCCAGCGCCAACAACAGCGCCGTGAACAGCCGAGGGGTCCGTGGGTTCCGGGTCATCGCACCAAGGTCACATGGCCGGTCTGTTCTTCCACCTTCGGGTCGTCCGGTGTCACCACGAAGTAGTATGTACCATCCGGCAGGCCCGCGCCATCCCAGCCTTGGGCCAGGGCCCGCGTACTGTACACCTCCTGGCCCCAGCGGTTGTACACCACCAGAAGCCCGGGCTCGCCCGTGTAATCCAAGGGCACGAAACGGTCGTTGTGCCCATCGGCGTTCGGGCTGAACACGTTCGGCATGATGATCTGACCTCGGTCGTATACATGGACCACCGACCGTACCGTGTCCACGCAACCCGCAGAGGAGGTCACCACCAACAGCACCGGATAGTCCCCCACCTCCGCCGGGAACGTGGCGGGTACTTCCATCGTCGAGGCCGTGCCCGGCGTGGCCACGCCAAGGTCCCACCACCAGGCGATGATGTCTCCCGTGGAGGTACTTCCGCTCAACGATACCGTGGGGTGTTCAACGTCCGTCGGGTTGGGGGTCGCCGTGATCGCACCCTGGAGGTGGCCCGAGACCACCACCGTCACCGTCGTATCCCGTGTACACCCTTCGTCCGTGCGGATCGACAGGGTCACCGGGTAGGTCCCCGGTGCAGTGTACGTGTGCACGCCCAAGGTGTCCGTGGAACCGGACCCATCCCCGAAGGTCCATGCGACCGTGCTGGTACTGCCCCCGGTGGTGTCCGCATACGACACCGCCAACGGCGCACAGCCCGTGCGCGGTTCCACAACGATGCCCGGCGTGGGGATCCGGGGGGTCCATACGCTGGTGTTGCCCATCAGGCATTCGCCCAGATAATCGCTGGTCATCGTGTACAACCCGCCTCCCAGGCCCAGGGCAGATACGTTCAACGTCGTGGAGGTCTGGCCCGCAAGCGCCACGCCATCCAGGTACCATTGGTGGTTGGTGGCATCCGCCGGGGGCGTGGCCGTGACCACCACGTTCCCATCGCACACCCGACCCGTGCTCGTCACCGGCGTCAGCACCTGGTCCGACGCCAGGGTCAACCGAAGGTCGTCCACCAAGGTGTACGGATAAAAAGACATCGGGATCGTGAAGCCGGCGGAATCGATCACATCAAAGAACGAAGTGTAGGTGGCGGGCAGGTCGCACGGTGCCCCGATCATGATCTGCTTGATCTCCTGTGGCGGGGTGAAGGTCATCGATACATGCAACCAGTCGCTGTCCGGCTGGAAGTTCACCCGCCCCAGTTCCACCCAGCCGGGCTCGTTGCCGATGCACCCCAACGTGCCCACCGGGAAAGGCACCACGTTGGTGCGCCCCCACAGGGTGAGCGGATAGATCCCCTCGTAGAACACCCCCAGGTTGTGCACGTTGCCCAAATAGTTGGTGTTGGAGATGGACAGCCCGGCGGTCCATAGGGAAAGGGTGTACTCGGTTCCCGCCAGCAGCGGGTTATCGAAGATGTGCCGACCCACGTACTCCATATAGTCCGTGGTGGAGATGAAACCCACGGCCGCTTCCCCGTCGGGGGGAGGCAGCGGGAACGACGGCGGCGCGAAGCCGCACATGTGGTAGTAGTCCGAGGTCGCCGCCGTGGCCTGGTGCCAGCCATCGGCACAATCGAGCCAGGGTGGCGAGATGATACTCACGAAGCCATAGGGGCAGCATGGCCCAGAGGTCCCGGGCAGCCGTTCCTCAAAGGAGTGGTTCGCGATGTACGACTCCTGGCCCGGAGGCGTGATCACCGCGGAACAGGCGCACGCTGGATCGTTCAGGTCCACCAGACCATTGGCGTCATCATCGACCCCGTTGTTGCAGATCTCCTGCGCAAAGACGAGGACCGGAAAGAGAACGAACAAGCTGACGAGCGTGCGCGAGTGGATCATCGAGGAAGGGTGAGAGCGGGGCCGAAAAGAGGCCGGGAAGGTACCAATAAACCAACCGGCGACAAAATGTTGTAGAATTTTCACTACAAACTAAAGACGCCTTCTTTCCCAGGTTCGTTGCCTGGCCGCACGACCAAGGCTCCGTTGCGAACGCACGGGGGCAGGTTCTCTGCCCGATGGCTTTCTCAAGAAAATCACATGACAGCCAACCCCTTCGATCGGCCGACCCAAGACATCACCGGCGAAAATACGGAACTTACCGTATCAATGTCACGTGTCCAAAGCCTTGTTTCAGGGGCATCTTGAGGCCCTTGG
>JADHED010000895.1_pt1 | contig 28951 bp, 47 predicted proteins | sample 8952041 | NCBI WGS metagenome assembly JADHED01 (sample SAMN16124423, study PRJNA663239) | bioreactor sludge metagenome | isolation source: sludge (control) | place: India:Bengaluru | collected 2018-09-08
ACCAGTTGCGCCTCCGACCAGACCGGGACCGCCCAACGCGAGCCCAAGCCGTCATAGACGGTGTTGAACACGCGCCGAGTTCGGGCCAGGCTCGCCGGGATCGTCTGGGCAAACTCCTGACGGGGGATTTCGCGGACGCGCACGCGCTGCTCCTTCCCGCTGTAGGACTCCAGCACGTCCGTTTTCCACTCCAGGACCTCCTTCAGCGGAGCCTCCGCCGGGAAGGGCAGGAGGTTCAGCTCACCGAAGGTTGTGTTCAACTTCGCCATGAATCAACCCTCCGACACGATTGCGCGCAAGCTGTCCGAGTTGCGGCGCATCACATTCACCAGGACCTGCTCACCGTCCGGCGTGCTCAGGAAGTCGCCCACCATCGCCGGGTCCAGCACGTTCACAATCCGGGCGTTCAGCTGAGGAGCCGGGGCCGCGGAGCCTCCGCCCTCATACGGGTCGCCCTTCCTCACTTGTTCGGGCCGCGCCACGCTCACCTTCTCGCCGGGGGTCGCCCGGAAGGCGACCATTTGGGAGTCGGGACCGCCCTGACCGCCAACCACGAAGCTGCCTCCGGTCTGGAACCCGAGGTTGGTGCTCAGGATGCTGGCGACGTTCGCCGCCGTCGCCGCCCCGACCGCCGCGGCGAGGGCGTAGTTGGCCGGAGGCGGAGCGGAGGCGAGGGCCTTCTGAACCGCCAGCACGCCGTCGACGGTCGCCTGAGTGACCGCCGCGGCCTTGCCGATAGCGGCCATGGTCCGGTTCTCCGACCTCGACAACGAAGCCAGGTTGCCGAAGAAGGAACTGGCGTTGTTCAGCTGCTTCGCGTACAGGTCCGCGTTCGCCCGGGCCTTCATCTGCGCAGCGGTCTGCTCGCTGATGAGGTCCGCCTTCCGCAGCGCGTCGATTTGGGCGAGGGTCTGCTCATAGCTCAGGACCCACGCCTGTTGCTGCTCAATCGTTCCATCAAACAGCGCATTTTGCTGTTCAACCAGGTAGGCGGTCGCCTGCTCCTGGGTGATCAGACCCTCCGCGATCAGGCCGTTGATCGCTTCGAGCTGGGCCATGAACTCTTGCTGGGGTCCGAGGATAGCCTGGAGGACCTTGTTGCGTTGATCCTGTACAGCTGCCTCCTGCTGGAGCAGGGTCAGCCGTTCGCGGAGCTGGGCCAGTTCCTGTTCGTTGAGGATGATCCCATACATCTGGAGGTCCTGCTGAATCGACCGCAGCTGGTTCTCGACTTCGCGCTGGTCCGCGGTCATCTTCAGCAGTTCGCCTTCGCGCTCCAGCTCGCGGTTGAGGGCTCCCAAGGGGTCCCTAGCATCGCGCAGCTGTTCCTGCATCAAGGTAATGACTTGAGCCTTCCGCTCCGCGGTGATCAGGCCCGCGGCCTCCGCTTGTTCGAGGAGTTTCACACCCTCCGTGTATTCTTGCTGAGCGGCCCAAACACGATCATAGGACCAGATCAGCGAGGCCAGGGAGTCCTGGAGCTCCTTCAGGGCTTCCGCCGCCTTCTTCGCGGCTTCGGCGTCCGGGACCACGGAACGGGTGCCCTGCTGGTTCGAGTCCGCCGCCAGTCCGCCTTCCGCAGCCACGCGATCCTCGCCAATCTGTTGGGCGCGGGTCACGGTGCGCTCCAAGAAGTCCTGAGCGTAGTTGGTATTGCTGAAGCCCTCGCTGAAGGCGGCACCGATGTCCTGCCCGAGCTTCCGCGCGGCCCCTTCGTTCTCGTTGGTGAGCTGAAGGTCCACGGCGGCGATCTTGCCCAACCCGGCGAACTCCGTCACCGTGCTCAGGAGTTCGCCCGCGGCGTTCACGAAGCTGCCGATTTTGCCCAGGACCACGTTCAGCGCCTGGGTCATCAGGTCCCCGAGGGCCGCGGGAAGGCCCTTGAACAGGGCGACCACGGCCATGATCGCTCCGCGCCAAGCCCCGATGTAGGTGTCCACGCCCTTCGCCACAAGACGGAGGATGCCGATGATGCTCACATCGACCTCGCCCACCCAGTCCCGGATCAACTGGATCAGCGACCCGAAGGTGTCCTTGGCCCACTGCCCGATCGCTCCGAACACGGCCCCGACCGTCTCCCCGAGGGCACGTATCGTGTCGCCCAGGGTCGTGACGTCGTCCACGCCCAGGTTGATCTGGTCGCGGAACAGAGTCAGCGCGGTGATCGCGGACGCGAGCACCACGAGGAGGAAGCCGATGGGGTTGGCGGCGATAGCGACATTCAGCTCCAGCACCTCTTTCCGGACCAGGTTGATCGCGCTCGCGGTTCCGCCCACGAGGGCGAGCCCCGCCGCCGCGGACAAGGCGACCTTGGCGATGGTGTCCAGGTTCTCGCTCACGAACAGCAGCGCCCGGGAAATAGCCTCACTGGCCCCGGTTGCTTCATCCATCCGCCCAACAAGGTCCACCACGTTATTCTTCAGGACTTGGAAGGACTGGCTGATGGTCGGAACCGTCTTTCCAAACCGTTCCTCCAGTTCGCCCCGGGCGCTCTGGAAGGCGTCTAGGATCGTATTGGCGGTGATCTTCCCGTCCTCCCCCATCTTGCGGAGTTCGCCGCGAGTCACCCCGAGCTGCTTGGCAATCACATCAGCGACCGCCGGGAGCTGTTCGAGGACGGACCGCAATTCATCCCCGCGAAGCGTACCAGATGCCATACCCTGGGACAATTGGATTAGACCCGCTTGGGCCTCCGTCGCGCTCGCCCCAGACAGAATAATGGCCTGGTTCAGTGATTTCGTGAAGTCAATCAGGTCCTGCTGAGACACGCCCAGCTCCTTCGAGCTGATGGCCAATCGGCTGTACAGTTCAACGGAGCCCTCGAAGCTGGAACGGGTACTGTTGGCTACGCCCAGCAGCTCACGATACACCGCGGACAGGTTCTGGGCCTCCAGGCCGGTCGCCCGGAGTCGGTTCTGAAGATTGGTGAATGTGTCCAGGAGTCGGATCAGTTCGCCGGCAGTGATCGCGGCCCCGAGGGTCGCCAGGGCTTTCTTCAGGAAGTCCACGGCGTCCGCGGACTTCCGCGCACCGCCGCCGATGTCCTCCAGGTTGCGCTTAACAACCCGGGAACCTCGCTCAGTGATGACAATGTCGATGCGCTCCGTGGTCACGTAGCACCTCCTTGTTTACGTGCGACCCACCACAGCTTCATTCTTGCGGACTGGGCTTGTTTTCGTTCTTCGGTTTGTGGGCGTCCCGCTTGAATTGCTGCACTGGCCCTCCAAACCGCTTCGGGCATCCCTCGTTTCTTCGCGGCCTCCCGCATACGTTTGCGGGTTTCCTCCGAGACAGGGGGACGATGCTGGTGGGCTTCTCGCATCTTCGCAATAGTGGTCTCAGCATGCTTCTTCCCGGTCTGCGCCTTCCGCATCTTTTCACGGGACTCGGCACAGGGAACGGACCCGCCCGTGCCTCCGCGTTGCAGGTTGTACCCTCCCGGGGTGACTGTGCCCCACTTGTCCGTCAAGCGGGCTTCCAGCTCCATACAATACTCACGGGAGGACTTGACCAGGACTTGGAGCTTGGGATTGCCGTGCTTTCGGAAGGCGTGCCCGCACGGGGTGTTGGAGTTCCTGTGCTCAGCATAGCGGCGCTGAGGGTCCAAGGACACCCCCACGTACTTCTTCCCGTTCGGGAACTCCAAGCAGTAAACAAACGCAGCTTCAGTCACGATCAATCCCCCACAACCCGTCCGAATTGAACCACCTGCGCTGCTTCTGCCGCTGCTTGTTCCACGAAGTTGGCCGGGGCCTGCGCAGAGTAGCCGTCATTCAACCGCTGGATGTATGGCAAATTGTTCGTCAGGTGAATCTCCTCCCCATAATTGTACCCTGAGATGACCGCTTCGGCCTGATTCAGCGCGGCTTGGGTGTTCGCCGCTTCGGTTCTCCCGGACTCGCCCGGGGCGTAGGCGTCGATGACGGAGGAGGCGGGACCGCCAATCGCGGCGATCCAGTTGGATCGGGCGCGGCCCGTGTCCACGGGCGTCCCAGACACCACGGCTTGATCCGCGGCGAGGGCGACCTTGCGAGTGAGAGCGTCAGCGCCCTCCGCGACCTTTCGGCCCCGGAGGGTAATGCGTCGGCTGAACTCACTTAGACTTGGCACGGGCTGCGCTCCACTGTAGATACTTCGAGTCAAGCCGCTGGATGAACCAAACAAAGTCCTCCTGCTGCTCGCCTTCGATTCCGTTGATCATACAATACTCCAGTATGGACAACAACGGGATAGGTCCCAGGCCCATGCCTATTTGCCTACATGACGTCAGCTCCAAAAAGCCCGTGTAGAATAGCTCTGAGCCAATGTTTAGCTCCGGGGCGTTCTGTATGCGGTCGGGCAACGGCGTCCCGAACCGCATACACTGCTCAATGATCTTCCGTTCTACGGGGCCTTGCTCGAACCCGTAGTGGAGGACTTCCCAGAGTTTCCCAGGTCGGCTTCCCGCACTTCATCCCGGAACAGCGCCACGTTGTTGGCCTGCTCGCGGAGGTCCGCAAACAGGTCCGGCAGGTCCTCGAACAGCTTCAGGACGTTCTCGCGCTTGAACTCCATCGGCTGGCCGTCCGGCCCTTCCACGTTGATCCAGTCCAGCACCACCGTGTCTGCGAACACCTCCTTGTACAGCTTGTCGGCGGTCTTGTTGTCCAGCATCCCGGTCTGGATGGCCTTGCGATAGGGGCGGGTGGCTTTCTCCAGGGCCTTCGAGAAGGCAGAGTTGTGACCACCGGCTCGCGCGATCTTGATGCGGACGGGCTCGCCCTTTTCGGTCTGACCGTATTCCAGCCAGATGCCGTCGGTTTCCAGGTTCTCGTTGGTCTTGAACAGTTTGTACAGGCTCATTCTCGTTTTCTCCGCGGTTGAGAGGGTTCGGGGCGGGCCGGAGCCCGCCCCGGGTTGATTATACGTCAGCAGCGTTCGGAAGGTAAGGGAATTCATTGAACAAGAGGGTGTGCTTGTTCGAGCCTTCCGCCGCTTCGATGGACAGGGGCAGAGTGATGGGCTGGTCCTGTTCCACGTTCAGGCGACCGTCGCCCAACGCGATCAGCGGGACGTCCCAGACCATGCCTGCGTTGTTCTTCACCAGGGCGAAGTCCAACGCCACGTCCGAGTTGTTGCGCACGGCCTGAACCGCGGCGATGTCCGCGAAGTAGGCAGTGACCGAACCAGACACCGCGAAGGTGCCCGCGCTCACGTCGAAGGCCCCGAGGACAGCGACCGCCTTGTTGGGCGAGACGTTGTTGTTCACGGTCAGGGTCAGCTCCGTCAGGAAGGCGAACAGCGGGTTGGGGTTCGCGTTCCCGGCGGTGACCAGGTGCATCTTGATCCGGCTGAAGTCCGAGGAGGTGTTGAAGGCCGGAGCCTCCACGAGGTCGGGACGGGTGCCCGACTTCACGCCCACGGAGCCGTCGCGCTGCTCGTTGTCCACCGCGATGAAACCCAACTCCGCCGTGACCTTGTCGGCCTGACGGATTTGGAGGCTCATCTCATTCGGGACCGCGCCCACCAGGTACTCCGACGCGGTGCCGTTCGAGTCCTGGCCCAAGGTACGCTCCAGCTGGTAGCTGCGGCGCTTGATCAGGTTCGCTGCGGCCTCGTTCTTGATGACGTTGCCGAAGAACAGGCGGATGGTCTTGCCGGTTCCGGTTTCGGTCACCATCGTGGCTGCGGTCTTGTCCAGCTCGATGTAGGTGGCGGCGACCGCGCGGACGCGGGCGAAGCCGTTGTTGGCGGCGTTGGTGAACTTGGTCGCCGTAGCATCCCCGCCGATGAACACCCACTCGCCCGGGATCAGGCCCAGGGTCGTCAGGTCCTTCGTGCCCGAGGCGCGAACCAGGCGCGGATAGCTGCCCGACACGTCCACGTTGATCTCCGCGGAGCCGAACTGGAAACCGACTTTCTGGAGCTTGGCTGCAGCCGGGGGAGTTTCATCCACGAGGCCGTCCCCCACCACCACGGTTCCGGCGGTGGAGCTGGCGACCTGCTTCAGGCCGTTGTTCGCTGCTTGGGCGAAGCCCGAGGCCAGCACCAGATCGCCCGCGAGGAAGCCCGCGAGGCCGGAGGCCGCAGCATAGGTGTCAGTGGTGGCCGTCACGCCCGTCAGAACCACTGCCGCCCCATTCATCGGAGCCGTGGTCAGCTTCTCGCGGATGTCCGCGAAGAAGAAGCCCTGCAGCAACCGGGTCAGGTTGGTCTGGGTGATGTCCTGGGCGAAACCGCCGGAGGCGTCCAGGTCAGTCGTCACGCCCTTCTTGCGCTGGCGAGACGGGTTGATGGGGTTCCGGGCGATGGTGCTGATTTGGCCACCAAAGTCGTTGTAGCTGTTCGGCTCCAACGGGTACCAAACGGGCGAGCCTGGGAGGGTCTTGATGTAAGTTTCCTCAGCGTACCGGAGGCCGGTCACGTTGGAGTCGATTTTGTTGGCCATGTTCAGCTCCTTATATCAAGTGGGAGAGGGGTTCACCGCAGTTCGTCATACACAAATTCCACCAGGACGTTCATCTGGTACCAAGTCCCGTCCGGTCCAATTTCCTGAATCCGGGCGTTGCGGAACCAAATGCCACTCGCGGTGCCTCGCCCCTCGAAGGCGTCCCGGGCAATTATCGCGCATTTTTCAGCAATAGACAAGCCTTGTCCGCCCGACAGGGGCGTGAAAACTTGTACCGTGATCAGTCCGGGACGGGTAAAGCGGCGACCGCCGGTGGGTCCGAAGGTCGCCTGCCGCGAAGTCGTGTGGCGCAACGTGATCCGGGCATAGGGCTTATCCGCGGGCGGAGGGTCGCCCGCGTCCACTCCGGGCCATTCCACGCGGATCGGAGCCCCGCCGTTGAGGGTCGGGGTGTCCGTGGTCCATTTCGTGTTGAACAGCCCAAGGATTTCGTCGCGGGCGCTGTCAAAGGTCGGGAGGGTCATTGGCGCACCTGCAATTCATACATGATCGCTTGCCCGTTCGGGTTCAGCGGTTTCACGGCGATGACCTTCCAGACCTCCAAGCCCCGCAGCACCAAGCCTTCGACCTCCGGCGGAGCCGTCAGGCCCTCCGCGGGCATGAACACGCGCTGGTCGCCCATGCGGATCGTCTGGCCGTCGATGTAGCGTTGCTCATAGTCCAGGAACACCGCCTCAATGGTTTGGTCCGCCGCGACGTTGCCGCCAGGCTTCCAAGGCTTCGCCGGATCGGGAGCGGCCCCGGCGGTGAAGCCCCGGAGGGTCACGGCCTGGCCGTTCTTCTTGATCAGCTTCTTGGCCAGGGCGATAGCGGAGTCAAACCGTGCCATGGATCACCCCCGCAGCAACGTGCCGCCGGAGCGGACAAGGCCCGCGCGGACCAGCTTCTGGTCCGCCGCCGGGTATTTGGGCATATGGAACACGGCCCCGCCCACGAAGGTGACGGACTCGCTGATGGGTCCGACCGCCTCCGACTTCGACAGGACTGCCACACCAGAGGCGTTCCGCTCCGGGTCGGGGTTCAGCTCCGCGGCGAGGGCGCGCAGGGCGTACTCCGCGCAGGCTTCCTTCACCTCCGGCGGGATGCCGTTGACGTAGTGTTGGTCACGGTCCCGGGCGTCCGACCGGGGCCACTCCGTGGTCTGGTCGCGGCCCAGCCGCTTCTTGCCCACGAAGCTGAACCGCTGGTCCAGGTAGTCGGTCGCGCGGATGACCGCGGCCTCAATCTGAGGGTCCGCGGAGCCCGCGAAGGAGTTGCCCCGGTCGGTGTGGTAGGTCTTGAACTCCTCCACCGTGATGTAGGCGTTCGCCCCCGCCACGGAGCCGTTGTTGTCTTGAACGGTCAGGCCCATCACTCACCTCCGGGCGGCTTCGGGGCCTGGCGGGTCTGATTGATCACACGGGCCACGATGATGGCGATGCCCAACCACTTCACCCATCCTTCGGGGAGGTAGGCGGCAACCGCCGGGAGGTTCTGGGCGAGCACGTCCATGATGACCAACAGCGCGGCCAGCTGGATGCTCAACCATTTCCAGGCGTTCTTCCAGTTGTCAACAAGCACTTGTTTCATGCCGGGTACTCCTTGTGTGGCAGTTGGAAGTGCGGGCCGTCCTTGAAGGTCCGCCAGTCACCGCCCCACTCAATCGGGACGCCCAACTCAGCGGCGGCTTGCTTCACGGCGTCCGCAATCTTGTGGTACAGCGGCCAGTCCCAGCGCACGGAGCCCGAGACGTATGCCCCGAGGTCCACAGCGTGGCCGGTGATGTGGCGGCTGTTCATGGTCTGGGAGGCTCCGGCCTTCACCAGCTGCTCCTGGCGGGCCTTCGAGCGGACGCCCTCCAGCACCGCGAAGTCCACGGTGGTGATTTCAATGGCCCGCTTTACAACACGCACCAGGTCCGGGTGGACTCCGGTGAGGCGGTCCAGGGACTTCTTGCTCAGCACGAACATCATTCAGCTCCTTGGCTTCCACACAGGGTCACTGCGCTTCGGGCCCAGTCTTGGAGGGCGGTGAGCTTCCGGATGGCGCGGTCACCGTCAGCGGCGATGGACCAGAGAGCTGCTGCAGTCTCTGGCGCAAGTTCGGCTGTTCGGGTTCCATCAGCTCCGGGGGCGGGTCCTCCAGGTGTATCGGGTTCGGCTGCACGACAAGAGGTAACTTGGAGGCGCAACCGCTGATTGCCAGCGCGAAGGTCAGCCACAGTGCGCGCATCCCGTTCCCGGGCTTCCGCGTTCGAGCGGGCGAACTCCGCCCGGAGGTCTGCGACACGCTGTTCATGGGCTTTCTCCTGTTCACGGTTCTTGTCGTTGGCCTCAGCCAGGAGGCGTTCCTGCTCCCGTTCCCGGGCGCGGACCTCCTCCTTGTATTTGTCCATGGCCTCCGCCGCCTCCGCGGTCGCGTCCGCCTTCCCGGAGCCGTAGCCCGCGAGGGCGATCAAGGCGACGGCGAGCAGGACGCCCGCCGCAGCCCAGACCTTGGAGGAGGGGAAGCCGAACACGGGTCAGACCCCGCCCTTGTTCATGCCCTTGATCGGGGCGGTGGGGCCGGAAGGGGCCGGAGCGGACTTGCCGCCCATGACCACGTTCTTCGAGTTCTGGCCGTGACGCACGCCAGACTTCGAGGCATTGACCATCTTCGAGGCGGTTGCCTTGGTGGTTCCGGATTTTGCCATGATGCTTCTCCTTCGGAGTTGGTTGGGTTACTGAGCGGCCTTCGCCTTGTCGCGGGTATGGCCCGGGGCAACGGCTTCCACGTCAGCGCGGGTGATGCCGGCGGAGCCATACAGCTTCTCCAAGGCGGTCATCGCGGGCTTTCCGTCCTTGGTCCAGTGGGTGTCGTCCGCCGGGTCCAGGTCCAGGACCGCCTTCTGGAGCTTGGTGTTCAGCTCCACGGTCGGCTCCTTCACCGGATCGGTCAGGACCGCCGGTTGTCCGTCCCCATCGGGTACACCCCCGGCTTGCCCGGCTTCGGCTTCGACACCTCCGCCGCTGACAGGTGCCGCGTCACCGGCTTCAGTCCCGCCCCCGTTGGGCTGAACGTCGCTGTGTACCGGCTGTTGGCCGTCCGGCTGGGAGCCTTCTTGAAGATCACGCTGGCCATCGGGCACCTCCTTCAGTGCGGGGTGTCCTTCCGGGTAAGCCTGCCAGTTGCGTTCGAGGAAGCGGGCGTGCATGGCGACCTCCTCCGCCGGAGCGGTGATGGTCAAGCGGCCCTTGTCGAACGGGTAGGGCTGACTGCCCAAGCGGATCGTGCGGCCCGCCAGGGGTCCGGTCAGGACAAAGGTTGTTTGAATGATGGTGGACATTTGTACGGTTCTCCGGGTAGATTAAGCAAAAGGGCGGACCGATCCATGACCGGCCCGCCCTTCGGGTACAGCGGGGCAGCGCCCGCCCCGTCGCGGGGCGAGCCCTTAGTTGAGGATGCCGTCTGCGGCGGCAAGCCCCTTCTCGCTGAACAGAGCCAGGCCGCAGTACCACTTCACGCGCCAGATGTGTTCGTCAGCGTTCTCCGCCTCGCCCACGTCCACAACCTGGATGCCCGCGGCCTGAGTCGCGGTCAGACCGGCGATGCCGTGGGTGCGCGAACCGTCATCCAGCGTACCAGCGAAGATCGTGGTGGCGTTGGTGCCGGTGCCCTTGGTCTGGTTGGTCGGGATGTAGTCGTTGCGGAAGATCGGGGTGCCCGAGTAGGCCGGAACCTCCGCACCGCTGGGCAGCTCGACAACCTCGTTGATGGACGCCCCACCCAGGGCGCGGAGCAGCGCCTTGTAGCTGCGCAGGGTACGCGCATGCATGGTGATGTAGTCCACCTGGCCGTCCTTGTCCACCACGAGGTCCATCAGCTCATCCAGGATGGCGAAGCTGATGTTGGAGCCGTTCGCGCCGGTGGTCGCTTTCTGACCGGAGGCGCACAGCTGGATCAGGCCCGCGAACTCGTTGCCCGCGCCGGTGCCGTTGATCAGCTGGTCCTGGTACTTGCGGCCAGCGGACTTCGCCTTGGAGGCGATCTGGACAGCGGTCTGGTCGTTGCCGTCGCCGGAGCGGGTAGCCTGGATCAGGCCGTTCACTTCGGCGTCACCCATGATGGTGGTGAGGTTGGAGTTGACCTTGATGGAGGTCGCAGCGGCCTTACCAGCACCCGCGCCGGAGAAGGTCGTGCCGACACCGGCCATGATGACGTCGCCAAGGACGTTCTCGCGGTTGTACGCGAGGCTGTTGCCTTCGATGGAATCGAAGGGCAGCACGTCGAACATGCGGTTGACGGTGATGATGTTTTCGATCACGCCAGCAACCAGTTCATCCTGGGCCAGCTTGGCGCTTTCGGCAAGGGTAACAGAAGCCATGATTGGCCCTCCTTCAGAAGTTGATGACTCAAACGGTTTCAGCCGTGCCGGATCACCCGGTGTTCCGTCGCGGCCCGCGGAATCACTCCTGTGGGCCTAATACCGTGATTCTATAACCAAACTTATAAAAAAGAAACTAGTCTACTGTAAATTCAACCTCGATCCGCCGTAGCCCGAGCCGGATGAGCAGGATTGGCCACGGGCGTCAGATTGCAAAATATCGACAAACTCTTGAGTCGCTGCTTGCGCATTGTACCCATAATGTGTGGCTGGCAATTGTCCGTTGGCAGATAAAGGCACGCTGAACGCGCTTGCACCAGTTGCTGGATCGGGCTGATAACCAAGCGCCCAAGCGAGTCTGTCCCCGTCTGCGCGCTTGGCTGCTGGTAGCACAGACGCTACCGCATATCGTGGCTGTGTCATGGCCGACCGCCGCTTAACCAATCATTTACAACGAGCCGATCACCTGTTGAAAGCAATTTATTGATTGCGAGGCAGCGGCCTATTCTGCCGCCGAGAAAGTTGATCGTCACTGCGCCGCCGAGCATGAGAGGCTGAAACGTTGTACCCGCAGATAGGTCCCCCGGTGTGAACGTGTACGAACCGGACTGCACCACGTTATTTACAATTCCTTCTGCAAGCCCTGTCGAATAGTTAAATCTGCACATTATATTTGCCCATGCATTGCTTTGCACAGCACCGTTTGGGGTAACCGTTCTAACTACAGTACCAACATTTCCGACATAGTCGTACTCTAGAACAATAGCTCCAACGTCTGTAACGCGCATTCCCCAGCCAGGTTTTGCGCCAGGAGTGCTGCCAGCTCCTCGTTTCGATAAGATGGTTTTACTAGGCGATCCACCAGTAATATAGACGGCCGCAGCAACCGTGAAATCAGTGGTTCCGAAACGCAGATTCGCGTCATCTGGATACGATAAGTAATCTTCTATTCCGTCAAGTTCTAACCCAGAAGAACGTAGAATTAACTGCTTCGCGACGGTCGCTTGAGTCAGCGATGCGATTGTCGGGGAGCCGGACGGGGAATCAATTCTTGCTATTACGCCATCTGGAACAGGCGCTACAGTCCCTGCCGTATCCTGCCAAAATGTACCTGCTGCAAAGGGGTCAATGAAGCAGCCCAGCGCACCGAGACGAGAAAAGAGTGAACTGATTGGAGCCCAAGCAGGAACGCCAGAATCTCCTCTATCCATAACGCCATTATTCATATTTGCTAGCCCCCTGCCTTATGCCGCAGCAACAGTCATATTTGAAAAACCGTAACGACGCTCAAGGGTCGATGTGATGTTGTTATATTTCGGGTGCCACGGATTTTTATAAATCCCGAATTTCATGTAAGCTCCGACTTGGTCATCGTATGCGAGAGGCCCCGAATATGAATATTGAGGGGTTCCATCAAGAGAGATGCTGAAATTACCGGTCCCAAGATTTCCGCCAGAAAGTTTATAGCTAATTGCAATCGCATAAGAGTTGCCTGCTGTAATAATCCCGAACTGTGAGGATGCGGGAATGGTGACCAAATCCTTCCCTTGGTAAGAGACGGATGACGTTGAATGATAAAGCTGCACATAGAATTTATTGTTGATTATGCGAAGAGATAGTGGCGGATGACTACTAAGCCCAGCCTCTGCCGGGTCCTCTGTTGCGTGCAACTGCCAGATTATTTCGTGATGGGTATCCGGCAACCAGTCTGGTGGTACATGCAACGTGAAACCGACGTTGAATTGAATGTTATTGGGGATATTGTTAGTTAGACCAGCGTCTTTTCCTCGCAATTCAGACCGATAATTATCAAGAACACCCTTATATCGAACCACGTGGAATCTGTATATCCCGCCCAATGCGCTGGTCTCTGGGGTGCTTATTGCCTCGATTGGAGTGTTTGGAGAAAACGAGGAAACCCATTTGCTCCCAGTCGGTAAATAGACTGTTTTTGCGCCTTCCCCTTCAGCTAGCTTAGGCGGAACAATGACTTCTCTTATCCTCTTTGACCCCATCATTGCGCTAACCTCACGACAGCCGCGCCAGATGTATATTCGCCTGGATGAAAACCTATTCGGTACAGCACGCCAACAGCGGCCCCGTTTCCCGTGTCGGATATATTTGCTGTGTATCGCTCAATATCGTGCCATGTTGCCCCGCCATCAAATGACCACTGGAGCGTTAGCGTCCCCACCCACGCACCAGAGATGGACAGGGCGAAGTCGCCAAGGAGTTGGATTGGATCGGTCCAAGCGTTTGCTGCGGTCAGGGTGGCGGTGGCGGAGTGGTCCAGATACCTAGTTGCAATTTCTCGTCGTATTGGTTCCACAAAGATACCTCCGCCCTGACGTGTCCGATCTGTAAAAAGAAGAAGGGATCAACCTCTCCGCTTAAATTGGCCCTTAGCCAACCCAGCGGCAATCTTCTCGTTCGCCGATAGCTCGCGCCCCGACTGACGAGGTGGCTGCCGCCCGCCGCCGGGCGGCATACCGCCCCCAGCCGGGGCCTCCGACTCAAACAGGCGGCCATACTTCTCGTTGGCCTTCATTTCGCTGACCAGCTCGCGGATGGTCATGGGCTGGCCGGTCACGCCCGAGTAACGCTGGTCACCCTGGGCATCGACCACGAACACCTTGAATTCACCGTCCTGCTCGACCACCTTGACCTGGTTCTTGATGAACGGCAGCAGGAGTTCCGGGACGCCCTTCAGCTCCGCGACGGCGGCGGTGGCGGCGTTCTCGACCAGGAGCCCATACAGCTGGTTCTGGAGGGCTTCGGCGCGGGCTCCGGCCTTCTTCAGGTCCTTCGCGTGCGCATCGGCCAGCTCCTGGCGAACCTTGTCCAGGTTCAGCTTGGCTTCGCCGCCCTTGGCCAGTTCGTTCTGGAGTTCGGTCAGCTTCGCGGTGATGTTGGTCTTTATTTCCTCCGGCGTCGCACCGAAGTCAGCCAGCGGGGTCAGGTCCACAGAGGTCTTGGCCTTCGCCTCCGCACGAGCAGCCTTGAGGGAGCGGTTCAGGCCGGTCACGGCCTCCACGATCCCCTTGTGGGCTTCGTCCGGGACGAACTTGCCATCATCGCCCTGCTTGTAGATTCCCCGGAACTGTTCCGGGACCTTGTCGATGGAATCGACCGGAGTGAATTCAAAGTCCATAATTGTATCCTCATTGTCAGCGGATCACCCGCCAGTGTTGTGCCTCACGCACGGTTCATATTATAGCCTCAGAACTTTTCAGGGTCAAGGCCAGCCTTGCGGAAGGCGTCCGGCTTGCGCTCCGCGAGTTGGGACAAGGTCAGCTCGTTGCCGGCCCGATCCACGAATTGATCCACGTTCAGCCCGCCCTCCCGGAACAGCTTGGCCTTGGTCTTGCCCAGGACCTCATCCTGGAAGCCCGCGGGCTGACGCTTCAAGAAGTCCTGATAGGTGGTCGCCGCCGGAACCCGGCCCACGTTCTCCGCGGCCCAAGCCTTCCTGATGTCCTGGATCGGCTTGCCCTGCTCCTTCGCCATCCGGCGGAAGTCGATTTCACGCTTGGCGCGGGTCCGGGTATCCGTCACGGTCGGGCGATTGCCCAGGAGGCCCACGCCGTCGATGTAGGCGACCATAAACGACCGGCAGTTGAAGTGGGCCGGGGACTTCGCGTCCGCAGGCTTCAGCGGCTGAACGCCCTCCGGGAGTGGGTTGTCGCCGACCGCGGTGCCGTGGCCATCCCGGGCGCGACAGATCGCGCTGGTGCGACCGTCCAGGGTCGATATCCAGATGCGAGCCGTGATGATGTCGCTGTTCGCGTCCCACACATAGGATCGGGCCGTGTTGGACACGTGGTTCACCGCGGTGCGGACGATTGCTTGAGCGTCTCGCCGGGTGATCGACAGGATGCCGTCGGTGTACTGATTCTTGCGGGTCCCGACCACTCGCCGCACGATGTCCTCCGCGGGCTCCCCGTTCACCATCCCGAGCTGAAGAGCCGTGGTCAGCCGCTGCTGGTCCCCCGCCTCCAACGCGCTGAACCAGTCCCGGAGGAACCGGCCCTGGAACGGGCTGGAAGTGGCGATGGCGCGGAGCTGATCCGCGGCGACCGCTGCGAAGGTGATCTCAATGGGGACGGAGGCTTGGAGCAGGGAGACTTCCCGCGCCCCCTCCATCGTGGAAAGGGTCCTGAGTTCAGACCGGACCAGCTCCTTGTATTGGTTCAGAGCGACGGCCCGGGCCTCGCGGATGTCCGCCAGCATAGCCTTCCACCGCTCCCCGGTAAAGTCCAATGGGCGACCCTCGAATCGAGCAAGGCGCAAGCGCAGCTTCTCCGTCAGGTCCATGTCGGCCTGTTCGAGGAGCCGAGCGACGCGCTTGGTCAGGCCCGAGCTGTAGCGGCGCAGGTCGATCTGGTGGCGAAGAGCTGCATCTCGGTACGCCTCATTTGCCGAGGGCGCTGTGACCAGAGCTGGGAGCAGAGGACCTTCTGACTGCGACCAAAAATACAGGACCTTGGACCCCTCCAATGGGAAACCAACATCTAGGTCTATGTGCCGGGCGGTCGCCTCTCGCAGCCTAGCTTCCCACTCCGCCACCAAGGTCGCGCGTTCGTCCCTGGCAGCAAACTTGCGTAGGGATATCGGGGAGTCTGGATACAAGCGCGCCAGCAACTCAGGGTCGTCGTTGGGCACAAATCGCACGTCAACGTCTGAAGTACCTGCCCCTCTACGATCTGGCGGTCGGGAAGGGTCTTGCTTGGCAAAACTACCAGCCAAAAAAGCCGACTTGAAGAGTCCCCTCCCCGACCGGGAGGCCAAACTTGAGGCTAGCTTCAAGACGCTCTCCACGTCTTGCGGGAATCCCACCTCCATTATTCGTTCTCCATTTCCTCGCGGTTCTCCAGATCGGAGCCTGTGCCGAAAGCGATGAACTTACCAACTCCGACCGCGAGCCCGAAGCTAAACACCAGGTAGGTGGGGACTACCCACCACCAGTTCTCCCCCACCCACTTGATCATGACCCGCCTCCGCCGTTCTGGCCCCCGTTCTCATTACCGTTGTCGCCCGGCTTGGGGGTCCAGGTCCTTGAAGGCTTGCCCAAGCAGCTCGCTGCGTGTGGCGACCTCTTCAACAATCTCCTCCCAGTCCTCCTCCTCATCAAAGTCCTCCGGCAGGATGCCCCTGAGCTTGGCGAAGTTGATCAGGGCCTTGCGGCTCAGGTCATTCTTCTCGCGCAGGTACTTGACGAACTCCAGAACCGTGGTGTCCAGCTCCTCAATGTCATAGTCCTTGACCAACTCGACGGTTCCGCCCCCGACCCCGAGGCGCAACCACTCCGCGGTGATGTCCAGGGCCTGGGCCAAGGCGTCCTCGAACAGCCCCGTCATCGCGCTCAGGTCGCTGGTCGCTTCCGCGCTGTCCAGCGCCCGGGCGGTCGCCGTCTGCCCGCCGGTCTTGCGCTTCAGGAACTCCGCGCCATAGCCCGCCATCTGCTCCTCAAGGTCCTTGAGGTCCGTGCGGCCCGCGGCGATGGCTTGGCCGGTGTGCTCCACGTAGTAGAACCGGCCCGCCGCGTCCGGGTTGTACAGCACCTTGTTCGGCCCGACCACCACCGGGTCCGAGTCCTCCCCGGACGCCCCCGAGCAGGCGAGGATCGGGAAGCGGGAGACGGTGAGGATGTGGCGTTGGTCGGAGGCGGACTGCCAGTGCGCCACGTTGAGGTGAGCCAGGTCCAGGAGCGGGGGCTTGCCCATCATGAAGCCTTGGCGGTCTGCGTAGAATGTGACCAGCGGGATGTAGTTCAGCCCCGTCGCCCACTCATCCGCCAACACCCACTCCTCCTTCTGGGCGTTGGACTTCTTCACCGGCTCCCAGAGCTGGACAAGGCCCGGCTCCAGGACGCGGATGCGGCGCTTGCAGACCTCCGCGAAGCCGTCCTGCTCCGTGTAGTGTTCGATGATGCGGACGTGCTGGAGGACTTCGACCCCGTTGATGACCTCCGACCGGGCGAACAGCAGGCACTCCGGCTTGATCACCACCCAGTACGGGCGCAGGCCCTCCCGGCGGTCATCCGCCAGGGTCCGGGGTTGGCCGTCCTCCCGCGGGGCCGGGCGGGGCATGTCGATGAGGACGTGGCAGAGGGCCTTGGCCATACCTTCCCGGAACCACTGACGGGCGAACACGTCCAGGTTGTTCCCCTGGAGGTCCACGTCAGGCAGGATCGTCTCCTCAATCGCCTTGGGCACGTCCTCGTTGAGCTTGATCGGCTCGCTGAAGGGCTTGCCGCTCAGGGTGTCCAGCGTCTGTTCGACCATGTTGAGGAGGACGGCGGACGCCAGGCGCTCCCGATAGCCCTTGTCCGTCTCCTCCTGGTGGCGGGGCAGGTACGTCTCGCCCGCCTCGCGCATTGCTTCGGTCCCGCCCAGCAGCGTCTCGATGATGTGCCAGCGCGGGAGCATCTGGTCATACGCCCCGCTGGTCGTGGCGGGGCTCTTTGGGTCTTTGTCGGCCATGGTCGGTTCTCCTGGTTCGCGGATTCTCGCCCGAAGGCGAGGACCCGGCAAGTTGTATTACATGTTGCCCTGCTTGACCCCACGCAATTTCTTCCTTACCCGATACCTAATGGCGTCTCCCACGTGGTCCTCCGCCTCCGTGTTCACGTCATCCAGGTCCTTGTCATCGCGGGGCAGCACAGGGACCGTCTCGATGGTCTGCTGACACCAGTCGAAGATGAACAGCCCAGGGACCTCGCGCGGTCCCCCGCCCGCCGGAGGCAGCGCCCCCTTGAGCAGCTTGCGGATTTGCTCCCAGCCCTGCTTGCGCGAGCCTGGGCCCTTGTCCGCGGGCGTCCAGCGCACGCCCTTCTTCTCCATGTCCACGGCGATGCTGTTGCCGTTCTCCACGTCGAAGATGGAGGAGTCAGCGGGGCCGGGCTTGACCCGACCTTCCAGCGCCCAGTCATCCTCCCGGTCCTTCACCCCTTGGGCGACTTCGGAGGCGAGCATGCGGACGCCCTCGTTGCGCGTTCCGTTCCAGCCGTACCACTCCTGGATCAGGTACAAGTCGCCCCGCACCTTCCCGTACACGCGGCCATTCCACTCGAACGGCTCCCCGTTCGACTCCGCCCACCACAGGACGGCGAAGGGCTTGGAGCTGCCCCAGTCGAAGCTGCGGTCAATCTTCCACCGCTTCGGGATCACCGACAGCGGGACGGAGGGCACCACGTGTACGTCCCCGCGGTAGATGTCGTCAAACATCCCGCCCGCGATGATGTCCCAGGAGCCGTGGAGCCAGGCGGCGAGTTCGGAGGGGTTCCGGGCCGCGGCTCGAATCTTGCTGATGTACTCCGGGTCAGCGTGGAGCAGGATTTGGTTCTCATAGATGGACCCGTGGATGGCGACCCGGGGCGGCTCGCGCTCGCCGTCGCGCATCGCGTCCAGGATCACCCGACCGCGCATGTGGGGGAGGCGGAAGCGGGCCTTGACCCAGTTGTGGCCGGGGCCGTAGGGGTTGGTGGTCGCCCGGTAGCAGCGGGGCATCCCCGGCTTCGTGGAGCGGCAGCAGGACATCATGACGGTGTAGCACTTGTCATCGGCCCAGTTGCAGAGTTCTTCCCAGCCAATCCACGGATAGGCGTGGCCGTGGTAGTTCCAATAATCCTCTGGCGACTTCATGTGGCGCAGCAGCAGCTCCTCGCCGTCCGGGAAGGTCCACTTGTGCTCCACCTTGTTGTACTTGGCCCCCGGGAAGATGCGCTTGAACCACTTGTTGGTCTTGTTGATCACGTCCGACAACTGGGGGTAGGTCTGACGGAACAAGATGCCGCGCCACTCCGACCCGTAGCCCTTCCCCACGTGCTGGAGGAAGTCCATCAGCAGGCAGTCGGTCTTGCCCGGGCCGCGCGTCCCCTCATACAGCACCTCGAAGATCGGATGCGCCATGAGGAAGGCCAGCTGCGACCCGTACTGCGGGCACCAGGTCGCCTCCGACTCCTTCCCCGTCTCCGGGTCCACGTAGTAGCCCCGCAGCTCGCCGGGCTCCGCCTCGCGCCACTCAATCGGGTAGTCCGGGCGGGCGGCGATGGCGACCGCCTTGCTCACTTCGGTCTGGGCGAACATCAGCTGCCCTCCCCGGTCGGACGGCCCACGGTCCCGCGGGCGAGGTCCCCAAACTGGTTCTGCCAGTCGTTGATCGTGGCCGGAGCCCCCGGGACGATCAGCACCCCGCCGGTGCCCGAGGCGGTCATGCTGGCCGCGTCCTTCCCGTCCTTGAACTCCGCACGGTGGGCGCGGAGCATCATGGCCATCAGCGAATCGCTGTACACCCGCTCGTAGGTGATGATCTCATCCTTGAACTTCCCGCCGATGATCGGGCGCTCCACGCCGTCCCGCGCCCGCTTCAGGGCCGCGGTGAACAGGTGCTCGTCAATCCACGCTTGGCGGGCGTCCTCCACCGCCTGGGCGAACTCCGGGTCATTCTTGACATGATAGTCGATGGTGGAACAAGAGACGCCCACGGCCTCTGCGCACAGAGCCCTCCGCCCACCCAGGTCCGGGTGCGAGCGGAACAACTCCAGGTACTGTTCCTTGCGAGCCGCGGTGAATGGCACCATCGGCTTCGGCTTCAGTTTCTCAATTGGATGCATCACGCTCCCCCTTCGGTGTGTACTGTTCGTCCATCGCGCATCACGCGGCGATCCGTCCCCGGCCTCGCGCCCAAGGACATCCTCGCCGCGAGTATAGCGTGAGCTTGTACATTAGACAAGGGTGGGTCGCGCTCGCCCGCGGGGGAGACACCGGGAGCGCGTGGCAGCGGATTGCCCAAGCAGGCACGCGGCGTCCTCCGCTTAGGTTCGAGGGGTCACGCTTCACTCCCACGTCCGAAAAAGTAAAAAGTCAAGCGGGTAAAAAGGCCATATAAAACAGCCTTTTATATATTATTATTATTATTATTCTTAACTTACTTAACTTACTTACCTTAACCCCCTGGGAGCCCTTCGGACACCAGAAAGCCTCAACAAGGATTCTCCTGGGCCGGTCCGCCGGGTCGATTTGTCGGGCGAATTTATTTCAGGTAAGAATCCCAAGTAACCTAAGCGCAAGGTGCGGGAACCCCAGCCCCGTATGGCTTAGACCACAGCTTGACTTCTTTACTTCTTCGAGCATGAACCCAGCGCACATTTCTATCCCAAGCGCACTACCCGAAGCTGACGGAGGAGACGCGGCGAACCACGATGACGGGAAGGCTTCGCGGCCCGGGGCCTTCGACCTCGACCAGGATGCGAGGCCCGAGCCCGCGGGACCGCCCAAACGGGGCGTTGCGGCGATGAGTCCCCGCGGCGAGGTAGGGGGCGGCAAGTTCGTTCGGGTCTGAGCCCGGCGGGACCCGTTCCGGGACGCGGCCCTTGATCCAGAGTCCGTGAGTGTTCTGCCAGCGTACCCGGTCGCCTTTGTGAAGTCGCATGATGTTCTCCTTCGGAGGAGGGAGCCCCGCCGGATTGCCGCAGCCTTGAGCCTCGTGAGGTAAGTTCGGCACCATTGCCGCCCGGCGGGGCATTGATCGTTAGGGGTGGTCTAGCGGTCCAGCCAGATGATCCCGGGCCGGGGCTTCCCCTCCTCCCGGCCAGTCCAAGAACTCGTCAGGGAGGAGGGGATGGGCAGGCCCAGGGTCGCCAGCACTTGGATGTGGTCCGGGTTGTTCAGGTCGAACGGCTGCCCATTCAAGAAGTAGCGGTGTCCGACCGTGAAGTCCACGTAGGGTCGCCCTGGTTTGAAACAGTTGTAGCGGTTCCGGCGGGCTCCCCGGTAGATCGGATGCGGCCACCAATACCGGCGCTTGACCCGGACGATTTCGATTCTGTTCATGCTCTTTTCCCTCCGTTCTTGTTCAGGGGCCGCGGCCCCGTGGATTCCCCGATTATTGCGACCGGACCGGCGGCGTTGAGCTGGGCGTTGAATTGCCGCTCCGTCTCCGCCTTGTTCTCCGGCTTCATTGCGCACTCGAAGCAGACCCAGGCCCCGTTCGGGCCGTAGGGGCGCAGGTCCTCTGTTGTTGGGCAGTAGTGGCATTTCATAGGATGTCCCCCGGTTCGATCCGCAGGACCTTCCGCCCGAACCAGCCCACGAACTCATCGCACCAGTCCGCCCGGGAGCGGCTGAACTCGCTGTGGATGCGGTCGAAGTCGGACGGGTGGACGGGGCGGATCAGGTAGTATTCATGAAGTGTCGCGGTCCAGCCCAGGGTCACTTCGAGGTATTCCCCGGCGTCGAAGTCGTGGACCAGGTAATGGAGGATTGGGCATTCACCGTCCACATAGATCATCTCCACGATGCCCAGGGCTTCGCCGGGGCGGTCGCGCACGTACTGAACACAGTTCTCGTGGCAACGGAAGTTGAACAGGCCTTGCGTCGGGGTCGGCTTCACCATTTGGTGCCGGGTCCGAAGCCGCCGGACCAGGGCGCGCTTCGCCCGGTCGATCAATCGTTGTCTCATAGTCGGTTCTCCATCACGTCAAACACCACCTCATCAATCCGCGCCCGCTCCGCCTCCGTCAGCTTCCGCTCCAGCCAGGGCGCGGGGCGTCCCCGGCGGTCCAGCACGCGCCATTCGCCGCAGCCGCCCTCCGCCGGATAGCAGTGCTCAGGCGGTCCCGAAGTCCGGGCGGGCACGTAGGGCTCCCAGGATTCAACCGCGATCAGGCAAGGAATCCCCGCCACGCGGTCCTCGAAGGCGACGATGGTACAAGTCATTTCACGAAGCCCTCAGCGGTATCGGCGGGAGGCGGACCCATTCCACCGTTCCCGCGTCGTTGTCGCACAGACGCCACAGCGTGCCGTCCTCGCACTCGACCACCACCTGGCGGACCAGGTAGCCGTCGCGGGTCGTGCCCACGGAGGAGGTCATGGACCGCACGCGGCGGTTGGGCGGGGTGTTGGGCGTGTTCATGCTCCGCCCTCCTTCGCCCAAGGGCAGTTCGGGGCCGTGTGGCCTTCCCCTCCGCAAAGGGCGCAAGCCTTCAGGGCCGCGCGGACTTCGCCCGGGACCTCGTTGAGCAGCTGGATCGCGTTGGCGTCCAGGGCGCTCGCGCCCCAGTTGAACTTCGGCAGGGCCTCCTCGAACAGGCGAGCGGCCCGGGCGAGGGTCGCCTGGGCTTCCGCCGGTCCGGGAGTCTCCAGGAAGTGACGGAAGATGTCCGCGGCGAGGCGGGCCGCTCCTTCCCGAGTCACTTGGACATAGCCATGTTCACTCGTGATCTGGAGGCAGTAGCCCCGGGCGTCTCCGCCATAGAACCCGGTCAGCTGGTAGCCTTCCCGGCTGCGGTTGATCAGTTCGGTGCTCATCCTTCACCTCCCGGGGCGTTGCTCAGGGCTTCGTCCAGCTCGCGGCGGTCGATGGTCACCCCGACTTCCTCCAGCATGTCTGCGGCGAGTTCGAGGAGGGACGCCCGGGCGCGGGCTTCCGATCCGCCCAGGGGGTCGTTCACGTGTTCCGCGCAGTCGCGGAGGTCGTTGAGGGTGTTCTCCCAACGGCAGTAGCTCATGTTGCTCATCTCGTTCTCCATTTCTTGGTAAGTTTCAACCTATGAGAAGAAGTATAGTGGCGCGACCCGAAAAAGTAAACCCCTCAGACAAATTATTTTGGCTGATCCCACTTCGGTCGTTCGCCCCTCGCCGCCCGCTCGCCCAGGGCTTCGCGTTCGGCCTTGTCCCGTCTCAGGTCGGCGTCCGCCTCGCACAACGTCGCGCCCGTCCCGAAGCTGAAGCCGGGGAACACGGCGCGGACCTCCTCCAGGCGGTCGGCCAGGTCCTCCTGGTGACCGTTGATCATCACGAACTCATCGCCCGCGATCCGAAACACGGCGTCAGGCCCGAAGGCGAGGACCAGCCGCCCCGCCAACTCCTGAAGGGCTTGATCCCCGGCGCGGTGGCCGTGGGTATCGTTGACCCACTTCAGCGAGTCCAGGTCAACCAGCGCGATAGCACCCGGCTGGACTTCCTCGAAGGCCCGGCGGTTCAGAACCCCGGTGAGGGGGTCCTGGTACAGGGCGGCGTACAGCTCGCCCTCCGTCATTGCGCGGAGGGCTTCGAGGAGGTTGGGACGCATGCGTCAGTCCTCCAGCACCGCGATCCGCTGGACGAGGTAAGCGTCTTCAGCGGCCTTCAGGCAGACCTGATCGACCTCCTCCGGGGTGAGGTTGGTAGCGGTCAGCTCATCCACGTAGATGGTGCCCACGGCCAGCTGGCCTTCCGGGTTGCGGACGATCCAGGCCTTGCGACCGGCTTCACCGTTGACGATCAGTTGAACTTGGATTTTCACAGGGCTTCTCCTTTTCTGTTGGTGTTAGGCGGCGAGCCGGATGATGATCACTTCGTCCATTCCGCGGACAACCACGGAGGCCATCGAAGTCTGGAGGGCGTATTCATCGCCCTTCCGGCAGAACTTGAGGGCCTGGAGGTTGGCGATAAGGGCCTTGTGCCACGCGGTCTGGACCCCGATCACTAGAGTGGTGACACCCCGGCGGGTTGTCGTTTCCGCGATCCGGGCCTGACCGCGGTACTGGTTGATCAGGGCTTCGATTTTGGCGATGGCGGTATTCACGTCCGGCTCCTTTTCTACAAGTTGTTCAATGTGAAGAAAGTATAGTGGGGACTCCCGAAGAAGTAAAGCCCCGCGTCATCCAGCTTGCGCAGCTTCCGCATGTGTTCATGGTGTTGTGCAACTGTAGTTTCGCGCGCCGCCGTCATAGTCGGCCCCTTTGGTCCGGTTAGCTTCGGTCGTTAGGCGTCTTTCAGCACTACCAACGTGCCGCAGGCGTTGCAGGCTTTCGCGGCCATTCCGTGATCGCGGTGCACCAGCTTCAGCGTGAAGTTGCCGCACTTCGGGCAGTAGCCGCGGTAAGCGCGGCCTTCTTGCTCGCCGCTCATGATCGATGCCGCAATGTCTGCTTCCGAGAAGAAGCCGCCTAACCCTGCGTTCGAGCCGACTGCTGCCGGCGTGTCGCTCTTGCTCATTTGCATACTCCTGTAGCGCCGGCATCAGCCGGTTAACCTAGCGTTAGGGGCTTCTGTCGGCTGTTTGGTCTACTTCGTCCGCCATGTTCTTTCGTTCCCCATGATAGAAAGAAGCCCCGACTATACAACAGCCGGGGCGCTTTGGTTAGTATTGCTTTTGTAAAAACTCGTCTTCTTCGTAGCCGAAAATTGTTCGCTTCGTCGGCTTTTTCTTTCCGTCGGCATACTCGACGGTAACGCAATAGCCATTTATTACTTCACAAACTGGGCCGAACTCGTTGCCTTCCGTTTCAAGCTTTCCGACAAGGTTTAAAAACTTTTTATCAATGTCTTCAAACCTGATAATGAACGCAAAGTTCTCGACTTTTACGATAAGTTTCTGGCTCTTTTTCATTTCGTTACTCCTTCGTTGTTTGCTTCGATGGTTTAAATATACGCTACCTTTACCCTTTCGTTGTTAGCGGCATAACCCGGCAGTTCCTTCCAACTTCTGGGCCTCGCCGGAGGTCCAGCGGGCGGAATGGCCGTTGACGGTGGCGGTGCCCGAGCGTGCGACGTTGTTGAATGTGACGCGGACTGTGGTCATGATGTTCTCCATTTCTGTGGTTGCCGTTCTTGTTGAACGTGAAGAAAGTATAGTGGGGACTCCCGAAAAAGTAAAGCCCCTCAGACAACTTTTTTCGACCCGCGAAGCGGGAGGGCCGGAGCCCTCCCGCTTCGTCTCACTTGCCTTCAGCTAGGTCCAGGGGGAGGTTGCTTGGCCAAACTTGCTCAAGTTGGGTGAGTTCAAACCCATGCAATCGCGCCATCCGGTCATGCGTCCCGCGTCTGAAACAAGGGACCTCGTTAATCCGGCAGATGAACTGCCCGTTCGGGTAAATATCTACGACATGACGCGTGAATCCGTCGTCGTGGGAATACAGCAACGCGATCGCGCCCTGCCGGTCAATACGTGTCACTTCTGATATGTTCATCTTCAGTTCTCCTTTTCTACAAGTTGGGGTACGTGCGAAGAAGTATAGTGACCAATTCCGAAGAAGTAAAGCCCCTGAGACAACTTTTTTCGATCCCGGGAGGATGGAGGGCCGGAGCCCTCCCGCTTCGCCTCACTGGCCTTCGGCTTCCCGGGCCTTCGCCTCCGCGGCGGCGATGATGATAGACAGCGGGGTCAGGGTGCCGTTCAGGTAGTAGAAGGCGCGGAGGAAGGTGGTGCCGTGCTGGTTGGTCACGTAGTGGACGTTGGCGTGGACCGGGAGCCCACCGAAGATGTCGTGGAGGCGGAGGGCGTTGTTGTACTGCTCCTGGCGCAGCTCCATCAGGTCGCGGATGGACTTGGTCACGGCTTCGATCTTGGCGTTGTCGGTCTTGCGCTCCGCCTTCACCACCGGCGCGGCCTTCACGGCGGCGCGGAACTCCACCAGGGCTTCGATCTGGGCGACGGTCGCGGCGGTCTGCGGGAACACGCGGAGGGCGAGGGCGGAGTGCTTGGCCTTCCAGTTGTGGGGGTAGTCGGCCAGGTTCCAGTACACGTCATCATGATCCGCGGTGCGGGCGTCCCGGTCGATGTTCAGGACCAGGTCAGTGATGTCGCGCTTCAGCAGCTCGAAGGCGCTGTTGATGTCGCGGAGGGCTTCTTGTTGAGCGGCCTTGGAGGTGAAACCGGCCTCGAAGCGGGCGGTGGCGCGGTCGGTGTAGAAGGCGGCGGTGCGGGTCATGATGTTCTCCTTTTCTGAGGTTGCCGTTCTTGTTGAACGTGAAGAAAGTATAGTGGTTCTATCCGAAAAAGTAAAGCTCCTCAGACAACTTTTTTGACCCGTGGGGAGGGAGGGTCGAGTCGAAACCGGCATTACCAGACGGTCAGGCCGGTTTCGATGTCATAGTAGTCGTCTCCCATATGCACGACTTCGAGAAAGGTTTCTACGTCGCCGGCATCGAGGAGACCAATCGCGTCGTGCTCGGTGGCGGTGTATTCGGTGTATGTCGGCGACACACCAGCTTGGCGGGCGGCTTCGAGGCTGTGGTGTCCGTCGAGGACAACCCGGAACGTCTCACCATCAACTTCAAAACTCGGGGAGACCGCGACCTCGAAGTCTTTGGCGGCAATCTTCTCGGAAACGATTTTTTCGTCGATGTAGCGCTGGCTGCTGATGGTCTTCATGGCGGTATTCACGTCCGGCTCCTTTTCTACAAGTTGTTCAATGTGAAGAAAGTATAGTGGGGACTCCCGAAGAAGTAAAGCCCCTCCCGACAAATTATTTTGGCCGACACCAATTCGGTCGTTCGCCACTCGCGCCTAACCCGGCGCTCAAGCGGGACCGCCCGCAAGCGGCCGGCCCCTTAGCTCTGCGTTAGGCCGCTTTGAGCCGCTGTCTCAGTTCCGCGATCTTGGCCTCAGCCATCGCGGCTGTCTTCGCGTTCAATGGGCTCATCACGAAATCGCTGCACTTGATCGTGGCGCCGCTCGGCCCCGAACTGCGGCCGGTGCGGTTGTCGTGGCGCTCGCGCGGGCATCCTCGCGCCATCCAGCTTGCGCAGCTTCCGCATGTGTTCATGGTGTTGTGCAACTGTAGTTTCGCGTGCCGCAGTTCGTCGGTCAGGTGCACGCGCTCGCTCAATCGGTCGGCCCAGGCCCAAATTTCGCGCCCGTCCGGCGAGATTTCAGCGGGCGGCCTAACAAGTCGCTCAACCGGACCCAAAGGGGCCGGCGCAATCTGTGCATCTTCAGTCGTCATAGTCGGCCCCTTTGGTCCGGTTAGCTTCGGTCGTTAGAACGCCACTTCAAATGCCATGTTGTGAGGCCGACCTTCATCGAGTAGTTATGTTGCAGCCCACCATTGTCGCCAGACTGGTAGCGTGTGAACCGCAGTTCTCGTACCGGCGGCAACCCCGTTACCGTGTGCTATTTGTATGTGCTGAGTCGGAATTTTCTGCAATTAATGTTCATCGTTTCGCTCCAATCATGGGGTTCTAACCAGGCCGCTCAAGTGCGACCGTCACTTCGTTCCGCCGCCTTAGCGGCGTCGTTAGGCGCTTCCCGCAATGGCGATCCGCAAAGCCCTTCGCGCTGCAGGTAGCCCATCGCCCTCGCGGGTAGGTCGTGCTCCGGCGCGGCTTTCCGCAATGCTCGGGCGAGTTTAGCCACCAGCATTGCCAAGTCGACCACGTTCCGCTGTAGGTCTTCGGCCTCTTCTTCGCACAGCCACCCATCGGGTAGTTCTGGCGGGTCTTCCGGGTCTCCCCATGCTTCCCAACTCATTTCAACCTCCCGCGCCTAACCCGGCGCTCGTTCGGACGGGCCTGACGGCCCGCCGCACAGCTCTGCGTTGTGCGTCATCAAAACGGTATCCCGTCGCAGTTGCCACGGTGCCCATATCTGGCTCCGCATGCTGGGCACTTCTCGGGCAGCCAACGCCGCCACATCCAGTAGCGCAGCCAGTCCATCGTCCGGTTGTGGATCGTGTCGCCAACCATGTCTCCGTAGGGCACGTTCCGGCCGCAGTGCATGCACGTAATCTCATCCGGCGGCGCCGGGTCTTGCGGGTGCGGCTCGCAGCCAAACCACCAGCAGCGCAGCCGCACAACAGTTACGTCAACCAGACCTGCCGCAATAGGCGTTGTCATGGTGTCAATCTCCTTTCGTGTGCGGCGGGACCAGGTAGATCAGTGCGCGTTTCATGTTCGGCTCCTTTGGTTGTCTGGAAGAAGTATAGTGGGAAAGCCCGAAGAAGTAAACTAGCGAAGCGCCCGGATGCGGTCCACCTGCTCCTTGCCCAGGACGGCTTCCAACCCCTCCCAGGACGCGGGGGCGTTCGGCGCTCCTTCCGGGATTCCCGCCGCCCGCTCCATGTCACGGACTCGCTCGCGCACGATAGCGTCACGGAAGATGGCGAAGGCGAGGAGGGGAAGGCCCGCGGCAATCGCCCGGGCCACCAGTAGCTCCTCCGCGACCGGCTCCAGCGAGGAGCGGCAGTTGACGTGCTGCGGCGGACGGTCCTGCCGGGGCAGGTAAGTTCCATTGGGGCGCTTGCGCGGGTCCTGGTTCATGGTCAGCCCTCCTTCACCACGAAGTCCATGATCAAGGCGTCGAACTTCGCCGGGTCCGTCTCCGTGCGGATCGGGTCCAGCTGGCCGTCCTTGACCTGGCACAGCTCCAGGCGGTAGTCCTGCGGATCGCCCGCGAAGGCCAGAATGTACTCCTGGCCCGTCCAGCTGGCGCGGTACGGGTAGGATTGGACGCTGTCCGGGTCCCGGACGATATTGCCGCCCATACCGCGCCCGCGGATGTCCGCCAGGGCGTTCTCCACGTAGGGGATGATTTGGTGAAAGGGTGCGCTCATGCTTCGGTCCTCATAGTTGTGATTGGTGGAGTTCGCCGATGCGGCGGTTGAGCCATTCGACCTCCAGCGGGGTCAGGCGCTCGCCGTGGTCCAGCGACCAGCGGAACTTGCTCAGCAGCTCGCGCTCCTCCGCCTTGAGACGGACGGCCTGGGCTTCGAGGCGCTTCACCTTCTCCGGGGCGTCCTTCGACATCGCGGCGAGCAGGCGGCACTCCTCGCCGAAGGCGCGGATGGCGTCCCGGGAGGCGGTCGCGGGGTCGATGTTGTCCCCGTGCTTCTCGCCCAGGTACTCCGCGCAAGCCGCGCCCGCCGCGCCGATCAGCTGAAGCAGGTGCTGCTGACCGTTGCTTGCGCCGGGGTCGATGTCGTTGGACGCCTTCAGGCCGGGCTTGACCCGGGAGTACACTTGGACGGTGATGCGGTAGCGGCGGAAGTCCTCCGGGTCGCGGCCCATGCGGGCGCTCACGCCGTTGATCGTTGTGGTCATTCGGTTTCTCCTTCAATCTCGATGCGGTTTGCGGTCCAGAAGTCGTACAGGTCCCGGGCGTAGAACACGTTGGCGCCGGACAACTCCGGCCAGCCCTCTTGCGGACCCGCGAAGGTCGGCACGATCACGTCCCGGTCGGCCCCGGCTTCGATCCCCTCCGGCCCGCGTGCCCAGTTCAGCGCGTCCTCCGCGGAGTCGAAGCCCTGGGAGGTGTAGAAGCTGCCGGAATCGGTCAGGACGTAGAACTTGTTGATGTCCATATCCAACCCGGTCCCGACCTCTTTGAAGGTGGTGACGTGTCGGATCGTCCCGCTCACCGGATCGCGCGCCCAGCGGCGACCGCGGAGATCGGAAGAG
>JADHED010000899.1_pt1 | contig 28945 bp, 25 predicted proteins | sample 8952041 | NCBI WGS metagenome assembly JADHED01 (sample SAMN16124423, study PRJNA663239) | bioreactor sludge metagenome | isolation source: sludge (control) | place: India:Bengaluru | collected 2018-09-08
TGTTGGGGTCTGTTGGCACTGGCAGTTGATCCGCGGAACAAGCCCGCGGATGACGGTAAAGGGAAGCACGGGCGCGTATGACGGCTTTGGGATAGGTTCCTTACCCCCGTCATGGCCGGCGCGTCATCCCTGCCGCCTCCCCCCTTCATCGTCATGGCCGGCGCAGGCCGGCCATCCACGTGTTGGGGTCTGTTGGCACTGGCAGTTGATCCGCGGAACAAGCCCGCGGATGACGAAGAGGGGAAGAGACGGGACGCGCCAGGAAGACGGCTTTCGATACAATTTCCTGCCAAAACTGGCGCAAATAAATAGAACGTTATTTTTACTGTAACGGTACTTGGCCGCCGTTTTACTTATGCTTGTTTATTTTGACAGCCACTCAGGCTTTCAATTACAACGTCGCGGGGTGCGAGACGGGCGCCGTTCCTAGGGCAAGTTCCAAACGGGAGGTGACCGTGGCTACAATTCCAGGCTCGGCGTTTGACGACGTGATCAAGGGTTCCTCCGGCGACGACCTCGCCGTGGGCGGAGCGGGCAATGACCAGATGAACGGCAAGTCGGGTAATGACCTGCTGTTCGGCCAAGACGGCAACGATACCATCGAAGGCGGCAGCGGCAACGATGTGCTGACCGGCCTCAGCGGCGACGACGAGTTGCAGGGCGGCTCCGGCGACGACCTGCTGCTGGGTGGTTCCGGCGACGACACGCTCAAGGGCGGCTCCGGTGCCGACAGGCTGGTGGCCGGCGACGGCGATGACGCCCTTTCCGGCGGCGCAGGGGACGACATCCTGCACGGCAATGCCGGCGACGACCTGCTGGAGGGCGGATCCGGCGACGACCTCTTGAGTGCCGGTTCCGGCGACGATGTGCTCCTCGGCGGCGCCGGTAACGACAAGCTGTTCGGTGAAGCAGGCGATGACATGTTGACCGGCGGCGCCGGCAACGACGTCCTCTCCGGCGGCGCCGGTGACGACATCCTGCGCGGCGGCAGCGGCGAAGATTTGTTCATCTTCAACGGCGGCGGCGGCAACGACATCATCCTCGACTTCCACGCCGACGACGACACGCTGCGCATCGCCAAGAATATCAACGGTCTCGACGTCAGCTCCGCCGCCGACGTGGCAGCGCTGGCAACCGAAGAAGGCGACAGCACCGTCCTCACCTTCGGCCAAGATACGGTGACCCTGGTCGGTGTGTCGGTCGACGACCTGCAGGCCGATCCCGGCAAGTTCATCATGGTGGTCTAACCCCGACACTCCGCTTCTGCCGTCGGATCGCGTGCAGCGGCACGGGACGGCGGCAAAACTCTCCTTAAGAGGACCAAGCGATGGACCCCAGCAACACCATGGCCGGCGCATCGGCGCCAGCAGCGCTGCAGGTTTATCAGTTGACGCGGGCAGCGCTGCTCTTGGTGTGGGATGCGGCAGGGGTACCGCCGCGGACACGGCTCGTGGCGATGAACGGCGGCGTGCCGATCCGCACCCGGTTCATCACCACGCGCCTGTCCCTGGCCGGGCACGGAAGCCGGACCGTGCTCGCCCTCGTCCATCACGGTGCGTCGCTCGATGCGGCGGGCCTCAGCGTTCGCGACCTTGAAGGTCGCGTGATCGCCCATGAGGAGGAGGCCTGGCGCGGCGAACCGCTTCCCTTCGACGCCGCGCGCCTGCTGGCCGGCCTTGATCCGTCGCAGCGGATCGCAGCGGCCCGCTTCGTTTTGATGAACTGTCCCGCGGTCCTGCAGCTCAGCCACAACGCCGACTATGTGGTTTGCTGCCGGGAGTTATTGAGCGAGCTCAAGCTCAAGGCGCAACCGTTCGCCCCGCGCGCCCGCGTCGTGGACAGCTATGTCTTGTGTGAATGCGTGACGCCGAAGCGGCTTGGGCAGCAACTGAGCGCGGTCGTGATGGGCGGGAATGCGATCGCGCGGCCGCTCGGCACGCCGGTCGCCTGCCCCGACCCCCGCCTGCCGGCGGGCCTCCAGCGTGTTGCCGTCCTCCTCGATACGAGCGGCCTTGAAGCGGCACCGATCAGTCTCCTGATCTTCGGCAAGGATGGCCTCGCCTGGCGGCGCTGCACCGTCGATGGTTCAGCCGTGCCGGCCGTCCTTGACTGGCTGGCGCGTCCGGAGCAGCCGTCCCGTGCCGCCCGCTGGTGCCTCTCCGCAGGCCTGACGCAGCTCGCGAATGAGCGGCCGGCGGCGGCACAGCGGCTGATCCACGAGATCGAGGCGCTGGCGCCACCGGCAGCGGCGGCCAGCGTCAGCCGATCGCCCGCGCTCAACGCCGGGTTGACCCAGGCCATTGCCACCCCTGCGGGGCTCCTTGTTCAGGCGTGGCTGAGCGATCGGCACGATCTTGTCGGCGCGATCGCGGCCACCAGCGTTTCGGGGCGGCAGACGCTGCCGGTCGACGGGAGTGCCATCCTGCCGCCGCCGCCAGGCGCGCCCAAGGACAGCCGCGGCCTTGCGGCGTTGTTCCCGGCCGCGGATGGCACCAAGCCTGACACGCCTTGCCAGATCGAGCTGATCCTGCGCTCGGGTCACACGATCGAGATTGGCGAGGGTCCGGGGCCGCTGCGCGGTGCCGCTGCCCTCGATACCATCCTAAAGGCGCCGCTGCAGGCAGGAGCCATCCCCCCGGCCGTCACCGCCTGCATCGAGCCTGCCGTCCGCGCGCTGATCGGCTCCCGCATGGCGGCGACCACCCCGCTCGCGGTGCACACGTTCGGCAAACTGCCGCGGCAGCCGCGGGCCGGTGTCGTGATCCCGATCGATGCTGATCGCGCCATTCTTGCCGCTCACGAAGGCCTGTCCGCCGCCATGCCGGAGCGCAATGGCGTCGAACGCGTCTACGTGCTGATCCGCCCGGACGACGAGGCCGCAACCACCGCCCGCCTTGCCGACCTGCAGGCGTGTTACGGCGGTGGCTACCGGCTGGTCGTAATGCCAGGCGACGCCGACGGTGCAAGCGGCCTCAATGCCGCCGCAGCGCTCATCAGCGCGCCGGTGCTCGCGTTTCTCGGTGAAGGCATCATCCCGGAGGCCGCCACCTGGCTCGACGCCCTCCTGCACGCGCTGGCGATTGGACCGGTGCGTTCGCTGGTGGCAGCGCCGACCCTCTACCACGATGGCTCGATCGCGGCCGCCGGCGCCGACGCTGCTCTCGATGCGTTGGGCCGCTGGGAGATCCGCAACCGCTACGCCGGCTTCCCACGCGGCTATCCGGCGCTTGTGAAGGCTGCTGCCGCGCCGATCGCTGTGACCGGCTGCTGTGCGCTGCCGCGGGCGCTGTTCGAGGCCGTTGGCGGCTTCGCGCTCGACTACCTCGGCCGGTTCCACCGCGACGCCGATCTCGCGGCGCGCGCATGGCAGGCGGACGGTCACACCAGCGTGGCGCGGGAACCTTACGTCATCGCGCTGCGCGACGAGGTGCCCCAGGCAGCGGGCGACTCCGCGCTCGCACGCGAACTTGACCGCAAACTGTTCGAAGCGCGCTGGCGTTCCTTCATCGAGGCAGCGGGCGCGGCCGCCTGCGACCCCCCGCGCGGGCAGCCGACAGCAGTCGCGAAGGTGCGCCCGCGCCACTCGCGTCCCCGAAAGAGGGCAGCATGACCAGCGCACGCGTTCTCTATCTTTGCCACGGACACCCCGCGCTGCATCCCGGCGGCACGGAAATCTTCGCGCACGACCTGTTCCGCGCGATGCGGGCCAGTGGCCAGGCGGAGCCGTTCTTCCTCGGCTGCGCGACGCGGCTGCATCGGCCGCTGCGCCCAGGCGCGGTGCTGCAGGCGATCGCACCGGGCGGCGATGAGGCTCTGTTATCCGTTGGCCGCTTCGACCGGCTGATGCTGGCGCAAACCGAGCTCGCGGCGTTTGCGCAGGCAATGTCCGAGCTGTTGACCTCGTTCAAGCCGGACATCGTCCACCTGCACCACTTGTCGCTGGTCGGCCTGGAAGCCCTGGTCCTGATCCGCCGGCATGCGCCCCAGGCACGGATCGTGATGACGCTGCATGACTACCATCTGATCTGCGCCAACGATGGCCTCATGCTTACCTGCCCCCAAGGCGGCCTGTGCCGCCAGCCCTCCGCGGATGCGTGCCACCGCTGCCTGCCGGCAACACCCGCCACCCGGCACGCCTTGCGGCGATTGCGACTGAACAACCTTCTCTCGCTGGTCGATCAGTTCATCGCGCCGAGCGCATTCCTGCGTGAGCGGTACGTCGATTGGGGGCTCGGCGCCGATCGGATCCAGGTCATCGCCAACGCGGTCCCGGCCGAAGATGCGCCCATCCCGAGCGGCGGCTTCCGGCAGCGGCGAACCTTTGGCGTGTTCGGCAACATCGCGCCGCACAAGGGGACCCTGGTGGCGCTCGAAGCCGCGCGCCGCCTCGCTGCCGCCGGCGTTGATTTCAGCTTGCGCATCCACGGCGGCCTCGGCTTCCAGCCGCCGGAATTTCGCCAGACCTTTGCTGAAGCGCTGGCTGCGGCGTCGCCGCTCGCCACCCACCGCGGTCCCTATCAGCGCGAAGAGCTGCCCGCGCTGCTGGCGGCGGTGGATTGGGTCGTGGTGCCCTCGGTGTGGTGGGAGAACCAGCCGCTCGTCATCTTGGAGGCGTTCCGGCATGGCCGGCCGGTCATCTGCTCCGACCTTGGCGGCATGGCGGAAGCGGTCCAGGCAGGGCGCGACGGCCTTCATTTCCGCGCCGGCGACGCTGCCGATCTGGCCGAGATGATGGCCCGCGCGGCGAGCGATCCGGACCTGTGGCAAGACCTGCATGATCGCCGCCCGGCCGTGCCCACCCTTGAAGACGCGGCCCAGGAGCATCTCGCGCTCTACCGCGAGCTGATGCAGCGAAAGGACGCGGCGTAATCGTGATGGAACACGGAACCCCGATGACCGAAGAGACCCTCGTTTGCGAGCGGCCGAGCGACGACGTGACAGCCGCGGCTGACGGACCGGACGCGCCCACCAACGCCACGGCAGCCGAGTTGACGCTTGGCTTCGCCCTCGACACCGGTTGCATGCTCGTTTTCGGGCACATGGCCGCTCAACCCCCGGCGGCGGCCAAGGCTGGCTTTGCTGGCGGCGGGAGCAGTGCCGCCGGCGCGTGGCGCAGTTTCGCCTGGGCGCCTCCGGCCGAGCGGCACGCAGGCATGACCCCTTTCATCGCCGCGCTTGCAATCGAACAGGTGTTTCGCGCGCAGGCAATGCCGATCGAGCTCGACGTCGAGGATGCCGGCGCGAATATCGCCCTGCCGCCCGTCAAGCGGATCGAGATCGACAGCGGGGCACTCGTCGAGCAACTGGCACGTGCCGGCGCACCGATGGCGCAGATCTACGATTTCCTCAAGGAAACGCTGTCAGACCCTGCGTTCGGCGGCAGTTCCCCCCGCAACCATGGGTTCTTGCTGAGCGTCCTCGCCGGCATTTCGCGCCAGGACGGCTTCCTCGAAATCCTCGGCGTCTCGGAGTACGGCGGGCTCCTGGTCCAGGGCTGGTCTGCGCACCTGCGCGCCGGAACAATCGAAGTCGAGATCGTAACCGACCGCTTCGAGGTGCAGAACCTCGCCGTCGCAACGTTTGAGCGCGCCGACCTCCTCAACACCGCGAAGGGCATCATCGGCTACAGCAAGGACGCCAGCGCGTGCGCGCTGGCGACAGTGCGCGCGATCCACTTTCGCAGTGGTGACAAGTATTTGCGCCTCGATGTCGTCAACGCGCAGGCGATCTACCTCGATAACGCCGCGAGCGTTGCGCAACTCAAGGATATGCTGCCGAAGCTGGAAGGACCGCCGCCGGTCCTGCAGGCGCTGAAGCGGGTAGTCCGGCCGCGCTTCCCCGGCCACGAAACGGTCTCCACATTCGCCGAGCCAGTGCGGATCGCCTGCGACGTCGCGCTGCATCTCGATGGGCATGGCATCTTCGTCAGCGGCTGGCTGCTCGACCCAGGCCAGCGGGTGTGGTTGGCACTCCTGAAGAGCACGGCCAATTTCTATGCGCGGCTGCATCCGATCTGGGCCCGCCTGCCGCGGCCGGATGTTTCGCAGGGATTTGAGGCCGATCCGCAGATGGCGCCGCTGATGGCCAGCACCGACCACCGCCACGGCTTTCTCGCCTTCGTGCCACGCACGACGCCAATGGCAGCAAACGAGCAGTTCTATCTCGAACTCGTCACCAAGGACGAGGCGTGTGCTTTCCTGCCGATCACGTTTGCCGAAGGCGAGCCAGGCCTGATCGTGCGCAGCCTGCTCGCAGGCGTCAGCCTGGACGACCCGAACCTGGAGCGGATCATCAGCCAGCACCTTGGCCCCACCGTCTCGGCGCTGGCTGACCGGCGGGCAGCACCAGAGACCCCGTGCGCCCCGATCGGGTTCGGCCACCCCCGGCCGCAGCCGCAGCTATCGGTCATCATGCCGGTGCCGGCGGCGTACCGCGACATCGATGTCAACTTTGCCTGCCTCGCCACCGATCCCGATTTCCGCGCTGCCGAGCTGATCCTGGTGGCGGCTGCGTCGGGGATATCGGCCACCGCACTGAAAGCCCAAGCAGCCTTTTACGGTCTCTCCGGCAAGCTGGTGATCGCGGCCGATGGAATGGACGCGTTCGAAGCGATGGACCTTGGCGCGCGCTATGCCGATGCCGAACTGCTCCTGTTTCTCTCGGCCTCGGTTTTCCCGCGCGCGCCGGGCTGGGTCGCGCGTCTGACGGCGGAACTGGCGCGCATGGCGTGCCCCGGCCTGGTCAGCCCGACGCTGATGTACGAGGACGAGTCGATCCGTTTCGCTGGCCAGCCCCTGGATGCGGGCGCGGCACCCGTCCCCTCCTCCGCCCGGCTTGCCGGATATCCGGCCGACTGGCTGACCGAACGGGCGCCGGTGGCTGTCACGGCGGCGGCTCCTGAGTGCTGCCTCGTCCGGCGCAGCCTGTTCCAGGAACTGAACGGTTTCTCGCGAGCGCTGGTCGGCCCGGCACTGAAGGGCCTCGACTTCTCGCTCAAGGTCCGTGGCCACGGCCGCGCATGCACCTGGGTGCCGGACATCCGGCTCTACGCCCTCGACGACGACAGCGAACCGAGCGAGCCCGACTACTGGCTCCGTGTCGGCCAAATGGTCGATCAGTGGGCGTTCGAGCGGCAATGGTGTGCACCGGCGGCTATCGGTTCGTTACTCGACTGAATCGTGTAAGACGAGGGGAGCCCAGACGTGAAGGTTCTGATCCTGTCGCACGGCCATCCGACGTTCTCGATCGGTGGCGCCGAGGTGGCCTCTTACAATCTTTTCAAGGGATTAAACCGGCTTGAGGGCTGCGAGGCGCATTATCTCGCCCGCGTCGGGCCGCCAATCAGCCGCCACCGCGATACGCCGTTCATGAGCCTGCGGCAGAACGCGCGTGAAACGCTGTTCTACGCCAACGACTATGACTACTACCGCCTCTCCAATCGTGATCTCGCGAACCTGCGCCGCGATTTCGGCCGCTTCCTTTGCAACGTCAGACCCGATGTCGTCAACCTGCACCATGTGCTGGGTTTCGGCGTCGAGGCGATCCGCGTAATCCGGGAGACGCTGCCTGAAGCAAAGATCGTATTCACGCTGCATGAATATCTGTCAATCTGCAACAATCACGGCCAGATGATCAGGGCCAGGGGCGGCCAGTTGTGCCAGCGTGCCACCCCCGGTGAATGCAATGTCTGCTTCCCCGGGATTTCGCCGGCCCAGTTCATGCGGCGGGAATTATTCTTACGCTCGTTCTTCGATCAGGTGGACATGTTTGTGTCGCCGAGCCGGTTTCTCATCGAGCGCTATGTGGCCTGGGGGCTGCCGCGCGAGAAGATGGTGATGCTCGAGAACGGCCTCGACATCGGCGAGATCGCGCCGCCGCGGCCGCTCGCAGGAACCAACCAACGGCGCAGCCACTTCGCCTATTTCGGTCAGCTGAACCAGTTCAAGGGCATCAAGGTGCTCTTGGAGGCGATCGTCCGCATCCCGGCCAACGTGTGGGGGAACGACGCCATCCTCAACGTCTATGGCGGCAACCTGGAAGTGCAGCCGGAGGCATTTCAGCAGGAGTTCAAGCGCCTGGTCGCTGCCGCCGGCCGCCGGGTGCGCTTTTTCGGCAGCTACCGCAGCCCGGACTTGCCGATCCTGATGCGGGATATCGACTGGGTGATCATTCCTTCGACCTGGTGGGAGAACTCACCGGTGGTCATTCAGGAGGCGTTCCTGCATGGCCGGCCGATCCTCAGCAGTGACATCGGCGGCATGGCGGAAAAGGTGCGCAACACGGTCGACGGCCTTCATTTCCGCGCCGGCAGCGCCGAAAGCCTGGTTGATCGGATTACCCTGGCGCTGTCCTCCGCCGAGCTGTGGGAGCGCCTGCGCGGGCGGATCCGCAAGCCGGTCAGTGCCGAGGAAGCGGCGCAGCAGCACCAGGCACTGTTTCGCAGCCTGTTGGCGGCAGAGAACCGCCAGCCGGATGCGCCAGTCAGCGCCCTTGCCGCCGAGTAGCCCGCAATGGCGGCAATAAAGCGAGCGACGGTCAATCCGGTTCTGCAGAGCGCACTCAGGCGAACCCGCGCCGGCGTGCTTTACGCCGCCTTGCTCGGCTGCTTCATCAGCGCCCTCCACCTGATCCTGCCGCTCTACATGGTGCAGGTCTACGACCGCGTTGTACCGGGCCGCAGCTTCGATACGCTGATCGTGCTGACAGTGCTGGCGGTGGCAGGCCTCAGCTTCCTGGGCCTCATGGAATACATCCGCGCCCGCGTGTTCATGATCGTAGGCGAACGCCTGGCACGCCAGCTGGGTGCCCCTGTGCTGCAGGCAGCGGTCGCGCAATCGCTGCGCAGTCAATCCACCGTCGCGACGGACGCGATGCGCGACGTCCACGAGCTGCGCCAGTTCGTGACCGGCGGTCCTGTCGCCCTGCCGTTCGATGCCCTCGTCTCGCCGCTGTTCCTGCTGTTGCTGTTCGTGCTCCATCCCATCTATGGCGTCGTTGGCGTGGTCGCGGTCGCGATCCTGATCAGCCTCAGCGTCGCCATGGAGTATGTCGCCAGGCGGCCGCAGGCTTCCGCCAACGACGCCGCGGTGCGCTCCCACGTCGAAGTCGGTGCTGCGATCCGCAATGCGGAGATCATCGAAGCGCTAGGCATGCGTGCTGCCATCGCCAGCCGCTGGCGGCAGGGTCAGGACCGCGCCCTCATGCTGGTCGGCGCGGGAAACACGGCCGCCAAGGCGATCAGCGCCGTCGCCCGCTCGCTCAGGATGATGGTGCAAATTTCAATGCTCGCCACAGGAGCCACGCTGTTGATCAATCATCAAGTCTCCGCCGGCAGCATGATGGCGGCCACCATCATGCTCGGACGGCTCCTGCAGCCGTTCGATCAGCTGATCCAGGGATGGCGCCAATGGTGTCTCGCGTTTGGCGCCTTCACCCGCTTGCAGCATCTGCTGGCCGGCCATGTTTCCGACCGACTGGAGGTACCGGCGGTCGCAACCGAAGGCACCGTCGTGATCGAGCGGCTTTCCTTCGTCCCCCCTGGCAGTGATCAGGCCTTGTTGAAAGGCATCAGCTTCAGCCTCACCCCCGGCGAGGTGCTGGGCATCATCGGCCCGTCCGGTGCCGGCAAGTCGACACTGGCCAGGCTTCTGGTCGGGGTTTGGAAACCCAGCGCAGGCGGCATCTATCTCGATGGGCATGACGTCTACGCCTGGGAGAGGACGAGTTTCGGCCGTGCCGTTGGCTATCTCCCGCAGAATGCGGCGCTGCTCGAAGGCACCGTCCGCGACAACATCAGCCGCTTTGCGAACGCTGAACTTGCCGACGTCATCACGGCTGCCAAGGCCGCCGGCGTCCACGAAATGATCGGCCGCCTGCCGCGCGGGTACGAAACCGTGATCGGCGACGGGGCGTTCGTGCTGAGCGGCGGCCAGCGCCAGCGGATCGCACTGGCGCGCGCGCTGTTCGGCGAGCCGCGCCTGCTGGTCCTCGACGAGCCCAACTCGAGCATGGACGCGGAAGGCGAGCAGGCGTTGTTGCTGGCGATCGAGCAGGCGCGTCGCAACGGAACGACGGTCGTGATCGTCGCGCAGCGTACATCGGTGGTCGCGACCGCCGACCGGCTTCTGGTCCTGCGCGAGGGCCGCATCGAGCGGATCGGGCCGCGCCGGGAGGTGGCCAAGGACTATGCGGCCCCCGCGCCCAGGCGCAGCATAGGCCCTGCTGCCGTCACCCGCCTGCCGCTGACGGCGACGGCCTGACCATGACCGCGATCACGCTACGCTCCTTGCCGGGCCGTCTCGTCAACGCCGGCACCGCCAACGCACCCACCCATGCCGACGATAACGAGCCATCGCTGCGCGGGACGGTGATCGCCGGCACGCTTGCGATCGCTTCGTGCTTCGGCGGTTTTCTCGGCTGGTCGCTGCTGGCGCACCTGGACTCGGCCATCATCGCCGCCGGAACGGTGATCGTTGACAGTCACCGCAAGACCATCCAGCACCTCGAAGGCGGCATTCTCAGCCAGATGCTGGTGCACGAGGGCGATCGCGTGCGGATGGGCCAACCGGTGGCGCTCCTCGATGCGACGCAAGCGCAAGCGCAGCTCAGCCAGCTCCTCGCGCAAACGCTGGCGACGAATGCCGAACTTACCCGGCTGCGCGCCGAACAGGCGGGTTTGCGTGAGATGGAGGACCCTCCGGCGCTGGCAGGGACAGCCAATGACCCGCACGCGGCGGCGCTGCTGGCCGGACAGCGCCGGCTGTTCCAGGTTCGCTGGCAGGCGCACGACAGCGCCAAAGCGGTCCTTGAGCAACGGATCGAGCAATCACGCAAGGAGATCGCCGGCGCCGAAGCGGAACTGGCGGCGACCAACGAGCGCCTGCGACTGTACGAGGAAGAACTCGCGGGCGTCGTCTACCTGTTGAACAAGGGTTATGAACGGCGCCCGCGGATGCTGGAACTGAAGCGGACGGTGGCGGAGCTGAAGGGCCGCCAGGGCGAGCTCACCAATCAGATCGGCCGCGCCAACGCTGCGATCGCCGGCACAACGCAGGAGATCGCCAACCTCGAACAGACCCGGCTTGCCGAAATCGCCCGCGACATCGCCGATGCCCAGACGATCGAGAAGGACTTGAGCGAGCGTGTCCGCGCCGCCCGCGACGTCCGTGAGCGCCGCTCGGTGGCGGCGCCGCAGGACGGCATCGTCGTCGATCTGCGCGTCGTCACCCCGGGGGGCGTGATCGGGCCGGGACAGGCGTTGATGGACATCGTCCCGGTTGATGACGAGATGATCGTGGAAGCACGTGTCAGCCCGATCGACATCGAACGCCTGCATCCGGGTTTACCTGCGGAAGCACGGCTCTCGGCCTACAAGCGCTCAAACGCGCCGGTCATCGGAGGCGTGGTGAGCTACGTTTCCGCCGACAAGATGGCGGACCCGCGGACCGGCGAGCCCTACTTCACGGTCCGCCTCAAACTGCTGGCAGAGTCGCTCGCCAAGAACGAGGGGGCGCATCTTTCGCCCGGCATGCCGGTGGAGGTGATGATCAATACCGGTGAACGGCGGGCGATTGACTACTTCGTCGAGCCGGTCACCGAGCGGATGCGGCACGCACTGCGCGAGCGATGAGCGCCGCCGGCCGAGAGAGTGCCCGCGTACAACGGTGGGCACCTCAAGAGCGGCGGGCAGCTCAGAGGATCGCCCAGATCCCCATCACCAGCGAAAGCAGGGATAAAGCAGCCACCCCGGCGACGGCTGCGACCAGCCGCTGGTCCGTGGGCGCTGCCTGCAGCCGTTGCGCATCGGCCTGTTCAAGCGCCGCCGCAATGCCGTCAAAGCGTGCCTGAAACACTTCCAGCCCGCGCAATTGGTGCGCGATCTCGCCGACAGCGCCGTGCAAGCTGTCAACGGTCGCGGTCAGGGCTTGCAACTCTGCCGACGGGCGGCTGGCTGCGCGCGCTTCGGCCGCGCGAACATCATCGATGACGGCACGCAGCGTCACCTCGAAACTGCGTTGCACGCTGGCGACTTGATCGACCCACTGGCGAAAATCTTCGGGCATCGCCGGAGCGCCGCCCCGTTCGCTGCCAGGCAGGGCAACGGTACGGTTGACCAATGGCGCGGGTGATGCGAGGCCGGGGCAAACGGCAAACGCCTCGATGGCGTGGCCTTCCCCGGGGGCGATCGGCGTTTCCAGCATGACTTCGAACGCATGCCGGCCATCACCGACGCCAGCCTTTTCCAGGTCGGCACGGAACTTATCGGCACGGCCGCGCCCGGCCACCTCGCCGCCGCAGCGGATCTCGATCTCCAGCACCGCCGTGGGATCGGCGCGGTTCCAAGCCCAGCCGGAAACCTTGAGGCCCTTGGCGGCATCAATGTAGCCGGAGATTGCGGGCGCCGCTGCGGGCGCCACGGGCGCGGCCAACGCGGCCGGCTTGGCATCGACAACGGCTTCAGGCGGCACGACGAGGCTCCTGGACCGGCGCGTCGATCTTCATGTTGTGCGCAAGGCCGTTCTCGGTCAGGAACGTTCGCATCTCCCGGTAGCCACGGTAGTAGGCTTGGTTGAACCGCTCGAAGCGGCCCTGATCCCAGTACGCTTCCAACGCGAACGGTTCGTCCGAAAACACGTCGTAGGCCGGGATCGCGAATGTCTCGGCGAACTCGGCGGTCCGGCTGTCGTAAGTGAAGTAAATCGCAGGCACGCCGTTCGCCAGAGCCATCAGATTGCCGTGCAGCCGGTAGCCGAGAACAAGATCCTGCAGGCGCGTCACGCAGTCGTAGTCGGCAACAACGTCCGAGTAGAACAGCCGCGTGCAGTAAAGCCGAACGAGAGGATCGTCTGCGCCTGCGAACCACCGCGACTGCGTGAGCTGCACGAGCGCCTGAGCCCGTTGCAGAGGCGTGCCGAACACCAGCTTCTTTTCTTCGACCTCGCCCTGCGCCAGCAACCTGAGGTCAAAGCGGCTGTCGAGATCGGCGATGACAGCCCGGTGGCGGCCGAGATAGCTCTCGACATCCTTGGCGTACGCGGCGGAAACCTCGCGGCGAACCGTGAAACCGACCGTGCGCACATCTGCCAAGGCGGGCAAGTCGATACGGAGCTCCGGATTGTTGCGGCGGAACAGCGTCGGACAACCGATGATGCGGATGTTCTTGACGCCGATGTCCCACAACGTCTGAGCGGTGAACGCGCCACGCACGCCAATAGTGCTGCACCGATCCGCGATCGCCCGCATCACCCGCTTCGTATCCTCGGATAACTCAAGGGCGCCCTGGCTCGGTGCCTGGGCGCCGATGCCGAACGCGATCACCGGGATCGTCAGTTTCTCGATGATGTCCGCCGCATGACCCCAGTTGGTCGACGGGTTGAGATAGTTGGAGCCCCTCAGAAAGCAGAAATCATACTCTGCGTTGTAGAAATCGATCTTCCGCTCATCAAACTTGCTGATTTCAAGAGGATCTATCTGATCGTAATCAAGCAGCTTGAGCGATGAATCAAACACGAACGCATCACCAATATTGTGATAGTGTTCAATGGAGCGCTGCTTGTCGCTGGCCTTGTACCAGCGAACACAGTCATGATCATAAACCTCTCCCGCCGGGATCATGACCAGGATTCTTCTTGCTTTGGGTGCCATCAGTTCGACCCTCTATAACGCAGGGATGCATCAAGGTTGGCAACGAAGAAGCCCGTCTCCGGCGGCCGCTTAAGCATGCGCTGCAAACAGTTGCTGCAGGTCGACCGCGCTCAGTGGATGCGGGCAATAGGGCTTCAGCGTGCCCGCGGCCACCCGCTCTTCGATCTGGTCCAGGGTCTGCTCAGGCTTGTCGAACGGCAGATCGTAACAGTCGTAGAGGGAATAGCGCCACCAGTTGACTTCAAGCAGGCGCGCGATGATGCGCTCGTCAAAGCGGTATTTCTTGACGCTCGCTGGCATGCCGGCAACGATGGCATAGGGCGGCACGTCCTTGATGACGACCGAACGCGCTGCCACCACCGCGCCGGCCCCGAGCGTCACGCCGGCCTTGATGAACGCACCCTGGCCGATCCAGACGTCGGGCCCCAGCGTTGTCAGCGGGCAACTGGCCGTGAATTCGTGTTGCGTGTGGCGGATGGTTTCGTAGCCATCTGGACGGCTGAAGCGATCCCAGTCGTGCACGACCGGGTAGTAGGCAACGCGCGAACAGGTCAGCCAATGGGTCGGGTGTTCGTGCGCGCCGATGCGGACATCGGGCGCGATCGCGCAATAGCGGCCGATCTTCACCTTGCCGATCTGGCCGCCGCTGACCGAGGCAAACGCGCCGACCTCAAGCAGCGTCGGCTGATCGACCCGGGCTTGGATGAAGCACGGTGGCTCGAAGGACGAGCCGGCATCAAGCTGGCACGTGCCCGTGAGCGTCGGCAGACGCAGCCCCAGCGGCTCGAGGCGCTCGCGCGGTGTGGCGCCGAATTCGATGCTGAGCGGTGCCATTAGAGCCTGCCCCTTGTCCAGTATCGGACCGGATTCTTCGCTTGAAGGGTGAAGAAAGGGTTAACGTCCTGCCGCGCCCGATCATGGCTGCAGGCCTCATGACCCCTTGCGGGGTTGCCAAGGCAGCGGCACACCGCGTAGAAGGAATGGAGATGATGCGAGGCCTGCCAAGATGCCCTGGCGGACACCCGCAAGGCGAAAGCAAGAGATGCGATGGCCAGACGTTTGTTTCGCAAGAAGCGACCGCAACAATCGCGGTACTTGGCTGTCTTTCTTATTGCCGTCCTCTGTCTCGGTGTCGGCTACGCACTCTGGTTCACCGACGGCACCCGGCAGCGCGAAACCGCGCAGATCAACGCTCCGGTCGCGACCGACGCCGACCAGCCGATCAAGCTTCCCTCCGGTTTCGGCGCTGCCTTCATTGACCGGCCGTCGATGCGGATTGGCAGTCTGGTCGAAAATGACCGCCGCAGCGAGGAAAGCGCCGCAGCCCCCCCGGTGGTCGAGCCCAGCACGGTAGATCTGCCGGTGCCGCGATCGGAGCCGGCGGTGAAGACCGTTCGCCCGACGCCAGCTCCGGCAGCGAGCCAACCCGTGGCTTCCGGAAACGGCGCGTCCGGCCAGGACGGCGAGCAGCCTCGCGCTGCTGCGCGGACTACGCCGCCGGCCGCGCCTGAGAGTTCCTCCGCTGGGTTGGCAACCGAGCCCGCCGCCGGGCCGGCAGCACCGCCTCCCCCGGCAGCACCGGCCGCACCGGTCGAGCCTGTAACCGTCGCCGTGCTGACCGCAGCGCCGGCAGCCACCGCGCCTTCAGAGCCGGCGGTCGTCCCCGAGACGACCGAGTGGGTCCCGCGCCCCGTCCCGCGCGCGCGCCAGGCGGATGTCCCGCAGGCGAATGTCCCGGACGTGAACGACGAAGAGTCCATCGACGTCGGAAGACCTGCACCTGCAGCTTCGCCGGCGCCCTCCTCACGCGACGATACGTTTGCCATCGTCGCCGCCCCGTTGCGGCCAGTGGTCGTTCCCCCGTCCGTGGACGATGAGCCCCTAACCGTTGAACGGGAGTCGTCGCCGCCGCCGGTGGACGACAGCGATGTCGATCTGCCGCCTGCGACCAGCCGCAACGTTGCGCGCTCGCTGGTGACGACGGCCGTCCGCGACCGCGAGCCAGCGAGGGCGTTGGGAGAGACGGTCAGCCTGCGCGAGATCGATCGCGGCCAGCTCATTTACTTCACCGAGCTGACAGGCCTCATGGGGCGCAAGGTCGAGCATCGCTGGATCTACCGCGGCCGGGTGGAAGGAACGATGCGCTTTCAGGTCGGCAGCAACCGCTGGCGGGCGAGTTCACGCAAGACGGTTCTGCCGCATCAGAAGGGCGAATGGCGCGTCATCGTTGTGGACGAGGCCGGGCGGACGCTGGGCGGTTCGCGCTTGGTCGTTGAGTGACGGTCCCTCGGGCGGCCGGCGGCCGTTCCGGAAGAACGCATGCCGAGTGACGGGAATCACAGGAATGCGCTACTGAAACTGCTATAACTCCCATCGTCAGGGGCTCCCCACCCCCATCTCCTGGCACTCCCTCACGGGGCGAGCCGGGCCGCAACGGACCGGTTCTGCCCCTCAGGAGGGGGAAGTCGGGGCGACCTTGCCTCCCCCCCTTGCACTGCCTGCACCTCGGTCGGCCGCCGCTCACAAATAGGGTGAGAGCAGCCAGGCGGTCGCATCGCGCAGCTTGACTGCCAACGGGCGTGCGTTCAGCCGCTCCAGCGTCAGCGGCGTCGCGGCGGCGATCCGGATGTCGATCAAGCCGTTCAGCCTGTGAACGAGATCGGCATCGTAGCATTCGACGTCGAGTTCGAAATTCAATCGCAGGCTGCGCGGATCCCAGTTTGCCGAGCCGATGAGCGCCCAGGTGCCGTCAACCGTCATCAGTTTGGCGTGATCGAACGGCGGCGGGGTCCGAAAGACGCGGCAGCCGCGGCCGAGCAGGGTGCCGATTTTGGCATAGACCGCCCACTCGACGAGCCTCAGGTTATTCTTGAGCGGCACGACAATCTCGACGGCAACGCCACGCAGAGCCGCCACCATCAGCGCCGTTGCAAGAATGGGGTCGGGCAAGAAGTACGGGGTGACGATCCGGACCGCGGACCGGGCCTGGGACAGCGCGGCCAGAATGGACCAGCGCAGGAGCTCGAAATCCTCGTCCGGACCGGCTGCGATGACGCGCGCCAAGACCGGCCCGCAGACCTGCAGGGCTGGGAACCAATCCGCTCCGGCCAGGCGCTCGCCCGTCGAGAACTGCCAATCCTCGGCGAACGTAGCGACGAGATCGCGCACTACCGGGCCCTGCAAACAGAAATGGACGTCGGCCATTGCCTCCGTCGCGGCGGCGTCGTCCAGGTGGCCGCGACGGATGTTCATGCCGCCGGTGAAGGCGACCGATCCATCGACGACCAGGATCTTGCGATGGTTGCGCAGGTTGGCGTAGGGCAGGTGCAGGGGAAAAAGGGTGGGCAGGAACTCCGCCGCCGTTACCCCGAGCGCCGCCAGCCGCGCGGTGATCAAGGGTTGCGAGTAGCGCACGCCGACGCCGTCGACAAGGACCCGGACGGCGACACCACGCCCGTGAGCGCGGCCCAGCGCGGCGGCGAACGCCTGGCCGAGGGCGTCGGCATCGAAAATGTACGTCGAAAGGCCGATCGAGGTTTGCGCCCCTTCAATCGCCGCCAGCATGGCGCGGTACGCCTCCGTTCCCCCCACCAGCGGCACCACGGCGTTGCCAGCCGTGAGCGGGCACGGTGCAATCGCATCGAGCAGGCGCGCCACGGCGGCGAAATGGGAATAGGTCTCGGGCAGGACGCCGGCAACGCCCGCATGCGCCGCACCCGGACCGTCGCGCATGGAGCGCAGCTGCGGCTCGTGGCCGCGCAGGCCGCTCGCGCGCCTGCGGATGCGATTGATGCCGAACAGTCCGTAGAAGATCGACCCGAAAAACGGCACCAGCCAGATCAGGCCGACCCAGCCGATGGCGGCGCGGACGTCGCGCTTGTGCAGAACGGCGTGCGCGGAAGCGAACACCGCTGAGAGGACCTGGGCCGTCGCCAGCAAGACCGCCCAGAGCATTGCCATGTGATCGGTCATCATTCTCCAGCTGGAATCGATCAAGCGCGCGATGCAGGGTGTCCGCCCCTGATGGAATCCGCGCCTGCCCCCATTTCCCGCCACGTCGCTTGCGGCGGTTTCGGTCCGTCTATCCGGACCGACATTGAAACGCTCCCGGGCGATCTGCGCAACGCCAAGCTTCTCTCCACGAAGCGCTGGCGGTCCGGTGCCTTCCACCGCAGCGACGGAACGGTTATCCTACGCGATCGATTGACAGGCGGTGACACCGCGGAAGGAAGGACGTTTCAGACGTGACGATGGTACGGATCTTTCAGCCGAGCAAGACGACGATGCAATCCGGGCGCGGCAACACCAAGAGATGGCTGCTGCAGTTCGAGTCGTCGTCGGCGCGTTTTCATGATCCGCTCATGGGCTGGATCGGCTCCAGCGACACCCGGCAGCAGCTCCGCATGGGGTTCGAGACGCGCGAGCAGGCGGTGGCGTTCGCTGAGCGGTACGGCCTGCAGTACTCCGTGCAGGAGCCGAAGGCGCGCCAGATGCGGCCAAAGAACTACGCGGAGAATTTCCGGATCTGAGTTTCGCGACCTCAGGTGCACGGTCAGCGCCATGGTGATATCGGCAGACGAACAAGCGGAGCTAGCGCAGGCGTTCGAGGCGCTCGAACATCCGAGCTTTGCCGCCCGTCTCGCGAACGCGATCGGTCGACCGATCGAAGGAGCCTTGCAGTATCTGCCGCGGCGTTGGCACGATCACGTCCACGCCGCAGCCGAGAAGGCGATCGGCAAGACGTTCCTGGTTGCGCTCGATTCAATGGACGCACGGCCGTCGACGCGCCGTCATAACGCCCTGCATCACCTGGCCGTCGCGGCAACCGGCTCGTTGGGCGGCTACTTGGGCCTGCCTGCACTTGCCGCCGAGCTTCCGGTCACGACGCTGATCATGCTGCGCTCGATCGCCGATGTCGCGCGCAGCCATGGCGAAGACCTGAACACCACCGAGGCCCGGCTGGCCTGCCTCGAAGTGTTCGCCCTCGGCGGCCGGTCGGGAGAGGATCGCTATGCCGAGATCGGCTACTACGAAGTGCGCCTCGCGCTATCGCTTCACTTCACGCCGCTCGCAGGCCAAATCGCCAAGGCCGGCGCGGGTGTCGCGGCCCTTCCCGGCGCCGTCGATCTGGTGCGATCCATCGCCGCCCGCTTTGGCGTCGTCATCACCGACAAGGCGGCAGCACAGATGGTGCCGATCCTGGGCGCGCTCACCGGCGCCGCAATCAACACCCTCTTCCTCAAGCATTTTCAGGACATCGCGAACGGGCACTTCACGATCCGGCGGCTGGAGCGCAAGCACGGCGCAGACGCGGTCGAGGCCGCGTATCGTGCCGCCGCAAGCGTTGCCAGTGCGCGCGGCGGGCCGGCAGCGGCTGAACCGGCCGTGCAGCTAACGGCAGGCGCAGCGCCCGCCTGAGCAGCGTCGCTGGTGCCAGGGCAGCCCGCTGCCCCCTCAGCGCGCCGCCGGCTCGCGCACCCGTTCGATCGCGGCGTTGAAAGCGCGCACGGCTGCCGCAACTCCCTCGGGGTGGTCCCATACGCCAGCGCTGACGGCAAGAAAATCGGCACCCGCCTCGATGACGGCGGCACAGTTCGCGACCGTCAGCCCGCCGATGGCGACGCATGGCACGGTCATCATCGTCGACCACCATTCGAGGATCTCGGGATCGGCCGCGGCCGGAGCAACCTTGGTCGCGGTCGGGAAGAAGGCTCCGAAGGCAACGTAGTCTGCACCTGCCTCGGCGGCCTCGATGGCGAGATGGCGCGAGGCGTGGCACGTGACACCGACGATGGCGTTATCGCCGACCAGCCGGCGTGCGGTTCGGTAGGGGCAGTCCGATTGACCGATGTGAACGCCGTCGCACCCCATCTCGGCGGCGAGATCGGCGCGGTCGTTGAGGAGAAAGGCTGCCTCGCGCGCCTGGACGACCGGGCGCAGGATATCGCACGCTTGGCGAATGTCGTCGTCCGAGACATCCTTCAGGCGCAGTTGCACGGCAGCGACGTCACCGGCATCGAGCGCCTGCGCCATCACAGACGAAAACGCCGCCGCGTCCAGGCGCGGCGGCGTGATCAGATACAGCCGGCAGCTCACCACCGATCCAGTCCCGGTCGGCAGCTTCGCCGCCCTTCGGCCTTAACCGCCCTGGCGAGCCTTGCCGAGGAAGATGTTGATGATGCGATCGAGCATCGCCAGCGCATCCTCGCGTGGCCGCTGGAACGTGTTGCGGCCGATGATCTGGCCGTTGCCGCCGCCATCGAAGATGTCCTGCGCATCCTGGTAGACCGCATCCGCACCCTTCATGGCGCCGCCTGAGAAGACAACGATCCGCCGGCCGGCGAACGCCGCCTGCATGACGTGCTTGACGCGCGCGGCTTGGGTCGAAATGTCGATCTTCTGCGCCTCGTAGACTTTTTTTGCCTCGCCCTGCTCGATGAAGTTGCTGGGCAGCTTGACCTTGATGATATGGGCGCCGATGAGGGCCGCCATGTGGGCCGCATACGCGCCGACGTCAACCGCCAGCTCGCCATCCTTCGACAGCGCACCGCCGCGCGGGTACGACCACACGACTGCCGCAAGCCCCTTGGCTTTCGCCTCGGCGATCAGCTCACGCAGGTCCTGCATCATGTCGAACGCGGCATCCGATCCCGGATAGATGGTGTAGCCGATCGCAGCGCATCCCAGCCGGACCGCATCATCAACCGATGCGGTGATGGCTTGGCTCGGTGCCTCCTTGCTGCGGGCCAGCGTGTTCGAGCTGTTCATCTTGAGGATGAACGGGATCTGCCCGGCCAAGCTGTCTGCCACCTGCTCAATCATGCCGAGCACCGATGCGTAGGCGTTCAGGCCGGCATCGATTGCCAATTGGGCATGGTAGAGCGGATCATAACCGGCCGGATTGGGGCCGAAACTGCGCACCGGTCCATGTTCAAAGCCTTGATCGACCGGCAGAATGACCATCTTGCCGGTGCCGCCAAGGCGCCCTGTGCACAGCATGCGTGCCAGATTGGCTTTGGTGCCCGGATTGTCGCTTTCGTAGTTATCAAGAATCTTCTTAACGGTCCTCGTGACTCTCATACCTGAATCTCCCCGCTCTTGGGCTAGCGCTTTGCCCCAAATACACGAGCGGCTTCGCATTGGCAACGAAGGTCTTGGCGGCGGCAACTGACGAAACCGCGGCCGAAGCACGCTTTTGGCGCCGTCACGCCGGCGAAACATGCAGCGCGAGCGCGGTTCCCCGCTCGTAGCCAGCCGCGGCGGCCTAGAAGATACTCTCGTGATAGTTGCGGGCGCAGCCGCAGCAAGATGCGGCGGGCAGTCGGCCGGAGCCTGGATTGCCAAGCAATCGGCACGCGAAAACATGAAGCGAATTGACAGCATTTTATGGCCATCTTCAAGGATATAAGTATAGAATATTATAATTCGCTGCCCATGATGTATTATGCTATACCAAGCCGGTACAAGTATTCGGCAGATTTCTTCGGATTCGCGCCGGCTTGGAGCGTCTCCGGACGCAGTTCGGGTTGTGCTTGATGACGATCGCCCCGGACACGTAAGGACGCCGTCGCGCACAGCGGATGCTTGACACGCGACATCGGGCTTTTTTCCGCCAGCACCGCGAGCAGCGGCCTGGCGGTTCGGCAGGGAGTGGAGCATGCTGACGTCTCAACCGGTCGGGAACGACGGCTCGTCCGCCGGCGACAACACGCGCGGCCTTCGTGTCGTCGTGTTCTCCTCGCAGAAGGGCGGATCCGGCAAGACCACGCTGTGCGGGCATCTCGCCGTGCAGGCGGAGCTGACCGGCTGCGGTCCGGTCGCGCTCGTCGATACCGACCCGCAGGGCAGCCTGGCGCAGTGGTGGAACGCCCGCTCGGCCGAGGCGCCGGTGTTCATGAAGGCGCAGGTCGACTACCTGCACGAGGACCTGGACCAGTTGGAGCGGGCCGGGATCCGGCTCGTCTTCATCGACACGCCGCCGGCGGTGACCGACACCATCCGCCGCATCGTCGCCTTCGCCGACATGGTGGTGGTGCCGACCAAACCGTCGCCGCACGATCTGCGCGCGGTCGGAGCGACGGTCGACATCATCGACAGCCAGATGAAGCCGTTGATCTTCGTCGTCAGCGACGCGACGCCCAGGGCCCGGATCACGAGCGATACCGCGATTGCGCTCTCCCAGCACGGCACGGTAGCGCCGGTCTGCATCGCGCACCGGACGATCTATGCCACCAGCATGATCCACGGCCTGACGGTGGTCGAGACGCAGCCCGGCACGGCGGCCGCACTCGAGGTCGCGGATTTGTGGAATTACATCTACGCCCGCATCGACAAGCCGGTCGGCCGCGCCACGCTCGGCACCGGTGTTTACCAGAAACGCGCCGCCTTCGGCCGCCGCAAGCCGACGCCTTCGATTGCCGTGGCAGGCTGACATGGAAATGACGAGAGCGCCACGCTCGCGCGGCGGCCGCGAGCCCCTGTTCGCCAAGAAAGGCGAAGCCATTCCCGCCGGGGTGCCGGTGCGCGATCCGCGCGCGGGCGTCGAGGCGGGCGCCTCATCGCCGCTCGGGTTTCTCATCCAGCGCCGCGTCACCGGTGCGCCGCCGCAAGGAGCGATCCTCGCTTCGCCACCGATCGCCGCCGGTCCGTCGCCTTGGGGCACGGACAGCACGGAGGAGTATCCGCGCGAGGCGCTGTCGGCGCCGCTGTCGGTGCCGCTCGCGGTGACGACGGCAGCGGTCGGCGAGGGCGGGGAAGAAGACTGGAAGCGGATGAGCTTCCGCGTGCGGCCCGAGTCGCACCGCCAGCTGCGCAATATCGCAAGGCTGTGGGGCGTGAGCGTGCAGAGCCTCTTGCAGAAGGCGGTCGCCAACTTCCTCGACGCCGCGCTCACCCCGGGCGACGACTGGCGGCACTAGCTGGAGGGGGATCGGCCTTGGCCGATCTCGCCAAGTGGCTTGTCCGGCAACCCCCTGCCCAATATCTTATTTTCAGGCAGTGGTGTCCGGAGGACCGATGGCCGAGACGGATTTGAGCAGACTGCGTGCGGCAGCGCTGGCGCTGCCGGAGGCAGGGCGTGCGGCGCTTGCGCATGCCCTCGTCATGAGCCTCGATGCCCCTGCCGACATAGGAGTCGCTCAAGCTTGGGACGAGGAGCTTCTTCGCCGCCTCAACGAGATCGACTCCGGTGCTGCCAAGCTGATCGACAGGGATCAACTTCGGAGGCGGATGCAGGCCCAGGTTGGCACCCCTTAGGTGCGGCGCGTCCGCATCCTCGAACAAGCGGCTGAGGAGGCACTCGCAACGACCACCACAGAGAGTAGAGGGGGCGATCGTTCGGCAACTGTCCGCGAATGACGCTGCTCTGAATCTGCCGTGGCGATGAAGTTCGAAAGGGGCCTTGGCTCAGGTGTCGCTTGGCGGTGGCTTGAGTTCGCGGCAATAATCAATGACGTGCCGTAACCAAGCTGACAGCCGACAGAAAATTCACTCCTGTTCACCACGACTCGCTGTAACGCTTGGGTCAGGCGTGAGGAGCGTTTCCCCCACTCATCTCGCATCCCAGCCGGCCGGCCAGGTCCTGGATGAATTGCCAGGCGACGCGGCCGGAGCGCGCGCCGCGCGCCTGCGCCCAGGCGATCGCATCGGCTGCCACAACGTCGTCTGCGACCGGCAAGCGGTAATGGCGGACATAGGCGTGCACGATCGCGAGGTAGGTCGCCTGATCGAAGCTGTGGAAGCCGAGCCAGAGGCCGAAGCGGTCGGAGAGCGAGATCTTCTCCTCGATCGCCTCGCCGCGGTTGACCGCCGTCGCCCGTTCGTTGTCGATCATCTCGCGCGGCATCAGGTGGCGGCGATTGGACGTCGCGTAGAAGACGACGTTCTCCGGCCGGCCCTCGATGCCGCCTTCGAGCACCGCCTTCAAGGACTTGTATGACGCATCGCGGCCGTCGAACGACAGATCGTCGCAGAACAACAGACAGCGGCGCGGGCTCGCCTTAAGCCGCAGCAGCAGTTCGGGCAGCGAGGCGATGTCCTCGCGATGGATCTCGACCAGCGCCAGCGCGCCCGGCCGCTCGGCATTGATGTGGCCGTGGATGGCCTTCACCAGCGAGCTCTTGCCGGTGCCGCGCGCCCCCCACAGGAGCGCGTTGTTGGCGGGCAGGCCGGCCGCGAAGCGCTCGGTGTTGGCGAGCAGGGTCGCGGCCTGCTGCCCGATCCCCTGCAGGAGGCCCAAGTCCAGCCGGTTGACGCTCGCCACCGCGCGCAGGCCGGACGCGCCTGCGCTCCAGATGAAGGCGTCGCCGTCGTCAAGGCTGGCGCCTGGCGGCAGCGCCGGTGCCAGCCGGTCGAGCGCCTCGGCCAAACGGCGCAGGAGGGGGGCAAGATCGGTCGTGTCCATGCACTTCTGACTCCACAATCACGGGTCTGCTCGCAGCGGACAGGCGCCGCCGGCGCCCTCGGGCGGCACCGGACGGGTCCGCCTTATGGGTTGCAAGCGTCACCGCGGCGGTTATAGTCCGCCCTCGACGCAAGTGACGCCCCTTTTCAAGGAGACTTCGATGTTTGTTTCGCCGGCCTTCGCGCAGGCAGGCACGGGAGCCGCCGGACCGGGTGCCCTTGAAGCTTTCTTGCCGATCATCCTCATCTTCGTCGTCTTCTACTTCCTGCTGATCCGGCCGCAGCAGAAAAAAATGAAACAGCACAAGGAGATGCTGGGCTCGATCCGGCGCGGCGACAAGATCGTGACCGGGGGCGGCATCGTCGGCACCGTGACCAAGGTGATCGACGACAACGAGGTGCAGTTGGAGATTGCGGAGGGCGTGCGCGTGCGGGTGCAGCGGCACCTGATTTCGAGTGTCCTCGCGAAGGTCGAGCCGGGCACGCCGGCAAAGACCGAGCCTCAGGATTCGGCCGCGCCGGCGGCGGAACCGGCCGAGCAAGAAGGCATCGGCGGCAAGCTGAAGAAGATGCTGGGCGGCAAGTCGACTTAAGGGCGGTCGAAGCCAGGCCACGCCAATGGTTCGCTACCCTCGCTGGAAAATCGTTCTCATCGCCGCCATCGTTATTCTCGGGACGGCGCTGGCGGCGGTTAACCTCATCTCGACGGAACGGCTGCAAACGCTGCCCGCCTGGATCGGCGACCGCCAGGTCAACCTCGGTCTCGATCTGCGCGGCGGATCGCACATCTTGTTGCAGGTCGATACCGCTGCCCTGATCCGCGAGCGGATGGACAGCGTGGTTGACGCAGCCCGCGATGCCCTGCGCGGTGCGCGCATCCCCTACGAGGGCTTGGGCGCCGGCGCCGCCGAGGCTGCCGTGACCATCCGCGATGGAGCCCGCGTTGAGGAAGCGCGCCGGCTGATCGCCGAGAGCGACCGCGATCTCCTGGTGAACGTCGGCGATGGCGGGCGGATTACGCTGCGGCTGTCCGAGGAGGGGATGCGGCAGCGCCAGGCGGCGGCGGTCGAGCAGTCGATCGAGATCATCCGCCGCCGGATCGACGCCACCGGCGTGCGCGAACCCTCGATCCAGCGCCAGGGCAGCGACCGGGTGCTGGTCCAGTTGCCCGGTGTCGATGATCCTGAGCGGATCAAGACGCTGATCGGCAAGACCGCGAAAATGACCTTTCATCTCGTCGATGATCAGGGCGCCAGCGGCGGCCAGGCATCGGTCGGGACCACACTGCTGCCGATGCGCGAAGCACGCGGCAGCGACGGCCAACGGCGCATCGCCGTCCGCAAGCGGGTCGTCGTCAGCGGCGAAAATCTGGTGGATGCGCAGCCGACGTTCCAGCAGGGCGAACCGGTCGTCTCGTTCCGCTTCGACACCGCCGGCGGCAAGCGGTTCGGCGACGTCACGACCCAAAGCGTCGGCAAGCTGCTGGCGATCGTGCTCGACGGCGAGGTGATCAGCGCGCCGCGCATCCGCGAGCCCATCCTCGGCGGCAGCGGCATCATCACCGGCAGTTTCAGCGTTGCCGAAGCGCGCGACCTGGCACTGCTGTTGCGCGCGGGCGCGCTGCCGGCCCCCCTTTCCATCCTTGAGGAACGGACGGTCGGCCCGGCGCTGGGCGCCGATTCGATCGCGGCCGGCAAGGTCGCGAGCGTCGTCGGCCTGATCCTGGTCGCGGTGTTCATGATTGCCGCCTACGGCCTGTTCGGGCTGTTCGCGGTGGCGGCGCTGATCATGAACATGGTCCTGATCATCGCCGCGCTGTCGCTCCTGCAGGCAACGCTGACCCTGCCCGGCATCGCCGGCATCGTCTTGACGATCGGCATGGCGGTCGACGCCAACGTCCTCATTTTCGAGCACATTCGCGAGGAGTCGGCCCTCGGCAAACCGATCATCTCCTCGATCGAGGCAGGCTTCGAGCGTGCATTCACGACGATCGTCGACTCCAACCTGACGACGCTGTTTGCCGGCTTGCTGTTGTACTTCCTCGGTTCCGGCCCGGTCCGCGGCTTCGGCGTCACGCTGTCGATCGGCATCGTCACCTCGATGTTCACGGCGTTGACGGTCACGCACCTGCTCGTGGCCACCTGGCTCAACCGCACCCGCCCCACCCTGCTGCCGATCTGAGCGACCATGTTCCGTGGCATCCGATTCTTTCCCGAAACCCCACGCCTGCCGTTTATGGCCTGGCGTTGGGCCTACCTGGTCATTTCGGGCATCTTGATCATCGGCTCGCTGCTGTCGCTCGCGGTGCGCGGCCTCAATTTCGGCATCGACTTTCAAGGCGGCATCCTGCTCGAAGTGCGCATGCCGGGCACGGCCGATCTCGGCAGCATGCGGCAAGCACTGGGCGGCCTCGATCTTGGCGATGTGAGCCTGCAGGAATTCGGCAGCGCCGACACGGTCCTGATCCGGGTTCCGAAGCAGGACGGAAGCGAGGAAGCACAACAGCGCGCGGTCAGTGCCGTGAAGGAGGCCCTGGGTCCTGCGGTGCAATACCGAAGGGTCGAATTCGTCGGCCCGCAGGTAGGCGCTGAACTCCTGCGCGAAGCGCTCTATGCCGTGGCGGCGGCACTCTTCGCCATCATGGTCTATATCTGGTTCCGCTTTGAATGGCAGTTCGGGGTCTGTGGACTGGTGTCCCTCCTCCACGATGTCATTGCGACCGCTGGCATCTTCTCGGTTCTCGACTACGAGTTTAACCTGACGATCGTGGCCGCAATCATGACCATTGCCGGCTATTCCATCAATGATACGGTCGTCGTCTTTGACCGCGTGCGCGAAAACATGCGCAAGTACAAGACGATGCCGATGCCAGGTCTGATCGACCTTTCCGTCAATCAAACCTTGTCGCGCACGATCCTGACCGGCACGACTACACTCTTTACGCTGCTCTCCCTCTATTTTCTTGGTGGCGAAGTCTTGCGCGGCTTCAGCTTCGCCATGATCTGGGGCATCGTCGTCGGCACCTATTCGTCCGTGTGCGTTGCCGTGCCCCTCCTCTTGCTCCTCAAGGTTCGCCACAGCACGCTTGGCGGCGAGAGCACCGCGCAGACAGCGGAACAGCAACAACCGTGAGGTTGAATGGCGGACAGTGAGCCGCGGGCACCGGCCGCAGGCGTCCCGCAGGTCATCCAAAGCTACGGCGGCGGGGGGTTCCGGGTCGCAGGGCAGCGCCACCAAGGCTCGCTCATCCTTCACCCGCGGCGGGCTGAGCCGTGGCCCGTTGCGGCCGGCAGCGACATCAGCCTCGAAAGCTTGAAGGGCTTGCTCGCGCGCGACAACACCGCAGCGATGCTGTTGGTGGGGTGCGGGCCGCGCTTCCTCGCCCCGCCCAAGGACATCGCAGCAGCCGTTCGGGCTTCCGGTGCCGGTCTCGAATGGATGACGACGGCAGCCGCCTGCCGGACGTGGAACCTGCTGCTGGTGGACGAGCGCGCCGTCATCGCCGCCCTGATTGCGGTCGAGTGAACGCGCGAGGGGCGAAAGCGCTACACCACTCCCCTCGCACGGACCCCACGGCGTGGCGTCAGGACTTGGCTTTGCTCAAGTTCTGGGCGACGAAATCCCAGTTGACGAGGTTATCGAGAAACACCTGGACGTAATCGGGGCGCCGGTTTTGATAGTCGAGGTAGTAGGCATGCTCCCAAACGTCACAGGTCAGGAGTGCAGTCTGACCGTGCGCCAACGGCAGGTCGGCGTTGGCGGTCTTGGAGATCTTGAGCGCGCCATCGGCGACCACAAGCCAGCCCCAGCCGCTGCCGAATTGGGTGACGCAGGCGTTCTTGAACTCTTCCTTGAACTTCTCGAATGAGCCAAAGGCACTGACGAGGGCGCTTGCGACTGCGGCCGACGGTTGGCCACCGCCGCCGGGCTTCATGCAGTTCCAGTAGAACGTGTGATTCCAGACCTGGGCTGCGTTATTGAAGACGCCGGCCTTGCTTGCATCGCCAGCGACGGCCCGGATCACCCCCTCCAGCGACTCGCTCGCAAGCGGCGTATCCTTGGTCAGGTTGTTGAGATTGGTGACGTAGGCGTTGTGATGCTTGCCGTGATGGAAGTCGAGCGTGTTCGCGGAAATGTGCGGCGCGAGCGCATCCTTCGCATACGGCAGCGGCGGCAGTTCGAAAGCCATGCTTCTTCATCCCCATCCAACCGTGGTTGATAGGCGGGAACATATGGCCTCGCCGCCACGATGAAAAGGGACGTTCGCCACCGCCCGCCTGCTGCGGGCGGCCGTCGCCACCGGTTCAGATCTTGAGGCAGCCGCGGACGAGGCCCATGCACAAGCAGACTTGGCGCTGCCACCACGTCAAACCGACGCGGGCGCCGAGCGGGTCGTTGGCGCGGAAGCAGGCGACGAGGCCGCGCGCCCGACACTGAACGACACGGATATGACTGCGCAGACGCCACGACCGCACGTGGTTCGGCAGCGGTGCGGCCGTATTCAGCAACTGCTCGATCCCGTCAAGAATCCGATCGAGCACAGCTCGGGTCTGTCCTTTTGCCTTCAGCGCCCCCAAATGCTCGTGGGTGATGAACGCATCGGCGAGAAAGCTTGCCGGGATCCAATGGCGATTGTCGTGCAAGGTCGGCTCGCGGAAGTCCCGCAGCTGCTTCAAGATGCCAAGCGCCTCGCACAACGCGTCGGAGGCCTGCCGGTAGGGCCGGCTGTCTTCGCCCATCAGATCGAGCATGTGCCGGCCGATCGGCGCCGCGGCGAACTGGGAGTAGACGAGAAGGTCGCCCCAGCTCCGGTTGACGCCGCCTTCGACATCGCGACGCAGCGCCTGCAGGATGTGGCGCACATGGGTATCGGCGACCCCGCTCGTGCGCAGGCTCGCAC
>JADHED010000901.1_pt1 | contig 28885 bp, 20 predicted proteins | sample 8952041 | NCBI WGS metagenome assembly JADHED01 (sample SAMN16124423, study PRJNA663239) | bioreactor sludge metagenome | isolation source: sludge (control) | place: India:Bengaluru | collected 2018-09-08
GCCACGCGCATTAAGTTCTGGTACAGGGTCCGGGGTCTTCCGCCGATAGATAGAGCATGGCCCTGACCATCTCGCGCGGCGTACGGAGGCGACTGGAGCATGTCCTGCGTGAGCAGCGGGGCGAAGCCCGCTGCTATCGTCGGGCGAGGATGGCCCTGCTGGCCGCCGACGGCGTATCGGTCTCGGCCACGGCGAGACAGTTGGGCACCTCGCGGGCCCGGGTCACCGCGTGGCTGGCGCGGTTCCGCGCGAAGGGTTTCGACGGTCTGCTCGATGCGCCGCGCTCCGGCCGGCCTCAGGTCCTGACAGCGCTCGAGCGGCACCAGGTGATCGCCGCCGCCTGCCAGTCTCCGCGGTCGCTGGGCGTCGATCGTGACGTCTGGACCCGCCAGACCCTCGCCCAGGCGCTCGTCTCCGCGGGCCACGTGCGTGCCATCAGTCCCTCGACCGTGGCCGAGATCCTCGACGAGGCGGAGATCCGGCCGCACCGGGTGAAGGCGTGGTGCCACAGCCACGACCCGGAGTTCCAGGAGAAGATGCGGGCCATCGTGAGGCTCTACCTGAAGCGCCCCACGGGCGAACCGGTGGTGTGCATCGACGAGAAGACCGGCATGCAGGCCCTGTCGCGGCTGCGGGCCATGAAGCCGCCGGCGCCCGGGCAGGATGCCCGGTTCGAGTTCGAATACCGCCGCCACGGGACGCGGTGCCTGTTCGCCTGCTTCAACGTGGGCACCGGCAAGGTCCTGGGGCGGTGCACCCTGCGTCGCACCCGGAGCGACTTCTTCGCCTTCCTCGACCTCGTCGCGGCGACCTACCGCCAACGGCGGGTGCATGCGGTGCTCGACAATCTCAACACCCACCACGACACGAGGCAGGGAGAGTTCATCTCCGAATGGAACCGCCGGCATGGGAACCGCTTCGTCTTCCACTACACGCCGACCCACGGGTCGTGGCTGAACCAGGTGGAGCTGTGGTTCGGCATCGTCAGCCGCCGGGTGCTCCGGTACGGCAGCTTCGCGCAGCCCGATGACCTGGTCGCCGCCATCGCGAGGTTCCTCACCGAATGGAACGCCCACGCCCACCCGTTCCGATGGACCTACACGGGAACGCCGCTGGTATCCTGAGCGCGATGAAGGCCCGGATGCGTCAGGCTCAGGCCGCGCTGGAGGAGCACCTCGAGCGCCGGAAGCTCACCCGCGGCATGACCGTCCGCATCCACGGCGACCATCTCATCGTGGGCCGTCCGGTGCCTAAAGACGACGCCGGCGGCGAACACGACGACCGGATCCGGCTGACGCAGCTCGGAGCGTCATCGTGGGGGCTGAGCGTGAAACGCCATACCGGGCGCTGGGAGCAGACCCCGTTCTCCGGCACCATGCCCGAAATGGTCGAGACGGTGTGGACCTTCATGCAGCATCTGGTCACCCCCTGAGGGTGTACCAGAACTTTCCGTGCGTGGCACTAGTCCGCCATCCTCACCGCCCCGCGCGGTTCGGGCCGGATCTCTCGGCCTGAACACACGGTCGGTGCGGGCGCGCCGAAGCGTGGCCGGGAGGTCCGCCTCGTGCCTCGCCCTGATCGCCGGGCGCGCACGCGGCGGTGAGGAAGGCGGATCTGGTCCGCCCGTTCCCGCCCCGCCTCGCATGACGACGCCGACCGCGCCCCGCCGCCGGGCCCTGCCGCACGGCGCCCCAGGGAGGAGGGCACCCCTCACACGGGCGCGGGCGGCGGTGCCCCCCGCCCGCTCCTCCTCCGGGGAAGCCGCACGAACCGGTCCCCACGCCGCGGTGCGAGGGGGGCGCCGGTCTCGCCCGGCGGCGCCGGCCGAGGTCGCGGACCGGAGCGACGCGCATCGTCCCGACGCCGGACGGTCACCGCTCGATCCGGCGGTGGCGGTAGGGCTCCTCCAGCATGAGGACGCCGAGGGCGGTGGCGAAGACCCGCCCCCCGGTCTGCCGCTCGTAGGTCCCCTGCGGGTCCCAGGACCCCTTCGCGCAGCCGTCGGTCCGCTGGTGCTCGAGGAGGGCGGTCTTCACCTTCGAGAACCACGAGCTCCACGAGGACCCGCCCTCCTGGAACATGCCCAGCGTCCCGTACCACCACTGGTACATGCTGAGGTTGCCGATCTGCACGGGCACCTTGCCGCGACCGGGCACCTCGACCTCGCGGAAGGAGATCTTCCACACCGGGGCCTCGGAGGCCACGAGCGCACGGTGGGCCCGGTGGCGCGAGCCGCTGAGACCGGATCTCAACAGCGCGCGGATCGCCAGCGCCGCGTGGGCGTTGCTGGTCGTGGGCGTGTATCCGTAGTCCCGGCCGTTCACGAGGTAGGCGAGCTTCCCCTCCTTCTCCTCGAGGGTCGAGAGCCAGGCGTCGATCCGCGGCCCCAGGTCGTCGGGCAGGACCGCCCCCGCGTCCCGCGCCGCGAGGAGCGCGGGCACCACGAGGGCGGTGTACGGCACGTCCGATCCCGGTCGCCACGGCGCGGCGTAGCCGAACGCTCCGTCGGGCTGCCGGCGGTCGAGCAGCGCCTTCGCGCCCGCCAGCGCCCGCTCCGTGAAGCGCCCCTTTCCCTCCAGCACCTCCGCTTCGGCGAACGCCTCCGTGCAGAGCGCCAGGGCCCAGGGGTCGCTGCCCGGACCGAGGCGTCCGAGCGCCTCCTCGAGCAGCGGCCCCCAGGGGTCCGCCGCGTCCCCGGGGGCGTGCCCCCGACCGAGGAAGGCCAGCGCGCACAGCGCGGAGATGGCCTCGTCGAACGGGCAGGGGATCGCCTCCCCGTGCTGGCCCCGGCCGATCCCCTCGCACTTCGGCCCGCCCTCGGCGCATCGCGCCGGGAAGCCGTCGGCGTCCCACAGGCCGCCCGGAGCCCGGTGCCGGGCGAGCCAGTCGAGGCCCGCCGCCACCGCCTCCTCGGTCCTGGCCGTGCCGAGGTTCGCCCGGAGCGCCGCCTCCCGCTCGGGAGGGCGGCGCGGGCCGACGAGACGCGGCCCGGGACGGGCCGGCGGGGCGGCGACGGGAGGCCCGTCGTCGGCGGCGACGACCGCGGCCAGCAGCACGAGGACGGCGAATCGGCGCAAGTTCTCCTCGTTTCCGGAGCCCGCGACATTCTAACCGCCCTCCTCACCGCCGCACGTGCACGCCCCCCGTCGCGGCAGCGAGGCGGGCGAGGAGCCCTTCCCACCGCCGGCCCGTGGCCTCGCGCCCGATCTCCACCGTGTGGACGACCGCCCGGCGCCAGCGGTTGCGGTCCGCCACCTCGGCGAGGATCGCCGCCGTGGACCGGTGCTCGCCGGCGGACGGCGCTCCGTCGGTCAGGAGGAACACGGTGTCCACGTCCTCGTCGGCGAGAGCCAGCGCCAGCCCCCCGAAGAGGTTCGTGGGGCCCCTCGGCTCCTGTTCGGCGAACCACGCGAGGGCCGCCCGCCGGGCGGCCGGGGTCGCCGGGACCGGCCGCGGCGTGAAGGCGCGGGCCTCGGCGGCGAAGGCCACGAGGAGGAAGCGGGCGGGCGGCGAGAGCCGGGAGAACGTCCTCTCGAGCTCCTCCTCCGTGAGGCGCGCCTTCGTGGTGGGCACGTCCCGCTCGAGGTGGTCGCCCATGGACTTGCTGCGGTCGAGGACGAAGGCGGCGCCCTGCGAGCGGACGGGGATGTCATGGAACGTGGCGACGCTGCCGCCCTCCTCCTCCGCCGCGCGGCCGGGTTCGGGGGGCACGGCGAACCGCGCGCCCTCGCGCTCCCACCACTCCTTCCAGCGCCGGGGGTCCGGCGGGAGCCCCGCCCCGGTGATCGCGGCCAGGGCATCGGCGGCCTCGGCGCGGAGGCGCCCGTCCTCCACGGACAGCGCCCGGATGAGGTCCGGCACGCCCTCGGGCTCGCGCCGCGCCGCCAGCGCGCGCATGGCGGCCAGCCGCACCGACCAGCACCGGTCTCCGAGGCCCTCGCGGAGCGCGGGCCGCGCCTCCCCGGGCGCACCACGGCCGAGGACCTCCACCGCCGCCACGCGGCACTCGAACTCGGGGTCCGCGAAGAGTCGGGGAGCGAGGCGCCGGGCCTCCTCCGCGTCGAGCCCGGCGAGTTCCTCCAGCGCCGCCGCGCGAGGGCGCCCCTCCCGGCCCCGGAGTACGGCTGCCGCCAGCATGGTCAAGCCCCGACCGCCCAAGATGGAAACGATGTGCCTGACGGCAGCCTCACGTACCCCGGGGTCGGGGTCGGTGACGGCCCGATCGAGCGCCTCCTCCCGCCGCGGCCACGGCCGCGCCAGAAGCGCCGCGAGGGCCGCCTTCCGCGCGGCGGGTGACGCATGCCGGAGGCCGGTCGCCTCGATCTCCTCGAGGTCCTCCGCCGCGGCACGCCCGAGCAGCGCGCGCCCGGCGGCGCGGCGGACCAGCGGGTCCTCGTCGGACGCGGCGCCGACGAGGAGCCGCACGACGGCGCGCCCGGGGACGGCGGCGAGGGCCCGGACGGCGTCCTCCCGCTCCCCCGCGTCGCGGCTGCGCAGCGCCCGCGCGAGGGCCGGCAGGTCCGCCCCCGCCGGCAGGAGGACCACGAACCAGAGCACCGCCGCCGCCCGCATCCGCACCTCCGCGAAAGGCCGGAGATGAGTCGCCGGAGATCGGGGTCGGTTGCGGAATTCGGATCGGCCGCCGGCGGCGCCGTCAGGCGGAGGGCGGCGGCGGAGCGGGCGGCGGGGCCGGCGCGCACGGCGGCGGACCCGCCGGCGGAGCCGGCAGCGGCGCGGTTGCCGGCGTGGCGGGCGGCGCGCCGAGAAGCGCCTCCAGTTCCTCGCGGTCCACGAGTTCGACCTCGATGAGGCGACCGGCGATCTTCTCCAGGACGGCCCGGTGCTCGCGCAGCGTGGAGAGCGCGAGGTCCTCGCCCGCCGTCACCACGCGCTTGACCTCCTCGTCGATCTCGCGGGCCGTCTGCTCGGAGTAGTCCTTGTTCCCCCCGAATCCGTCGCCCCACAGGAAGTTCTTCCGCTCCTGCTCCAGCGACACCGGGCCCATCCGCTCGCTCATGCCGAACTGGGTGACCATCCGCCGGGCGAGGCCGCTGGCGCGTTCGAGGTCGTTCTGCGCCCCGGTGGAGACCTGTCCGAAGACCACGATCTCCGCGGCCCGGCCCCCCAGGAGCACGGCGATCCGCGAACGCAGCTCCTCGGAGGTGAGGAGATAGCGCTCGTCGGTGGGCAGCTGCAGCGTGTGGCCCAGCGAGCCCATGCCCCGCGGGATGATCGTGATCCGGTGGACGGGGTCGCAGTGCGGCAGTTTGCTCGCCACCAGCGCGTGCCCCGCCTCGTGGTAGGCGACGATCTCCTTCTCCTTCTCCGTCATCAGGCGCTTCTTCTTCTCGAGGCCGGCGATGGTGCGGTCGATGGCCTCCTCGAACTCGGCCATGGTGACGGCGGTCTTGTCCCGGCGGGCGGCCAGCAGGGCCGCCTCGTTCACCACGTTGGCGAGGTCCGCGCCGGCGAAGCCCGGCGTCCGGGCGGCGATGACCGGCAGCCTCACGTCCGGCGCCAGTTTCACGTGCCGGGCGTGGACGTTGAGGATGGCCTCGCGCCCCTTGATGTCGGGCTTGTCCACGACGATCTGCCGGTCGAACCGGCCGGGCCGCATGAGCGCGGCGTCGAGGATCTCCGGGCGGTTGGTGGCGGCCATGATGATGACGCCCGAGTTGGCGTCGAAGCCGTCCATCTCCACGAGGAGCGCGTTCAGGGTCTGCTCGCGCTCGTCGTTGCTCACCGGGCTGACGCCACGGCTCTTCCCGAGGGCATCGAGCTCGTCGATGAACACGATGCAGGGCGCGTGCTGCGTGGCCTGCTTGAACAGATCGCGGACGCGACTGGCGCCCACGCCGACGAACATCTCCACGAAGTCGCTGCCGGACAGCGAGAAGAACGGCACCTTGGCCTCGCCGGCCACGGCCCGCGCGAGCAGCGTCTTGCCCGTGCCCGGCGCGCCGAGGAGCAGCACGCCCTTCGGGATCCGCGCGCCCAGCGCCTGGAACTTCTTCGGGTTCCTCAGGAACTCGACGATCTCGCGCACTTCCTCCACGGCCTCGTCGATGCCCGCGACGTCGCCGAAGTCGACCTGCACCTCCTTCTCGGCGTAGATCTTGGCCTTGGACTTCCCGAAGGACATGACCTGCTGTCCGGGGTTGATCCTCCGCATGAGGAAGATCCACACCACGACGATGAGCACGAGCGGCAGGAGCCAGTACAGGAGGTTGACGAAGGCGTCGGAGTCCTCGTCCGAGGTGTAGTTGACGCCCTTCTCGTTCAGGTAGGAGACGTCGGATTCCTGCGTCACGCGCGGGAACTCGAACGCCTTCCACTTCGGTTCGCCCTCCGGGTCCTGGCCGCGGTACTCGCCCGCGATGCGGCGGGGGGTCACGACGACGTTCCGGACCCGGTTCTCCTCCACGAGCGTGCGGAGCTTCGGCCACGTCACGCGTTCCGGCGACGGGCTCAGGAACTGGCTCAGCATGATGACGGCGAGGACCGCGAGGAGGATCCACCCGAACGAGAACCGGGGGGGACGCCGCCCGCCGCCGGGGCCGCCCTGCCCCCGGCCCGGCTCCTCGCGCGGCCCGTCCCCGTCGTCGCCGGACAGTCTCGACAGCATCGACCCGACCTCCCGTCCCCCCGCCGGGGGCTATGCTTCACCGGCAGGCGCCCTGCCACCGGCCCATGGTACCCCGCCCGCCCCCGCCGGCGCGCGCTTCCCGGCGGATCGGGAACGGGTCAGGACCGGTCCTCCTCGCGGGGCAGCCGGCGGAGCTCCTCGAACAGGGCCCGCTCGCGGTCGCCGAGCCGCCTCGGGATACGCACCTGCACGCGCACGTAGTGGTCGCCGCACCGCCCGCGGTGGTCCCGGACGCCGCGGCCCCGGAGCCGCAGTCGCGCCCCCGGCTGCACCCCCGCCGGGACGCGCACCTCCACCGGACCCGTGAGCGTGCGGACCTCCCTCGTCGTCCCCAGCGCCGCGTCGGGGATGTCCACCAGGAGGTCCGATTCCACGTCGAGCCCGTCCCGGCGGAAGACCTCGTGGTCCCGGACGCGGACCGTGAGCAGCAGGTCCCCCGCCTCCCCGCCGGGGCCGCCGGGGTCGCCCTGGCCGCGCAGCCGGATCCGCGCCCCGTCGTCCACGCCCGCGGGGACGCGGACCTCGAGCCGGTGGGTCGCCGTCCGGCTGCCGGCGCCGCCGCACGCGGCGCACGGGCGGGCGACGACCCGACCGCGTCCGTAGCACCGGGGACAGGGCCGGGAGAAGGCGAACCCGCCTCCCTCGCGGGCGGAGGTGCCGGTCCCCCCGCAGGCCCGGCAGGTCTCCGCGCCGCTGCCCGCCGCGGCGCCGGACCCGGAGCAGGACGCGCAGGGCTCCGCGCGGGGGACGGCGATCGTCACCGTGCCCCCGAAGGCCGCGGTCTCGAAGGGCACGGTGACTTCCGCGGACTGGTCCTCGCCGCGCCGGGAGCGGCGGGGGCCGCCGCGGCCCATGCCCGCGCGCTCGAACAGGTCGAAGAGGGAACCGCCGAACCCGCCGCCCGAGAGGCCGCCGAACAGATCCTCGAGGTCGATGCCCTCGAAGCCGCCGGGTCCGGCCTTCCGCAGGTGGTCGTACTTGCGCCGCTTCTCGGGGTCGCTGAGGACGTCGTAGGCCTCCTGGATCTCCTTGAAGCGCGCCTCCGCGGAGCGGTCCCCGCGGTTCCGGTCGGGGTGGTACCGCTTGGCGAGGGTGCGGTAGGCCCGCTTGATCTCCTGCTCCCCCGCCTCCTCCTTGACCCCCAGCACCGTGTAGTAGTCCTTCGCCGGCATGCCGTCCGCCTCGGTCGAGAGATTCTCTGGAGTCCTTCATCGCAAGATGCGTGCCCGGAGGGCCGAGGGGCGATTTTCATGGCCGACCCCGCCCCCGGGTTTACGATTCCCCGCGTGGTGCTGCCCCGAGGAACCCCCCACCCATGAGAAAGCCCCTCTTCGTCGCCCTCGTCGCCGTCCTCGCCGTCAGCGTGGCGGCCGCCGGCCCTGACAAACTGACAGAGATCCGCAAGTTCCACGACCGCGGCATGGACCAGACCGCCCGGAAGATGCTCGACGCGCATCTCGCGGCGAACCCGGACGACGCGGCGGCGAATGCCCTTCTCGCCACCGTGCTCATCGCCCTCGGCGACCCCGCGGGCGCCGAGACGGCCGGGGCGAAGGCGGTGGACCTCGACGAGGACTCCGCCGCGAACTGGAAGGTCTGGGGACTGGCGTGCTTCGAGCAGGGCGTGGCGGCGGTGGCCGCCCAGGCGGATTCCAACACGATCAAGTCCTATTTCGCGGACGCCGAGTGGAAGTTCCGCCAGGTCGCGCAGCGCGACGACAAGGACCCCGATCTCCGGTGGTACCAGGGCTGGGCGAAGGAGTGGCAGGAGTACCCCGTCGAAGCCCGCAAGCTCTACGACGAGCAGATCGCGAAGCACCCGAAGGTCATCGGTGGCTACCGCCGCCTCGGCCAGATGCTCGCCTCGGAGGCCAACGGCATCGGCAACGGCACGAGCGCGGAAGCGAACGCGAAACGGGCCGAGGCCATCAAGGTGTTCGAGGACGGGCTCTCCGCCTGCGGCGACGACGCGGAGACGCTCTACCTCCTCGGTTTCGCCCACGAGTGGGCGGGGAAGAAGGACGCGGCGAAGGACTGCTACCTCCGAGCCGTGAAGGCGGACCCCGAGTTCCACAAGGCCTGGAAGCGCGCGTTCGACGTGGGGGTGCCGGCGGACGACCTGAAGGCCCTCGCGCTCGCGCTGCTGAAGAAGGACAAGACCGCGGCCAACGCCGCGATGTGGGCCTGCTTCTTCCTCCTGAAGACCGAGGCGTCGGGGGACGACGAGGTCGCGCTGTGCCAGGAGGTCCTCGCTCTCGCGATGCCCGCGCTGACCGAGCACGGGGAGAACTACGGGCTCTACTCGCAGGCGTTCATCGCCGCGACGCGGCTGTTCAAGGTGAAGCCGGAGCCCGGCGCCGACGCCTTCAAGCGGCTGCACGAGGCCTACGTCCTGTCCGGCGACGCGGCCAACAACCTCGGGCTCTTCTACCGCGACACCCAGCGTTACGAGGAGTCGCTCGAGTGGTACCTGAAGGCCGCCGAGCGGTCCCCGGACGTCCAGGGCATCCAGAACGACACGGGGCTCATCTACCTGTTCCACGCTTCCGGCGAGACCCGGAAGCGAGCCCTCCCCTACCTCCTCCGGACCGTGGAGCTCGTGCAGGACGTGGGCCAGGAGCCGGAGATGGGGTACTGGGACGCGCTGGAGAACCTCTGCAAGTACTACTGGGAGGTCGAGAAGGACCCCGAGAAGGTCGTCCAGTACTCCGACATGCGCTACCAGGCGGTCCGCGGCACGGCCCCCTACAACATGAGCGAGAAGGCCCGCCACTACGGGGACCTCGCCCGGAAGGAACTCGGCCGGTAACCGCTACTCCGGCAGCGCGGCCTCCGCGTCGAACAGGTAGACGTGGATGGTGGCGCCGCCGAATTCGGACTCCGGGAGTCCGAGCGTCTGGAGCAGGTACTCCCGGCTGCCCCACTCCGGGGCGAGGAGGACCTCGCTCCGGGTGCCGGGCGGCACGGTGACCGCCTCCCACTGCTGGGCCGCGGTGATCGGCGTGTTCGCCCGCGCGGGGTTCAGGATCACGTCCTCCCCGCCTCGCCGGAACGTGCAGAGGACCTTCGGGGCCCGGAGCACGAACACGCCGTCGTTCACGATCGAGAACCGGTAGCCCTCCGGCGTCATCTCGCCCTCCACCCGGACGTTCTGCAGGAAGAACGCATTGCGGGCGAGGACCACGGAGCGCCGGATCTGGTTCAGGTTCTCCGGAGTGACCCCGTTCGCCCGCAGGACGTCCCAGGCGTGGTACGGGAACACGCCGCGGATGACCTCCCCGGGCAGGAGCGGCAGGAACACCGAGGACAGCGGCTTGTCGCCCGTGAAGATCACGTTCCCCGCCTCGTCGAGGTATTCGAGCCGCAGGACGATGCCGGTCAGCGGCACCCCGCCCGCGTTGGTGACCTTCCACACGATCGAGGGAGCGTCACCGGCGGAGTCGAACCCTCCCTCGCTCTCGATCTGCAGGAGATCGCGGCCGAGCGCGGGACTGCCGTTGACCATGTCGAACACGACCCGCCCGACCACCGCGTCGATGTGCCCCTGCGTCCAGGCGTCCGACTGGTAGGCGGCCTTGAAGTCGTCGTTCAGCGGGAAGTTCACGGCGCAGCAGGTCAGAAGGTCGGCCACCAGTTCCGCCGGGTAGCCGGCTTCGATCGCGGTGGAGAGGTCGCCGAGCGAGAGCGCCGGGGACGTGCCGGGGTCGCCGGCGCAGTCGTGCGCGCGCACGAGCGCACCGGCGCCCCGGCGGGTCCAGTAGCGGGAGAGGAGGGCGTGCGCGGTGGAGCGCCGGTCGGGGTAGGAGCGGAACAGCTCGATGGAGCAGTTCAGCGCCTGGGCCGTGATCTCGGGGTCTTCCGTCTCGTCGACGCCGACCTCCGCGATGCTGGTGAGGAGGTCCGCGGGGGGCTTCGTGCCCCGGTCCCAGCACAGCCGCAGCGCGGCCAGGTACTCCTTCGCCGCCTCCGCCGTGCGGCCCGCCTGGCCCCGCAGGACGTCCGCGTAGCCTTGCCGGACGACCGGCTCGTCGGGGTGCTCGGCCACCGCCCGGCTGAACCAGGACTGCGCGGCGGCGAGGTCTTCCTTCGCCACGAAGAGGTTCCCGAGGGAGACCTTGGTCAGGTAGTCGTTGGGGTCCGCCCGGAGGCCTTCCCGGTACGTGGCCTCCGCCGCGTCGAGCTCGCCGGTCGACCACAGGGCGAGCGCCTTCGTGCGGTGGACCGCGGGGTCGTAGCCGCCGCCGAGGGACAGGGCCTTGTCCGCGTGCTCCAGCGCCTCCGGGTAGCGCCCCACGACCCGGCAGACCTCCGCCGCGGTGTGGTGGGAGAAGAAGTCGTCCGGCCGCAGGTCGATGATCCGCCGCAGGTACTCCGAGGCCTTGTCGAAGAGCGCCGGCGTCGCGTTCCGGTAAGCCAGTTCGCGCAGCGTGGAGAGGTGGGACGGGTCGGCGTCGAGGGCCCGTTCGAGGTACGTTGCGGCCGCGGCGTCGTCCCCGCGGGCCGCCCAGAACCGGGCGTACTGCTGGTAGAGGCGGGCCCGCTGCGGCGCGTCGAGTTCCGCGATGCCCTGCTCCGCCAGCCGGAGCTCCTCCTCCGCCGGGCGGAGGTTCCCGCGCGACATGAGGATGGCCGCCAGTTCGAGGTGCTCCACCGGCCGCATGGCCCGATCCCGCGGGTACCAGCGGATCTGGGGGAACTGCCGGAGGACGTGGTCGGTGAGGCAGACGCGCCCGTACTCCAGCTTCTGCGCCTGGCCCCCCACGATGCCGGGGGCGAGGACGATGCGCGTGTTGAGCCCGATGACCCCGCCCGTCCGCAGGTGCACGCAGGGGCCGCCGCTGTTCCCCTGGTTGATCGTGATGTCGACGACGGCGTCGTCGAGGCGGGCCCCGGGCGCCTCCGGGTCGGAGACGCCGGGCATGCAGTTGACCCGGCTCAGGTGGCCGTTGGTGGTGATGAGTTCACCGATCTGGCGCATCGACGTGGGCACCGGGAAGCCCATGGCGATGACCTCGTCCTCCGGCTTCACGAGGCCGCTGCGGATGGGGAGGAGCGGGAGCGCCTTGTAGGGCTCCTTGCCGCGCGGCACCCGGAGGAGAGCGACGTCGGTCATCGGCCACTCCTCCATGACGGTGTCGACCAGGACGGCTTCCTCGCGGCGGTGCTTCTCTCCCGGCTTCTTGGGGCCGACGGAGGCGTCCCACACGATCTCGATCCGGTCGGCCGGCACCCCCTCGTTGTGGACCACGTGCCAGTTCGTGAGCACGAGGCCGTCCTCCCGGACGACGAAGCCGGTCCCGAAGCCCGTCGCGCCCTCGTACTGCGCGAGGACCATGACGACGGACTCCTTGTACCGCTCGTGCAGCTCCGTGCGGTCCATGGGCTCGTCGCGGCGGACGAGATCGACCTGGTCGGGGAAGGGACGGGCCGTGGCGAGCATCCGCTCGAACTCCGGCGCCAGGCCGGTGAACTTCTCCTCGGGGGCGAAGAACTCGAGGAAGAAGTCCATGCCCTCCGCGACGACGCGGGCCATCTTCTCACGGCAGCGCGTGCCGAGCATCGTGGCGGTGAAGCCCTGCTCCACGCCCTGGTGGCCGGCGATGGTCCGGGGCCGGATCTCTCCCTCCGGGCCCTGCGCCGCGGCGAGACCGTACTTGCGGTTGCCGAGGAGGATGGCGGGCAGCGACCGCCGGTGCATCTCCACGATGCCGACCCGCTCGAGGAGGGAGGTCTCGTCCACCGGGCTCACCTGGAGCTGGAGACCGGTGGTGAAGTGGTTCGGCTCGGGCACGTCGCGCTCCGGGGTGATGACGATCCACAGGATCTCGTCGCGGAACCACTCGAAGGTGTTCCACGAAGCGGGGTACTGGAGCGAGATGGCGCGGAGCGGGTCGCGGTAGACCTTGTAGCCCTCGGGCACCCACTGGCCACGCAGGGCGAGGACCACGTTCTTGCTGGCGCCGGCGCGGGTCAGCTTCAGCACGTCGGCGGCGGAGAGCTGCACGGTCCTGCCGCTCGTGAGGATCCAGTCGAGGATCTCCGCCTCCGGCTTCTCCCCGAGCATGCCGAGGACCACCTCCAGCGGGTTGCGGCCGCCGGTGGTCGTGAGCCGTCTGCGCACCTCCGCGAGCAGTCCTTCCCCCACGTCGAGGGCGCGCAGCGCCTCCACATCGGCCTCCGTGAGGGCGACGGACTTCGCGGCGCGCACGACCTGGCGAATTTCGGTTTCGTCGACTCCGAGTTCCAGCAGGGCCCGGATGTCGTCGAGCGTGAGGCGGTCGCGGGCGCCGGGGGCGACCGGCGGCTTCGCGGGCTCCACGGGCGGCTTCGCGGGCTCCACGGGGGGCTTCGCGGGCTCCACGGGGGGCTTCGCGGGATCCGCGGGGGGCTTCGCGGGATCCGCGGGCGGCGCGGGCGGCGTCGCCGGGGAGGCCGTCCCCGTGGCGGGTTTCGTGGACCACGGCACCGGCGAGGAGCCTCCCCCGCCGCCCTGCTCGCCGCAGGCGGAAAGCAGGCACAGGGGGAGAAGCAGGGCGAACAGGGTCCGGGCCATGCCAGTGCACCTCCGCGAGTGTCGGTCTCAGGGCGGGAGACTACTCCACGGGGCGGACCCCGGCAAGGGACGGGATCCGGGGAAGATGATAGGATCTTCCCCATGCGATGCCTGCGCGCGGTCCTCACGGCCATCCCGGTCCTCGCCCTCGCCGCGCTCGCCGCCTGCGAGGTTACGGGCGACGAGTACTACGAACCGACCCCCGCGGCGGCCCCGTACTACAACCAGCCGTCCGGTTCCGGGGGGACGTCCTCCTCCCACGTCATCGACACGGGCTCCGGGTACCGGCCCGAACCGGGCTACTCCTGGGTGAACCCGGACGTCGAGGGGGACCTGACGGTCGTGTGGAGCCCGGGCACGGAGCACCCCTCGCACGCCAACGTCGTCGCCTCCCCGACGGAGGGCGAGTGGCGCCCGGCCCCGGGCTTCTCGTGGGTGAATCCGGAGGCGCCGGACGACCTCTCGGTGCGGTGGGTGCCGCGGACCGTCCACCCGTCCTTCCCCAACGTCATCTCCGCCGACCAGGAGAACTACTGGCACCCGGCGCCGGGCTACACCTGGTACCCGGCGGACGGGTCGGGCGTGCGTTCGGTGGTGTGGACCCCGGGGCTCATCCACCGGGACCACGCGAACGTCCTCGCCACGGACGAGGCCGACACGTTCCGGCCCGCGCCGGGCTACACGTGGTACCCGGCGGAAGGGAGCGGCGTGCGCTCCGTGACGTGGACGCCGGGAGTCGCGCACCCCGTGTACCCCGACGTCGTGGCCTCCGACACGGCGGACCAGTGGCGCCCGGCCGCGGGCTTCGTCTGGGTGGCGCCCGACTCGCCGGAGGACATGACGGTGCGTCCCGGCGGCGCCGGCGGCGGCGCGAAGACCCGCGAGGAAGGGGTCCGCGACCCCAGCATGGGCACGATCATCGACTAGTGTGGTGAGTCAGAAGTCCCGCGTCACACCGAGAGCGCCGCCGCGCCCGGTCCGCAAGGAGCGAGGAGGGCGCGACCTAGGCTGGTCGCAACCGACGAGCGACGCCGCGGGGCGGGATGCGGCGGCCCTCGAATGTAGCGGACTTCTGACTCACCACACTAGCCCGCCCTCTCATCGCCTCGCGCGGTTCTGGCCGGGTCTCACGGCCGATCCTGGCGTCGTTCCTCGTCGCCGACCGGCTCCGCGAGGTCGACTCCTCGTCCCTCCTCGCGCTCGACCGTGATCCCTCGGCCAGAACACACTGTCGGGCCCGGCGTGCATGGTCAGGCCCTGATGACCCACGACGGGCCTGGCCCGAAGGGTGGAGCCCGCACGATGTGGTGAGAAGGGCGGGCAGGGGCGCCGGGCCCTGCGTGATCGCGGGGTCCCGGTCGGGGTGCCCGAGGTGCCGCGGTTCGATGGAGGCGGCGAGGTCACTCCTCGCCGCCCGCGGCACCGGGGGCGAGGTCGCGTGGACCGCGGACCTCGCTGAGATCGTGGCGCGCGGCGGCCTGCGCGCTCACGGACCCTGCCACGCTGACGAAGTGCCGGCCCCGCGGGGCCTCCTCGCGCCGCGCGTGGCGAGGCGGGTCGCCGCCCGTCACGGCGAGGCGCCGGCTCCCCGCTCGCCGAACCTGCCGGAGTAGGGAGTGCCGCCCGCCCACGCCGTGAAGGTCGCGGCCGTCTTGTACTTCATGACGAACCCGCCGCTCCTGGCGGCCTTCGCGGTGCCGACCGTGCCGACGACGAGGTCCGTCACCGTCACGGTCAGGCCGGCCTCGTCGGTGAGCCACGCGCCGAGGGAGTCCGCGAGGTCGGAGAGCGAGCCCGCGTCGTAGACGAGCCAGACCTTGCTCCCGACGACCTGGTAGGTGCCCGAGAGGGCGAGGCCCTCCTCGTCCAGGGTCGTGAAGCTGGCCCCGTCGACGAAAGCGATCGTGGCCACGACGCCATCCTGAGCGGAGCCGGCGCCCTTCACCGTCACCTTCTCCGTGCCCACGGCGAAGAAAGTGGCACCGGAGAGGTTGATGGGGGGCTTGCCGCCGAGAGCGGTGGAGGCGGAGAGGAGGGCGACGACGGAGAGGACGGCCAGCGGTCTGCGGGTCATGGACGTCTCCTTCTTCCGGGCGACAGATCTTCAGGCCTGCGTCTCGACCGGTCAAGCACTCGTTCGACGGAATCCCGGCGCCCCGAACCGCCGGAATCCTGCCCATCGCCCGGACAGGCGCGGTCAGCGGCTGTACAAAGGGCTACCGGGGCGTCCGGCGGGCTGGACTTCCCGTTCATCCGGGAGGAGAGATATGCGACGCCGCAAGGGGTGATTCCCCGGCGGCCCGGGTTTCGGGCCGCGCCACCCCTCGCGACACCGGGTGGACGCCGGGCCGCGAAGGCCCCGCGTCCGCCCGCCACGCGGTCCCTGCCGAAAGGAACCGACGATGAGGAAGTCCCTGGGGTGTTGCGTGGCGATGTTCGCCGGCCTGCTGCTCCCGGGCGGGTCGGCGGGCCGGGCCGAAGGTGCCCCCGACTCGACCATGTCCATCGCGGCGGACCCGGACGGCTTGCGCGGGGCCACGACGGCGCCCGCCGCCGGACCGTCCCCGGACGGGTGGGAGACCGAGGAGGCCATCTCGCGCGTGGAGACGCTCCCGCAGGTGGACGTGACCGCGACGAGGCTGTCGCTCGACCCGTTCGACCTGCCCTACGCCTTCTACCGGCACGACCGGGAGGCGATCGAGACCGCCGTCGGCCGCACGGCGCTCGACCGCATCGACTACGGGCCCGGCGTCATCATCCAGCACACCGGCCCGGGGCAGACCAGCCCCTACATCCGCGGCCTCACGGGCAAGCAGAGTCTCCTGCTCTTCGACGGCGTGCGCCTGAGCCACGCCGCCATGCGCGGCGGCCCCAACCAGTACTTCGCGCTGGTCCCCGACATGAGCATCGAGAGCATCGACGCCATCCTCGGCTCCTCGGGGGTCGTCAACGGGTCCGACGGCCTGACCGGCGCGATGGACATCCGCATGGCGGCGCCCGGACGGTGGGTCGGCAGGCCCGCCTCGCCGTGGGGGAGCACGCGGATCGACTCCGCGAACGGCGCGCAGGTGGCGTCCGGCCTGGACGGCGAGTCCGGAGACTGGCGGTACTCGGTGGAGTCCTCCTACCACGACTTCCACGATCGCGTCGGCGGCAAGGACGCCTCGGACAACGTGTTCGGCGACGACGGCGACTCCGGCGACGAGATCCCCAACACCGCATTCAGCCAGTGGGCCGCGGCGTGCCGGACGGCGTTCGACGGCTTCCGCGATCGGTCGGTCGAGGTCGCCATCGGCCACACCCGGCAGAACGACGCCCCGCGGCCGGACGGGTACTACGAGAACAGCGGCGTGTCGAGCCGCGTCAGCCGCTACTACGATCCGGAGACCTTCACCTACCTGCACCTGCGGGACACGTGGGCCCCCGACGGTCTCTTCTTCCGGCGGCTCGTCACCACTCTGTGGTGGCACCAGCAGGACGAGCAGCAGGTGCGGGAGGACCTCGCCAGCGGCGGCACCGTGTACCGCCGCCGGGAGTACGACGACCGCATCGGCAGTTTCGGCATCGAGCCCCAGGCCACGAGCCCGATCGGCGACCACGAACTCACCTACGGCGTCCTCGCCCTGTTCGAGCGCACCGGCAACGACTACCGCGAGTACCGCAATCTCGGCGGTACGGACCCGGCGGGGGCGACGCCGTACAGGCCCGAGGACTGGAGTCGGTACACCACCATCACCGACGGGGCCGAGTACGACACGTACGCCGTCTATCTCCAGGACCTCTGGCGGCTCACCGGGGAGTGGAGCCTGCTCGGCGGCGTGCGCTACACCCGTGTCGACTGGGAGTTCGACGTCGCGGACGGAGACGCGGACGACCTCACCGGCAGCCTGCGCGCGAGCTGGCAGTTCCGCGAGGACATGCTGGCCTTCCTCGGCGTCTCGAAGGCGTTCCGCGCGCCGAACCTCATCGACCTGGACGGGGCCACCGATCGCGCCTCCAGCGGCACGATCGACTTCGGCAACCCGGACCTCGATCCCGAGACCAGCTACACCGTCGAGGCCGGATGGCGGTACCACCGGGAGCGCGACCGCCTGGGCGCCACCGCCTTCTACACCCGCATCGAGGACGTCATCCAGACGGTGTACCCCGAGGGAGCGGGGGCGGGCGAGTCGGACAACGGCGAGGGCGCGTATCTGCGTGGCTTCGAGCTGGAGTGGGACTACGGTCTGCCGGTGGTGGAGTGGGTCGGCGGAGATCGGTTCGCCGTGTTCGGCAGCGTCAGCCTCACCGACAGCGAGGCGAAGGTCCCGCAGTCCGACGGCAGCACCGACCGGCAGCCCATCAGCCGCGCGAACCGGCTCTTCGGCCTCGCGGGCCTGCGATGCGAGATCAACCGGAACTGGTGGGTCATGGGCCAGGTCCGGTTCCACGACGCCTATGACGACGTGACCCCCGAGGACGCCGACGACGTGCGGCTCACCGTGCCGGGCAGCGCCGACGGGAGCATGCCCGGGTTCGGCGTGGTCGACGTCGCCGCCGGCTGGGTCAGTGATGCCGGCGACCGCCGGGTGACCCTGACCCTCGAGAACCTGGGCGACAAGACCTACCGGCCGCTGGGCTCCGGCGAGGATGCTCCGGGGTTCAACATCGTCCTGGCCGTGGAGGTCCGGTTCTAGTGTGGGGAGTCGGGAGTCCGCCGGATCCGGGGGCCGACCGAACGCGGGCCCCCGGCGCCCGCTTCCACTCGCTTCCGGTTCGTGGCGGCTCGCGAAGGACCGCCTCCGCGGGTCCATTCCGCGTTCCCCCTCGCCCTCGACGGCGAACTCCCGGCCGGGATGCGCTGTCAGGCCGCGCGTGCCGGGCCAGAGCCGGTGGACGCGCCCCGGACCTTCGCCGGATGGCCGGGCGCGCACGCGGCGGTGAGCAGGTCGGGCTCCGGTCCGCTCCGTTGCGCCGCCCGCGGCGCGGCGCTACGATCGCGGCATGGCCCGGTTCACCCCAGCCCTCCTCTGCCTCGTCCTCGCCGGGCTCCCGGCCGGCGCCGGGCCGGGGGCCTCCGCCGCCGAGGACCTCGCCGCCTGCCGCCTCCTCGTGGAGAAGCGGTCCTGGCGGGCCGCGGCCGATGCCTACCGGAGCCTCTTCGCGGACTGGCCGCAGGACCTCACCCTCCTCGCCGCGCTGCCCGACATCGAGGACGACCTGCGGCGCGTCCACTACCGGCTCGCTGTCCCCGAACCCACCGCCCGCGACCTGTACGGGCCGGCCGTGAAGTCGTTCGACACGGCCACCCGGAAACTCGTGATGCACTGGCCGGGCGAGCCGGAAGGCGAACTATGGGGGAGCCCCACCGAATCCGCCCGGGTCTTCCTCGTCCGCTTCGAGGGCCGCGTGAGCGTGAGTTTCGACTTCCCCGCCGAGCCCCTCGCGGTGCTGCTCTGCTACAGCCTGGAGAAGAGCGGCGGGTACGTCGTCGTCCCGACCCGCCCGGGCCGGGACCCGCGGGGGGAGACGACCGCGGTCCTCTCCATCGAGCGCCTCGACGACGGGCGGAGCACGCTCCTCGCCGCGGAGACGCCGTACGCGCCGTCGGCGGACGAGAGGCCGATCTACCCCGATCGGTTCGAGGTACGGCGGGACACGGGCGCCGTGACCGTCTGGGGCGATCGCAAGGGGCTGGCGAAGGTCACCGACTCGCGCTACCGTGGCGGTTACGTGGGTTTCCTCCACGCTTGTCCGAAGGACGTCCGCGTCGAAGGGGTCGTGGACGAGAAGTTCCACCGGCAGTTCGCCGGCGAGCGGGACGGCGACCGCTTCCGGAAATGGCAGGCGGAGGAGTGGAAGCCCGCGGAGGTGCTCCCGCCCTGGGCGCGGGAGCGCCCCGCCGCCTCCGGCGCGCCGTCCGCGCCGCTGCTCCCCGCGGACCACGACCCCGCCCGCGCCGACCCGCGCGTGGTCGAGGCCCTGGCGGAGAGGGTGCTGGCGGGGGACGTCGAGGCCATCCGGCGCCTGTCGGCCCTCGCCCTCGACCAGCCCCCCCGGACCTCCGCCTTCCTCTCCGCCCTCCTGTGCCTCGGCGCGGGTTACGCCCGGGAGGCCGACGGGGGCTTCTCGGCCGTCCTCGCGGCGGAGCCCGGACACGCCGTGGCCCTGACCCTGCGCGGCTTCGCGCGGCTCCACCTGCGGCGGATCGAGGAGGCGCGCGCGGACTTCGACGAGGCGATCCGGCTCGCCCCGGGCCTGCCCCTGGCCCACCGGGGCCGGGTGGAGATCGCGCTCCTCTCGGGCGACCTCGACGGAGCCGCGGGGTGCCTCGCGGGGGCCGCGGACTCGGGGCTCGGCGCCGCGCCGCTCGCGGAGTTGCGCACGCTGGTCCAGCGGGCGCGGCGGGGGCCGCTCTTCACGCGGCACTTCGAGGCCCCGACCGCCCACTTCCTCGTCCGCACCGACCACTCCGCCGACCTCGCCCGCGAGGTGGCGCGGCTTCTCGAGGACTCCCTCGCCGTCTACGCGAAGGCGTTCCCGCCGGGGAAGGTCCCCCCCCGGCGGTCCCGCGTGTGGCTCTTCTCCTCCGACAAGGGCTACCACGCCTACGCCGGGGACGTGCAGGTGGAACTCGGCGGAAGCGCGGGCGCCTACGACCCGCGGCTCCGCGAGCTCGTGCTCTACCTGCCCGCCGATCGATCCCGGTTCGTCCACACGATCCGCCACGAGGGGTTCCACCGCTTCATGCACGAGTTCCTCGACGCCCCGCCGCTGTGGTTCGCCGAGGGCTGCGCGGAGTACTTCTCCTCCGGGCGCGAGCTGTCGGGCGGCTCCTTCAGCACCGGCGCGCCCATCCCGGAGTACCTGGCGTGCCTCCTCGCGCCGGACGCCGCGCTCACTCCGCTCGCGGAACTGTTCGTCCTGCCGCAGGCGCTGTTCATGGCGCGCCCCGCCTGGCACTACGCGCAGAGCTGGGCGGTGGTCCACTACCTGCTGACCACGAAGGACACGGCGCTCGCCGGCGTGTTCGGGGACTACTGGGCCGCGCTCCGGGAGGGCCTCGGCGCCGAGGCGGCCTACGAGAAGATCCTGGCCCCCGTGACGGAGCGCATCGAGCGCGCCCTCCCCGCGCACCTGCGCTCGCTCACGGACTGAAGCGATCCACCGCCGCGGTTCAGCGCCACTCGACTTCGCGCACCGGCGTGCCCTTCGGGACGACGAGGAGCGGGGGGAGGCTCGCGCCGGTGGAGGTGCCGCCGAAGCCGTTCGGCCAGATGCTCTCCTGCCCGAGGGCGTGGTAGCCCCCGACGATGTCGCCGACGCGGCCGGCGGCCGTCACCCCGGAGGTGTCGAGCCGGAACGTCAGATCGGCGGGCTTCGCGTACTCGAGGATGAAGGACTCCGCCATCCACTTCACGTGCCGTTCGGCCCACGGGCAGCGGGGGTCCGTGAAGTGGCTGCGCAGGCGTTTCTCGCCGGCCTCGCCCGCGAGCAGCGTCGCCGCCGCAGCGTCGGGCACCCATTCCACGGCGACCGTGTCCTTCCGCTCCGCGGCCGGCGTGGTCCACAGCGGCAGGCGGCGGGCGACGCAGGCGACCTCCATCGTCGGTTCGCCGAAGAAGTCGCCCTCCGGCGGCTTCACGGTCAGCGCCACCGTGTCGCCGGCGACGGCGATGTGGCGATCGACGACGGCCCCCCCGCCGTCCCACGGGCTCTCGAAGAGGATCGTCCCCGGGGGGGCGTCCCCGTCGATCATCCCGTGGACGTCGAGGTCCTTCGCCGGTCGGGCCGGCAGCGCGAGCACCATGGGTACCGGGGTGTCGGCGGCGAGGGGGTGCCGGGCGAGCACCAGGGTGCCCGGTTCGATCTTCACGGGGAGGAAGCCCTGCGCGGCGAAGTACCCGTAGTCGCCGGGTTCCTCCTGGCGGGGGGTGGACAGGCCGACGAAGACCTCCCGCGGGGCCGCCTCCGCCGGTCCGAGGTGGATCGCGACGACGACGGTGCGGCCCTCGAGCCACGTGCCGGCGGCGTAGCGGGGGGCGACGTCCGTGGCCGGGCCGGCGGGGGGGCCGGCGGCGGGGGGCTCGGCGGCGGCGGCAGCGGCGAGGAGGGTGGCGAGGAGAGCGGCGAAGGTGGTGCGCATGCAGACAGCAGAACCTCCGACCGGCGTCCTGTCAACGACCCTCGGGCTTCTCCGTCCGGCGGATCGACACCGAGTTGATGCAGTAGCGGAGGCCCGTGGGGGCCGGGCCGTCTTCGAAGACGTGGCCGAGGTGGCCTCCGCACTTCCGGCACAGGACCTCCGTGCGGACCATGCCGAGGCTCGGGTCCGGCGCCTCCTCCACGGCGCGCCCGTCGAGCGGCGCGTAGAACGATGGCCACCCGCAGCCGGAATCGAACTTCGTCTCCGAGGAGAACAGCGGTTCGCCGCAGCCCGCGCAGACGTACGTGCCCGGCGCCTTCGTGTCCCAGTACTCGCCGGTGAAGGCCCGCTCCGTGCCCTTCTGCCGGAGCACCCGGTACTGCTCGGGGGTCAACTCCCTCCTCCACTGCTCGTCGCTCTTCATGACCGTTCGCTCCGGGGAGTGGGCGTCCTGCGCCGGCGCGGGCTCGCGCGCGCAGGCCGCGAGGACCGCGGCGAGGACCGCCGCCAGGGACCGGTTGGACATTTCGCCGCCTCCGTGCGGCGCAGAGGATACACGGAGACCCGGGGACCCGCGGCAGGACGTCCGGGTCGCCCGCCGCCGGTGGTACTCTCCGCGGGATGCCCCTCATCGCCGTCGAGGACCTGCGCAAGTCCTTCCGCGTCGCCGAGCGCGACCCGGGCGTCCTCGGCGCGGTCCGCGGGCTGTTCGCGCGGCGACACCGGGAGGTGCGGGCGCTGGACGGCGTGTCGTTCGCGGTGGGAGCGGGTGAACTCGTCGGCTACATCGGGCCGAACGGCGCCGGGAAGTCCACGACGGTCAAGATCCTCTCCGGCATCCTCGTTCCCGACGGCGGCCGCTGCGAGGTGCTCGGCCGCGTCCCGTGGCGGGACCGTATCGAGCACGTGCGGCGGATCGGCGTGGTCTTCGGCCAGCGGACCCAGCTGTGGTGGGACCTGCCGGTGGCGGACTCCTTCGACCTCCTCCGCGACATCTACCGGATCCCGGCGGACCGCCACCGCGCCGTGCTCGACGACCTGACGGAGCGGATGGACCTGGGCCCGCTCCTCGCGACGCCGGTCCGGCAGCTCTCGCTCGGCCAGCGGATGCGCTGCGATCTGGCGGCGGCGCTCCTCCACGAACCCGAGGTGCTGTTCCTCGACGAGCCCACCATCGGGCTCGACGCCGACGCGAAACTCCGGATGCGGGACCACGTGCTCGGCCTGAACCGCGAGCGGGGGGTCACGGTGGTCCTCACCACCCACGACCTGGACGATGTCGAGGCGCTGTGCCCGCGCGTCCTCGTCATCCACGAGGGGCGGCTCTTCTCCGACGGCACGCTCGCGGACCTCCGGGAGCGCGTGGGCGCGGAGCGGCGGCTGATCGTGGACCTCGAGCGGGGCGCGACGGAGGTGGCGGACCCCGAGGCGAAGGTCATCGCCCGCGAAGGCCACCGTGTCACGCTGGCGTTCGACCCGCGGCGGACGAACGCCGCCGCGATCATCGCCCGCCTCGCGGCGGCCCACCCGGTGCGCGACCTCTTCGTCGTGAACCCGCCCATCGAGGAGATCGTCGCCCGTCTATACCGCGGCGCGGAGGGCCGATGAGGCCGGCCGCCGCCCTGTTCCGCGTCCGGTTCGTCGCGCTCCTGCAGTACCGCGCGGCGGCGCTGGCGGGCCTCGCGACCCAGGTCTTCTGGGGCTTCATCCGGGTGATGATCCTCACGGCGTTCTATGCCTCCGCCGCCGGCACCCATCCGCTCACGCTGGCCGACGCCGTGTCCTACGTCTGGCTGTCGCAGGCGTTCTTCGGCCTGCTGCCCATCCGCGCCGAACCGGACATGGAGGACCTGGTGCGGGGAGGGAACGTGGTCTACGAGCTCCTTCGCCCGGTGGGGCTCTTCCCGCTCCTCTTCGCCCGGTCTCTGTCGTACAAGGCGGCCCCGACCGCGCTGCGCGCGGTCCCGCTCCTCTCGCTCGCCCTCCTGTTCTTCGGCCTCGGTCTCCCCGCGTCGCCCGCCGCGGCGGCGCTGTTCGCCGCCTCGCTCACGCTCGCGCTGCTCCTGTCCGCGGCGATCACCTCGCTGCTGACGACGACGCTCCTGTTCACCGTCTCGGCGCGCGGCGTGAACCAGCTCGTGCAGGCGTGCCTGTGGCTGCTGTCCGGCATGGTGCTGCCACTGCCGCTGTTCCCGGACTGGGCCCAGACCGCCCTCGCCGTGCTGCCGTTCCGCGGCCTCGTCGACGCGCCCTACCGCATCTGGTTCGGAGACCTCGCCGCGGGTGAGGCGCTGCTCGCCCTCGCGCACCAGGCGGCGTGGGCGGCGGCCATCGCGTTCGGCGCGCGGGCGCTGCTCGCGCGCGCCGCCCGACGGCTCACGGTGCAGGGGGGATAGCGTGGGCGCGCTGCGGCTCTACCTGCGCTACGTGGCGGTCTCCGTCCGGTCGCAGATGCAGTACCGGCTCTCCTTCCTGCTCCTCGCCGCCGGTGTGCTCGTCGTGACCGCCTCCGAGTTCCTCGGACTCCTGGCGCTGTTCGCCCGGTTCGGCCGGCTCGGGGACTTCCGCCTGCCGGAGGTCGCGCTCCTGTACGGCATGGCCAACGCCTCCTTCGGCCTGGCGGAGGCGTTCGCGCGGGGGTTCGACAACTTCGCGCGCTACGTGAAGTCGGGGGAGTACGACCGCCTCCTGCTCCGGCCGAGGTCCACGGCGTTCCAGGTGGCGGCGCAGGAACTGTGGCTCATCCGCCTCGTCCGGGCGCTGCAGGGAGCGGCGGTGGCGGCGTGGGCGGCGGGCGAGATCGGCGTGGCGTGGACCCCGGCCCGGGCGGGGCTCCTCCTCGCCGCCGTCGCCGGGGGGGCGTGCGTCTTCGCCGGCCTGTTCGTGCTGCAGGCGGCGCTGGCGTTCTTCAGCACCGAGACCCTGGAACTGGCGAACATCGTCACCTACGGCGGCGTCGAGACGGCCCAGTACCCTCTCGCCATCTACCGCGCCGGGTTCCGCCGCTTCTTCACGTTCGTCGTGCCGCTGGCCTGCGTGAACTACCTCCCGGTGCTCGCCCTCACGGGCCGGTCGGCAGTCGCCGGGGTCCCGGCCCTCGCGGGGTGGCTGTCGCCGGCCGTGGGGCTGGTGTTCCTCCTCGTCGCGCTGCGCCTGTGGCGCGCGGCCGAGCTGCGATATCGCTCCACGGGAAGCTGATGCGGAGGATTCGCGCCAGAATCCCGTCCGGCACGCCGATAGGGAATGGAGTATTCTTCCCTCAACGGTGACATCGTGAATTCCACGCGGATCCTCCTCGCCGCGATGCTCCTCTGCCCGTGGTTCGCCGTCTCGCCGGCGACGGGGGCGGTGGAACTCGACCCCCTCGGACCGATCGAGCCCTCCGTCCAGGAGCAGCTGGGCATCTACGAGATCAACCTCGCCCGCCACGACCCGGAGGCCTACGGCCGGCGGATCGGCTTCGACCTCACCGGTGTGGCGCCGAGGCCCCCGCTCGCCGTGAGCCTCTCGCTCACCGGGTCGGCCCGCTACCACTCGCTCGACATGGTCGTGAACGGGTACTTCGCGCACGTGAGCCCGTGGAGCGGGATCTCGGCGAACCAGATGGCCGTGGACCACGGCTACGACCTCTTCGGCTACGGCATCGGGTACGACTGGGGATCCGAGAACTACATCGAGTCCCTGGCCTACGGCTACAACATGACCCCCGATTTCCCGTCCGCGATCCGGGGGCTCATCATCGACCAGGGCGTGCCGGGGGCGGGGCACCGTCTCCACCTGCTGGGTCAGCACGAGACGTTCATGGCCCACCGGGAGATCGGGTGCGGCCGCCAGGAGGCGGGGCTCACGCGCTACTACGCCGTCCACACGGCCTACGTGCGCTCCTCGGACCTCTTCCTCACCGGTGTCGTGTACCGGGACCTGGACGGCAACGGCCGCTACGACGGCGGCGAGGGGATCGGCGGCTCCCTGGTGACCGCCGGGGCGTACTCGGCGGTGAGCCTCGGCGCGGGGGGCTTCTCGATCCGGGTGCCCCCCGGCGACTACGACCTGACCTGCTCGGGCGGGTCCTTCGTCGGCACCTCGTCCGCGGAGGTCAGCGTCACCGATCACAACGTGGAGGTGGACTTCGTGAGCGGGCGGCCCGGGGCGCTCGTGGACTTCGCGATGGTCGCCCCCGCGGCGTTGCCGGTCACCCTGCAGTCCTCCGTCACCTCCGGCTCCGCGCCGCTCCTCGTCGATCTCTCGGCGAGCGTTCCCGGCGACGAGCCGGCGTTCCTGTGGAAGTTCCCCGACGGCTCCACCGAGGCGGGCCCCGCGGTGTCCCGCACGTTCGTCGAGTGCGGGCTCTTCCCGGTGCTCGTGGCGGCGTCGTCCTCGGAGGGGGAGGGGGCCGCGCTGGCCCTGGTCAGCGTGGACGGCCCGGAGGGCGCCGGGCCCGGCACCGCTCCGCCGGCGGACGTGACGCTGGCGGTGCGCCGCGGGACGCTTCGGGCGAACTACGTCTATCCGGGGATGGACCGGGCGACGCTCGTCGCGACGCTCGAGATGCCCGCCGGGTTCGTGCCGGGGGAGCACCCGGTCGAGGTGAGCATCGGCGGCGTCACGATGGCCTTCACCCTCGACGCGCTGAACCGCGGCATCGGCGCCGCCGGGAACAAGATCCGCCTGAAGTACCGGCTCCCGGAGGACGGGGGCCCCCTGCCCGCGGGCGTCCGCGCCACCCTCACCGTGGCGCTGCGGGGCGACTGCTACGAGGTCTTGCGGGCGCTCGGCCTGCGCAACGCCACCGGCACCGGGACGCTTCCGGCCGTGCCGTTCGCCTTCCGCCTCCGCGGACAGGTGTGGCGCGGGGAAGCGGGGATGCTCGTCCGCGGGAAGGAGGCGAAGTCCTCCACCGCGGCGACGCCGAAGGTGCCGTAGCCGCGGCCGGGCCTCGGCGCGGGCCGCGCCCGCGATCCGTGCCGGGGGCGTGCCGGGCGGACCGGGCGCCGCTCTCCGTCCGCCGGGGCGGCGGGTCCGCCGCCGCGACGCCGTTACGCCGCGCGCCCCGGATCCCCCTCTTCACCGCCCGGCAGGCGGCGGGCGCCCGCGGGGCCGGCCCCCGCCCGGCTCCGCGCGCCACGGGGGGTCCGGCAAGGGGCAGGTCAGTCCAGGGTCACGGAGACCTGCTGGTCGCCGTCGCGGGCGTCCACCGTCACCGGGATCTCCCGCGGGGCAGGGTCCCGCTCGCCGCGCACGGCGTCGGCGCGTAGGACCATGAGGACGTACGCTCCCGGGGCCGCCCGCAGGCGGGCGATGCCCTTCTCGTCGGTCTGTCCGCCCATCGTCGCCCGCGAGTCGTCATCACGACGGAGCGTGACGAAGGCCCCCGCCACCGGCGCGCCCGCGGCGTCGCGCACCTCCACCACGAGGCGGGTCTGCGGCTCGAGGACGACGCGGACGTCCTTCACCGTCTGGCCGGCCTCCACCACGATGACCTCGGAGCGGCCCTCGCCGCGGTCCGTCTGTACGCGCACCCGGTACCGGCCGGGGGCGGCGAGCCCCTCGAGGGCGAACGCCCCGTCCGCGCCCGTGCGGTTGCGGCCCGTGAACGTCCCGAAGAAGGCGGGAATCCCGTCGGGCCGGTCCTCCACGCGCTCCGGGTACACCATGGCGCCCTCCACCGGTTTCCCTTCGGCGTCGAGCACGACGCCCTCCACGCGGGCCGCGGAGGCGCGAAGCGTGACGGCCCGCGTCTCGCCCGCGGCGAGGTCGATCTCCTGCTCCGCGCCGGCGCAGGCGATCCGGTACCGGCCCGGCGCGAGCCCGGTGAACTCGAACTCGCCCTTCAGGTCCGACTGCGCGAAGCGGGGCATGGCGAAGCGGGGGACTGCCGGGCGGGGCCCGGCGGCGGCAGCGGGGACGGCGGGGTCCGGGACTTCGACGAGGGTGACCTGTTCGTTGACCGCCTGGCCGGCTCCGTCCAGCACCTTCCCCCGGATGGCGGCGGTCTGCTCGTCGCGGACATCGTAGCGCGTGACCTGCCCCTCGCGGACGACGACGGTGCCCGGCTCGGGCTCCTCCTCCTCGTCCTCCTCCGGCGCCTGCCGGCCGCCGGCGACCATGGTCATCGACATGCTGACCACGGTCGCGCCCTGTGAGCTCTGCGGCCGCCGGACCTGCCACGTCCCCGGCTCGAGGTGCTCCGCCACGTAGACGCCGTTCTCGTCGGCCTTCACCCGGTCGCCGAAGTCGCCGTAGATCCGAACGTGCTTCTGGACGGGGGCGATGAGGACCTCGCCGCCCGGCACGGGCTGCCCGTCGGGGCCGTAGATCGTCCCGGTGATCGTGCCGCCTTCCCCGAGGGACAGGAGGACGCCGGAGACCTCCGCGTTCTCCCGCACCTCGATCCCGTCCGCTTCGGTGGAGGCGAGATCCTGCGCCGACGCCGTCACGGAGTAGGTGCCGGGCGGCAGCCCGTCGAGCACAAACCGACCCTGAGGGTCCGATTTCGCCGACCGGTCGCCGGGCGTCAGCATCCGGAACCCGGACCGCCGGCGGTTGACGAGTCGGAGGTCGCCCTCGAGACCGCCGGACATCGACGCGGCGATCTCCGCCCCCGCCACCGGCTCCCCGGTCAGCGTGCGGACGACGAGGCCCGTGATGCGCCCGCCCGGGTCGAGGGGGATGGTCACCCCGTCCGTGATGGCCCCCGCCACGACCTCGAAGGGCTCGGATTCGCCTTCCACATAGCCTTCCGCGGAGGCGCGGGCCAGGTACTTCCCCGCGGGGACGCCGTCGATGCCGAAGACGGCCGTGCCGGCGGGGAAGCGTCGGCTGGCCACGGGGCTGGCGCTGACCGACATCTGGCCGCCGCGGCCGACGCGGACCGACCAGGGAGCCGACCCCGGCGCCTCCGGGACGAGCGTGACCGTGTAGGCCCCGGTTACGGGCGCGCCCCGCCCGAGGACCGTGCCGGAGACCGCGCCGCCCTCCTTCAGGACGAGCCGCACCTCAGCGGGTCTGCCGTCCGCGAGGTCGGCGACCTCCGTGGCCGGGATCCTCGTGCGGCCGCCCGTGGCGTTCACGCTGACCTTCACGCCGGCGGGGAGCCCAGGGAACGCGGCCCGGCCATCAGGCCCGGTCTCGGCGGAGCGGGCGGCGGCGGGGACGCCGTCGGCGGCCGTGGTCACCGTGGCTCCGGGAACCGGCGCGCCGGCCTCGTCCACGACGAGGGCCGTGAGGTCGGCGGCGCCTCCGGGCGTCGGGGGCGGGGGAGACTCGGCCATGGGCGGCAGCGCCGCCGGCGCGGCGCCATCCACGGCCGGGGCCTCCGGTCCCTCCGGAGCCGGCCGGCCGGATTCGGGCGCCTGCCCCCGCAGCCCGACCCACAGCACCGCCGCCACCGCCGCCGCCGCCAGCCCCCACAGCGCCCGTGCCCGCATGGTGTGTCCTCCACTTGATGATACGGAGGCGGGGCCGGTTTCCCACCGGCGGATTCCCACGGCCGCCCCTCGACTCCGCGCCGATAGAGTCCCGGCAAGTGGTGTAGAAGCGGGGCCCGGGCTCTGAGAGTGGT
>JADHED010000904.1_pt1 | contig 28864 bp, 25 predicted proteins | sample 8952041 | NCBI WGS metagenome assembly JADHED01 (sample SAMN16124423, study PRJNA663239) | bioreactor sludge metagenome | isolation source: sludge (control) | place: India:Bengaluru | collected 2018-09-08
GCGCGCGCAGCTGAATGCCATCATATCGCAGCGGATTGATGCCATGGTTGCAGACATCGGGCGCGCATTGAAGGAAATGGGTTTTTCGAATCCGGGAAAACACCATGTAGTGCTGACGGGCGGCGGTGCCGAATTGAAGGGGCTTGCCGACCATATGCAGGCGGCGCTGGGGCGTATGGTGCGCGTCGGTCGCCCGACTGAGCTTCCAGGGCTTCCTGATGCCCATTCCGGACCGGCATTCTCGACAATGGCAGGGCTTGCGCTCTACGCGAATTCGAACCCTTCCGACCTGCGCTTGGGCCTGCAAGGTTCTGATAGCGCTGTAAAATCTTCCAATGCGGGTGTCATCGCTCGCATCATGCAGGCTATAAGAGAGAACCTCTAGCCGCGCGCCAAGAACAACCCGCAGCCTGTGGGTAACTTTTGCGTGTTTTGCCCTGAATTTTGTGCCACAAGACACAGTTAACGGGGGTTTTTGAACTTCTTTTTCTTATGCCAGACCGGCCAAGGGAGTGAACAGGAATGAGCATCAACATCGGTCCGCCAATCGTCGATGAACTGAAGCCCAAAATTGCAGTCATTGGTGTCGGCGGAGCAGGGGGCAATGCCATCGCCAACATGATCGGTGCGCGGGTGGAAGGCGTCGATTTCGTCGTCGCCAACACAGATGCCCAGGCGCTCAACGCTTCACCGGCAGAATATCGTATCCAGCTTGGCCCCGATATCACGCAGGGACTTGGCGCTGGTTCGCGTCCAGAAGTTGGCCGTGCAGCAGCCGAGGAAACCATTGAGCAGGTAAAGCAGGCGCTGCAAGGTGCTCATATGTGCTTTATCGCTGCGGGCATGGGTGGCGGCACGGGTACCGGAGCAGCGCCGGTTATCGCCCGCGCGGCGCGTGAGATGAATATCCTGACTGTCGGTGTCGTAACCAAACCCTTCCTGTTTGAAGGCTCGCGTCGTATGCGCTCCGCGGATTCGGGAATTGCCGAACTGCAGCAACATGTCGACACGCTGATCGTCATTCCGAACCAGAATCTGTTCCTGGTTGCCAATCCGAACACGACCTTCAAGGAAGCGTTCCTGCTGGCAGACGAAGTCTTGCAGCAGGGTGTGCGAGGCATCACTGACCTGATGGTGATGCCCGGCCTTATCAATCTCGATTTTGCCGACGTGCGTTCGGTGATGCACGAAATGGGCAAGGCGATGATGGGCACCGGCGAAGCCGAGGGCGATGGACGCGCGCTGGAAGCTGCCGAAAGGGCGATTGCCAACCCGTTGCTCGATGGCGTTTCGATGCAAGGTGCAAAGGGTGTCATTATCTCGATTACCGGCGGCGAAGATATGCGCCTGATGGAAGTCGATGAAGCAGCCAATCATATCCGCGAGCTCGTCGATCCCGATGCGAACATCATTTGGGGTTCGGCGTTCAACGAAAATCTCAACGGCAAGATACGTGTTTCGGTAGTTGCCACCGGTATCGACCAGGACGGTCAGGCGGTCCAGCCAGCGCGTTCCTATGCCTTTGACAGTCGTCCGGCAACGCCTCTGGGGGGCTTTGCGCCGCCACCGGTAGTTGAACCTGAACCGGTCGTTGAAGAGGCGCTTGAGCTTTCCGAACCCGAACCGGTTGAAGAATATCAGCCCGTTGCCGAAGCAGAGGATAGTTCGGCTTTTAACTATGGCGAAGGCACATCCGCCGAAGATGACGGCGTACTCGATCTGTCACAGCCGGAAGCTGAAGAAGCGACTTTCGAACTGGGTGAAGCCCATGTCGCACATGATGAGCCGGTTGAAGAGATGGCGCCTGCTGCGCCGGTTTATGGCGAAGCTCAGGTCGATCCCGTTCAGCCCGCACCGCGCGTATCGACCGGCGGCGGCACCTTGTTCGAACGGATGTCGAACCTGTCGCGTGGCCTGACGCGTGGGAATGAAGAACCCGAGGATGACAATGCTGGCGGGGTCAACATACCGCGTTTCCTGGACCGTCAGAGCAATAGCTGATTCAAAACCGTGCCGGATGAAGCCGCTTGTCGAGCATGCGGCACAATCCGGCGCGCTTTGATGCGTAGCGATTGCAATTTTGCCATGCGCATCACATTTGCGGGCCAATGACATATATGAAACGGGTCTCGCTAACTTTTGCGCTTGGGCTTGCCTTGGCCGCACCTATTGCTGCGCAGGACGCTGATGAAAGCCTGTTGGACCAGTTCGAGCAGGCCAAGCCGCAAGTCAAACCTGCCTTTGATTCTCCCGCCTCTTTAGAATTGCGCGATGCCGTCCGCCGTATGGCGTTGCGCCCTTCGGATCCGGCTGCCTTGACCGACGCGGGCCATGCATCGCTGAAATTGGGTGACGCCGCCGCTGCGCTTAACTTCTTCACCCGCGCTAACAGCATCCAGCCAGGCAATTCACGGACGGTCGCAGGGCTGGGTTCCGCGATGGTGCGTACCGAAAACCCTTTTGAGGCACTCCGCTATTTCGACGATGCGATCCGGCTGGGAGCAACCGAACGCTCGATCGCTCTCGATCGGGCCTTGGCCTTTGATCTTCTCGGCAATTTTGCCCGTGCGCATCAGGATTACCAATTGGCGCGCAGTTATGGCGACAGCGATGATTTGACCCGGCGGTACGCCATGTCGCTCTCGATGGCTGGCAATGCGAATGAAGCCGATGGCTTGCTCGTACCGTTGTTGCAGCGGAACGATCCGGAAGCCTGGCGTGCCCGATCAATGATGCTGGCAGCACGCGGCAATTTGAAGGAAGCCGTACAAATTGCGGAGGGCTTTCTGTCGCCGGAATCTGCAAGGCGCATGGAAGGCTTCCTCCGTCAAATGCCGCGCATGACCGATGCACAACGCGCAGCTGCCATGCATTTCGGGCATTTTCCTGTTGGCCGGATAGGCGAAGACACGCCCGAATTGCGCCAGATTGCAGCTGCGACCGGTGTGACCAAGGTTGCCAGCACGGCGACAGGACAGGACCGGTTGATACCGGCGGGCCAGCCGCTTGGAAGTTCTTCCAAAAAGTCAGCGGCATCCAAAAAAGACGAAAAGAAACCCAAGCCAAGCGAAACTCGGGTAGCCCGGAACGATGCCAAGCCGGGGTTCTCGACCGCTTCGGCACAGCAGAAGGTGGACGAAGCATCGAAGTCAAAACCGGTTGTCCTTGACTCGGCGCAGCTTCCCCCGCCGGATACCGCGCGCGCGCCAGTGCGGATCATCCTTCCCGGTCGGACTCCGCCTGCATCCCCTCCACCTTCAATTGCAGTTGCTCCACAAACGGTGAATAGCGGTGGTTCGATCCCTGCCGAAACCAGCACCATAGTAACGCCCAAAAGCGCGATAGACGAAGTGCGCCAACGACAGGTGATTGCATCAAGTTCGACGCCAGCACCTGCCAAAACTGATCCTGTTGCTGTCGCTGCACCAGCGACCAAACCTCCCGTGATTATTCCTGCTCCTGCTGAAACCAGGGTGGCTGAAAATCTTATAGTCGATACGGTGCCAACTTCGGCGCAACCGGCGGTTCAGGGGCCGGTCCTCCAAAACGTGCCAGCTGCTACTTCAGCTACACAAGTGGCCGCAGCGGACGCATCGCCGCCAGCCGCATTGCCTTCGGCGCAGCAGCCTGAACCTGCCAAGACGGCCTCTTTCGATCTTGGCGCGTTGGTGCAGTCCATCGAAATCCCGGAGAGTGAGCAGAAACGCACAGTCGCGCCGGTTGACTTGAAGGCAATCCAGAAGGCACAGGCCAAGGCAGATATAGCGGCAACAACCGCCTTCAAAGACCCCAAAACCGGCAAAGCCAAGGTAGAACCGAAAGCTCCGCCACAGCCAGCGCGAATCTGGGTGCAGGTGGCGACCGGTGCCGAAGCTGCATTGGGTGGCGATTATCGCCGCTTTGCCAAGAAATCGCCCGAACTGTTCAAGGGCAAGGAAGGCTGGACTTCGGTCTGGGGCAAATCGAGCCGCTTGTTGGTCGGGCCTTTCGCTAACGCCCAAGCGGCTAAGAAATGGGACGCCGATTATCGCAAAGCTGGGGGTAGCAGCTTCGTCTGGAACAGCGAGAATGGCACCGTCGTCAAGAAACTGGGCGCCAAATAGCGGCTGGTTTTGTTAACGCCTCTGGTGCAAAGCGCATGCCCATGCACAGCCGCGCAACTTTTGCCTGCAACCCTGAAACCAGCCGCGGAAGGCTCCACCCCGAAGCGGGTGGGGAAGCGCGCGGGCCGCGTAACATTTTCCAGCGTGATCGCGATCGGATCATCCACTCGATCGCCTTTCGCCGCCTGCGCTACAAGACACAGGTTTTCATTGCGCCCGACGGCGATCATTACCGCGTCCGCCTGACCCACAGCCTGGAAGTCGCGCAGATTGGCCGCACCATAGCTCGAGCGCTGGATCTCGATGAAGATCTGACCGAGGCCTTGTGCCTTGCGCATGATATCGGCCATCCGCCCTTCGGCCATGCCGGAGAGGATGCGCTGGAGGCCGCGATGGCGCCTTATGGCGGCTTCGACCACAACGCGCAGACACTGCGCACCCTGTCCAAACTCGAAAGCCCTTACCCGCTTTGGTCCGGCTTGAACCTCAGTTGGGAACTGATGGAAGGCCTCGCCAAGCATAATGGACCGGTGCGTGATCCGAATTGGGCTTTGCGCGAAATCGACAACGATTTCCCGCTCGAACTATCCAGTTTTGCTTCACTAGAGGCGCAGATAGCAGCGATTTCGGATGATATCGCCTATGACAATCACGATATCGATGACGGCATCCGGGCCGGCCTGTTGACGCTCGACCAACTGCTCGAGCTGCCCTTTGTCGAGCGGCGTTGGCGCGCAATTTGTGATCGCTATCCCGGTGCGCGCCATGAAACGCTGCTCCGCGAACTAATCCGCGAACAGATCGGCGTGATGGTCAATGATGTGATTGAAACGACCAAGGCGCGCATCGCCGAAGCTGGCATACAAACGGTAGATGATGTGCGCGCCGCGGGCTACACCATTGGCGGTTTTTCCGACGAGCTGGCCGAGCGCGAACGTACGCTCAAGGCGTTCATGTATGCCAATCTCTATCATCACCCGACCCAGATCAGCGCCGCCGAGCATGCGGCCAAGGTGATTGCCGACCTGTTCGAAGCCTATAGCGGAGATGCCGGATTGCTGCCGCAGGAATGGCGTGACAGCCTGCCTGTGGAGCAGCCTGCGCGAGCACGCCATATCGGCGATTTTCTGGCAGGCATGACCGACCGGTTCGCGGTCAATTGTCATCGCGACATATTCGGCGGCAAACATGAAGGGTTTGGTAAATGAAACGGATCGTCATTGCAGGCGCAACGGGACTTATCGGCAAGCAATTGGTGATTGCACTGGCGGGGCAGGAGGAAGTCGAATCCCATATACTCGTTCGCCGGAAGCCAGAGCGTGTGCCAACGGGCGTGATTGTGCACGAAGCGGCTGCCACAGACTGGCCAACGGAAGTTGCTGCAATCAAGGCAGATATCGCTATCTCCTGCCTCGGCACAACGATGCGGACCGCCGGATCGAAAACCGCTTTCCGCGCCGTCGATTTTGATCTTGTTGCCGATTTTGCCTCGGCCGCAAAAGCCGCCGGTGCTCGGCACATGATCGCTGTGTCCTCGGTTGGTGCATCGGACAAAGCCTCCAATTTCTATCTCAAGACCAAAGGCGAAGCTGAGGCCGCCATGGCGCATATGGGTTTCGACCGTGTCGACTTCCTGCGTCCGGGCTTGCTGACAGGTGGGGAACGCCCCGAAAACCGTCCGGGGGAGAGTGTTGCCATCATGCTCGCACCGCTCACCGACTTGCTAATGGTCGGCGGGCTCAGCCGCTATCGCTCTATTCCGGCGCTGGTGGTGGCGCAGGCCATCGCCCATCTCGCGCTTGCAGGCGGGCAGGGCAAACATATCCACGAAAATGATGCAATCCGCGCGCTCGCCGGTTGACTCTCCGGCGGCCAAAAGCCAAGGCCGACTCAGTCGCTGACGAAACGGGAGAGCGCGGGGGAAGCCCCGCCGCCGAAGGAGCAACCGCCCCGGAATCTCTCAGGCAAAAGGACCGTTTTGGCTTTTGCGACACTCTGGAAAGCGTTCCTCGGCAAGAGGGGCCACCGAAGGGGTAAAGCTCTCAGGTATCCGTGACAGAGGGGGCAGGCAGCGACGCCGTCGCTGGCTGGACTTTTGTGCGGAGAATTTATGAGCGACGACACCGAAATGCGCGAACTTCCGCTGGGCGATTGGCACCGTGCCAAGGGTGCCCGCATGGTGTCGTTCGCAGGCTATGCGATGCCGATCCAATATGAAGGCATCATGGCCGAACATCTGTGGACGCGCGAAAATGCGGGTTTGTTTGATGTCAGCCATATGGGGCAATTGATACTGTCGGGCGAAGGCGTTGCCGCCGCGCTTGAAAAGCTGGTTCCGGGTGACATTTCGGCGCTGAAAGAGGGGCGGATGCGCTATTCGCTGTTACTCGGCGAAGAAGGCGGTGTTCTTGATGACCTGATGGTTACGGCAACGCCCACCGGCCTTTATGTCGTCGTCAACGGTGCGGTAAAGCATCAGGATATCGCCTATTTGCGCGCGAACCTGCCAGCAACGGTCGACATCAACCATCTCGAAGATCGCGCGCTGCTCGCACTGCAAGGGCCGAGAGCGGTGGAGGCCATCTCGCGGATCGTGCCGGGCGTGGATCAGCTCTATTTCATGGAAGCCGACTTGTTTCTGTGGGGTGAAGTTCCACTGTGGATTAGTCGCTCCGGCTACACCGGCGAAGATGGCGTCGAGATTTCGGTGCCGGCCGATCAGGTTGAAGCGTTGGCCGATGCCATCTGCCAGCAGCCAGAAGTCAAGCCAATCGGCCTCGGCGCCCGCGATTCATTGCGTCTGGAGGCCGGATTGCCGCTATACGGGCATGACATGGATCCGACGACCGATCCGGTCGAAGGCAATGCCAGCTTTGCTGTTTCGAAGCGGCGTCGGGCTGAAGGCGGTTTCAACGGCGCGGCCCGCATCTTGAAGGCGTTGGCCGATGGGCCCACACGCAAGCTGGTTGGCCTTTCGGTTGATGGCAAGATGCCGGTGCGCGAAGGTGCGCCGATTTTTGCAGGTGCCGCACAGGTTGGCGTTGTCACCTCGGGCGGATTTGCCCCCAGCGTCGGTGCGCCGATCGCCATGGGCTATGTCGCCGCCAGCCATAACAGCATCGGCACGCCACTGGAGGCGGAGGTTCGCGGAAAGCGCGTGCCGCTGGCCGTCGCCGCGATGCCCTTCATTCCCCATAATTACCATCGCAGAGGAGCGAGCAAATGACCCGTTATTTCACCGACGAGCATGAATGGATCGACGTCGAAGGCAATACCGCCACGGTAGGCATCACCGATTATGCGCAGGGCCAGTTGGGCGATATCGTTTTTGCTGAAGTTCCCGCAGTCGGCACGACGCTTTCCAAGGGTGGCGATGCGGCGGTCGTCGAATCGGTGAAGGCCGCCTCAGACGTCTATGCCCCGGTTTCGGGTACCGTCACCGAAGGTAACGACGCGCTTGCCGATGATCCGGCGCTGGTGAACAGCGATCCCGAAGGCGCGGGCTGGTTCTTTAAGCTGGAACTGAGCGATCCGTCCGAACTCGACGGGCTGATGGATGCTGCAGCTTACAAGGCATTTGTGGATTCGCTCTAACCGACCAATGTCATTCCCGCGAAAGCGGGAATCCATGGTCTGACATTCCGGATTAATCCGACAATTCAGGCCATGGATCCCCGATCAAGTCGGGGATGACAAAACAAAAACGACAAAGGCACACCATGCGCTATTTACCCCTGACAGACACCGACCGGCAGGCGATGCTCGCCACAATCGGCGCAGCGTCGATTGATGACCTGTTCGTCGACGTTCCCGAAGAGGCACGTCTGAAAGGACCGATTCCGGGCCTGCCGATGCATGCGAGCGAAATGGCGGTTGAGCGGCATTTCTCCGCGATGGCTCGCAAGAATATGGCGGCGGCGCACCATCCCTTTTTCCTAGGGGCAGGCGCTTACAAGCACCATGTGCCGGCGAGCGTGGATCATTTGATCCAGCGGGGTGAATTCCTGACCGCCTATACACCGTACCAGCCCGAAATCGCGCAGGGCACGTTGCAGATGCTGTTTGAATTCCAAACGCAGGTTGCGCGCCTTTTCGGCTGCGACGTTGCTAACGCCTCAATGTATGACGGCTCGACTGCCTGCTGGGAGGCAATCGGTATGGCCGGGCGTGTGACCAAGCGGAACAAGGCGGTTATCTCCTCGGGCTTGCACCCGCATTATGTCAGCGTGGCAAAGACGATGGCACGCTTCACGGGTGATACGCTCGATCTCGCCGCGCTCGATATGGCGCAAAGCGATACCGCACGTTTGCTCAATGCGATTGATGGCGAAACCAGCTGCGTTGTCGTACAGTATCCCGATATTCTGGGCCGTATTGAGGACTTAAGCCCTATAGCTCAGAAAGCACATGAGCATGGCGCGCTGCTGATCGCGGTGGTCACAGAGCCTGTGGCCCTGGGGGCGATCAAAGCTCCGGGTGAAATGGGCGCGGATATTGTCGTTGGTGAAGGGCAATCGCTTGGCGTCGGTCTGCAATTTGGCGGGCCCTATGTTGGCCTGTTTGCCTGCAAGGAGAAGTTTGTGCGGCAAATGCCGGGCCGCCTGTGCGGCCAGACGGTCGATGCCGAGGGCAAGCGCGGCTTTGTGCTTACGCTTTCGACCCGCGAACAGCATATCCGCCGCGAGAAGGCAACGAGCAACATCTGCACAAATTCAGGGCTTTGTGCCCTAGCCTTCAGTATTCACATGAGCTTGCTGGGTGAGCGCGGTTTGCGCGATCTCGCCGCGCTGAACCATGCCCGTGCGGTACAGGCTGCGGATCGCCTGACGCAGATCCCCGGCGTCACCCTTGTCAACGACAGCTTCTTCAACGAATTCACGCTGAAACTGCCCGTCAATGCCCGCGATGTGGTGCACAAGCTGGCTGCGAAGAAGGTGCTTGGCGGTGTATCTCTGGGTCGCCTCTATCCGGGCGAAACGACCCTCGAAAATGGCTTGCTCATTGCGGTGACCGAAGTGGTCAGCGAGGAGGATATCGAAACCTTTGCGGCGGCTTTGCAGGAGGTGTTGGCATGAGCACGGTAAATGCAAGCGGCTGGCGGCCGGAAATGGGTGAAAGTGACGTCATGGCGGCAGAAACCTTCACCGGAAATCGCGCACTGATGCTCGAAGAAGCGCTGATTTTCGAGATTGGCGACAGTCACACCACCGGCGTCGATTTTGATCCCGCGCCCAAGGTGCAATCGCGTCTCGGCGGGCTGGAGCGGAACCGCGAGATTGGTCTGCCCGGCCTTTCGGAACCCGAAACCGTCCGCCATTATACCCGCCTGTCGCGTCAGAATTACGCCATCGATCTCGGCCTGTTCCCGCTCGGCAGCTGCACGATGAAGCACAACCCGCGCCTCAACGAAAAGGTCGCGCGGATGAAGGGCTTTATTGACGTTCACCCGCTGCAACCGCAGGAAACGGTGCAAGGTGCGTTGCAGGTAATCAACGAACTTGCCTTCTGGCTTGTTGACCTGACCGGAATGCACGGCGTTGCCATGTCGCCCAAGGCCGGCGCGCATGGCGAATTGTGCGGTATCCTTGCAATCAAAGCCGCGCTCGATGCCCGCGGTGAAGACCGCCCGGTCATTCTCGTCCCTGAAAGTGCGCATGGCACCAATCCCGCAACTGCCGCTTTCGCTGGCTTCAGCGTCGAGAATATCCCCGCAACCCCCGAAGGCCGCGTCGATGTTGCAGCATTAAAGGCGCGCCTCGGTCCCGACGTGGCGGGCGTGATGATCACCAACCCGAACACTTGCGGTCTGTTCGAACGCGATCTGAAGATCATTTCGGACGCGGTGCATGCGGCGGGTGGCTACGTCTATTGCGACGGTGCCAACTTCAACGCCATTGTCGGGCGCGTTCGCCCCGGCGACCTCGGCGTCGATGCGATGCATATCAACTTGCACAAGACCTTCTCTACCCCGCATGGCGGCGGCGGTCCCGGTTCTGGTCCTGTTGTGCTTTCGGAAGCGCTGGCACCCTTTGGCCCTATCCCCTTTGTCGCTAAAATGCCTGACGGCAGCTTCAAACTCGTGGAAGAGGAATCGGCCACTGAAATGCACCCGCAAACCTTTGGCCGCATGACCGCCTTCCACGGCCAGATGGGCATGTTCACCCGTGCGCTGTCCTACATCATGAGCCACGGTGCCGATGGCCTGCGTCAGGTGGCCGAGGATGCGGTGCTCAACGCCAATTATGTGCTGCGCAGTCTGGAAGGCACGCTCGAAGCGCCCTTTGGCGCGTCGGGCCCGTGCATGCACGAGGCGCTATTCACCGACAACGGTTTGGCCGAAGGCTTCTCAACGCTCGATGTCGCCAAGGGGCTGATTGACGAAGGCTATCACCCGATGACGGTCTATTTCCCGCTGGTGGTTCATGGCGCGATGCTTGTCGAGCCGACCGAGACCGAAAGCAAGGCCGCGCTCGACCAGTTCATCGGCGCGCTGCGATCGGTGGCCAATCGTGCCAAGCAGGGCGACCCGTCGCTTAAATCCGCCCCGCACCACGCGCCGCGCCGCCGCCTCGATGAGACGCTGGCGGCGCGCAAGCCGGTGCTGGTGTGGAAGGAAGCCGAGCTTCCCGTAGCGGCAGAGTGACCGGAAAAATTTAATCGCGCGATTAAACTTCGCATTGACAGCCGCTCCAGCCTCGCCAATTAGGGGCGGGAGCGGCTGAGCCTATGCAGCCGATCTTCTTGGGAGAGAGAGAAGATGGCCGATACTTCGGAATTGAACACTTTTGACGAATTCGTCCGCCACTGGGCGGAAGAACGCGGTGACCGCCTTGCCATGCGTGAGGAAGATCGTTTCTTCACTTATGCAGAGCTTGAGGAACGTACTGCACGCGTCGCCACGGCCTTGTTGGCAAAGGGCCTGAAAAAGGGTGATCGCATCGCCTGGATCGGCAAAAACAGCGACATCTATTACACGCTGTTTTACGGAGCTGCGCGCGCTGGCATCGTGATGGTGCCGGTTGGCTGGCGTCTGGCTCCGCCCGAATGGGCCTATATCATCAATGACACCAAGGCGAAGATCCTGTTCCTCGGCGCCGGATTCGAATCCGCCCCGGCATCTATGGAAGGCATGCTCGAACATGCCGAACAGGTGATGACCGACCCAGAAGCACGCGCGATGATCGAAAGCACTGAGCGCGCGCCGTTTGAACCCTCCGCTCCCGACGATGCTGTACTCCAGCTCTATACATCTGGTACTACGGGTAATCCCAAAGGGGCGGTGCTATCGAACCGCAACCTTTTTGCCTTGCGCAAACATTCGAACGCGGCAGGCCTCGCCTACACCAAATGGGATGATGATGAGGTTGTGCTGGTCGCCATGCCCTGCGCGCATATCGGTGGAACCGGGCTTGGCGTCATGGCGATCGCAGCGGGCCTACCGGCTTATATCCTTGCCGAATTCACGCCAGACGGCTTCTTCGATTCGGTCGAAACCGGCGGCGTGACGCGCCTGTTCATCGTTCCGGCGGCACTGCATATCCTGTTGCAGCATCCGCGCTGCGCCACGGTCGATTTCAGCCGCCTCAAATATATCCTTTATGGTGCTGCGCCGATCCCCTTGGAATTGCTTCGCCAGTGCATTCAGATGTTCAAATGCGGCTTCATCCAGAATTACGGGATGACCGAAACAACAGGCACCATCTGCATGTTGCCGCCAGAGGACCATGATCCCAATGGCAATCCGCGCATGCGCAGCGCCGGTAAGCCGCTGCCCGGCGTCGAGATCAAGGTGGTCGATGCCGATGGCAACGAAGCACCGACCGGCGAAGTCGGCGAGGTCTGGACCCGTTCGTCGAACAACATGGTCGGCTATTGGAACCTGCCAGATGCCACTGAAAAGACCCTCACCAATGATGGCTGGGTCAAAACCGGTGATGCCGGTTATATGGATGAGGATGGCTATCTCTATATCCACGACCGGGTGAAGGACCTGATCATTTCGGGCGGCGAGAATGTGTATCCCGCCGAGGTGGAAAGCGCGATCTATGGCCATCCCGATGTGCTGGAGGTGGCCGTTATCGGCGTGCCCGATCCCAAATGGGGTGAAGCGGTGAAGGCGGTCTGCGCGCCGAAACCCGGCGCGGCGATCGATCCCGACAGCGTCATAGCCTGGGCACGCGAACGCATCGCACCGTTCAAGGTACCCAAGAGCATCGACATCATCGAAGCGCTTCCGCGCAACCCATCGGGCAAAATTCTGCGCAAAGATCTGCGTGCGCCCTATTGGGAAGGTTATGATCGGCAGGTGAACTGAGATGAGCGAAGCGCAGATAGACCTCAACGCCTTCCGCGCCGAGGTGCGTGGCTGGCTGTCCGAAAACCTGCCGCCCGAATTGCGGCAGGCGCACAATCGCGCGACCAGCGTGTTCGTCGAAAAGGAATTCAACCTTGCCTGGCAGGCGATCCTGCTGCGTAAGGGCTGGGTCGCACCGCACTGGCCCGTCGAACATGGTGGGACGGGCTGGAACGAGGCGCAGCGCTATATCTTCGCCTCCGAATGCGCGCGGGCAGGGGCACCCAGCCTTGCGCCCATGGGGCTGAAAATGGTCGCGCCCGTGATCATGAAATATGGCAGCGAGGCGCAGAAGGGCTATTATCTGCCCAAGCTGCTCGCCGGTGAGCATTATTGGTGTCAGGGGTATAGCGAGCCGCAGGCGGGATCCGATCTTGCGGCGTTGCAACTGCGCGCTGACAGCGATGGCGACGATTATGTGCTCAACGGTTCCAAAATCTGGACCACGCACGCGCATGTCGCCAACCACATGTTCTGCCTTGCGCGGACCAACCGCGACGGCCGCCCGCAAGAGGGCATTACCTTCCTGCTGCTCGAAATGGCGACGCCGGGGATCACCGTAAAGCCGATCATCTCGATCGCGGGTGACCATGATTTCAATCAGGTCTTCTTCGACAATGTCCGTGTGCCCAAGGCAAACCGGCTGGGTGACGAGGGCAAGGGCTGGACGGTTGCCAAGACGCTGCTCGAATATGAACGCGCCGCGGCCTACGCGGCTGGCTTGATCGAAGCGCTGGCCGAGGTGCGTGCTGCGGCCAAGGATGCCGAACTGCTCGAAGACCCGGCTATCCGTCGCCGCTTTGCCGAACTCGATTCGCAGGTGCGTACGATCCATGCGGTCGAGGATATGGTGCTTGCGGCGATTGGTGAGGGGTGCGATCCCGGTCCTGCTTCATCGATGCTCAAGGTGCAGGGCACCGAATGCCAGCAAAAGATCCAGGAGTTGGCAGTCGACGTCGCGGGAATCTACGCTGCACCTTATCAGTATGAGGCACGGCAGGCGGGTAGCAACACCGGCTATGTCGGGCCGGAAAGCGCGCTGACCGCGACGGCACGCTATTTCAACGGCCGTGCGGCCTCGATTTACGGCGGATCGAACGAGATTCAGCGTAACATCATGGCCAAGCTAGTTCTGGGCCTTTAACGGCCGAGATTACCGCCCCACACTGTAATAGTCGAAGCCTGCTTTGGCGCCTTCTTCGGGGCGATAGATGTTGCGCAGGTCGACGAGAACGTTGCCCTTCATCACGCCCTTGAGCTTGGCCAGGTCGAGCGCGCGATAGGCATCCCATTCGGTGACGATGGCGACCGCATCCGCACCCTCGGCTGCGGCATAGGCGCTCTCAGTCATTTTGACCTCGGGAAGGATCTTGGCGGCTTCTTCCATGCCTTCGGGGTCGTGCGCGTACACCTCGGCGCCCGCATCGATCATCGTCTGGACAATGGCGATGGACGGCGCATCGCGCATGTCATCTGTATTGGGCTTGAAGGTCAGGCCGAACAGCGCAACCTTTTTGCCACGCGCATCGCCGCCGAGCGCGTTGACGATCTTGCGGCCCATGGCGCGCTTCCTGAGGTCATTGGCCTGCACCACCGCCTCGACGATGCGCACCGGCGTGTCATTGTCCTGCGCGGTCTTGAGCAGCGCCAGCGTGTCCTTGGGAAAGCAACTGCCACCATAGCCGGGCCCCGCATGCAGGAACTTGCTACCGATACGGTTATCCAGCCCGATACCGCGCGAAACATCCTGCACATTTGCGCCAAGCTTCTCGCACAGATCAGCCACTTCGTTGATGAAGGTGATCTTGGTAGCGAGGAAGGCATTGGCCGCATATTTGATCAGTTCGGAAGAGCGGCGGCTCGTGAAGAGGATCGGCGATTCGTTGAGGAACAGCGGGCGATAAACAGCGCGCATCACCTCGCGCGCCCATTCGACATCGGTGCCAACGACAATGCGATCCGGTCGCTTGAAATCACCAATCGCTGCGCCTTCGCGCAGAAATTCAGGGTTGGAAACGACTTCGAACTCCAGATCGGGTCGCACGTCGCGGATGATGCGCTCGACTTCGTCACCGGTTCCCACCGGGACGGTCGATTTGGTGACAACGACCGTTTTGGGTCCGATGGCAGCACCAATTTCCTTGGCAGCGGCATAAACATAGCTCAAATCCGCATGACCATCGCCGCGGCGTGAGGGCGTACCCACTGCAATGAACACTGCATCGCAGCCCTTCACCGAGCCAGCAAGGTCTGTCGAGAAGCTCAGCCGCCCGGCATCGACATTGGTCTTCACCAAAGCATCCAGCCCGGGCTCGTAAATCGGCATGATATTGGCGTTCAGCCGGTCAATCTTGCTATGGTCCTTGTCGACACAGACCACATCATGCCCGAAATCGGCGAAACAGGCGCCCGACACAAGGCCGACATAGCCCGAACCGATCATTGCAATTTTCATTTTATAATTCCTGCGTGAATAGCTGTCAGCAGCACTTTAGTAGGTGCGCCTTCGGGCGGCAAGGTTGCCCGGTTCAGCCAACAAGGCGGAGCGGAGAGGTATTGTTTATAGTCGCTGGCTGGTCCGGCCAGATTCCGCGCGTGTCATAGACTAGCTTTACGCTGCGCTCAGCGAGTGGAATCGCCTTAAAGGCGTCATGATCGACCAGCGGGATCAGGATTTCACATTCAAGCAAGGCGCTGTCGATGTCGGTCAGTGCAGCGCCACTGCCGTCGAATTCCTTCGGCAGTGCGGCTGCATAGGGTTCGACTACATGTACCCGATTGCCGAATTTATGTGCGAGTGCTGCCGCCACCTTTTTCGCCGGACTTTCGCGGAAATCGTCGATGTTGGCCTTGAAGGCCAGGCCTAAAAGTCCGACTGACATGCCCGGGTTGGCTTCGATCAGTGCCGTCGCCTGCTCGATGACATGGGTGACCTTGCCATCATTCACTACGCGCGCGGTGCGGATTAGCGGCGTATGTTCGGGTGCGCCATGGACGATGAACCAAGGGTCGACCGCGATGCAATGGCCGCCGACACCGGGACCGGGCTGCAAGATGTTGACGCGCGGGTGACGGTTGGCAAGGCGGATCACTTCCCACACATCAAGCCCCATCTGGTCCGCCACGATCGACAGTTCGTTGGCAAAGGCGATGTTGACGTCGCGAAAGGCGTTCTCGACCAGCTTGGTCATCTCTGCCGAACGGGCGTCGGTGGTGACGCATTCTCCGCGAACGAAACGCTTGTAGAAGGACAACGCCTTGCGCGCGCAGCGCGGGGTTATACCGCCGATCGAGCGGTCGTTCGAAATCAATTCTTCGAGGATTTTTCCGGGAAGCACGCGTTCGGGGCAATAGGCGATGGCGATCTCCGGCGTTTCGGTGGTGATGCCGGGAACTTTCAGGTCAGGACGCAGCTGGGCAATCAGGTCTTTCACACGATCGGTTGTGCCAACTGGCGAGGTCGATTCCACAATCACCGTATCCCCCACCTTAAGCACAGCCGCGATGCTGGTGGCGGCGGAAAGGACATAGCTGATGTCAGGTGCGTGATTTTCGCCAAACGGTGTAGGTACCGCGATTACGAAAACGTCGGCTGGTTCGACCACGGTCGATGCGCGCAGCAATTTGCGCTGCACTACGCCTTGAACCAGTCCGTCAAGGTCGACCTCTTCGATATGAATTTCGCCGCGGTTGATCGTATCCACTACATGCTGGTGCACGTCGACACCCAGAACGCGGCAGCCCGATCGGGCGATCACAGCTGCGGTTGGCAGGCCGATATAGCCGAGCCCCATCACGCAAACATCGGGTTTCTTATCGGCAAGCATCGGCTACCAGTCCTGCAATGCGAATGGCTGCCCTGCCATCCCCGAAGGGATTGTGCGCGCGCGCCATGGTTGAATAGGCTGCTTCATCATCCAGAAGCGTGAAAATTTCGGAAATGATGCGGTCCTTATCGGTACCGACCAGCTTGGCGGTGCCAGCTGTCACACCTTCGGTCCGCTCGGTCGTATCGCGCATCACCAGCACCGGTTTGCCGAGTGCAGGCGCTTCTTCCTGCACACCGCCACTATCGGTCAGCATGATATGGCTGATGGCCAGCAGTCGTGCGAAATGTGGGTAATCGAGCGGTTCTATCATCGCGATGTTGGAATTGGCGCCCAAACGCGCATCCATGACCTTTCGGACATTGGGATTAAGATGTACCGGAAAAATTATGCCTACATCGTCGCGCGCGGCAATTGCGCTCAAAGCCGATGCGATACTCTCCATCCCTTCACCAAAATTCTCGCGACGGTGGGTGGTGACGCCGATGATCCGCTTTCCGGCAAAACGCGCCTCAAGTTCGGATAAACCAGATGCAAGTTGCGGACGGGCCTCAATCTTCTCGGTGACCCAATGCAACGCGTCGATTACAGTATTGCCGGTTATGTGGATGCCCGAGTCAGCAATGGCCTCCGCACGCAGGGCCGACGCCGAAACATCGGTCGGCGAAAAATGCTGGTCGGCAATCGTGCCGATGATCTTGCGATTCACCTCCTCAGGCCAAGGCTGGTAGATATCATAGCTGCGGAGCCCTGCCTCAACATGGCTCACCGGAATCTTGCGGTAATAGGCCGCCAGCGCTCCTACCATCGCAGTAGCCGTATCTCCCTGTACGATCACGCGAGACGGCTTCTCAGCATCCATCACGTCGCCGATGCCGGTGAGCAGCCTGGCTGTCAGCGCATCCAGCGTCTGGTTGGGCGCCATGACGTTCAAGTCATAGTCAGGGGTAATCTCGCCGATTTCCAGAACTTGGTCGAGCATTTGCCGGTGTTGTCCAGTGACAAGCACGCGGACAGTGATCTCTGCGCGCGCCCGCAGAGCATGCACAACCGGGAATAGCTTGATCGCTTCCGGCCGTGTACCAAAAATAATCAGGACGACAGGTTTGTCATTCATTTCTGCGTTTTAGCGCGGCAGGCCTTAAATTGATACTAAAGCGAGTGTTAAGGGTTGTGAAATGTCCTAATCGACATGGCGCTTCCAAAATCAGGCTGGAACCCTTAGCTGCCATCGTCTAGCAGGCGACTATATTTATTCGGGAATACGGAAACATGAAGAATATCGTCCTTCCTCTTGTCGCATTGTCGCTCCTTGCAGGTTGTGCAGGGCCGGGGAAACTCGGGGGATCATCGAATATTACCGTGATGCAAGGCAGTGAACTGCCTGCACCCGACCGAGCTGACCTGCTCTCTGAGTCCCGCCCCTATCTCATCGGGCCGTTTGATAAGCTAACGATCGATGTTTTCGGGATTGAAGAGCTGAGTAAGAAGGAGGTTCAGACCGACGCGAGCGGACGTATATCCTTTCCGCTGGCTGGGGTGATCGAAGCTGCTGGACGGACGCCTGCTGAAATTGAAGACGAGATCGAGACGCGACTCCGGTCACGCTATGTGCGCGATCCACAAGTGACGGTGAACCTGCAGGAGACGGTAAGCCAGGTAATTACTGTTGACGGGCAGGTCAAAAAGCCCGGCTTATATCCGGTGATCGGCAAGATGACGCTGATGCGTGCAGTCGCGACCGCTGAAGGAACCGCTGAATTCGCAAAACTGGACGACGTCGTCATCTTCCGCACTGTGAATGGCCAACAATTGGCCGCACTTTACAACTTAAAGGCGATCCGTCGCGGCAATTATGGTGATCCGGAAGTATTTGCAAACGATGTTGTGGTTGTTGGCGATTCGCAAGCCCGCCGCCTGTTCCGCGACGCCCTGCAGGTTGTTCCCTTGCTGACAACACCGCTAATAATTGCTCTGCAGAACAGCAACTAACCGTCATTGCTGTCCCCTTACGGGGAAGGGCAGGCAAAACAAAAAGCGGCGCCCCGGTAATCCGGAGCGCCGCACTTTTTTGTAACTGCCCGCCGAAGCGGGCAGTTATCTTATCAGAACTTCACGCCCAACTTGACGCCGTAGAAACGCGGCGGAGCCGGGTAGACGGCAAAGCTGTTGCCCTGTTCCGGGATCGGGAAGGCGGTGATGTTGTAGTAGGTGTTGAAGAGGTTTTCGACATAACCCTCAACGCTGTACTTGCCATCGCCGAAATTGACGCCCGCCCGCAGGTTGACGATGCCATAGCCGTCATTGCCGGTGAATGGCTTTGCGACCGGGTCGTTCACCGGATAGTGATCGCTGTTATAGCGCCAGTCTGCGTGGATCAGGCCGTTCACGCCATCGCTGATGCGCGGCGTCCAGGTGATGCCGCCTGTGATGGCATGCTTCGGCTGGTTTGACGCCTGCTGACCATCGTCGGTTCCTGCCGCCGGATCGCTCACCTTCGCATCAAGATAGGTGTAGCCCATGTTGATGACGAAATCGGGATGCGGACGGATGATGCCTTCCAGCTCAATGCCCTTCGATACCAGCTCGTCATAGTTCAGGACGACGAAATTGTTTCCGAGGAAACGGTTCGACTGATAGTTTTTGAAGGTCGAATGGAAGAGCGAGGCGTTGAACTGGAATTCGCGGCTGAGATTGGTTTTGAGGCCGATTTCAAACGCGTCGACCGATTCATTGCCGAATTCAAGGTCGGTCAGCTGCGCGCCATTGCCACCGAGCAGAACCGAGTCAAAACCGGCGCGGTCGAGGTTGTAACCACCCGACTTATAGCCACGATCATAACCACCGAACAGCAGCACATCGTCATTCACCTTGTAGGCGATGCGTGCCGTGCCGGTGAACTCGCTTTCGCTGCGCTTGTCCGAACGGATGCCGTTGAACTCGCTGTTCACTGCCGGGTTGCAACCCAGCAGATAGGCACCGCTGAACAGGCCCGAAGCCTGCAAAGCCTGACTATACGGCAAGGTCGCCGGGTTTTGGAAGAAGGCGCAGGTCGGCGATACTGCGTTCAGGTCAGTATCAATTGTCTTCTTTTCATAGTTGTAGCGCAGGCCCAGCGTCAGTGACAGACTGTCGCTGATGTTGATGATGTTGTGCGTGAACAGCGCAATTGCGTCGGTATCGACGCTGTATTTGTCGGCCACCTGACCAGCGCCGGCAGGCGTGCGCGGCAGCGGGCTGGTGAACAGAGCAAGCAACGCTGGATTGCCAGCCGCCGCCGCAGCAAGTGCCGGATTGGTCGCGAGAGCAACCTGTCCGAACAGCGGAACGCCAGCGCCCAATGTACCGTATAATTGCAGTCCGGTCGGCAAGGCCACCGAACGGGTAAGGCCATTGATGACGGCATCGGTATATTGGTCAGCTTGCGTGCCGAAACGGATGGTGTCGGTCATCGTCAGCTTTTCATTCATGTAGAATGCGCCAACAAGCCAGTCGACCTTGTCGTTGAATGCCGAACCCTGCAGGCGGAGTTCCTGCGTGAAGTCCTTCATCCCGGTGCGGTAATCATCGCGATAGGCACGATCGAGACCCGAGAAATCGATGTCCTGGTCGCGCAGCGCTTTCCAGTCACGATAGGCGGTGATTGAGGTCAGCGTTGCACCGCCAAAGTCCCAGTTCAATTCGCCAGACACACCCCATTCATCGACCTTTTCGGTCAGGCCACGGCCCGGTGTCGTTGCCATGACGCGGCCCTTGGCGTCGAACGGACGAACGATGCCGTCACGGCCAACTGCGCCACCTGCCAGCGGGTTTGCCGACAGCGCTTCGATCGCGTTGCTCGCGATGAAGGCGATGGCGTTGTTGGTACTGGTCAGCGGTAGCGAGAAACCGCTTCCGGTGTTCAGTGCGCCACAGCAATCTTCGTTGGTCTTGGCAACATCGGCAATCAGGCGGAAGTTGATGTCGTCATTTTCGAAATAGGCCTGACCGCGGGCGAACCAGCGGTTGATGTTGTTCACGCGGCCATCTTCATTGGCGAGTTTGATGTAGCCATCACGCTTGTGATAGCCGCCGTCGAGACGCACAGCGAACTGTTCCGAAACAGGGCCGGTTACGCCGGCTTTGGCTTCGATTTCATCAAGATTGCCATAGCTAAGCTCGGCATAACCGCCGAGTTCGAACTTCGGCTTGGAAGTTGTGATGCTCAACGCACCTGCAGAGGTGTTGCGACCGAACAATGTGCCCTGGGGACCACGCAAAACTTCGACGCGATCGATCGGGGGCAGCTCAGCCAGCGCAACACCGGCACGGGCGCGGAACACGCCGTCAATGAACACGCCGACAGCCGGCTCAAATCCGGGGTTGTCACCGGCCGTACCGATGCCGCGAATGGTAAGCACTGCACCGGTGGCCGACGACTGGCCGGTTGTGGTTTTCAGCGAAGGGGCGAGTTGCTGGATGCCGCGAATGTCGACGACACCGGCGTTGGCAAGCTGCTCGCCAGCGACGACGCTGACAGCAAGCGGAATGTCTTGCGCGGCCTGGTCACGGCGCGTCGCGGTCACGATGATTTCGTCAAAGGCGACTTCTTCTTCAGCCGCTGCGTCGGTTGCTTCGACGCCTTCATCCTGTGCCTGGGCAGCAGAGGCAAGCCCGATTGAGGCGACACTAATGGTAGACAGCAGTGCGGCGCGCACTGCAGCATGTGCAAACTTCATATTAAAACTCTCCACTTGATCATCACAAATGTGCCGGAAATCGGCTAACTTCCTTGGGAGTGGGGATGGCATGCCATCCTTGTATTATTGTTTTTATGGTGCATTTTGCACCGATTGCGGCTCTAACGTGACAGTTTATAGCCCGCAATGCGCTTAAATGTACTGATGCAAAATCTTTGTTAAGCGCGGCATAATTGCCACAATTTGTAACAATCGTTTGCAAATTTGATGTTTGATTTCAGTGGTTGGGGGAGTGAGATGAAAAGATCGGCAAAATGGCTCTTGGTGTTAGCGGGCGTCGCTATCTCAGGAATTCTGGCAGTTCGCCATTATCAGGCAGATATTGGCCTTATGCTGTTTCAACGCGCGGTCGATGCTCGTGTCGGGCGGGATAATACTGCCTCGCTTCCCGACGGCTTGCATATAGGACTTTGCGGTACAGGCTCGCCACTGCCCAATGCGGACCGAGCAGGGGCGTGCACCGTGGTGATGGCCGGAAAGCATATCTATGTGGTCGACGCTGGTGAAGGCGGAGCGCGCAATATTGCGCTGATGGGCATACCGAACGGGAAAATCGATGGCTTGTTTCTGACGCATTTCCATTCCGATCATATGGATGGCTTGGGGCCGATGATGCTGCTTCGGTGGACGGGCAGTTCTGCGAAAGCCCCCTTAGCAGTTTATGGCCCTACCGGCGTCGACGCGGTGATTGCCGGCTTCAATGCGGCCTATGCGCAGGATAACAGCTATCGCATCGCCCATCATGACGAGGATATCGTACCGCCGTCCGGAGCAGGGGCAACCGCAATGCCCTTTGCCATGGACGGGGACAGCACGGTGGTCCTCGAAAAAGATGGTCTGACTGTCACAGCGTTCAAGGTCGACCATGATCCGGTTTCGCCTGCAGTCGGATATCGTTTCGATTATAAGGGGCGTTCGGTTGTCGTCAGCGGAGATACTGCCAAATCAGCGGTGCTCGAGCGTGTAGCCAAGGGTGCCGACATTTTATTGCACGAAGCGCTCCAACCGAAACTGGTGACCAAAATGACGGCGGCGCTCGACAAAAAGGGATTGGGCAACACCGCCAAAATAACCAAGGATATTCTGGATTATCATGCCTCGCCAGAGGAAGCTGCGGATAGCGCGCTTAAAGCGGGTGTCGGCCAACTTGTGTTCACCCACATCGTTCCGCCTTTCCCGTCGCGCTTCTTTAATCCGGCCTTTTTGGGCGATGCCCCCAAACGCTTCAAACGCGAAATTGTGGTCGGTGAAGACGGCATGCTCTTCAGCCTGCCAGCAGGCTCCAAGTCGATCAGCCGACAGGAGTTGATGTAATCCCCTCGACGCGTGTAATAGGCTGAAAATCGGGGAGAGGCATATATGGCATTTCGGGTCACCGCATTTGACGTGGCGCAGCGGGCAGGCGTTACCCAGCCTACCGTATCGCGCGCCTTGAACGGTAGCCCCAAGGTCAGCGATGAAACCCGCGCCAAGGTGCTGCAGGCCGCGCAGGAACTGGGCTATGTCATCAACCAGAATGCCACGCGGTTGCGCCGTGGCGAGACGATGACATTGGCAGTGGTGCTGATCGGGCGGGCGGGGGAGAGTGCCACCGAGACCAATCCCTTCTACTTCTCCTTGCTGGGCAGCGTTGCCGCTGCCGCCGCCGCCAAAGGCTATAATTTGCTGGTGTCCTTTCAGGACAGCCCCGGCAATTTCTTTGGCCAATATGACGATGCCCGTCAGGCCGACGGGATGATTGTTATCGGCACAACACAAAATCCCGAAGCTTGGGCCTATTTTCGCGGGCTCGACCATCCGGACAAGGCCTGGGTGTGCTGGGGCGCGCCCGATGATGATCTGCGCTGGGTGCGCAGCGAGAATGAAGGCGGCGGTCGGATCGCGGCACGCTACCTGCTCGAATCCGGACGAAAGCATCCGGTTTTCATCGGCGCGCGCGCTTCCCAACAACGCCAGTTTGGCGAACGCTATGACGGATTTGCCGAAGAGCTGCGCACTGCGGGGCTATCAGCGCCCGCGATCGAGGTCGACGAAAGCCTGTCGCGTGAGGAGCAAGGCATCGAAGCCGTTCGGACTTTGCTCCAGTCCGGCCAGCCTTTCGACGGCATATTTGCAGCCTGTGACCTGACCGCGCTGGGCGTGTTGCGGGCGCTTTCAGAAAGCGGGATATCGGTTCCTGAACGGGTGTCGGTCATCGGTTTTGACGGGATCCGGGCCGGCAATTATTCGTCACCGCCGCTGACGACGATAGAGCCTGATTTCGAGCAGGCCGGCGACCTGCTGGTCCAGAATGTGTTGAACCGCATATCAGGCGAGCCCCTGACCCACCGCCGCGTGCCGGTGCAACTGGTGCGGCGCGGGAGTTAGGCTTAAAGCCCCAGCACTTCAGGCATTGTGTATCGCCCGGGCTTTTGCTGCATCAGCCAGATTGCGGCCTTCATGGCGCCACGGGCAAAGATCATCCGGTTTTCGGCACGGTGTGACAGGGTGATGCTCTCCTCGTTCCCCGCCAATATCACACTATGATCGCCCGCCACCGTGCCACCGCGCAGCGATGCAAAGCCGATCGCGCCTTCCTTTCGTGCCCCGGTGATGCCGTCACGTCCACGCTCGCTATTGTCGGTAAGGTCAATATAGCGTCCGGCAGCCGCGGCTTCGCCCAGCAACAGGGCTGTGCCCGAAGGGGCATCAACCTTCATCCGGTGATGCATCTCGACGATTTCGATGTCCCAGTCGGTTCCCAGCCGCGATGTGGCCTCTTTCACCAGCGCGGCGAGCATGGTGACGCCGAGCGAGGTGTTACCGGTCTGCAAAACGGCAATATCCTGGGCAGCATCGTCGATCAGCCAGTGATGCCGTTCCTCAAGCCCGGTAGTGCCTATAACAATAGGTTTCTTGGCAAAGTTGCACGCGGCCAGATTGGTTTCCAGTGCATGTGCGCTGGAGAAATCGACCAGCACGTCGGATGCTGCAGCAAGGCCTGCGATATCGTCACCCTTGTCGACCCCGCCTGCATGTTCAAGCCCGGCTTCGTTGATGGCGTCTACCAACGCCTGACCCATGCGGCCCTTGCTGCCAATGATACCGACTTTTGCCATAGTTGCGTGCCCTAGAATTTGCTGCTTCATGGGCGAGATGACCAATATTCGCAATATCGTAATCCTCACCGGGGCAGGTGTGAGCGCCGAAAGCGGGATCGACACTTTCCGCGATGCAGGCGGGCTGTGGGAGAAACACAGGGTTGAAGATGTCGCGACACCCGAAGCGTTCGAACGCGACCCTGATCTGGTACACCGCTTTTACGACATGCGCCGCGCGGCCATTCAGACCAAGGAACCCAATGACGCGCATTATGCGCTCGCCGAGCTCGACCGGCACTGGCGCGGCGACGGGCGCAATCTGTTGATCGTCACGCAGAATGTCGATGACCTGCACGAACGGGCTGGTGCCGAACGATTGCTGCATATGCATGGCGAGCATCTGAAGGCGCTGTGCATGGCTTGCGAAATCCGCAGCAATTGGCGCGATCCGATGCAGCATCGCCCACCTTGCCCTATTTGCGGTACCCCATCCTTACGTCCCGACGTGGTCTGGTTCGGCGAAATGCCTTATCATATGCCCGAAATCTACGCAGCAATCCGCACCGCCGACCTGTTTGTCAGCATCGGTACCTCGGGCGCGGTCTATCCTGCGGCGGGTTTTGTGCGTGACGCGAAGCAACAGGGGGCGAAGACCCTCGAACTCAATCTGGAGCCGTCACAGGGTAGCCATTTCTTCGATGATGCGCGTTATGGCCCGGCGACAGAAATTGTGCCCGACTGGGTTGAGGAACTTCTTGATTTATAACCTTAGTGCTGAGCCTGTCGAAGCAAGCCTTGAGGATAAGCGCCCTTCGACAGGCTCAGGGCCACGGTTAGACTTCACCACAACTCCGGCAGTCGGGATCCTTGGGGAGGTTCAAGGTGCGCATCGCCGGTTTCAACCCATCGAATATGTGCAGCTTGCTCCGCGTTTCGTCGCCGAAACCGGTGAGCGCGCGAATGGCTTCCATCGCGGCAAAGCTGCCCATCAGGCCACACATCGCGCCGAGCACGCCTTGTGTGGCGCAATCGTCGCAATCGTCGGGGTCATGTGCGTCACCGACGAAACAGCGATAGCAGGGGGCGTCCGCTTCCCAGCCGCGAAAGGTACCGATCTGGCCATGAAACTGCCCGATGGCGGCGCTTACCAGCGGAACGCGTGCGGCAAGGCAGAGGTCGTTGACGATCAGGCGGGTGGCGAAATTGTCGCTGCCGTCGATGACGACATCAACATTTTCCAATATCTGTGCAGAAGTTTGCGCTGTAATTCGTTCTTTTATAGCATGAAAATTCACATAAGGATTCAAACGGCGGACGGCTTCAGCAGCTGCATGAACCTTGTGCTGACCGACCTGAGCTTCGCTGTAGAGTACCTGCCTTTGCAGGTTCGACGTCGAAATTTCATCATCGTCGACTGCGCTGATTGTGCCAACGCCGGCGGCCGCCAGATACTGGATGGCCGGGCAACCGATGCCACCCGCTCCGATCAACAGGACATGACTATCGAGTAGTTTGCTCTGGCCGGGGCCGCCAATATCGCGAAGAACGATATGGCGGGCGTAGCGGTCGAGCTGGGCGTCGCTGAGCGTCATACCCCCGTGGAACCGAATCCACCTGCACCACGCACGGTATCGTCCAGCGCGTCGACCTCGCTCACTTTAGCCTGCGGAGCGGCAGCGACCACCAACTGGGCGATCCTGTCACCGCGTTCGAAGCTGACGTCTTCTTCACCCAGATTCGCAAGGATAACCTTCACCTCACCGCGATAGTCACAATCGATCGTGCCAGGCGTGTTGAGGCAGGTGATGCCGTGCTTGAGCGCGAGGCCCGAACGCGGCCGGACCTGAATTTCATAGCCGTGCGGAATGGCAAAAGCGAAACCTGTGGGCACGGCAGAGCGCTTGCCCGGTTTCAGGGTGATTGCCTCAGCCGCACAGATATCCATGCCAGCAGCACCTGCGCTGGCATAAGTCGGCAGGGGCAGGCCTGCGCCATTGTTGAGCCGCTTGACCCTGATTTCAACCTTGTCCGACGGCATTGGCGACCTTCTCCATCAATTTGCGGGCAATCACATCCTTGGGCGCATCGGCCAGGCTTTCAACGCCATCCTTGGTGACGATATGCACGGCATTGTTCGCGCCACCCATGACATCGCCCGAAACGTCATTGGCCACAATCCAGTCGCAACCCTTTTTGGCGAGTTTGGCTTGGGCGTGCTCGATGACCTTCTCGGTCTCGGCCGCAAAGCCGATCAACAGGGCAGGGCGCTGTGCATGCTTGCCAAGCGTCGCAAGAATATCCGGATTCTCGGCGAGTTCGAGCGGGGGGACGGCCTTGCCATCCTTCTTGATTTTCTGTCCGGCCTCGTCGGCGGCGCGCCAATCGGCAACGGCTGCCACCATGATCGCGACATCGGCGGGCAGGGCATTTTCGACCTCAGCGAGCATTTCGCGCGCGCTTTCCACATCGATGCGAATGACGCCCGGAGGTGTCGTCAGATGGACAGGGCCTGCGATCAGCGTGACGTCCGCACCCATTTCTGCCGCGGCCTGTGCAATTGCAAAACCCTGCCGACCCGAGGAACGGTTGGCGATATAGCGCACCGGATCTATCGGCTCATGCGTGGGGCCAGCGGTCACCAGAACATGCTTATCGAAAAGCGGGCGGTGCGCAGGCTCGGCAAAATCGGGCTGGGCGGCCATCACGGGCGTCGCGGTCGCCAAATGATGACTGATTTCGGCAAAGATACGCTCGATTTCGGGCAAGCGGCCCGGGCCGAATTCGCCGCAGGCCATTTCGCCCGCATCCGGATCCATCACATGCACGCCATCAGCGCGCAGGCCCGCAACGTTGCGCCGCGTCGCCGGATGTTGCCACATACGGACGTTCATTGCCGGAACAGCTAGCACCGGCTTGTCAGTCGCCAGCAGCAGGGTGGTAGCCAGATCGTCGGCAATGCCGGCATGCATCTTGGCGAGCAGGTCTGCGGTTGCGGGGCAGACAACAACAAGATCAGCCTGACGCGACAACTGGATATGCCCCATCTCGGCCTCATCCTTGAGGTCGAACAGGTCGGTATAAACCTTGTCCGCGGATAACGCCCCTAATGTCAGCGGTGTAACGAACTGCGAACCGCCCTTGGTCAGCACGCAGCGCACGGCATGCCCGGCCTTGCGGATCGTGCGCACTAGCTCGCACGCCTTATAGGCCGCGATGCCGCCGCCGACGATCAACAGGATGCGTTTTGCTGTCAAAGATCAAACACCTGTCAAAAGCACGTCGAGTGCATTCATTATCGAACCTTGCTCATCGGCAAGAAACGCGACCGGATTGGTGAGTCGCTCTTTTGGTATGGCGAAAATCTGTTGCGTCATCATCACAAAATTCTCGCCATTGATATCGAAAACCGGATTCAGTCGAGGCGTTACGGGCATGCCCGACACCGGGAAAAGCGGTACTACAACTCGTGTAGTTAACACTGCCAAAACATCGGCCTGACAATCAAGCAAATAGCCTTTGCCGCGCGCACCTGGGTAAACGTCAAAGCGGGCCATCAGAGTTGGCGATACTCGTCATAAGGCATGCCATTTTCTTCTACCCATTTGTTCCAAGCGTGCAGAGATTCCCGATTCTCTTCCAGCCACTTGGCTTCGCGGGCTTTTTTCACCTGATCCGAAAGACCGCCTTCGCAAGCTTGTGAAAGATTGATGCCGAGCGCTTTGGCTTCCTCAACCAGATCTGTCGGCAAACTGACATTGGTCGGTTTTTTTTTGGGAGCCGAGAATCGCGATAGCTTATTCATGCGCAAAGCGTATGCGCATTGTTGGTGGTGGTCAATGTGGCAAGAGCTGAACACTAACTCTCAGGAACAAGATTTTGGGCTTGTTGCGGAGGCCCGAAGTAGTGACTCAATTTTCGATAAAATAGTGCGGCAAATATCCCGCAAACACTGCCAAAAAGCATTAGACTCTCGTCGCGGGACGGATCGTCTACGGCAAACGCGTAGAACAATCCGATGCCAGCCACTCCGCCAATCAGTGCATATGCCACCCAGTTACCAAAGATCGGAAATCGGATTGTCAGTTTTTGTACAACCCAGCCAACCAGCGAAATCGGTAACCAAGCGAAAACAATCGCTGTTCCGATTGAGAATATAAACGAAAACACAAGTACATATGCAGCCTGACCGAGCAATCCGCCGATGGAGTCACGACTGCCGTCACCCAGATCACCGGCAATCATGATGGCTACTGCCAAGAGGCTGCCAAACATGCCTGAAGCTATCGCCGTGAGGAACCCTCTCCCCAATGCGCCCAGGATTGTAACCTTGGGCGGTTTTTCTGCTATTTCATCCATGCCATTGCCATCGCTCCCAGCCCGAATGCTGCTGCGGCAATGACTATATAACGCCAATGTAAACCTGATCGACGCTTTTCCCATACCAGTGCAATTTCAGGCAATGGCGGTGGAGGCGGGGCGCCGCCCTTTTTGGGCAATTGATCATCGAGCCGCTTGATAAGGTCGGGGATCAGCGCGAGCGTTTTCATGCGGTCGCGCAGACCATCGGCCAGTGCAGCTTCAGGGCCGAGTTCGCCCCGAATCCATTCGCCCACATAAGGGGCGGCGACATCCCACATGTTGATGGCAGGGTTCAGGCTGGTGGCTACGCCTTCCACCATCACCATCGTTTTTTGCAGCAACAGCAAATGCGGCTGGGTCTGCATGTCGAAATCGCGGGTGATCGCGAACAGGCTGTCGAGCA
>JADHED010000905.1_pt1 | contig 28858 bp, 32 predicted proteins | sample 8952041 | NCBI WGS metagenome assembly JADHED01 (sample SAMN16124423, study PRJNA663239) | bioreactor sludge metagenome | isolation source: sludge (control) | place: India:Bengaluru | collected 2018-09-08
GGCACGGGCGGCTAGCTCTATTATTTGATGCTTACTTTTGAGACACCACACTAGGAGCCCGCCGCGTTTTTTAAACTGACGACGGCAATGCGTCGAGTTGTGACTTCAGTGCTGGCAATGCCGTCTGAACCGTGTCCCAGACCACTTCAAGGTTGATGTCAAAGTAGCCATGGGCAATGCGGTTACGCATGCCGCGCATATTGCGCCAAGGTATTTGGCTGTGTTCAGCCGCAAAGGCTGCGTGCTGGTCCATCACCTTGGTAGCCGCTTCGCCCAGAACAATCAGGCTCATCACCACGGCTTGCTGGGTGCGCTTGTCCTGCATGAAGTCGGCCTGCGCCATGCCATCCACAAACGATTGCGCATCGGCAATGGCTTGCCGCATGTGATCCAGGTAGTCCGGCAGCCTGCTTGCGCTCATAGGGGTTTGGCTTCACGAGCCACAACGTCACGGAGCTTGGAGGGCAAATCCTTGAGCGTGAGGACATCCACCGACACGCCCAGCAGCTCTTGCAGCTCGTCTTGCAGCCCCCCCAAATCCAGCAGCGTCGTGCCGGGCAAGGTCTCCACCAGCAGATCCAGGTCGCTGCCGTCTTGATCCTCGCCCCGCGAAGCAGAGCCAAACACCCTCGGATTGGTCACCCGATAGCGTGCCGCTGCTTGAAAAACAGCATCGCGGTGTTGGCTGAGGGCGAGGGACGGGCGCATGGCTTGGAGTTTAGCGGTGCTGCATGTTTTTAGGTCAAATCGGCATCTGGCGCTTAATGGATAAGCGCAAGCAGCTATTGAAATCGTAGCAATCCAAGGCGTTTGGCGATGTGGTTGCTGGCAGGCAGTCCGTGCATTGAGACAAGGCGAGATGCTGACGCCAGGGAGTATTCGCGCTCAGCGCCTAATGGGGTCTTCCCAAAGCACCCAGCAGCCGCGCACTCACCTCGGCCGCATCCAGCGCCGCGAACGCCATGTTGTGCTGCTCCGTCAGCGGCCCATGGCCTGGCTCCACGCGCCCAGCTGCGTCGTAGCCCATGGCCTTGAACTTCCAGACCCCGCCGACTAATTTTAGTGAGCCCACATGCGCGCCATCGGCAGTGTGGACTGACACCACGCCAGCGTTGACTGGCACCAGCTGCAACGGGCCAGCCACCTGGCTAGGCGACACATGGGCAAAGGTGGGGGCGAACGGAGGCTTCATGGAGGGGCGTTGGTGGTGCGGCGGTTCTTTGGATGAAATTTGCCTCTAGCGCTTGATGGATAAGCGATAGCAGCTATCGAAATAGAAGCAACCTACAGCAAGAGTGCTGCTACTTGCGCCCTGAGCGCTGGCAGGTCGTTCTGCACGGTTTGCCAGACGATGCCCAGGTCCACGGTGAAATAGCCGTGGGCCAGTGCGTTGCGCATTTCATAAGCAAAGCCCCACGGCACATGGGCGTGTTTCTGCGCAAAGTCTGGGTGGTTCTTGGCCACGTTGTTGCAGGCCTCGCCAATCACCTCCAGGTTGCGAATCACGGCATCGCAGGTCTTGCGGTCTGCCAGGAATGCTGCCAAATCCATGCCAGCCGTGCAGTCCTGAATGTTGCCGATAGCCTCCAGGATGTGCTGCAAGTAACCCGCCACCCGGAGCGGGTGCGCCCGGCTCATACGGTGATCGCCTCGCGCAGCACCTGGTCCCGGAAGCTGGCGGGCAGGCTGTTGGGGGTGAGCACATCCACCTCCATGCCCAGCAACTGCTTCAGTTCAAACCGGATCGCGCCAATGTCCATCAGCGTGGTTTGTGCGGTGGGCTCCACCAACAGGTCGAGGTCACTGTCGGCCGTGTCGTCCCCATGTAGCGCCGACCCAAACACCCGCACGCTGCTCACGCGGTGGCGCAGTGCGATCTCGCGGATTTGCGAGCGGTGCAGTGAAAGGGCTTCGGAGGGGCGCATGGTTTGAAGTTTAGCGGCGCTGCGTGTTTACGAGCCAAATTGGCATCTGGTGCCTACAGGGATTACGCTAGCAGCTACTAAAAAGATAGCTAATCTTCTGCGGAAAAGATGATCGCGCGTTGCCGGTTGATACTGGCCAGCACATAGGGGTTGCGCACCGCGCCCGGCTCCACCAAATCCACGCCCCGGCCCAGCAGGGCTTCCAGATCGGCCTTGGCGCCAAAAATGGAGTGGAGCCCGGGTTCAACACCCGGAGCAAACTCCACCAGAAAGTCGGCGTCGCTGTGGGCGGGGTCAAAGTCACTGGCCCGTGCCGCCGAGCCAAACACCTCCAGCCGCCGAATGCCGTAGCGCTGGCAGATAGCGGCAATGCCGGTGCGGTATTGAGCGATGGCGGGATGCATGGGCGCAGTTCAATCGAGCACCTCATTGACCGCCATATTGGCCTGTAGCGCTTGTTTGATAAGCGGGAAGTGCTATGAAAAATATAGCGAAATGGTGCGATGCCTAAAACGACGACCCCGGCTCGCTCAAAAACGCCAGTTCTTCGGCCGTGGAGGTGCGGCCCAGCACCGCGTTGCGATGCGGGTAGCGCCCAAAGCGGTCGATGATGGCCTTGTGCCGACGCTCAAAGTCCAGGTTGTTTTCCATGCCCGGCTGCGCAAACAGCCCAAGCGCTTGCTCATGAATCACGGCAGATTCGCTGTGCATGTAAGGCATGTAGGCAAACACGCGTTGCGCCGTGGGCAGGCTGCGGTCCCGCCCGCTGGCCACCAGCTCTTGCGCCAGGGCAAGGGCCAGCGCGTCTTGCGCAAAGGCGCGGGCGGTGTCGCGGTACACATTGCGCGAGAACTGGTCTAGCACCAGGATTTCTGCCAACCACCCTTCTGGGGTGGCGCGCCAGGGGAACAGTTCACACCGGGCAGCGGCTTCCAGCGTCGGGCCGAAGCGGGTACGGATGGATTCGTCGAGGGCAGCGTCTTTGGCGAAGTGCTGCTGAGGGGTTAGCTCGGTGAACCAGAAGTGGAGGATTTGAGAGGACTGCATCTTGAATTCAAAAATTAACGTTCTAAGTGCAATCGAGAGGCGAAAACTCTTTGGGCGAACATTTTTCCCCAAAAAAATAGTTATCAGGCGATTTTCTTCGTCTGAGGGATTACGTCATCACAAACGATCAAGTTTTCACTGAAAAACATAACTTCATTGCCTACATAGCGCCGTTGGGCCGTGTAGTTGAGTCCGTATGTCTTCGTGTTCACCAGCTGGTACATAGTGCGTATTTCATCTACGTTGTCATAAGACACCACCCAATGTCGCTTGAAACCTTTAGCCTTGATAGTTTTCGCGATAGCAACGTGATCGTCGTGCTCGTAGTAGTTGCGGTACAGCCCCTTGCCTTTGACGTAGTAAGGAGGATCAAGATAGATCAATGACTCTCTAGGAAGAAACTCTTTGCATCGCTTCAGAAGAGTCAATGAGTCTTCGCTATACACGGTGATGTCTTTCGAACGTTTAGCGATCGCTTCAATCCTGGCGGCGATGACTTCCTTTTTGAAACGGGCGTCCAGTTTGTAGGCACCTTCTTGTCTCTTCCCGCCAATGACGCCCGCTTTCAATATGCCAGAGCGGTTGGTTCTGTTCATAAACAAGGTGGCAAATCCCTTCTCGACCAAGCTGGCTTGGCCGTCTTCACGGAGTACAGAGCGCCACTTAAACCATTCTTCGATGGTAATAGGTGTCAATGCAAGCAGCTCAAGCAACTCCTCAGAATGCTGCGTTACAGCGACCCAAAACGCAAATACTGCGGGATCTGCGTCGTTGATGTGAATGTGACTCGCATGACCCTGAAACAAGAGGTCGAGAGCAACCCCTGCCCCGCCTGCGTAAGGTTCTAGGTAATGCCCACCCGCAACTCCATTGACTTCCATCAATTTGGCAATGAAAGGTGCAAAAGGCGCTTTACCACCAGGGTAGCGAAGTGGGCTGTATAGCCTATTAGAGAACATTGGGCACCTTCTTCAGTTTGACTTCCAGTGTTGCTAGTTTGGCATCGTCCACGGCGTAGCCGTTCTTCATGACATCGAATAATGCAGCTTTGAAGTTTTCTAAGAAAGCGTTAGTTGCCTTTGGATTATTTTCTACCCAATGACGCCACGCACTGAACGGCTTAACACTCGTGGAAATCAGCAATTGGAAATCTTCAGAATTGTAAAAATTCTTGAAAATGTCCCGTTTTGTCTTGTTGCCGCTGTAAGCAGCGAGGCGCTCCTCTAGATCGACAACGTTTCCACTGATACCCAACTCCCTAATTGCCTCGCGCCCAGCTGAATTGGTAAAGACATCACGAGAAAACTGCAAGTCGTTTTCCCAAAAAACATCATCAGGTGGCAGGTTGTATAGATGTTCGAAGATTAGTTGATCTGGCGGTAAATCACCTGGGAGCAATACGACAGTTTTAAACCCTTTTCCCTTTAAGAGGGGCCTGGCGTCAGCATCCAAACAAACAACACTGTTTATAGCAAATTCCGGAACCTTCTTGTTAAGAAGGTATACGTAATTTGGGCAGCCCATTTTGATGCCCGACATTTGATTTAGAAATTTCTTTATTGGCTGTCGGTAGATTAATGCCGAGAAGAAATCTTCCGCCTCTTTGTCCTCAAAATAGACATTGACGCTGGGTAGAGTGGCGGTTCGTCCAGCGCTGACAGTTCTCGTTTGGATGTCGGCACTGATCTTCGCCCAAGACCAGTCCTGCATGACCTGAACTGATCCATATGTATTGCTCAAATAGATTGTCTTAAATTTCTTGCTATGTTCATGCTGGCTCTGCTCATATGCGTACTCAATCATTACAGGTGAGTGAGATGTCATAACAACTTGCAGATTGAGCTTCCTGCATTCACGTTCAAAAATCTTCAGCAGGTTGACTTGCGCAGTTGGAAATAGGCCAGCATCAGCTTCATCAATCAGCAGCAAACCGCCTTTGTAGTCTGCATATTCAGCTTTGAGTTTTTTAAACGACAGGAGCGCCATTATGATCTGACCCGCATTGTCTTCACCAGCGGAAACTGACTCATGGTTGTAGTTGTCACCATGGGCCACGGCGGAATTGATTGTTCCGTGCGTGCCGGTGGCCTTGGTGGAGCTCCGGTTGAGTAATTCGTTGGTCAGAGAAATGAATTCCTGCTCATGGGCTTTCAGATAATCGAAGTCTATTGCTTTGTAGTCACGGTCTGCAATCGGATAAAGCCGCTTCAAGCTCAAAAAAATTACAGGATGTGTGAAATTTCTACTGGTGTTCCCGGTGGCGATACTATTTTTTCTGATGACCGGGCGTGGCAGTATTTTCTTTGTTTCATTTTCGGTAACGCCGCGGGTCATCAGTTCCAAGTTGGCTGTTGCGGCTTGGTTGGTGTACCCATCATGCATATGAATGATGGCGGACAGCGATCCCGGAATATCAAATTTCTCAGAAATTCTGATATGTTCTTTGTACTGAGATTTGAAGCCTTGACCGCTGATTTGTTTGAAATCGCGAAGACTTGCGCCGGTGACATAGTCTTTTTCAAAACTAAAAATTTGTGCTGCGATCCCAAGGATTGAGGACTTGGATGTCCCATTTTTTCCGCAAATAACAGTGATGTAGTTACCGAACTCAACTTCGACGTTATTTAGCGCGCGAAATTTCTCGATTGTTATTTTTTTGAGTTGTGTCCCTGCCATGTTGCCTCCCCTTAGTCTTATTGAAATTTCCATTCAATCATGCACGAAGGACGTGTTTGATTGCCTGCTAAGTCCGCTTCGGGTCGAACTCCGTCAACATTCCAAATCAAAAAGGCCAGCAAACTTTTTGCTTTGCTGGCCTTTTTATTACTTCACGGGAAATCACTTCCCCCAAGAATCCTTCAACCCCACCGCCAAGTTAAACACCGGCTTCTCTGCCTTGTGGTCAATACGATCTGCCACAAAGTACCCGTGCCGCTCAAACTGGAACTTGTCATCCGGTTGGGCATTGGCCAGTGACGGCTCCACGATGGCCGTCACCACCTTCAGGCTGTTGGGGTTCAGGCTTTCGATGAAGTCCTTGCCACCCGCGTCGGGGTGGGCGTCCAGGAACAGGCGGTCGTACATGCGCACTTCGGCGTTCACGCCGTCGGCCACGCCCACCCAGGTGATGGCGGCCTTGACCTTGACGCTGTCGGCGCCGGGGGTGCCGCTCTTGGTGTCGGGCACCACGGTGGCCAGCACTTCGGTGATGTTGCCGTCAGCGTCTTTGGTGCAACCGGTGCATTCAATGACGTAGCCGCCCTTCAGGCGCACCTTGTTGCCGGGGAAGAGGCGCTTGTAGCCCTTGGGGGGCACTTCTTCAAAGTCTTCGCGTTCGATCCAGACTTCCTTGCCGATGGTGAAGTGGCGCACGGGGCTTTCCACCCCTTCCGCGACGCCTTGTGTCGCTTCGTGGTTCTGGTGGGGCAGTGCAGGCAGGCTGCAGGGCTCCAGGTGGCCGGCGCCCATCACGTCATCCCAGTTGGTGAGCACCAGCTTGACGGGGTTGAGCACGGCCATGCCGCGGTGGGCTTTTAGCTCCAGGTCTTCGCGCAGGCAGCCTTCCAAGGTGCTGTAGTCGATCCAGCTGTCGGATTTGGTCACGCCAATGCGCTCGGCAAAGGTCTGGATGGCGGCGGGCGTGTAGCCACGGCGGCGCAGACCCACGATGGTGGGCATGCGGGGGTCGTCCCAGCCGCTCACTTTGTGGTCGTACACCAGCTGGGCGAGTTTGCGCTTGCTGGTGATGACGTAGGTGAGGTTCAGGCGCGCAAATTCGTACTGGCGGGGGGGCGGGCTGGTCAGCAGGCCACCTTCGGTCAAACGTTCCAGCAGCCAGTCGTAGAAGGGGCGCTGGTCTTCAAACTCCAGCGTGCACAGGCTGTGGGTGATCTGCTCCAACGCGTCCTCAATGGGGTGCGCGTAGGTGTACATGGGGTAGATGCACCAGGTGTCGCCCGTGTTGTGGTGGGTGGCGCGGCGGATGCGGTAGATGGCCGGGTCGCGCATGTTGATGTTGGGGCTGGCCATGTCGATCTTGGCGCGCAGCACCATCGATCCGTCTTCGTGCTGGCCGTCCTTCATCTCGCGGAATATGCGCAGGTTTTCTGCCGGGGTGCGGCAGCGGAAGGGGCTGTCCACGCCGGGCTTGCTGAAGTCGCCCCGGTTGGCGCGCATCTGCTCGGTGGTCTGCTCGTCCACGTAGGCGTGGCCTGCTTCGATCAGGTATTCGGCCGCGCTGTACATGAAGTCGAAGTAGTCGCTGGCCTGGTAGGGCGCTGCGCTGCCGGGGGCCTGGCCGAGCTGTGCCCAGTCAAAACCGAGCCATTTCACGGAGTCGATGATGCTGTTGACGTATTCGGTGTCTTCTTTTTCGGGGTTGGTGTCGTCAAAGCGCAGGTGGCACACGCCGCCGTAGTCGCGCGCCAGGCCAAAGTTGATGCAGATGCTCTTGGCGTGGCCCACGTGCAGGTAGCCGTTAGGTTCGGGCGGGAAGCGGGTGCGGATCTTGGCGGGGTCGGGCTCGCCCTGGGCGTGGTGGGCGGCGTCACCGGGGGTTCCGGCCCAGCGGCGGGTGGCGTAGGTGCCTTTTTCCAGGTCGTGTTCGATGATCTGGCGCAAAAAGTTGCTGTGCTTGACGGTTTCAGCGGCCGCAGGAGTAGCTGTGGCGGCGGTATTGGCGGGGGAGGGGGTGCTCATTCAGCCATTTTAGGCGGCGGTTTCGTGACGGTTTACGCATTACAACAAGCGCGTGTACGTTCAGACACAACGTAAAGACGATTTTGTGCCATCCTTTTAGGCACTTGGTGCGTTGTGTACCGGTGAGGTGTGTCCATTTGGTGGGCCGCCCTCATTCACTAGGAGATTTCCATGACGAAAACCCGTTCTGTTTCTACTGCGGCCGCTGTGGCGGGTGTTGCACTGGCCCTGTTGGCTGGTGCTGGCTCCGCCCAGGCCCGCGATGTCAATTGGTCCGTGGGCATTGGAGTGCCCGGCGTGGTGGTGGGGGCCAGCAATGGCTACTACGCCCCCTCCCCGGTGTACGTGGCACCGCCCCCACCGGTGTACTACGCTCCCCCTCCACGCCCTGTGTACTACAACGCTCCCCCGGTGTACTACACACCACCCCCAGCGGTGGTTTACGGCGGTTATGGCTACGGCCACCGCCACCACGGGCACGGGCATGGGCATGGGCATGGGCATGGGCGCAGCCACGGCCACGGTCGCCACTGGGACCGTTGATCAGCCCCCAGCGGCTGGTCTGTCACCAACCTCTTGGGCGCGAGTCGCTCACAGGCAGCGTCGCACAGGCTGCCTTTTACAGCGGTCCGTCGGGGCCGCTTTTTTCTTGGCGCTTCATAATCCCGCACTCTGGCCTGCCAGCGTGGCAGGCGCATTGCCCCGGAGACTTGTCTGTGATCGCCAATAAAACCGTTTTTGTCCTCAATGGCCCCAACCTGAACCTGCTGGGCACGCGCGAGCCCGCCGTGTACGGCGCCGCGACCCTGGCCGATGTTGAAAAGCTCTGCACCGACGCCTGCAATCGCCACGGTTTTGCACTGCGTTTTCACCAAAGCAACCACGAAGGGGCCTTGGTGGACTGGATTCATGAGGCAGGGCGCCTGCATGCGGCGGGCGAGCTGGCAGGCGTGGTGATGAACGCCGGGGCCTACACCCACACCAGCATTGCCCTGCACGACGCCATCAAGGGCACGGGCATCACCCTGATCGAGCTGCACATCAGCAATGTGCACGCGCGCGAGGCCTACCGCCACCATTCGTACATGGCGGCCGCCGCCAAGGCGGTGATGTGTGGCTTTGGCGTGCTGGGCTATGGCCTGGCAATTGACGGGCTGGCGCCGTTGCTGGCACAGCAGCCAGCGGCCTGATGGCTGGGCGCGGGGAGTTTCACGGCCATGGCCCCGCTGCCCCTGCAGGTCTCTGAGGACGAGGTCGAAATCACCGCCATGCGCGCCCAGGGCGCGGGCGGACAAAACGTCAACAAGGTATCGAGCGCGGTCCACCTGCGGTTTGACGTGGCGGCATCGTCGCTGCCCGAGGGCGTGATGGAGCGCCTGCTGGCACTGCGCGACACCCGCATCACCCAAGATGGTGTGGTGGTCATCAAGGCCCAGCAGTACCGCAGCCAAGAGTTGAACCGCGCCGATGCCCTGGAGCGCCTTAACGCGCTGGTCAACAGCGTGGCCGTGCCGCCCCGCGTGCGCAGGGCCACCAAACCCACCTATGGCTCGCAACAGCGGCGCCTGCAAAGCAAGACGCAGCGGGGCGAGACCAAGGCGCTGCGGGGCCGGGTGCGCGACGGGGCCTGAGGCTTGCGCGTCAGGAGGGATGGGCAGGTGTTGCCCACCGTGCGCCATCGCGCCTGTCAATGTTTGATTAGCATCATCCGTAGAACAATCTGTCTGCCCTGCAGGGCTTGGTATCGCAGGCTATCAGTCCTACATTCATGGCATCCCTCGTTGGAGTTGTCATGTCTGCCTCTGTCCAAGCCCCCGTTCCAGTTTCTGCTGCAATTCCTGCCCTGTTTGTGTCGCACGGCGCGCCCTTGTTTGCGCTGGATGCGGGCACGACCGGCCCGGCGCTGACGCAATGGGGCCAGAGCCTGAAGTCGCAGTACCCCGGCCTGCGGGGCGTGGTGATCATGTCGCCGCACTGGATGGCGCGGTCGGCGCAAGTGATGACCGGGCCGCAGCCTGCCACCTGGCACGACTTTGGCGGGTTCCCCCCTGCGCTGTACCAGCTGCAATACCCGGCCCCCGGTTCACCCGCGCTGGCGCAGGAGGTGCTGGGCCTGCTGCAAGCCGCTGGCGTGGCCGCCCAGGGCGATGCCGCACGCCCTTTTGACCATGGCGCCTGGGTGCCGCTGATGCATTTGTTCCCGCAGGCCGACGTGCCCGTGGTGCAGGTGGCTCTGCCCGTGGGCGCTGGCCCGGCCGAGGTGTATGCGCTGGGCGCCGCCTTGCGCACCCTGCGCAGCCAGGGCGTGCTGGTGGTGGGCTCGGGCAGCATGACGCACAACCTGGCCGAGTTTTTTGGCGGTGAACGCGAACCTGCGCCCTATGTGCTGGAGTTCAGCCGCTGGATCGAGGACGCTCTGGCCCGTGGCGATATGGCCGCGCTGCTTAACTACCGCAGCCAGGCCCCCCATGCCCACCGCGCGCACCCCACTGAAGACCACTTTTTGCCCATCTTCTTTGCGCTGGGTGCCGCTGGCGACGACCTGCACGCAAACTACTTGAGCCGCGAGGTGATGTACAGCATGCTGTCGATGGACGCGTTTGCGCTGGAGCCGGTGCACTGATACGGAACCCTTCGCACTCCACCCGTTTTTGGCCCTAAACCGTTCGAGGCGCACATTTATGCTTACCTTGCCGCTCTCCTTTTTGCAGCGCCCCGCTGCCGCCACCACGCCACGGCCCTGGCTGCTGGTGCTGATGCATGGCGTGGGCAGCAACGAGCAGGACCTGTTCAGCTTGGCCCCGCAGATCCCGGACCGGTTTCATGTGCTGAGCCTGCGGGCGCCGTTTCGGATGGGGCCGGGCTCGCATGCGTGGTTTGATTTCTCCATCGAGCCCAATGGCGAGCGCACCATCAACGAAGAGCAAGAGGCGCAAAGCCGCGCCCTGGTGGCCCAGGCGGTCGAGTCTGCCGCCGAGCAGCTGGGCATTCCGCCCGAGCGGGTGGTGGTGGGCGGCTTCAGCCAGGGCGGCATCATGGCGCTATCGCTGCTGCTGACCCGGCCTGCCCTGATGCAGGCGGGCCTGGTGTGGCACAGCCGCCTGCTGCCCCAGGTGGTGCCGCTCACGGCGCCCGCCGATGCGCTGCGCGGCAAGCGGCTGTGGCTGAGCCATGGCACCCACGACAACGTGATCCCCCTGGCCCACGCCCAGGCCATTGCGCACCACATGGCGCCCCTGCCGGTGGCGGTGAGCTACCACGAATTCCCCAGCGCGCACGAGATTCGCCCGTCCGAGCTGGCAGCCACGGTGGCATGGTTGGAGTCGCTCTCGACCACGCCCACGGCTTTCTGAGCGAAGGCTCCGTTTCGCCGCAGCGCACCAGCCTCACACCGGCAGCGCCATGGTGCGCTTCACTTCCTTGAGCGAAAAGCTCGTCGAAATCTCACGCACGCCCGGCAGGCTGCGCACATGGGTGCGCACGTAGTCGGCAAACGATTCCAGGTCGGCCGCCACCACCTCCAGCTGGTAGTCGTAGCGGCCCGAGAGGTTGTGGCACGACAGCACCTGGGGCATGGCCATCACCTCGCGTTCCAGCGCCGAGGTGGTTTCGGCGGTGTGGTCGTGCAGCGCCAGTTGCACAAAGCCCAGCACGCCCCAGCCCACGCGCTGGCGGTGCAGGTGGGCGTGGTAGCCCGCAATCACGCCGGCTTCTTCCAGCGAACGCACGCGCCGCCAGCAGGGCGAGGTGGAAAGCGACACTGCCTCGGCCAGGTCGCCCACGGTGGCGCGGCCGTCGCGCTGCAGGGCGTTGAGCAGGGTGCGGTCTACGGAGTCGAGCGGGTAGGGGTGCATGATGGCTTGCAGGGTGATTGTTTAGGGTAAATTTTGCCCTTTGAACCTGTTTTTGAGGCAAAGAAGGCGAAATTTTTCCCGCCGATGAGGCCAAGAATCTCCACATCCGACCCGCACCCCGCCTGTGGTCGGCCCATCAGGAGACAAGCATGACCCGCACCATCGACCGCACCACCGACCACACCACCGCCACCGGTTTCAGCACCCGCGCCATTCACCACGGCTACAACCCCGCCGACCACCAGGGCGCGCTGGTGCCTCCCATTCACACCTCGGCCACCTATGCCTTCCCGGACGTGGCATATGGCGCGCGCTGCTTTGCTGGCGAGGAACCCGGCTACTTCTACACCCGCATTGCCAACCCCACGCTGGCGCTGCTGGAAGGGCGGCTGGCGGCGCTGGAAGAGGGCGCGGGCGCGGTGGTGTTCGGCTCAGGCATGGGCGCCATCACCGCCACGCTGTGGTCCATGCTGGAGCCTGGCGACGAAATCCTGGCCGACCTGACGCTCTATGGCTGCACCTTCTCGTTCCTGCACCACGGGCTGGGGCGCTTTGGCGTCACGGTGCGCCATGTGGACATGACCGACCCCGCTCGCGTGGCCGAGGCACTGACCGCCAAGACGCGCGTGGTCTACCTAGAAACCCCGGCCAACCCCAACATGCGTCTGGTGGACATCGCTGCGGTATCAGCTTTGGCCCACGCCCAGGGCGCCAAGGTGGTGGTGGACAACACCTACTGCACGCCCTACCTGCAGCAGCCATTGCTGCTGGGTGCCGATGTGAGCGTGCATTCCATGACCAAGTACCTGGGCGGCCATGGTGACCTGACGGCGGGCGCAGCCGTGTTTGCCGATGCCGAGCTGGCCCAGCGCGTGCGCCTGTACGGCCTGAAAGACATGACTGGCGCGGTGATGTCTGCGCAAGACGCACACCTGGTGATGCGCGGCCTGAAAACCCTGGCCCTGCGCATGGACCGCCACTGCCAGAGCGCGCAGAAGGTGGCCGAATTCATCGCCGCCCACCCGGCTGCGGCGGCCGTGCACTACCCCGGCCTGCCCAGCTTTGCGCAGCACGCGCTGGCTAAGCAGCAGATGCGCCAGATGGGCGGGATGATTGCTTTTGAGCTGCGCGGTGGTCTGCAGGCGGGTGTGCGCTTCATGGACGCCCTTCAGCTCGTCACCCGCGCCGTGAGCCTGGGCGACGCCGAAACCCTGGCCCAGCACCCTGCAAGCATGACGCATTCCACCTACACGCCCGAGCAGCGTGCCGCCCACGGCATTGCCGAAGGGCTGGTGCGCCTGTCGGTGGGGCTGGAAGACCTGGACGACCTGCTCGCCGACATCGGGCAGGCGCTGGACCTAGCCCATGCCATGGACCTGGGCGCGGGCATCAACGCGGCGATCAGCTCCGGGCGTGCGGCAGCGGCAGAGCCGTCTTGTAGCGCACCTGCTTGAGCGCAAAGCTGGAGCGGATCTTCTCGATGCCCGGAATCGGCGTGAGCTGCTCCAGGATGAACCGCTCCAGCGCCGCAATGTCAGGCAGTGCCACGCGGATAAGGTAGTCAGAGTCGCCGCTCATCAGGTAGCACTCCATCACCTCGTCGTGCTCGGCAATGCGCCGCTCGAAGTCGGCCAGCGCCTCCTTGCTCTGCGTCTTCAGGCTGATGTTGATGAACACATTGAGCCCCAGGCCCAGCGACGCCGCATTGGCCAGCGCCACATAGCGGGCAATTACGCCAGCCGCCTCCAGCGCCTTCACCCGAGCCAAGCAGGGCGAAGGTGACAGGTGCACGCGGCGCGCCAGCTCCACGTTGGAGAGCGAGCCATCGGCCTGCAACTCGGCCAGAATGCGCAGATCGGTTGCGTCAAGCTTCATATGCTGTCATTTAATTTCTATGCGGCATATTGTGCTTTTGATGAAGCAAATCCTGCGCGTTTCAGCATCCTATTTTTGGCAAAACTTTCTACAGTGTGCTCCCATGAACGCCCCACTGCCCACCCATCTCCTCAGCCCTCAGGACACCGTGGCTGACACTGACCCCCAAGAAACCGCCGAATGGCGCGACGCCTTTGTGGCCCTGGTGGCCACCGAGGGGCCCGAGCGGGCTCGCCTCATATTGGCCGAGCTGGTGCACCTGGCGCGCACCCAGCAGATTGGCTGGCAGCCGCAGCTCAACACGCCCTACGTGAACACGGTGGCGGTGCAGAACCAGCCAGTCTTCCCTGGCGATTTGGCGGTGGAAGAGCGGCTGGCGTCCATCATGCGCTGGAACGCGCTGGCCATGGTGGTGCGCGCCAACCAGGCCTACGGTGAACTGGGCGGGCACATTGCCAGCTACGCCAGTGCGGCCGATTTGTTTGAGAGCGGCTTCAACCACTTCTTCCGCGCCCGCGAAGGACTGGGCGAGGGGCAGCACCGGGGCGACCTGGTGTTCTTCCAGCCGCACAGCGCGCCGGGTGTGTACGCCCGGGCGTTTCTGGAAGGGCGCTTGTCCGAGCAAGACCTGATGCACTACCGGCAGGAAATCACCGCGCCCGCCGCCGGTGCGCAGGGCCTGTGCAGCTACCCGCATCCGTGGCTGATGCCTGATTTTTGGCAGTTCCCCACTGGCTCCATGGGCATTGGCCCCATTAGCAGCATTTACCACGCGCGCTTCATGCGCTACCTCACGCACCGCAACCTGCTCAACTGTGAGGGCCGCAAGGTGTGGGGCGTGTTTGGCGATGGCGAGATGGACGAGCCCGAAAGCATGAGCGCCCTGACCCTGGCCGCGCGCGAGGGGCTCGATAACCTCGTGTGGGTAGTCAACTGCAACCTGCAGCGCCTGGACGGCCCGGTGCGCGGCAACGGCCGCATCATCGACGAACTGGAGCGCCTGTTTGCCGGTGCGGGCTGGAACGTGGTCAAGCTGGTGTGGGGCAGCGACTGGGACGGCCTGTTTGCCCGCGACCTGACGGGCGCGCTGGTGCACACGCTGCAAGGCACGGTGGACGGGCAGATGCAGACCTTTGCGGCGAAAGACGGGCGCTTTAACCGCGACAACTTCTTCGGCCAAAGCCCCGAGCTGGCCGCGCTGGCCCAGGGCATGACGGACGAGCAGATCGACCGCTTGAAGCGCGGCGGGCACGACCTGGTGAAGATCCACGCCGCCTATGCTGCCGCTGCAGCCCACAAGGGCCAGCCCACGGTGATTCTGGCCCACACCAAGAAGGGTTACGGCATGGGCACGGCGGGCCAGGGCAAGATGACCACGCACAGCCAGAAGAAGCTGGACGACACCGACCTCATCGAATTTCGCAACCGCTTCAACCTGCCGCTGACCGACGAGCAGGCCACCGGCCTGGCTTTTCACAAGCCTGCCGAAGACAGCCCCGAGATGCAGTACCTGCGCCGCCACCGCCAGCAACTGGGCGGCTACCTGCCCCGGCGCGAGACGGTGTGTGATGCACTGCCCGTACCGCCCCTGGCCAGCTACGCCCAGTTTGCGCTGCAGGCCGATGGCAAGGAGATGAGCACCACCATGGCCTTTGTGCGCATGCTGGGCACGCTGCTGAAAGACGCCACCTTGGGCCCCCGCATCGTGCCCATCGTGGCTGATGAAGCGCGCACCTTTGGCATGGCCAACCTGTTCAAGCAGGTGGGTATCTACAGCAGCGTGGGCCAGCGCTACGCGCCGGAAGACATTGGCTCGGTGCTGAGCTACCGCGAGGCGCTCGATGGGCAGATCCTCGAAGAAGGCATCAGCGAAGCGGGCGCGATTGCCAGCTGGACGGCGGCCGCGACGAGCTACAGCGTGCACGGCCTGGCCATGCTGCCGTTCTACATCTACTACTCCATGTTCGGCTTCCAGCGCGTGGGCGACGCCATCTGGGCGGCTGCCGACCAGCGCGCGCGTGGCTTTTTGCTGGGCGCCACGTCGGGCCGCACCACGCTGGGCGGCGAGGGCCTGCAGCACCAGGACGGCAGCAGCCATTTGGTGGCCGCGACCATCCCCAACTGCAAGGCGTACGACCCGGCCTATGCGGGCGAGATGGCCGTCATCATCGACGCGGGCATGCGCGAGATGGTGACCGAGCAGCGCGACGTTTTCTACTACGTGACGCTGATGAACGAGAACTACGCACAGCCCGACCTCCCCGCCGACGTGGCAGAAGGTGTGTTGCGCGGTTGCTATGTTTTCAGGAGCTACTCAGGCAATATGCACCAGCGCGACAGCGCGATTTCGCCCCAAAGCGTCACCCTGATGGGTTCTGGCGCCATCCTGACCGAGGTGGTCAAGGCTGCAGAACAACTCGCCAGCGAAGGCGTGGATGTGACCGTGCTGAGCGTCACCAGCTGGAGCGAGTTGGCCCGCGATGGTGTGGCCTGCGAGCAGCGCTGGCTAGCGGGTGATGACCAGCCTGCGCCCGCATGGCTGACCCAGAAACTGGCCTCAACCCGTGGACCGGTGCTTGCCGCCACCGACTACGTACGTGCCGTGCCCGAGACGGTGCGCGCGCTCATCCCCGACGGCCGCAAGTACATCACCCTGGGCACCGACGGTTTTGGCCGCAGTGACACGCGGGCCGCGCTGAGGCAGTTTTTTGGCGTGGATGCTGCGAGCGTGGCCCAGGCCGCGCGGCGCGCGCTGGCTGTTGGCTGATGACGGGCCGGGCGCTGCAAGAGCGCCTGCCGTCGTTTTGCCTTGCCTCCCGCTCTGTGGCCGGATGGCTGCGGAGGTGGGGTGAACGCCATTGCCCAATCTCGCCCACGCTTCCTACAATGGTTCAGCAACCGTGAGAGGGCGCCATGGCACATGTCATCTGGGACCATAACCCGCCGACCACCTGGATAGCCAACGTGGACGGGCAAGCACTTTGCTCCATCAAGCGCAAAGACATTGGCGGGTTTACCGCCGCCTGGACAGACGACCGCCTGTGGCCGCCGCCCGCCCAACTGCCTAAAGCCATGCCGCAGCCCACACAGTTTTTCAGCAGTCTGGAGGAAGCCAAACAGGCGGTGGAAAGCGCTCTGGGCACTTGAAGCGGTGCCTTGGAGCGCTGCTGCAGTCTTGAGTGACTGCGCTTGCATGTACAGGCGGCGGCAGGCGCATGGCCTCCAAACAGTCTATGAGAGGCGTGGGCCCCCATGCATGCGGCCAAGCTCAGCCCGCAGGGCGCTGGAAAAATGCATCCAGCACCGGCATCAACCCCGGGAATTCCAGCGCAAACCGTTCGCGGTTCACAAAGTACGCCTCGCAGGCCACGGCAAAGAATTCGGACTGCGAGGAGGCGCCGTACGCGTCCAGCCAGGGCCGTTCGGCACCAAAGCGCTCGGCCATGATCACGCGCTCGCGAAACTGTTCGTAGGCGGGCTCCCAGGCTGCCCACCACGCTTCATACGCCGCACGGCCGGTGCGTGCGCCCATGAAGCCTGCGGGCAGGGGGGGGCAGCCGTTGGGTTGGCCGTTCTTCATGTCGAGCTTGTGCATGAACTCGTGCACCACCACGTTGTGGCCGCGCGCGGTGTTCTCGGTGGCGTTGCTAACATGCTGCCAGCTGAGCATGATGGGGCCGCGCTCCATGGCCTCGCCCAGCAGCACCTGGGTGTGCTCGTGCACCACGCCTGCTTCGTCCATCGTCTGGCGGCGGGCCACGGCTTCGCCGGGGTGCAGCACGATGCCCACAAAATCGTCGTACCAGTCGAGTGCCTTGGCAGGGTCGCCCCAGTGCAGCAGGGGCAGGCAGGCCTGCGCGGCAATGTCGATGGCCATGGCGTCAGTCACCATGAGGCCATGGGCACCATGGAATTCCTTGTGGTGCAAGAAGAGGGCGCTCAGCACGCGCAGCTTGGCCTGGTCGTGCAGCGACAGCGCGGCCAGAAACGGGTAGCGCTGCACGGTCTGCAGCCACAGCGTGGCCGAGATGTCCGGCACCGGCGCAACGGTGGCGCGCACGCGGCGCCAGAGGCGGTTGAGCAAGGGGGGCATGGCGATCGGGCTGCGGGAGGTGGGCCCGCTCAGTTCATGACCGCTGTTACTTGGGGGCCAGGGACAGCCGTTCCAAGCCCGCGCTGGACAAACGCAATGTTTCCAGACGGGGGGGCAATGCCGCAGCATCCCAGTCGCTCAGCACCACGCGTTGCAGCCCCGGGGCCAGCACATGGTGGGCCGGCCGGTGGGTGTGGCCGTGGATGAGGGTGTGTGCCCCAGCGCCCTGCAGCCAGGCGATGGTGGCGTGCGTGTCCACGTCGGCATACGTGGCCCCCGACTGCTTGCGCGCCTCGCTTTCCTGACGAATGCCGCGCGCCTGCACGCGGCGCGTGGCCAGGGGCTGGGTCAGAAACTGCTGCTGCCAAGCGGCGCTGCGCGCCTGCAGGCGAAAGCGCTGGTAGTCCACGTCGTCCAGGCACAGCAGGTCGCCGTGGCTCAGCACATACCGCTGGCCACCAAAGGTCAGGACCGTGGGATCTGCCAAGCCGGTGATACCGCACGCAGCCAGGAAGGCAGGGCCCGCCAGAAAATCGCGATTGCCGTGCATGAAGTACACCGGCAGGCGCTGCGTGGCGGCCCGCAGAAGTGCGCAGCCCTGGGCCTCGAAGCTGCCAGGCTCGCGCAGGGCGTCGTCGCCCACCCACACCTCGAAGAGGTCGCCCAGGATGAAGAGGGCGTCTGCCGGGGTGCTCTCCAGATACTGCTGGAACGCAGCCACCGTGGCGGGCTCGCTGGCCTGCAGGTGCAGGTCCGAAATGAAATCGACCGTGCGCCAGTGCGGTGGAGCAACAAGCTCCTCGAACGGGGGCACGGTCGTCAACGGGTCGGCAGTCAAGGCCCGGATCAGGCGGTGGATTTACAGGGCCACGGCCTTGTCGATCACAACGGCGTCAAAAGGCACGTCATCGTGGTAGCCCTTGCGCGTGGTGCGCACGGCCTTGATGGCGTCCACCACGTCCTGGCCCTTCACGACCTTGCCGAACACGGCATAGCCCCAGCCTTGTGCGGTGGGAGAGCTGTGGTTCAGGAAGGCGTTGTCCACCGTGTTGATGAAGAACTGCGCGGTAGCGCTGTGGGGGTCGCCAGTGCGGGCCATGGCCACGGTGTACTTGTCGTTCTTCAGGCCGTTCTTGGCTTCGTTCTCGATGGGAGCCTGGGTTTCCTTTTGCTTCATGTCGGCCGTCATGCCGCCGCCCTGGATCATGAAGTTCTTGATCACGCGGTGGAACACGGTGCCGTTGTAGAAACCGCTGTTCACATAGCTCAGGAAGTTGGCGGTGGACTTGGGGGCTTTCTCGGCGTCCAGTTCCAGGGTGATCACGCCCTGGGTGGCGGTCTCGGCCACGTTGATGGTCACGTGGAGTTCAACTTGTGGATTGCTCATTGCAGTGCTTTCTTCAAAAAATTACTTCACCACGGTGGCAGAGGTGATGGTGACGGGGGTGTTGGGAACGTTCTGGTGGGGGCCCTTGTTGCCCGTGGCCACGGCCTTGATCTTGTCGACCACAGCCGTGCCTTCCACCACCTTGCCGAACACGGCATAGCCGTGGCCGTCGGGGTTGGGGGCGTTGAGCATGCCGTTGTTCTTCACATTGATGAAGAACTGCGAAGTGGCCGAGTTGGGGTCACCCGTCCGTGCCATCGCAATGGTGTAGGCGTCGTTCTTGAGGCCGTTGTTGGCTTCCAGTGGAATCGGGGCTCGGGTGGGCTTGGGAATGAGGTCGGCGGTGTAGCCGCCGCCCTGGATCATGAAGCCGTCGATGACCCTGTGGAACACGGTGCCGTCGTAGGTCTTGTCCTTGACGTAGCCCAGAAAGTTCTCAACCGTCTTGGGAGCTTTGGCAGGGTCCAACTGCACCACGATGTCGCCCATCGACGTGGCCAGCTTGACCTTGGGAGCATCTTGCGCCTGGGCGGTTGCTACTGTAAACATAGCAGTCAGGGCAATGCTTGCCAGCGCTACCGTCGAATTTCTTCTGGAAATCATCCAATCACTCCTTCGAAAAAGATCTGCCATTGTTGGCCGCGGCGCGTCCAGTACTGGCGCTTGACCGGCCCCGTGCGTGCGCCTTCGGCGACTTCGCCGAACGTCACCACCATGGTGTCGGCCGAGTCTGTCCACCGCAGGTAAGACTTGTCCTTGAGCTGGAGTTCCCGTCCCTTGAGGGCGCGGGCCTCGGCCTGCAGCACCTGGGTCCATTCTTCCAGCGGCTTCTTGCGGTAGCTCTGGAAGTCGGGCGCATAAAAGCCCAGCAGGCGCTTCATGTCCCCTTCCGTCTTGGCGGTGCGCCAGGCATTGAGCACCGCGTCGAACGATTTGCGGTCGGCAGCCACGCTGTGGGGTGGCACCCACTGCAGCTGCCGCGCAATGACCACGGGGGTGGAGCGGGGGCTCCACCGTGCGCAGGATGCGTTCGAGGTCGGGGTTGGCCAGCACCAGGCAGCCGTCGGTGGCCAAGGGAGCGCGCGAGAACTGGTCGGGCGGCGTGCCATGCAGCCAGATGCCGCTGCCGGTCTTGCCCCGGCTCTGGTCCAGGGGGTTGGGGTAGTTGATGGGCAACGCGCCCACGCCGTAGAAGTCCTTGAGCTTGGCCGGATCCAGGCGGCTGGTGATGAAGTACACCCCCAGCGGCGTGCGCTGGTCGCCCTCCACTTCTTTTTCAATACCGAGCTTGTCCACCGAGGCGTAATAGTCGGCCTCCAGCCGCAGGCCCTGAGCGGTGTTTTCAAAGAGGTACAGCCGCGAGCGCGATGTGTCCACCGCAATGGCGTGGCGCGAGCGGGGCGACAGCTCCAGGAACTGCGCGGGGATGGCGTTGGCGGGGGGGCGACTGCGTTGTGCATCCACGCGCTGGCGCGATTCGGTGCGCAGCTCGGCCAGCGCCGCTGCTGCCTGGATGCTGCGGGCCGAGTCTGGCTCGGGGGCCACATCGCCCAGGTGCCGTAGCGGGCGCGTGCGCGACATCAGCAGATCACCTACCGCCAGTTGGGCCAGCTGGAAGTTGGGGTTGTCGCGCGCCAGGCTTTCTGCCTGTGCCAGGGCTTCCCGCCCGCGCCCTTCGGCTACCAGCTTGTAGACCGCCATGAGGCGGGCCTCCGCCTGGCCGTCACGCAACTCTGCCGGCGCGGGGGCGACAGGGGGCGTGGTGGATGCTGCGTGCGCAGCGGCCGCACGCCGTGCCTTGGCGCCCTGCGGCAGGGCGGGCGTGGCCAGCGAGGTGCCCAGCAGCAGCAGCATCGCCGATGCGGCCCGGCGGCCCGGGGAGGTCAGGGGCACGAACATGCGAAACATCAATCAGCTGTGCGCTGGGGCAAAAAAAAAGCCCGCGCGGAAGGCGCAGGCGCCGCCTCGGGGAGCATGGTCAACCGCCCGTGGATTCGCGGACGATGGTCCAGCGACCGTTGTTGTGGACCAGGTCCAGGGTCTTGCGGCTGCTGACGTTGAGCGAATCAGCGCTGTAGGCTTGGCGGAAGCGGGCAGTCGCCTTGTCGCCCTTAACCGACACGGCGATGTCGGACAGCTTCACGCTGATCTTGGATTTTCCCACGATGCGCGCTTCACGCTCTTTTTCCCAAGCAGAGCGGTTCTGGTTGCCTGGTGGGTCAAAGGACTTGTCGTAGGCACCCAGGTAGGCTTTCATGTCCTTGGCGGCCCAGGCGGAGGCCCCTGCCTGCACGGCGGCTGTCACGGCTTGTGTGGATGAATCGCTGGCAGCGGCGGGAGCAGGTGCCGGTGCGGGGGCGGGCGCTGCAGCCGCCGGAGCGGCGGCGGGAGCAGGGACTGCCGCAGCTGCCGGGGCCGGGGTGGGGGCTGCGGGCGCAGGCGCTGCTGCCGCAGGCGCCGGAGCTGGGCGCTGCGTGGCCACCACGGCGGCGGGTGTTGGGGCTGCCGCCGCAGGGCGGCCGGATTTGCTGGCTGCGTCGGCTGAGAAAAGCTCGCGGATCAGGGCCAGCTTGGGCTTGACCGAGTTGGCGCTGGTGGCATCCAGCTGCAGGGCCTTGTTGTAGGCCTGGCCGGCAAGCTTGGCGTAGATATCGCCCAGATTTTCGTGCGCGGTGGCATAGCTGGGGTTGGTGCGGATCGCCATTTCGAGCGCCGTGCGGGCCTTGTCCAGCTGGTTCTGGTTGGCGTAGAGCACGGCCAGGTTGTTATAGGGCTCGGGCAGCTCGGGATACTCTTCCGTCAGCTTGGTAAAGGTGGTAATGGCCTCGCCCTGTTTGCCGCTGTCGGCCTGTGCCACGCCGCGCAGAAAACGCAGCTGCGGGTCGCGCGGAGTGGCGGCCAGACGCTGGTCGGCCTTCACCAGAGCTTCGGCGGCCTTGCCGCTTTTCAGAAGTTGGGTGATGTCGGAGTAGTCCTCGGCATGCGCCACGCCAGCGCCCAGCAGCGCGGTCAGCGCCACCAGGCGCAGGATTTGTGGAAGGGTGCGGAGGACTGGCTTCATGGGGATTCCGGGGTGTTGGGCAGCGGCCCGCCGGGGCAGGGGCTTATACTGCGGCGGATTGTAGCTGAGGGGGTTGTCATGACGGTACGCTGTTGCCGCTGGTGATTTTGCTGGACGCCCCTTGCCGGGCCACCCCCTTCCCAGGGCTGAGTTCCGCTGCTGCCGGGTGAGTCTTAGGCGCTTACCCACCCCCATCAAGTCTCCCGTTACTGAAATCCCATGAGTCTGCGCATCTACAACACGCTATCGCGTGCATTGGAGGACTTTTCCCCGCTTGAACCCGGCCATGTGCGCATGTATGTGTGCGGCATGACCATCTACGACCTGTGCCATATCGGCCACGCCCGCATGATGATGGCGTTTGACGTGGTGCAGCGCTGGCTCAAGGCCAGCGGCCTGCGTGTGACATACGTGCGCAACATCACCGACATCGACGACAAGATCATCAAGCGCGCGCTGGAGCGGGGCATCACCATCCGCCAGCTCACCGACGAGATGATCGCCGCGATGCACCAGGACATCGGCCTGCTGGGCATCGAGCCACCCTCGGTGGAGCCGCGTGCCACTGAATACGTGCCGCAGATGCTCTCGCTGATCGGTCAGCTCGAAGGCAAGGGGCTGGCCTACCGCGCGAGCAACGGGGATGTGAACTACTCCGTACGCAAGTTCGATGGCTACGGCAAGCTCTCAGGCAAGTCGCTGGACGAGCTGCGCGCTGGCGAGCGGGTGGCTGTGCTGGACGGCAAGGAAGACCCGCTCGACTTCGTGCTGTGGAAGTCCGCCAAGCCCGAGGAGCCGCCCGAGGCCAAGTGGGACAGCGCTTTTGGGGCCGGCCGCCCTGGCTGGCACATCGAATGCTCGGCCATGAGCTGCGCCACGCTGGGCGAAACCTTCGACATCCACGGTGGCGGCGCGGACCTGCAGTTCCCCCACCACGAGAACGAAATCGCCCAGAGCGAAGGCGCCACGGGCAAGCCGCTGGCCAAATTCTGGGTGCATAACGGCTTCGTGCGCGTGGACAACGAGAAGATGTCCAAGAGCCTGGGCAACTTCTTCACCATCCGCGACGTACTCAAGACCTACGACGCCGAGACGGTGCGCTTTTTCATCGTGCGGGCCCATTACCGCAGTGCGCTGAACTACAGCGATGCCCATCTGGACGACGCACGCCAGGCGCTCAAGCGTCTGTACACCGCGCTCAGCCTGGTGACCCCGGCGCAGGTGGCGTCCATCGACTGGACCAGCCCCTACGCAGCCCGCTTCAAGGCCGCGATGGACGAAGACTTTGGCACGCCCGAGGCGGTGGCCGTGCTGTTTGACCTAGCCAGCGAGGTCAACAAGACCCGCTCTTCCGAGCTGGCCGGGTTGCTGAAGAAGCTGGGCGGTTGCCTGGGCATCTTGCAGGGCGACCCGCAAGCATTTCTTCAGCGAAGGATATTCCGAGATTCAGTACTTTCCGCGACTGCAGGTGTGGGCGCGCGGTTTGAAGCTGAGGTCGTCTATGGTCCGAAGCGTATTGAGGCACTAATTGCGGAACGAGCAACAGCAAAGGCAGCGAAAAACTTTGCAGAAGCCGACCGAATCCGCAATGAGTTGCTGGCCCAGGGCATCGTGCTCAAGGACTCTGCCGCCGGTACCACCTGGGAAGCCGCCCAATGAGCATGGTTTTGAAGCCAAATATGCCAGTAGTGCAGGTGGAATAAGCGGTGGCAGCTTCTAAAAAGATAGCAAGCGACGCCGCAGCGCCGCCACTGGTGCTGGCCACGCCCGACTACTGGGCCGAGGCCTGTAAGCACCTGGTGAAAAAAGACCGGGTGATGAAGCGCCTGATCCCGCAGTTTGGCGACGCCGCGCTGCAAACCAAGGGCGACCCCTTCATCACCCTGGCGCGTTCCATCGTGGGCCAGCAAGTGTCCGTGGCTTCGGCGCAGGCCGTGTGGGAGCGTTTTGTGGCGCTGCTGCCGCGCGGCATGAAGCCCACCAGCGTGCTCAAGCTCAAGATCGACGACATGCGGGCCGCAGGCCTGTCGGCCCGCAAGGTGGACTACCTGGTGGACCTGGCCATGCACTTTGAGGGCGGCAAGCTGCACGTCAAGGACTGGGCCGCCATGGACGACGAGGCCATCATTGCCGAGCTGGTGGCCATCCGGGGCATTGGCCGCTGGACGGCCGAGATGTTTTTGATCTTCTATTTGATGCGGCCCAATGTTTTGCCCCTGGACGACCCGGGGTTGATCAGCGGGATCAGCCAGAATTACTTCTCTGGCGACCCGGTGAGCCGCAGCGACGCCCGCGAGGTGGCCGAGGCCTGGAAGCCCTGGTGCAGCGTCGCGACTTGGTATATTTGGCGGTCTCTGGACCCCCTGCCTGTAACCTATTGACACCACTGCAGGCACGCCGGTTACAGTGCGTGCCATTCGTGGCAACCCCGCCGGGTGCGATCCCCAAGGAGAAAAACGTTGGCGAAAAAGACCTTTCTGGATTTCGAGCAGCCCATCGCCGAGCTGGAGTCCAAAATTGAAGAACTGCGCTACGTGCAGACCGAGAGTGCCGTCGATATCTCGGAAGAGATCGACCAGCTGAGCAAGAAGAGCCAGCAGCTCACCAAAGACATCTACAGCGAACTGTCGCCCTGGCAGATCACCAAGATCGCCCGCCACCCCGAGCGCCCCTACACGCTCGACTACGTGCACGACATCTTCACCGACTTCGTCGAGCTGCACGGCGACCGCCACTATGCGGATGACCTGTCTATCGTGGGTGGCCTCGCCCGCTTCAACGGGCACGCCTGCATGGTCATCGGCCACCAGAAGGGCCGTGACACGAAGGAGCGCGCCATGCGCAACTTTGGCATGAGCAAGCCCGAGGGCTACCGCAAAGCCCTTCGCCTGATGAAGACGGCCGAGAAGTTCAAGCTGCCTGTGTTCACCTTTGTGGATACGCCCGGCGCCTACCCCGGCATTGACGCTGAGGAACGCGGCCAGTCCGAGGCCATCGGCCGCAACATCTTCGAGATGGCGCAACTCGAAGTGCCCATCATCACCACCATCATCGGCGAAGGTGGCTCTGGCGGCGCCCTGGCCATCAGCGTGGCCGACCAGGTCGTGATGCTGCAGTACGCTATCTACTCGGTCATCAGCCCCGAAGGCTGTGCGTCCATTCTCTGGAAGACCAGTGAGAAGGCGCAAGAGGCTGCCGACGCCCTGGGCATCACCGCCCACCGCCTCAAGGCCCTGGGCCTGGTGGACAAGATCGTGAGCGAGCCTGTGGGCGGCGCTCACCGCGATCACAAGCAGATGGCAGCCTTTCTCAAGCGCGCGCTGGGCGATGCCTTCCGCCAGGTGGCCGACCTCAAGACCAAGGACCTGCTGGACCGCCGCTACGAGCGCCTGCAGAGCTACGGCCGGTTCAGCGACACCAAGGCAGACGCCCGCTGAGCAGCCTGGAACCCGGCACTGGCCGGGGCTTTTGCACCAGTCCGGTGCGCTTTCAACGACTCTTCGGGGTCGTTGTTGTTTTGGGCGCTGAATCGTTCGCGCGGCGCCTGTTTTCCCTTTGGTGCGCAGACTGCTACCGGATGTAACATCTTCGAACACCGCTGCGCGGGCGGTTGAAGGGGGGCTCCATGTCGCTTCTGAAGACGCTCAAGGGCCAGATCCTGGTGGTGTCTGCCGCCTGTATGGTGGCCCCCTTGCTGGTGTTCACGCTGGTCAACTATTTCTCCGCCCGCGCACAAGCGCGGGTGGCGTTGGCTCAGGAGGGGCAGGCCACCGCCAAGAGCCATGCGGAGGCCATCGAAGAGTGGACCCGCGCGAAGGCCGGCATTATCGCGGCCTCCATCGCGGCCTTTGAAGAGCCTGAGCCCGCCAAATCCCTGGCCATGCTGCGTGATGCGGGCAAGTTCAGCACGGCGTACTTTGGCTACGCAGACAAAAAGTAGGTTTTCTCCGAAGCCCGCAACCTCCCCCCGCCGACTACGACCCCACTGCGCGCCCCTAGTACAAGCAGGCTGCCCAGGCTGGCACGTCCGTGGTCACGCCGCCCTACATCTCGGCCTCCGACCAGAAACTGGTGGTGACCTTTGCGACGCCGGTGGGTGCGGGCTCCGCACTCAAGGGGGGGGGGCTGCCGGGGACGTGTACATGGAATCGGTCGTGGCCAATGTCGCGTCCATCCAGCCCACGCCGCAGAGCTTTGCCTTTCTGCTTTCTGGTGTCTGCGGACGGCAAGATCATTGCCCACAAAGACCAGGGGCTCACGCTCAAGCCCATCACTGAACTCTCCAAAGACCTCGCGATCGAGCCGCTGCTGGCTGCTGCCAAGAACAAAGGACTGCTGCCGGCCGACATCGCCGAGCGAAGCCGCCTGCTGACTGTGGTGCCGATCACTGGCACATCCTGAATGCTGGTCGTGGCCCTGGACGAGAGCGAAGCCATGGCTCCGATCCGCGCCATGTTGGCCACATCGCTGATCTACAGTGTGCTGGTGCTGGTCGTCGCCGTGGCGATACTGGGTGTGGCGCCTACCCGGCGCCTGCGCCAGCTCACGCTGGTGCGCGATGCCATGCACGAAATCGGCGCGGGCGACGGCGACCTGTCATGCCGCATCGATGCGCACGGCGAGGATGAATTGGCCCAGATCGCCGGCAGTTTCAACAGTTTTGCCGGCAAGTTCTCGGGGGTGCTGGCGCAGATCCGGGACGCCAGCAGTTCGGTGCCTGTGGCCGCCGAGGAGATCGCCACTGGCAATCACGATCTGAGCGGGCGCACTGAACTCACGGCATCCAGCCTGCAGCAGACCTCGGCCTCCATGCAGCAGCTGACCGAAACGGTGCGGCACAACGCAGACTCTGCGCGGCAGGCCAACCAGCTGGTCGCCCAGGCCTCCAGCGTCGCGCAGCACGGCGGGCAAGTGATGGGCAATGTGGTGACCACGATGGACCAGATCAACGCGGCCTCGCGCAAGATCAACGACATCATCGGCGTCATCGACGGCATTGCGTTTCAGACCAACATCCTCGCGCTGAACGCGGCGGTGGAGGCCGCGCGCGCGGGCGAGCAGGGTCGGGGCTTTGCGGTGGTGGCGGGCGAGGTGCGCAGCCTGACCCAGCGCAGCGCCGAAGCGGCCCGCGAGATCAAGACCTTGATCAACGCGTCGGTCGAGCAGGTGGAAAACGGCTCGCGGTTGGTGCACGACGCAGGCACCACGATGACCGACATCGTGACTTCGGTACAGCGCGTGACGGACATCACGGCCGAGATCACCGCGTCCACCAACGAGCAAAGCACCAGCATCAACGAGGTGGGGCAGGCCTTGGCCCAACTCGACCAGATGACCCAGCAGAACGCGGCGCTGGTGGAAGAGAGCGCTGCAGCGGCGCAGAGTCTGAAGGATCAGTCGGTGCGGCTGTCGGAGGTGGTGGCGACCTTCCGTCTGTCCACCACCGACTCCGCCCACGCTGCGCCACGGCTGTCCCCGCCGGGTGGTTGAGTCGCGAGGGGCCGGGCGTTGCGGCGCCCCCAATGCACCTTGCTGCCGGAGAGCGGGGCCCCGTGATAATCGGCGCCCATGAACTGTTGCCCCTGTCCAGACCCTTGTCGCCCCAAGTCGATTCCAGGGGCTGCCGGTCCGAGTGCTGGGCCTGCGGAGCCAGGAAGCCAGGCGCCATGACCCAATCCATGGATGTCGCCCTGCAAGCGTTCGCGCCCGCCTTACCTCTGGCGGTGGCGTTGAGTGGCGGAGCGGACTCGACCGCGTTGCTGCTTGCCTGTGCGCGCCGCTGGCCGGGGCAGGTGTTGGCCATCCACGTACACCATGGGCTGCAGGCGGCTGCCGACGGATTTGAGCAGCATTGCGTGGCCTTGTGCGGCCAGCTGGGTGTGCCTTTGCGCGTGCAGCGGCTGGATGCGCGCCCAGCGCCCGGTCAGAGCCCGGAGGATGCTGCCCGACAAGCCAGATACCAGGCTTTGAAGGCTGTAGCGCTACAAGATCATGTCTTGGGTGCTATTCAATCCATAGCAATCGCACAGCACGCCGATGACCAGGTCGAAACCCTGTTGCTGGCCCTGTCGCGCGGAGCAGGCGTCGCGGGCCTTGCCGCCATGCCGGCCCAATGGGAGCGGGGAGGGCTGGTCTGGCATCGTCCCTTACTTCAGGTGGCCGCGGCGGATGTGCGCCAATGGTTGAAGGCACAGGGCCAAGCGTGGGTGGAAGACCCCACCAACCGAGATGAGCGCTACACCCGCAACCGCATCAGGGCGCAGCTGCTCCCGGTTCTGGAGGCTGTCTTCCCGTCCTTTCGGGAGACCTTTGCGCGGTCAGCCACCAACGCCGCCCAGGCGGCAGAACTGCTGCAAGAGCTGGCCCAGCAAGACCTATTGCAGATAGGCCAGCCCCCGGAGATCAAGGCCCTGCAAATGCTCAGTCGCGCCCGCCGGGCCAACGTGCTGCGCCACTGGCTGCGCCACACCCACCTGACAACCCCGACGGCCGCACAGCTGAGCGAGCTGTTGGACCAAATCAGCGCCTGCTCCACGCGGGGGCACCGCATCCGTATCAAGGTAGGCAGCGGCTTTGTGGTGCGCTTGGGCACTACGCTGGATTGGCTGAAACCCTAGGCGGCGTCTGACTTGGCCGGGCGGCAACTGTGCAGCGGTTATTCAGTCGCTTGCCGGGCGTGTCGCTCCGGTCTTTGGAGACTCTGTGCCTGGTGGTTGGCACGCGATGCCCCTGGAGCCCGTCAATGGTTTACGGGAGCATGGCATCGTTCGGCAAATGCTGGCCTCCGCGGGAGCCCCTCCAAAATGAGGCATAATAGTGGGGTTGGAAACGTGACCGAGTGGCCGAAGGTGCTCCCCTGCTAAGGGAGTATGGGGTGTAGAGCCTCATCGAGGGTTCGAATCCCTCCGTTTCCGCCAA
>JADHED010000906.1_pt1 | contig 28855 bp, 27 predicted proteins | sample 8952041 | NCBI WGS metagenome assembly JADHED01 (sample SAMN16124423, study PRJNA663239) | bioreactor sludge metagenome | isolation source: sludge (control) | place: India:Bengaluru | collected 2018-09-08
CCATGAGCGGAATGCGGTTGTAGCCTTCGCTGGCCAGGCTTTTGAATTCAAGTTCTGTGATCACGGGGAGGGCTCCCAGCTGTCGCAGCACGTGTCCCTGTGCAATGAAAAAGGGGCGCTGCGGTCCATTCAATCGGCCTCACCGCATCGGGGTGGAGGCCACGGGTGCACGCTGGGGCTGCTGCCCAGGTGCCATCAGGCGTTCAAAGCGACAGGCTGACGCCAGGGCCAGGCTCCCCGGTCGCTGCAACCTGTGATGAACACGTGGTGAATGAACATGGGCCAAAGTGTAGCAAAGCTTTTTTGGCGGGCCGATTTGGCCGCCCCACCGCGAGATCGCAAAACCGCTCGAAAACCCTGTTGCGGCCCGAGGGGAGCACTGCAACAATTTGAAACGAACGACCGTTCTTTTTTTGAGGTGCTCTTATGCGCAAAACATTGCAAGCCCTTCTCATCACCGCGGGCCTTTGCTGGGGTGCCGGTGCTTTGGCCGCCGTGGAAATTGCGGGCGTCAAGCTGGAGGAATCCATCACCGTAGCGGGGACCAGTCTGCAACTAAACGGCGCTGGCATTCGCTACAAAGGCCCTTTCAGGGTGTACGTCGGCGACCTTTACACCACGCGTCCGGTCAAGTCGCTGGACGAATTGATCGCCGCCCCGGGGCCCAAACGGCTTTCCATGACGTTCTTGCGTGAAATCAACTCGGCCGAGTTCGGCAAGCTGCTGACGCGCGGGATCGAAGATAACGTGAGCAAGCAGGAGCTCTCCAAGATCATTCCGGGCATGATCAAGATGGGCGACATTTTTGCAGCCAACAAGTCGTTTGCGCCTGGGGATGTCTGCACCCTGGAATGGGATCCGGCCAAGGGTTTGAGCATCTGGGCCAAAGGCAAGCTGCAGGCCGAGCCCAGCAACGACCCGGTCTTTTTCCGGGCCCTGATGTCGATCTGGTTTGGCCAGGTTCCGGCCGACTGGAAACTCAAGGATGCCCTGCTGGGCAAGGCGCCCGGCTGACCTGCAGTCGCTACGGGCAAACCCCCAGGCCCGTGACCGGCAGGCTGTCACCCGGCCGACAGCCGACGCACGTCGGGGGGCGTAATCTGTACCCGGAGAATTGCGCCACCCCACGAACATCCTTTTCAGCCCCGCCCGGCGCCCCGCCGCCGCCCGCGCCCTCGTCCAGCAAGCCCCAGCATTTCTGCCCCCCGACCCTTCTTGCGCCAGCTACCACCATGAAACTCAGCAACTTCTCCGTCGGCGCGCGCCTGGGCGCATCGTTTGGCGCCATCCTGCTCATCACCGCGCTGATCGCTGCAACCGGCATGTGGCGCATTGCCAGCCTGCAGGCGGCCAGCGAACGGGTCGCCACCCAGGAAATCGAACAGCAGACGCTGGTGGAGGACTGGGCATCGGACATCCGCCTGAACTGGGTGCGTACCGAGGCCTTCCTCAAGGCCATCGACCGCGACTACATGGACAAGCTCACCGCCGACACGCAGGCGACGGCCAAGGGCATGGAAGCCAAGGTCAAGCGCATTGAGGCGCTGGTACAAGGCGACAAGGCCAAGGGCCTTTTGGCTGCGATTGCCACGGCCCGGCAGGCCTACAACGACAAGCTCAACGAAATCCGGGAACTGCACCGCGGCGGCGAGCCCAACGTGCCCGCCCTGGTGGACAAGGACCTCCGCCCGCTGGCCGACAAATACCTCCAGTCCCTGGACGACCTGCGCAAGACCATGGCCGCCCAGCTGGCTGAAAGCCAGGCCGACACCTCCACCCTGGCCAAGGCCAGCCAGGTGCTGCTGGGTGTGGGCACGCTGGTGGCTGTTGCGCTGGGCGCGCTGATGGGTCTGACGGTCACGCGCTCCATCGTCCGGCCCTTGCAGCAAGGCCAGCAAGCCGCCGAAAGCATTGCCGATGGCGACCTGACCCACACCATCACCGCCAATGGCAACGATGAAACCGGCCAGCTGCTGCAGGCACTGTCCACCATGCAATCACGCCTGGCCACCATCGTGGGCAACGTGCGCTACAGCGCTGAGGGCGTGGCCACGGCCAGTGCCGAGATTGCATCGGGCAACAATGACCTGAGTGCCCGCACCGAACAGCAGGCCAGCGCCCTGGAAGAAACCGCCGCCTCCATGGAAGAGCTGGGCTCCACCGTGCGCCAGAACGCCGACAACGCCCGCACCGCCAACCAGCTGGCCATGAGCGCATCCACCGTCGCCCAGCAGGGCGGCGACGTGGTGGCCGAGGTGGTAGACACCATGAAGGGCATCAACGACAGCAGCCGCAAGATCGCAGACATCATCAGCGTGATCGACGGGATCGCCTTCCAGACCAACATCCTGGCGCTGAACGCCGCCGTGGAGGCTGCGCGCGCAGGCGAGCAGGGCCGGGGCTTTGCGGTGGTGGCGGGCGAAGTACGCAGCCTGGCGCAACGCAGCGCCGAGGCCGCCAAAGAGATCAAGGGCCTGATTGGTACCAGCGTGGAGCGCGTGGAGCGTGGCACGGCCCTGGTGGACAAGGCCGGCGCCACCATGACCGAGGTGGTCAGCGCCATCCGCCGCGTGACTGACATCATGGGCGAAATTAGCGCCGCCAGCAGCGAACAGAGCCAGGGCGTCTCACAAGTCGGCGAAGCCATTACGCAGATGGACCAGGCCACGCAGCAAAACGCCGCCCTGGTGGAACAAAGCGCCGCAGCCGCCGACAGCCTCAAAACCCAGGCCGGCCAGCTGGTGGATGCCGTGGCGGTGTTCCGCCTTTCGGACAACGCCACGCGCCACCACAGCTCCGCGCCCGTCCCAGTGCGCAGCAGTGCCCCCGCAGTGTCGCGTCTGGACTACCGCAACGTAGCGCCGCGCCAGCTGACCGCCTGAACGCCAGCGCCCCGCGGACCGCACCAGCAGGCTCAGGTCAGCTGGGCCAGCGAATCCACAAAACCATCGGCATCCACGGCCCGCACGGGCTGGCCGTGGTTGTAGCCGTATGTGACCAGCACCACCGGGCAGCCGGCCGCCCGCGCGGCCTGCGCATCGTTGCTGGAGTCGCCCACCATGAGCGTGCGCGCGGGGTCGGTACCCAAGGCTTCGCAGGTCTTGAGCAATGGCAACGGGTCGGGCTTTTTGCGCTCGAAAGAGTCGCCACCGAAGACCTTCTCGAAATACCCATCCAGGCCTTTGGACTGCAGCAGCGGCAGCGCAAAGTCCCGGGGCTTGTTGGTCAGGCACGCCAGCCGCAGGCCACGGGCTTGCAAAGCCTGCAGCCCCGCCTTCACACCGTCATACACCCCGGCGTACTGGCCATTGATGGCGAGGTAGTGGCGCTGGTAGCTGGCCCATGCCGACGGGTAGAGCGCTTCAATTTCGGTAGCAATGGAGGAATGATTGACCTGCACTAGAACGTGATGCAGCACTGATCGCAACAGATGCTCCGACCCCTTGCCCACCATGTGCTCGATTGTCTGGGCCGCAATCGACGGCAGCTCCAGTTCACGCAGCATGCGGTTCAGGGCCTCGTTGAAATCACCCATGGTGTCCACCATGGTTCCGTCCAGGTCGATGATGGCGGCGTCCACCTGGGTGAGCAAGGTAGACAGCGAAGGCGTAACGGCAGCGGGCATGAAGCAGGCATTCAGTGAAAAAGACGGGGCCAAGTTTACGGACCCCGTCAAATCCCTCCCGGGGCCTACCTTACTTCGTTCAACGCAAGCTCAGCGTTTCACGCTTCCATGCCGGGTCTTGCCAGCGCTGGAACAGGGGCAGCGCGGCCACATCGCCGGTCACGCGCTCGGTGGTCAGGCCCTCCATTCGCACCACCTCAAAACTTTTGCGGTAGCGGCCCTGGCCCCGGGCTTCGCGCGCCACCAGCATTTGCTGGCCGCCGGGTACCCAGCCCGCCCATTCGGCCACGCCGGTCTCGGAGGTGGCGGCGGCGGGGGCAACACATCGGCCAGCCAGCCGCCTTCCGTTTTGCGCAGCACCCACAGCTCGCGCCAGCCTTCCATCGGCTGCACCGCCAGGGCCACGGCCGTGCCCTCGCGGTTGGTGGTGGCGGATGCCGTCCACACCACGCCGTAGGTGCAGCGGCGCAGCAGCGGGGCCTTGGCACTGTGCTGCGCGGCCACCAGCAGCACGCAGGTTTCGCCAGGGGCGCCGGGCTCCGTCAGCAATGTGGGGCGGTTGCCCGCAGCCGCCACCGGGGCCGCAGCAGGCACCAAGGCCCAGCGCACAGCGCTCACGCGCATGGCGGCGTCGTTGTAAGCGGCCTGGTCTTCGTCGGGCAGCTCGGCCTTGCTCACGCCGCTGAGTTCCGTCAATGCGCGGGCAGCGGCAGCGGTCACCGCTGGGTCGGCAGCGCTCTTGCGCGCCTGCTGAAAGGCGGCGGCGCCCCACACGCTGGCGCGGCGCATTTGCACGCGGTTGCGCAGGTAGCCGGGCAGGTTGGCCACGTCCACGCGTTCCAGCACGTCGGCCTGCCAGGTGGTGACCTTGGCGCGCTCGTGCGGGGGCAGGTCGGGGTTGATGCATTCGGGGCGGGTCAGCGCCAGGGCAGCGCGGGCACGCTGCGCGGCATCGGCCTCCGGCATGGCCAGCAGGCGGCGAAACGCCTCGCCCTCGTAGCAGACCTGCATGCGGCCTTCGACCTCGTAGGTGGCAAAGCGCACTCCGTAGCCATTGGCCACGTCCAGATGCGCCGACAGCGTTGCGCCCGAGGCCTTGCCCGGCACGGCCGCCGACGCGCGGCGCGCCAGCCGGTTGGCAAAAGTGCCCAGCGCATCGAAGGCCTGCGCGCCCTCCACGCCAGCCAAAGCCTTGGCGGGCGCGGCTTGCAGGTAGGCGGCCGTCAGGCCAATGCCCAGCGCCTCGGCGCCCGGCGTGTCTTGCACAAAGCGCATGACGGCCAGCAGCGCTGGGCCTTCGGCCTCGGTCAGTGCCACGCGGCGCACGTCGCTGGCGCGGATGAAGCCACCGCGCTCGCGCTTGTGGTCCCACACCTGCAGGTAGTCGAGGCGCTCACCGCGCACTTCGAGCACTTCGCCCTGCCACAGGCTGGCCTGCTGCTGGGCGCCGTCACGCGGGGCTGCGCGCAGGCTGGCCTGGTCTTGCACCACGATGGCGCTGCCCTGGGCGCCGGAAGATGGCTGTGGGGCGGCCTCAGCCACTACGGTCACTGCGGCGCTGGCGACGGCGGCCAGCAAGGTAGCGAGGGTGGCGTTCATGTTCACTGCTCCACAGCTTGGGTGGTGGTGGCATCGTCGGCCACGGCCGCAGCCTGGGCATTGCGGTTGCCGCCCAGCAGCGCGGCCCCGATGAAATCGCCATTGGTGGGCGGGGGCGCGATGATGACCTGGATCTTGTCCGAGAGCTTGTCGGCCAGCGTCTTCTGGATGAGCAGCGGGTGCTTGGTCACCAGCGCGCCTTCGCGGGCCATTTGCTCGGCATTGACCTTGCCCACGCGGTCCATGCGGTAGGCCTCGGCTTCGGCCAGCTTCTGGCGGGCGTCGGCCTCACCATTGGCTTCGATGCGGCGGGCCTGGGCGGCACCTTCGGCAGCTTTGACGCGGGCCACGCGCTCAGCTTCGGCTTCCAGTTGGCGCTGCTCGATCTGGCGCTGCTTGAAGGGCAGCACATGCTTCATGGCCTCTTCCTGGGCCTTGGCGGCGATGACCTGCTCGCGGGCGGCGGCTTCGGCGGCCACTTCGCGGCGCACCTTGTCTGCGTTGGCGTCCAGCTCGGTTTCACGCACACGCTTGTCTTTCAGCTCCAGCGTGTAGCGCATTTTTTCGGAGGCCAGCTCCTCGGCCAGCAGGCTGTCCATGCCCCGGCGGTACTCGGCGGGCAAATCCACCTTGCCGATCTGCAGGCTGCGCAGCGTGACGCCATCGGCCGCCAAGCGAGCGCGCAGCTCGGTTTCGATGATATGAGCAATCCCGGCACGTTTGGACGAGAAGATTTCACGCACTGTGTAGCGGGCAAACACCTTGTAGACCAGGCCCTGCACGGCAGGCTCGACGATGTCTGCGCCCACGTTGTCGGGCAGGTTGCCAGCCTTCACAGCGGGCGAATTGGGGTCCAGCGCATAGCGCACGCTCAAATCCAGCCCCAGCGACAGGCCCTCCACCGACTGCAGCGGTGCGCTGCCCGTGGCCTGGCGCATGGCTTCGGGGCGGTAGCTTTGGTCGCGCAGCGAAAACACGCGCACCGTGTGCAGGCCGGGCACCACCCACACGCTGCCATCGCGCCACAGGCTCACCGCGCCGGTGAACTGGTTCAGCCGCACACCCAGGTCGCCTTGCGCCAGGTGTTGCACGGGCGGGTTGCGGTACACCATCAGACCCGCTGCGGCGACCATGGCACCAGCGGCCAGCCAGCGCACGGTGCGGGCGGTGGGCAGCAGGTAGGCCCAGTTCAACGGGGCAGCAGACGCGGGTGTGATGTCTTGCAGATCAGCGTCCAGCACCGGTTCCGTGCCCGCTTCGGGCAAGGAGGTAGAGCGACGGCCCTTCAGGGTCTGCACGATGCGATTCCAGGTGGCTTTCATGGTGTTTCTCTCTCAGGTTGGGTTCGGTGTTGTTGTCGGTTCTGAGCCGCCAAAGTGGCTGACTCATTGAGAACCGATTGTTCGAATCCACCCCGGAAGCAACAATGCAGCGCAGCCCCCAATGCGCTCACACCGCCCGCACGAACCTTCCGGCCCCGGAAGAAAAACTCACACCGCCCGGCGCGGGCCGCCGGGATAATCCGCCCAACCCTTACTGCGCGCCCTGCCCATGACCCGCATTGCCGTGATCGAAGACGACCTGCCCACCAGCAACCAGTTGGCCGGGTGGATACGCAGCGCCAAGAGCGGCATCGTCATCGACCAGTGGTTCACCCGCGACGAGGCAGAGGCCGCGCTGGCCCGCGAGCACTACGACGCGGTGGTGCTGGACATTGAACTGGGCCGCGAGCGCCATGCGGGCGTGGCCCTCATCAACGCCATCAACAAGCGGCGCCAGGGCACGCCAGTGCTGGTGGTGTCGGCCATGCCAGCGGCCATTTACCGCAGCATCATGAAGGCGCTGGACGCGTGGGACTACCTGCAGAAAACCACGTTCGAAGAGGCCGATTTCATCGAGACTTTTCTCGACATCCTGCGCACCACGCAGGCGCAGGCCCCGGTCAGCACAGCCCCTGCCCCCGTGGGTGACGCTCTGGTGCTGGACCCGCTGTGGCAACGCACCCCCACCTGGCGCGGCGAGCGCATCAACCTGCCCCTGACGGCCCAGCGCATCCTGGCCACGCTGCACCAGCGCAGTGGCGAAGTGGTGTCTTACGACGAACTGTTTGAGGTGGTGAAAAGCGGCCGTAGCCGCGACAACGTGCGCAAGCACGTAAGCACCATTCGCGAGGCGCTGCGCGAAGTGGACCCCAGTTTTGAAGGCATTGAAAACGTGCCCATGCGCGGCTTCCGCTGGACGGGAAGGTGAACACCCCCCTGAGGCCCTGCGGGCCTTCCCCCCGCGCTCGCATTGCTGCGCAATGCGGGCAGGGGGGCGGCCCTTGCGCGGCAGCCCTGGCCTAGGCAACGCCAGTTTTGGCCGCCCTGCACGGTACTTTCACGAGAGAGGAATTGAGTGAAACGCCTACTGCACCCCGCACTTGAAATATCACGCCTGGAAATGCCCCGCCTAGGCCTGCCCGCATTCCGCCTGCGCATCTTGGTGCGCGGCGTGTTTGTGCTGCTGGCCCTGGCCACGGTGGCGCTGAGCGTGGTGGTGCTCAAGGACGAAAAGGAGCGCGCTTGGCAGGCCTACCAGCACGGCTTTGTGCGCAGCCAGGCCGAGGTCATGGCGCGGCTGCGCCATCCTTCAGGCCAATTGGCCTTGCTCAATGCCAGCCACCTGGGCCAGGGCGTGACGCCGCTGGCGCCGCTGCTGCTGCCCTACGCAGCCATCGACTTTGACGATCCGCAAAAATCGCAGCAGGCTGTGGAGATGGCGGGCTGCTCGGTGCAGTACCCCGACGGGGCCTCGGTGTGCGCGGCGATTGGCAACAAGCCGTACGCCGGCGGTTTCATTTACCTGGTGGGCAGCTTTTATGCGGGCGAGCTAACGGCCCGCGAGCGCGGCGCGCTAGTGCCCGCCGAGGCGCACCGTGCGCGCATCAGCCTGGACATGCGCGGCGCCACCTACCGCTGGATTGCGCCGTACGAGGCCATGCCGCCGCAAGGCAGCGCGGCGGTGCGCGGGCGGCTCACGGGGTTTGTGGACAACGGCGCGCCGCAGCTTGATGTCCGTGCACGGCCGGTGCGCGACTTTCGTGGCTGGCTGTGGCAAAACGGCCAGTGCCGCGATCTGCCGCCAAAGCCCACCAACCAAGCCTCCACTGGCACCTCTGCTGGCGCCCTCACTGGCGATGCTGCAGCGACGGACTGCCTGCGCCGCACCCACTACTCGATCCGCCTGCCCGTCGAGCTGTTCCGCGACGCGCTGTTCCGCAAAGACGAGCGCCTGGTCTGGCCGCCCGAAGACCTGGGGCAAATGCGTGTACGGGTGGAGATGCTGGCGCCGGGCGAAGACGCCAGGCCTCTGTTCGACAGCAACGCGCCCGGTGCGCAATTGGCTGCATCGCTGAGCGACCTCTCGCGCAGCCTGCTGCCCGGCGAGCGCGTGCAGATCCGCAAAATGGGCAGCGACGAGGCCAGCGCCATCACCCTCAAGGGCGTCGAAGTGCAGGCCGAGCCTTCCGCGCCCTGGCTGTTGCGCCTGATCCGCTGGCTGCCGCTGGAGGCCGCAGGCGTGGGCCCGGCTGCCACGCCACCAGAGGCCCCCACAGGCCTGGACATTCTGGACACGCCCACCGGTAACTACGTGGTGAACTTCACCGGCCACCTGCGCGGTGTGGAGCAAGGCCTGGCCGCCGTGGCCACGCGCCTGTCGTGGTACCTGGGCGCCATGCTGGGCGCCATCGCGCTGGCGTGGCTGGTGGTGGAGGTAGGTCTGATCCGCCGCGTCACCGCCCTCACCCGCCGCGCCGCCGCCGTGTCGTACAACGTGCAGCCCGGCCACACCGGGCCCCGGCTGGGCGACCTGGACGTGTCGGACCTGCGCGGCTCGGACGAGCTGGGCATTCTGGCTGGCGGCCTGGCCGACCTGCTGCAGCGCGTGAAGGACGACCTGCAGCGCGAGCAGCTGCGCGCCCAGCAAGAGCGCGACATGTGGCACGCCGTGGGGCACGAAATCATGTCGCCCCTGCAATCGCTGATGGCGCTGAACGGCCCGCAAGACCCCGGCTACCGCTACGTGCAGCGCATGCAGCAAGCCATCCATGTGCTCTATGGCACGGCATCACCCGCCGAGGCGCTGCAGGCCGCCGATGTGCCCGAAGGGCGGCTGGACTTGGATGCCTTCTTGCGCAACGTGGCCGACAACGCGCACTTTGCGGGCATTCTGGATGTGGTGTATGCCCCGGGTTTGAACAATCCGGGCCCGGTCATCGTGCGCGCCGATGAGTTTGCACTGGAAGACGTGGTCACCCATATCCTGCACAACGCCGACCGCTACCGCCCCCCGGGCAGCCCGATCACACTGACGCTGACCGCGTCAGAATCCACCGCCAGCGCCACGCTGCACAACCAAGGATCGACGATTGCCGAAGAGCTGCTGGAGCGGATTTTTGAACTGGGTGTGTCCGACCCCAGCAGCCCCACCCCGTTGGGCGAGGGCGAACACCGGGGCCAGGGCCTGTTCGTGGCCAAGACCTACATGGCCAAGATGGGCGGCACCATCAACGCCCGCAACACCGAGGGGGGTGTGGCATTTGTACTCACCTTCCAGCGGCTGGGCTGACGCGGGGCACCGAAAAACACACCCCAGGCGGACAGGGAGGCTGCGCGCCGTCCGACAAGGCGTTGCTGGGTGGAGCGCTACGCTGCGGTCATGCCTTCGGGCAATGACCACAACAAGGAGCCCTTCCCATGAAACATCCCCGTCTTTTTCTCTCCGCACCGCTGTCTTTGGCACTGGCCAGCGCTTTGTTCGCCGCCAGTACCCTCGCCATGGCACAGCCATCGCCCGCCGCCGATGCCCACGCACGCTACGAGCAGGAGCGTCAGAAATGCATGACCAACAATACCCAGGATTCGCTCGCCACCTGCCTGCGCGAGGCGGGAGCCGCCCAGGACGCAGCACGCAAGGGCCAGCTCAGCAACCCGGGGCCACAGGCAGCTGACAACGCCACGCAGCGTTGCTCCGCTTTTCAGAATGCCGACGAACAGGCCGAGTGCGTGCGCCGTGTAAATGCCCCCGCCAGCGGATCGGTGTCCGCAGGCGGAGTGCTGCGAGAGTCCGTCACCACCACCGTGGTGCCGCAGTAAGAGCGGCTAACACAACTCTTCTGGCGTCGTTGCTGTGTCTTGTCGTACTGCTCGTACTACCTGCGACACAGCGCCTGGCCAGAACCGCTTCGCTGAGTTTTGTTAGCCGCTCTAAGCAGACTCCCTGGGCTCGTGATCAGCCCAGTTGCGCGCGCATGGCGTTGATCACGCCCTGGTAGTCGGGCTTGCCGAAGATGGCGCTGCCCGCCACAAACGTATCGGCGCCGGCATCGGCCACGCGGCGGATGTTGTCGGTCTTGATGCCGCCATCCACCTCCAGGCGGATGTCCTTGCCCGAGGCATCGATGCGCTTGCCCACGGCCTCGATCTTGCGCAGGGCGGAATCGATAAAGCTCTGGCCGCCAAAGCCGGGGTTGACGCTCATAATGAGGATGAGGTCGATGTCGTCGATCACCCAGTCCAGCACATCCAGAGGCTCAGCCGGGTTGAACACCAGGCCGGGTTTGACGCCCTTGGAACGGATGGCCTGGATGCTGCGGTGCACGTGGCCCGAGGCATCGGGGTGAAAGCTGATGTAGTCCGCCCCCGCGTCGGCAAACGCAGCGGCCAGAGCGTCCACCGGCTGAATCATCAGGTGCACGTCAATCGGCACGGCCGCACCCGCAGGCGTTTTGGCGTGGGGCTTCAGGGCTTGGCAGACCATGGGGCCAAACGTCAGGTTGGGCACGTAATGATTGTCCATCACGTCGAAATGGATCCAGTCGGCGCCAGCGGCAATGACATTGCGCACTTCTTCGCCCAGGCGGGCGAAGTCGGCAGAGAGGATGGAGGGGGCGATTCGGAATGTGCGGCTCATCCCCCGATTGTCGCAAAGCGCAGAACCCCTGGGGTTTTTGGCGCCCGGCGGTGGCCCACATCCAGGGCCGCACGGTTACCATGCGGCCCATGCCAAAGTACCAGTTTGACGTGGAAGTTCTGCCCGAATACCTGCCCGAGCAGTCTGCGCCGGACACGGGGGTGTTCAGCTTTGCGTACACCATCACCATCACCAATGCGGGTGATGCACCCGGCCAGCTGATCTCGCGACACTGGATCATCAGTGACGCGCGCGGCCACACCGAAGAGGTCAAGGGCCTGGGCGTGGTGGGGCAGCAACCCCTGCTCAAGCCCGGGGAGTCGTTCCAGTACACCAGCGGCTGCCGCCTGCGTACATCCAGCGGCACCATGCACGGCACCTTCCATTGCGTTGCCGAGGACGGCGAGCCGTTCGACACGCCCGTGCCCCTGTTTGTGCTGGAGGCGATCAGCCACGGCCCGTCGGGCGAACCCCTGAGTGGCCGGGTGTTGCATTGAAGAACCATTCCCACAGCCGCCACGCTCACCCTTCGGTGGGGCCGCTTCTCGTTGGAGGAGCGACTTTTCTGCTGGGGGCAGTCCGACCATGAAAAATTCCGCCGAGCCCAATGACCTCGCCGACCTCCTGGCCGCACTGGACCCAGCCGCCGATCTGGCCCATCGCCATCTGTGGCTGATCTACCTGCTGAACTGGGTGCGCGGCAAGCACGATTCCGTCCCTGCCGCTGTGGGGCGGGTGCAGCTGTTTGTGGAGGCGGTTGCAGCGCGCCCCGATATTCAGGTGCGGCTGCGTGCCTGGTGGGCGACGCTGGTGGACCAGGTGGACATCACCACATTGCTCGCAGATTTTGGCTTTGCGCCCCGCACCGCCCTGGTGAGCGAGATCGCCGAGCGCCTGCGCACCAAGCTGTTGCCCGGCAGCCCCGAGACCATCGATGCGTCCGAACTGTTCATGCTGGCCTTGCCCAGCGCGTTCGACGCGCAATGGCTGTCCGCACTGGATGAAGCCACCCTAAACCGCCTAGTGATGCTGCTGACCCAGGACAACGCCGACGGGCGCACAGGCGGCGCCACGCGCTGGCACCGGGCGCTGCTCGATGCCATCACCTACTGTGCAGGGCAGATTCTCTCGACCGGGTTTGCCCCCGAACTGCGGCTGCGCATGAGCGAATCCGCGCGCGATGCACAGCCCTTCCATGCGCTCATCCGCGATGTGGAGAGCCTGCGCGTAGAGGTGCTGCACGCCCTGCGCACCCCCGACCGGCTCAACGAAACCGCCCAACGCCTGCGCGAGCGGCTGGAGTCGTGCCGTGCCGCAGCCGCCACGGTGTACACCCACTTCGAGGACAACGGCATCTCGGTGGGCTTGGTCTTTCGCCTGCGCCAGTTGCGCGAGCGCATCTTGCGCGTTCGCGTGCTGCTCGACTGCCTGCTGTCCGCGCAGCCCGCCGTCACTGCGGCGCAGCTCATGGCACAGCTGGTGATGGTGGGGCAGGAGCGGCGCAGCCTGCGCGCGCTGCTGGCCTCCAACTCCTCGTTGCTCGCAGCCAAGGTGGCCGAGCGCAGCGCCGAAACGGGCGAGCACTACATCACCCGCACCAGCGCCGAATACCGCTCCATGCTGCGCAAGGCGGCGGGGGGCGGGGCGCTGATGGCCTTCACCACCCTGATCAAGTTTGGCCTGTATGCGCTCGCGCTCTCGGCCTTTTGGGGTGGCTTCATGGCGGGCATCAACTATGCCGTGAGCTTTGTGCTGATCCAGTTGCTGCACTTTACGGTGGCCACCAAGCAACCGGCCATGACCGCGCCCGCCATGGCGGCCAAGCTCAAGGAGCTGGGCACCGGCGACGCCATCGAGTCGTTCGTGGACGAGATCACGCACCTGGTGCGCTCGCAGGTCGCCGCGGTGCTGGGCAACGTGCTGGTGGTGTTCCCGGCAGTGCTGGGGCTGGCCGCGTTGATTGCACTGGCCACCGGCCACCCGGCCATCAGCGCGAAGCAGGCCGAGCATGTGTTCGAGTCCCTGCACCTGCTGGGGCCGTCGCTGTTCTTTGCCGCGTTCACCGGGGTACTGCTGTTCGCGTCCAGCATCATCGCGGGCTGGACGGAGAACTGGTTTGTGCTGCACCGCATGGACTCGGCCCTGCACTACAACCCCCGCATCACCGGGCTGCTGGGCGCCGAGCGCGCTGCGCGCTGGGCGCGCTTCCTGCGCGAGAACCTGTCGGGCTTTGCGGCCAACATCTCGCTGGGCTTCATGCTCGGCCTGGTACCCGCGTTTGCTGCGTTCTTCGGGCTGGGGCTGGATGTACGTCACGTCACCCTGTCCACCGGGCAGATGGCGGCCGCCAGCGCCACAGTGGGGCTGCAGGTGCTGCAGATGCCAGCGTTCTGGTGGGCCATGGCCTCGCTGCCTTTCCTGGGTGCGCTGAACGTGTCGGTGAGCTTCTACCTGGCCTTCAGCCTGGCGCTGCGCGCGCAGAACGTGAGCGGTGTGGACCGCGCACGCATCTATGCCGCCCTCCGCGCCCGCCTGCGCACCGCGCCGTTGAGCTTTTTTGTGCCCGAGCGGCACCGCCCGGTGCCCACACCGGCGCAGGGTTGATGCGGCAACCGCCGCCTCTGTCCTACAACGGCGGAGTGTTTCCGCCTGTAAATTCGGGACACCAACGCTCCGGCCCACACCGTCCCGCCTGCGGACGGCCCTTGTGCCGGAGTCTCCACAGCGACGGGCTCCGCCCGTCTGACGCAGAGGTCTGATGACATGAATGAAATCCTGAGCTTTTGGGCGCAGTGGCTGCGCCCGTCGGCTGGGCTGCCCACGGTGCAATGGTCACTGCTGCTGGCGGTGGCGGCCATGGCGGGTTATCTCACCCAGCGCCACACAGGTCTGCCCAAGGTCGTGGGTTATTCGCTCGTTGGCACGGCAGCGGGCCTGGCAGGGTTCAGCGGCGCGGTCTGGCCGCTGCAGGGCATTGGCCTGTTCCTGCTGGAGCTGGGCGTGGCCATCGTGCTGTTTGAATGCGGCGGCCGCATTCCGCTGCGCTGGTTCCGCCACAACCCCATGGTGCTGGTGCAGAGCATTGCCGAATCGGTGCTGACCTACTTTGCCGTGTACTGGGTGCTGGTTTGGCTGCAGCTGCCGCCCCAGGCGGCAGGCCCGCTGGCGCTGGTGGCGCTGGCCGCATCGCCCGCAGTGCTGACCCGCGTGGTGGCCGATACCCGCGCGGCGGGCCCGGTGACCGAGCGCGCGATTGTGCTCACCACACTCTCCACGCTCTACGCGCTGACTTTGGGCAGCGCCAAGGCAGAACTCATCAACCGCCAGAGCCTCACCCTGCTCGAAACCATCTCGCCCGTGGTGGTGGTGCTGGGCGTATCCATTCTGGTCGCCGCCGTGTTGTCCCTCGTGCTCCGCCTCGCGTTGCGCTTCATGAGCCCCACGAGCGAAAACACCTCCATGCTGTTCCTGGCGCTGGTGGCAGCGGGCACAGCGGTGGCGGCGCACATGGGCGGCTCCGCCCCCCTGGCGGCCCTGCTGGGCGGCATGATGCTCAAGCAGCTCAACCCGCGTCCCTGGGCCTGGCCACGCCAATTGGGCAATGCCTCGTCACTGCTCACCATGCTGATGTTTGTGCTGGTCTCCACCGTGGCGGCTCAGGCCGACTGGAGCGCCCCCGTGGCCGGTGTGGTGCTGGCCCTGATTGCCGTGCGCCTGCTGGCCAAGGCGCTGGGCGTAGCGGTGGGTAATGTCGGCAGCGGTGCCAGCTGGAAGCAAGCGCTGTGGCTGGGCTGCGCGATGACCCCCATGTCCTCTATCGCCCTGCTCATCGCCTCGCAGTTTGTGGTGGCGTCACCCTCCACTGGCCATGTGATCGCCGGGGTAGCGCTGCCCGCCATCTTGTTGATGGAGGTTTTCGGCGCCGTCATTGCCACCGTGGCCATTTACCGTGCGGGCGAAAGCTCCAAACCCTGGGCGCCCCTGACGCGCAGCAGCAACAACGGAGAAAACAGCCGTGAGTCTTGAAGCCTTCAACCATTCCGAGCCGCTGACGCTGGGCGTCGAGCTGGAGCTGCAGCTAGTCAACACCAACGACTACGACCTGGCACCCTATGCCGAGGACATGCTGCGCCTCATGAAGAAAACCCCTCTGCCCGGCAGCGTGGTGCCCGAGATGACGAACAGCATGATCGAAATCTCCACCGGCATCTGCCACTCGGCCAGCGAGGTGCTGGGCCAGCTCACTCCCATCCGCGATGCGCTGGTCAAAAGCGCCGACAAGCTCAACATTGCCGTGGTGGGCGGCGGCACGCACCCGTTCCAGCAGTGGCACGAGCGCCGCATCTACGACAAGCCACGCTTTCGCGAGCTGTCCGAGCTGTACGGCTACCTGTCCAAGCAGTTCACCATCTTCGGCCAGCACGTGCACATTGGCTGCCCGGATGCCGATGCCGCGCTGCTGATGCTGCACCGCATGTCGCGCTACATCCCGCACTTCATTGCGCTGTCGGCCTCCAGCCCGTACGTGCAGGGGCAGGACACGGCGTTTGACTCGGCCCGGCTCAACTCGGTGTTTGCGTTCCCCTTGTCAGGCCGCGCCCCCATGGCACTGACCTGGGACGACTTCACCACCTACTTCAACAAGATGACACGCACGGGCGTGGTCAAGAGCATGAAGGACTTCTACTGGGACATCCGCCCCAAGCCAGAGTTCGGCACCATTGAGATCCGTGTGTTCGACACGCCGCTGACCATCGAGCGCGCTGCGGCCTTGGCGGGCTACGTGCAATCGCTGGGCGCGTGGTTCCTGGCCGACCAGCCCTTCATGCCCGAAGAGGACGACTACCTCGTGTACACCTACAACCGCTTCCAGGCCTGCCGTTTTGGCATGGACGCGGTCTATGTGGACCCAGCCACGGGCGACCACATGCCGCTGCGCGAGCACATCCTGCGCACCATGGACAAGATCGCAGGCCATGCGGCTGTGCAGGGTGCGTCGAGCGCCATGCACATGCTGCGCACCGAGGTCGAGGCGGGGCAAAACGATGCCCGCTGGCTGCGCCAGCGCCAGAGCGAAGAGCAACTGTTGGCCGAGGTGAGCCGCCAGGCGGCGCAGCGCTTTCGCGGCGCGGCGGCGTGATCCTATTTACGTGTCAATGCCAGCTCAATCTCCCCCCTCTTGCCGGTAGCACGCTGCGCATCTATCAGTTCAAGCTCGACTCGAGTGTCCTTGCAACCCTGAACTGCTTCAGAATGCCTTACAGATTGTTTGAGGGTCTTTGTGTCAACAGCACGGATTTCCACCGGAGCTTCCCGCCCGACACAAGGATCATCCCTGCGCTGAGAAAACGTTTTCCACGTACCACCGGACTCCGTGATCACCAAATCTGCCTGGAGGGGCCTACTTTTTCCCTGCCAAGTTACCGTCCACTTCCCAACAAACGGGTTGGCATTCTGACCCCAAGCTACGGCAGGCAGCGCAAGGCCGAGCATCAAAAGGGATGAGATTGCTGCTACAGAAAAAAGCCTAGGCGTAGAACTCGTACCGTTCCCCAAAAAAAGCAAAATACTTCTTGTTTCCAAGCAAAGAAGGCACCGGCATCCAAGAACCGGGGCACCGCAGTCCGTACCCACGAATGCCAGTGCTTTTGTCTACATCCATGACCGAGTTCGACCTGATTGCCCGCTACTTCACCCGCCCTGTGCGCAAGGCGGCCCTGGGTGTGGGCGACGACTGCGCACTGCTGGCACCCGCGCCCGGCATGCAACTGGCCATCTCCAGCGACATGCTGGTGGAGGGCCGCCACTTTTTTGCCGACGTGGACCCCGAAGCCCTGGGCCACAAGGCGCTGGCTGTGAACCTGTCGGACTTGGCGGCCTGTGGCGCCAAGCCGCTCGCATTCACCCTGGCCCTGTCGCTGCTCCGGGTGAATGAAGCGTGGCTCGCAGGTTTTTCGCGCGGGCTGCTGGCGCTGGCCGATGCCCATGGCTGCGAGCTGGTAGGCGGCGACACCACACAGGGCCCGCTCAATATCTGCATCACGGTGTTTGGCGAGGTGCCCACCGGCCAGGCCCTGCTGCGCAGCGGTGCGCGGCCCGGTGACGACATCTATGTAAGCGGCACGCTGGGCGACGCCCGGCTGGCGCTGGAGGCACTGCTCGGCCACATTGCCCTGCCCGCCCAGGTGCTCGCCCGCGCGCGCCAGCGGCTGGAGCGCCCCACCCCGCGCGTGGCCCTGGGCCTTGCCTTGCGCAGTGTTGCCAGCAGCGCGATGGATGTGAGCGATGGCCTGCTGGGCGACCTGTCGCACATCCTGAAAGTCTCTGGTGTGGGGGCCCGCATCGACACCTCGTTGACTACTAATTTGATAGCAGAAAAGGCATATTCGACTGGCGCATCTGGCGTATTCGACGCCAAACTGCTCCACCAATGCACGTTGGCAGGCGGTGACGACTACGAACTGGCCTTTACCGCCCCACCCGCGCAGCGCGATGCCGTGGCTGCCGCGTCGCAAGCCAGCGGCACGTCCGTCACGCGCATTGGCACGGTGCTGGCCGAACCCGGCCTGCAGTTGGTGGATGCACAGGGGCAGGTGGTGGAAAACCGCTACGCCTCGTTCGACCATTTCGCGTGACGGGCGCGGCAGTCGACAAAAAATTTTGCAGCCCGTGAGTCCTTTTGCGCCACCGGCGGCTCTTGGTGGTGAAGGCGCCCAGTGCTGGCACCTTCGTCACCCCACCAAGGAGCTTTTCACCATGCTGTACCGCAAGAACATCACCCGCCCCGAAAGCCTGCTGCGCGTTCTCGGCGGGGTCGCCCTCATCGCCGCAGGCCTGTGGTGGATGTCCGCATCGCCCCTGGGCCTGACGCTGGCCGCCTCGGGCGTGGGCAGCACCCTGAGCGGGGCGTTCGGCTACTGCCCCGCCTGCGCCATGGTGGGCCGCAAGCCGGTCGAGTGACATGAAACAACACCCCCCTGAGTCGCCTGCGGCGCCTTCCCCCTTGAAGGGGGACGACGCCCTCGCTGCGGGGCGGCCCTTGCGCGGCTGCCCGCGCAGGGGTCGCGCCGGTTCCACAGACTGCGGGTGGCGCAATGCGCTGTGGAGGACTAAAACAATGACCGCACCCACATTCGCCCAGCTTCTGCCCGCCGCACGCAGTGGCGACGCCGTGGCGATGGAGCAGCTGCTGCGCCTCACCCGTCCTGACATCCGCCGCTATGCGCTGCGCCACTGCGCAGCCACCACAGCCACCGATGACGTGGTGCAGGAAGCGCTGATCATCGTCTACCGCCGCTTGGGCGCACTGCGCGAGGTGGCGGCGTTTGGCGGCTGGGTGGTGCGCATCGGGCAGCGGCTGTGCATGCGGCCCATGCTGGCCTGGCTCAAGGGCGAGCCGCTGGCGCAGGTGGAGGACCACCTCGCCTGGTCCCACCGCCCCGACCACGAACTGCGCCACGACCTGGCCCTGGCCATCGACTCGCTGCCGCCCCTGTACCGCGAAGCCTTGCTGCTGCGTGACTTCGAGGAACTGACCATCGAAGAAATGGCGCAGCGGCTGGGCGTGACACGTGAGGCCGCCAAAAGCCGCCAGCACCGCGCGCGAGCCCTGGTGCGGGCATACCTGGTGCCCACGGACCAGCACCCGACAAGCTAGGCCACGGTGAGGCGTAGGGCCCCCGCCCTCAACGCATCTGGAACAACTCTTGGTGAAAGCGCGCAGGCGAACGCCCCAGCTGCGACATGCCCTGCCGCACCGCCTCGGCAAAACCCTGCGGCCCGCAGAACCACACACTGGCCGCGTTGGTGGTGCCTGCCAGTAGCACTGCCGGTGTCACGGGCCCGGCATCGTCGCTGTAGTGGATGTCCAGCGTCACGCTGGACAGACGCGCGCACAGCGCGGCCATGCGCTCGGCAAACGCGGCCTCGCCCGCATGACGCACGCAGTAGTGCAGGTGCACCCGGGGCGCCAGCGCGGGCGTGGTCTGCAGCGACTCCAGCCAGGCCATGAACGGCGTAGCGCCGATGCCCGCAGCCACCCACACCTGCTCGGGCGCGCTGTCGCGGCGGAAGTCGAAGCAACCATACGGCCCCTCAATGTCCACCCGCTGGCCCGGCTGCACTTGCAAAGGCAACTGTGCCGTGTGATCGCCCAGCGCCTTGATCGCAAAGCGCAGCGTGCCGTCACCCTGGTCGGCGTTCAGCAGGGTGTACGGGTGCGCGCCTTCGGCCTTGCCAAAAGTGACAAACGCGAACTGCCCTGCCGTATGCCGCCAGGCACTGGCAGGGCTAACCTGGCAAGTCACCTCCAGCACGCAGGCCCCTTGAGGCTCCACGCTCACCACGCGGGCCGCATGGCGGCGGCTGCGCCCGATGGCACCGGCCAGCGAGCGCACGGCGCACAGCACCCCCACCAGCGTGCACAGGCCCACCAGCACGCCCGCAGGCTGCGCCCACCAGGCGGGCGGCGTCAGCACCACCGCATGAAACGCCAGCACCAGGTACACAACGGCCAACAATTTGTGTAGATAGCGCCACACGTGGTACGGGAAGCGCTGCCACAGCGTGATGACCAGCATGGCCGCGAGGAACCACACCGCCCATTCCCCCATCTCCTCAGCCAGGTGGCGGAAGGTGTTGAGCCACCAGTCCGCCCGCGGCACACGCACCGGACGGCCCACCCAGGCCGCCAGCAGGCTGCGCGACAGCTGCAGCCCGTAGTGCAGCAGCGCCAGCACGATGGCCCCGATGCCCGCCCACTTGTGCAGGCGGTAGCTCTTGTCCAGGCCATCCAGCGGCTTCTCCAGCCACGCGGGGCGCACGGCCAGCACCATGATCAGCGACATCAGCGCCCAGGCCGACACCCCGGTGAGCAGGATCAGCTGGTTGCGCCACCACCAGACATCGCCCCACGCAGGCGGCGCTGGCTGCGGCCCCCACAGTGCCATCAGCCAAGCCGCACCTGCCAGCGCCAGGGCGCCCACCAAAACCTTCTTCCACATCACCAGTCACCATTTATTGCAATGCAGCAACTGTAGAAAACTGCGATGAACGCCACCTGAACGGCGTGTGAAGCAGCTGCAAAGCGCGCCAGCTTGTAGCCGGAGGTTGATCTGCATCAACCCTCGGCGCAGAGGGCGGCCGGGCTCGAGCTCAGGTCCCTACAAATTTCGCAAGCGCCCTGCGCGGCGTGGCAGGCGCCGGGTCGGATGTGTAGCCGATGCGGCAGAACATCTGCACCGTGGCATCGTGCGGCGCGCGTGGCGCAGGCTGGCCCAGCACCAGCTGGTGCACCCGTTCGTAGTGCGGCTCCATCTCGGCAAACTCCTGCAGCGCCTGGCTCATGGGGTGCATGCCTACGCCTAGCGCCGTGGCCTGCAGCTGCAGGCGCACGTAGGCCCGGCCCGCCTCGACCTGGTCGCCCCGCGTGTTGCCGCCCGTGATCCAGACAAAGCCCATTGCCGTGCGGCTGTGGCCCTCAAAGCGTCCCATCGTGCTTTTGTAGGCGGCACTGCCTTCGGCCGGGGGCTTGGTGCGGTCGAACAGGCCCAGCGCGGCCACGGCGCGCACAAAGGACGAGTTGATCGAGATGCCGTCGCGGTGCTGCAGGATCTCGGACGGTCCCACGCGGGTGAGGTGGATGCTTTCCATCATGGTGCGCGGCGTGAGCAGCTCGACCTGGGCAGACTCCAAGCACAGCGTGCGCAATGCGGGCAACTGCTCGGCCGCCACGGTGCCGCCCACGCGCAACGCGGTCTGCCCGGAGGCTGGGGCGCTGGCCAGCAGGCGGGCCAGCAGTTCGGGCGCCACGGGGCGGGTGGTGTCGAAATCGGTCTTGGGCGTGCGGCGCTGCAGCACCTGGGCAAACAGCGGGTCAGGCTGGCCGCCGGGCTGCAGCGTGATGCGAGCCACCGGGCGCTCGTCCCAGTCTTTAAGCGCCGTGGGCAGCTCGCCCTGCGGCCACAGCTGCACCTGGCTGGCCACGCCCTGCTGGGCCAGCGCCATTACCAGCAGTTCCAGAAACGCGCCGTGGCCGATGAGGATCTGGCGGCCCAGCGGGTCGGTGTGGGGCAGCACGCGCTCGCGGTCGGTGCGCAGGGTGATCACGCCCTGTTCGCGCAGGTCCACCAGCCAGGGCTGCAGGTTGTGCGGGTTGGGCGCAGTGATGGCGTAGGCCACGGCGCGGCGGCGCAAGTCGGTCTCGCCCACCGGGCCGTTCCAGGCCTCCACCGCCTCGGCGGGATAGTGCGAGCCCAGTGCGCCACAGGCGGCCAGCGAGCCCGCCGTGGCAGCGGCGATGGTGCCACCACCGGCCAAACGGATGAAGTTGCGACGGTTCATGAGATTGCTCCAGTGATTCAACGGTTGTGTTGTCAGGCCAGCACGGCGCGGGGCGTGTGAATGGCCACCAGCCCTAGGTCCGCCAGCGCCTGGCGCACGGCCTGGTCAAACGGGGTGTGGAGTTCGTCGCCGATCAGGGCGCGCAGGCGGGTGTTGTCCAGCCGGTGCGGCGTGGTCCACAGGTAGCGCATGGCTGACAGCGCTGCAAACGATGGCACCACCAGGCCCGCCACGCGCAGCAAGGGCCAAGGCAACTGCCCCACCCGCAGCGCGCCGGTTGCGGGCAGCCAGCCCTGCTCTGCCGCAATGGCCGTGAAGTTGCGCAGCCACTGCTGCGCGGTGACGTGGTGGCCCGCGAAGTGCAGGCACTCAAAGGCGGCCAGCCGGTGCCGCTCCTGCGCCAAGCGCACCAGCGTGCGGGCCAGGTCGGGCAGGTAGGCCCAGGGCGTGGCCACGTCCAGCGGGCCGGGCCAGGTGATGCGGCCCCGGGGTAGGTCCTTGGCGATGGCCTGGTCGATCCAGCTGCCGGTGCCGCTGCCAAAGAAGTCCCCGGCGCGCAGCACCACGGCGCGCATCTCGCCCCCTTGGGTGGCGGCCTGCAGGCGCTGTTCCAGCTGCACCCGCATGCGGCCCTTGAAACCGGTGGCGGCCTGGGGCGTGTCTTCGCGCAGCACGGGCGGCATGGATTCGCCAAAGTTGTAGACGTTGCCCGGCAGCATCAGCGTGGCGCGCAGCTGGCGGCTGACGGCAATGGCCGCTTCCATCAATGCGGGGGCTTCTTTGCGCCAGGCCTTGTGGGTGTAGGCGGGGTTGAGCGCATGCACCACCACCTGCGCCCCTTGCGCCTGGGCAGCCAGCGCGGCGGTGTCGTCGACCGTCACGGGCATCCACCACACCCCGGCGATGGCAGGCAAGGTGGCGCGCTGCGCGCCGGGCCGCACCTGGGCCAGCACCTGCCAGCCCGCCTGCGCAAAGGCACGGGTGGCGGCCAGGCCCAAACGGCCCCGGGCGCCGAGGATCAGCACGGTGGACGGGTGGTCCGTGGAGGGTCGGGAAAGAGAATCGGGGGTCATGCCAGGGCTCCATTCACAAGGGATGGAGCGATTGTGGAAACGCAGACAACGTTACACAATTGGCTAAGCACTCATACCAGCAATGCAAATATGAATACCACCAACCACCCCGCTGTGACCCTTTCGCAGGCACGCTATCGCCATGAATCAAACCTTTGACTGGAGCCTCGTGCAGTCCTTCCTGGCCGCGCTCGACCAGGGCAGCCTGCTGGGCGCCGCACGCGCGCTCAACGCCAGCCAGCCCACCATCGGCCGCCACATTGCCGAGCTGGAATCGCAGCTGGGCGTGGTGCTGTTCGAGCGCACCGGGCGCGGCCTGCTGCCCACGGCTACGGCGCTGCGGCTGGCCGAGTCGGCCCGCGCCATGGAGATGGGCGCCCACCAGCTGGCACGCAGCGTGTCGGGCGCCGAGGAAGGCGTGACCGGCACCGTGCGCATCACCGCCAGCCAGCCCGTGGCCTGCGTGCTGCTGCCACCCGTGCTGGCGCGCATGCGCCAGGCGCTGCCCGAGGTGCAGGTGGAGCTGGTGGCCAGCAACCAGGTCACCAACCTGCTGCGCCGCGAGGCCGACATTGCGCTGCGCATGGTGCGCCCCGACCAGGCCAGCCTGGTGGCCAAGCGCATCGGCGCCGTCACGCTGGGCGCCTATGCCCACCGCGACTACCTGCGCCGCAAGGGCACACCCCGCCAGCCGCCCGACCTGCTGCAGCACGAGCTGGTGGGCAACGACCGGCACGAAGACATCCAGCAAGGTTTTGCCGCCATGGGCTACCCCGTGGAACGCCAGCACTTTGCGTTTCGCACCGACGACCTCATGGCCTACTGGGAGGCCGTACGCGCTGGGCTGGGCATTGGCTTTGTGGGCAACTACATGGCCCGCACCGACCCGAACGTGGTGGCGGTGCTGCCCCAGTTGCCGCTGCCTGATCTGCCCATCTGGCTGACAGTGCACCGCGAGATCCGCACCAGCCGCAAGATCAGGGCGGTGTATGACTTTTTGGCGGCGGAGGTGCCTCTGGTGCTGTAGACCACGGGCAGCTCACTGCCTGGCTGCTAGCATCCCAGTCCCTTTGTCCATTGCGCCCAAGGAGCCCCATGCGCCCCGTGAGCCCCCCATCCCCTTTCCTTCGCCTTCCAGCCCGCCCCGCCCTGCTGGCACTGGGCCTGGCCGTCCTGGCCCCGCTGTCTGCGGCCGCCCAGGCCCAAGACACCTCCCGCATCGCCCGCGTCACCGTCTACCCTGGCAGCGCCACGGTGGAGCGTGTGGCCAAGGTGGCGGCGGGCGCGCGCAGCCTCACGCTGGCCTGCCTGCCCGCCTCGCTGGATGTGCAGAGCCTGCAGATCAACGCCGATCCCGCCGTGCGCGTGGGCGAGTTCAATGTGCTCACCGAGGACCGCGATGTGGCGGCAGGCTGCGCCAGCCCGCTGGACGGCCGCATCCGCGAGCTGGAGGATCAGATCGCCGGGGTGAAGGCCGAAGCCTCGGCCCTGCAGCTGGTGGATGGCTACCTGCGCAGTGTGGCGCAAACCGGCACGGGCCCGGAGGCGCCAGCGTCTGCCAACACCGCCCCCCGTGCCGCTACGCCAACGCCCGCACAGATCACCGCCACCGCCGAGGTGCTGCGCAAGTCCGGGCAGGACAGCGCCGCGCGCGCACACCAGCTTCAGCGCAAGCAGGAGGCGTTGGAACTGGCCCTCAAACCCCTGGTGGCAGAACGCGACCGCGTAGCCAGCCAACGCGCGCGGGTTGTGTCGGTCACCATCAACCTGGCCTCGGAGCGCGAGGCTGAACTGCGCCTGTCCTACCAGGTGCGCGGCCCGGGCTGGCAGCCCAGCTACCGCGCCACGCTCGATGCCAACAAATCCACGGTGCTCATCGAGCGGCAGGCGCTGGTGGCGCAGAACAGCGGCGAAGACTGGGGCAATGTGCAGCTGACCTTGTCGACGGGCCAGCCCGGGCGCGCCACACAAGGACAACTGCCGCGCCCCTGGTGGCTGAACGTGGCGCCACCGCCCCAAGGCTCGCCTGCACCCGCCATGGCGATGGCACCAGCGCCCGCACCGACCGTTGCGTCGCTGTCCCGGTCGCGCAATGCCGCCGAAGAGGCCATGCCCACGTTTGACGTGAGCGCCCTCGACAAAGGGTTTGCCACCGAGTTCGCCGTGCCCCAGCGCATCACCGTGCCCTCCAGCGGCCAGCGCGTGACGCTGGCGCTGGGCAGCCACAGCGCCCCCGCCACACTGATCACACGCACGGCACCCGCCGTGGAAGAAGCGGCCTACCTGGTCGCGCAGATTGCGCAGCCGCCCGGTGTATGGCCCGCAGGTGCAGCGGGCCTGTACCGCGACGGTGCCTTTGTGGGCAACGGCCGCATCGACTTTGGTGCGCCCAGCGCAGGTGCCCCGGCGGGCAGCACCAGCCTGTCGTTTGGCCGCGATGAACTGGTCACCGTGCGGGCCGAGCCCGCGCAGGATCTGACGGGCAGCAGCGGCTTCACCGGGTCGCGCGTGGAGCGCAAGATGCGCCGGGCCTACAGCGTGGAGAACCGCCACAAGACAGCCATCACACTGCAGGTGCTGCATGCCGCACCGGTCTCGCGCAATGAAAAAATCGAGGTCGAATCGCGCTACCAGCCCCAACCAGCAGACACGGCCTGGAACCGCACGCTCGGCACCGTGGCCTGGCAACAGCCCGTGGCCGCAGGGGCCACGGCACAGTTCAGTGCCGAGCACACCATCCGTTACCCCAAGGACGTGGAGCTGATCGAACGCCAGTGACCTTGGAAACACGGTGACTGGCCCTCTGAACGCCCCGCGCAACAGCGGGTCGGTCACAATCCGTCACAGCGCCCGCCAAGGCGCCACCGAGCCCCCAGGAGCCCGCCACCATGAGTTACCAACACCTCCTCGTTGCCGTTGACGGCAGCCCCACTGCCGACCACGCCGTGAACGAAGCCACGGGCCTGGCACAGGCCACGGGCGGGCGCATTCGCCTGCTGAACGTGATGGACCCTTTGGCCCACATCAGCGGTTTTGAGCGGCCCGATGTGTACAGCCAGGAGGTGCTGCCCCGCCTGCGCCAGGCGGGCGAGGCCTTGCTGCGCCGCGCCCAGGAGCGCGTGGCGCAAAGCGGCGTGCCGGTGGACACCGTGCTGATCGAAAACCTCGACGCACGGGTGGCTGACCTGGTGGTGGAACACGCCCAGGCCTGGGGCGCCGACCTGATCGTGCTGGGCACCCATGGGCGCCGTGGCCTCGCCCGCGTGCTGATGGGCAGCGATGCCGAGCAGATCGCCCGCACCGCCCCCGTGCCCGTGCTGCTGGTGCGCCTGCCCGCCGGGGCAGACGGCAGTGCCGCGAATGCCGCCAATGCCGCCAGCGCCTGACCCTTTTTCTTCCGTGCCATGACCGTTTCCGAGCCCCAGCCCAGCCTTGCCCCCCTGCGCCCCAGCGTGCGCTTCATGCTGTCCCACCCGGCCCACTTCATGGCGCTGGGCTTTGGTGCCGGCCTGGCCCCCAAGGCACCGGGCACCGTGGGCACGCTGTGGGCCTGGCTGGCATACCTGGTGCTGCAGCAGTGGCTGAACCCGCGGCAAATGGGCCTGCTGATCGCGATCAGCACCGTGGTGGGCTGGTGGGCCTGCACCACCACGGCACGCCACATGCGCGTGGCCGACCCCGGCAGCATCGTGTGGGACGAGGTGGTGGCCTTCTGGCTGGTGCTGTGGCTGGCCATGCCCATGGGGCTGTGGGGGCAGGTGGTGGCGTTTGGGCTGTTCCGCTTTTTTGACGCCGCCAAACCCGGCCCGGTGGGCTGGGCCGACAGCCTGTTCAAAGGCTTTGGCTGGCGCGGGGGCTGGGGTATCTTGTGGGACGACTTTGTGGCAGCCTTCTGTACCTTGCTGGTCATTGCACTGTGGAGGTTCTGATGGCACCCACATCACTATCAAAAAGTGAGCTACTAGCGCAAGAACTACAAGCGCTTGAGGCCAATTTGACGCAAATATCGCTGCGTTTGCTGGCCCGCCGCCGCCTACTGGCCACTGCCGAGAGCTGCACTGGCGGCATGATCGCCGCCGCCTGCACCGACCTGTCGGGCTCCAGCCAGTGGTTTGAGCGCGGCTTTGTGACCTATTCCAACGAGGCCAAGGCCGAGATGCTGGGCGTGCCCCCCGGCCTGATCGAGCAGCACGGTGCAGTTAGCGAGCCCGTAGCGCGAGCCATGGCCGACGGCGCCCTTGCCCACTCGCGCGCGCAGGTCAGCTTGGCCGTGACGGGCGTCGCGGGCCCCACAGGCGGCACCGAGGCCAAGCCGGTGGGCACCGTGTGGTTTGCCTGGTGCGTGGGCGGCGAAACCCACAGCGAAATGCAGCACTTTGCGGGGGACCGCGCCGCCGTCCGCACGGCCACGCTGCGATACGCCCTGAAGCGGCTGCTGAGCTTGCTGCCTGCCTGACCTTTCGGGGCACCATGCCCTAGTCTGGCTTTGGGAGCCGCTGTCGTCCACAAGACAGGGCTTCCCCCACCCCTTGCCACACCATACGGCCATGACAACGACAACCTGCTGGTTTGACGGCTTTGCCACCCAGCGCATCACCACCTCGGGCGCGGAGATCTTTGTGCGCACAGGGGGCACCGTGGGCGCGCCCCCGCTGCTGTTGCTGCACAGCTTTCCGCAAACGCATGCGCTGTGGCACCGCGTGGCGCAGCAGCTGGCGCGCGACTATTTTCTGGTGCTGCCGGACCTGCGCGGCTATGGCGACTCATCCCACGCACCCGGCCAACCCGACCACAGCAACTACAGCAAACGCGCCATGGCACAAGACATGGCCGAGGTGATGACCGCCCTGGGCCACGACCGGTTTCACCTGTGCGGCCACGACCGGGGCGGCCGTGTGGCCCACCGGCTCGCGCTAGACCATGCCGCGCGCGTCGAGAAGCTGTGCGTGATCGACATCGCCCCCACGCTCGACATGTACGCACGCACCGACATGGAGTTCGCGCGCGCCTACTACCACTGGTTCCACCTGATCCAGCCCGCACCGCTGCCCGAAACCATGATCGGCGGCAACGCGCGCGCCTACCTGCACGCCAAGCTGGGCGGCTGGGGCAGCGCAGGCCTGGCCCACATCGAGCCCCAGGCCCTGGCCGACTATGAGCGCTGCTTTTGCACACCCGAAGCCATCCACACCGCCTGCGAGGACTACCGCGCCAGCGCAGGCATCGACCTGGACCACGACCGCGACAGCCGCACGCGCGGCGAGAAGATCGCCTGCGACACCCTGGTGATCTGGGGCGCGCACGGTGTGGTGCACCGGCTGTTTGACCCGCTGGCGCTGTGGCAGGCGCAGTGTGCAGGCGTGGTCACGGGCCAGGCCGTGCCGGCGGGGCACTTCATTCCTGAACAATTGCCCGGCGAAACCGCCGAGGCACTTCGCAGCTTCATGCGCTGACACGCGCACCGCCCGCTTTTTCTCTGCACCTCGCCGGACACCGTCTTCATGCACCCCAACGCCCAGACCCTACAGCGCTTTTACACCGCCTTCGCACAGCTCGACCACGCCACCATGGCCGCCTGCTACGCGCCCGACGCCCAGTTTGACGACGAGGCCTTCTCGCTCAAGGGCCGCGACCAGATCGGCGGCATGTGGCGCATGCTGTGCACCGCCACCCAAAAACCCGGCGCCGCAGAGCACTGGAAGCTGGATTTCAGCGGCATCGAGGCCGACGACAGGCAAGGCAAAGCACACTGGCAGGCGCACTACCTCTTCAGCGCTACGGGGCGCAAGGTGCACAACATCATCGACGGCACCTTCACCTTCACGCCCGAAGGGCTGATTGCCACGCACCGCGACCGCTTCAACTTCTGGCGCTGGGCCCGGCAGGCACTGGGGGCGCCCGGGCTGCTGCTGGGCTGGTCGCCATCGCTCAAGCGCAAGGTGCGGAGTACGGCGGCGGGGAATTTGAAGAAGTTTTTAGGGTAGGGGTGAGGGGTGGCGTTGCAGCTCTCGGCCAGGAGCAGTCGGGAGCTATTAGCGAGAACGGACGCGCAACGACGAAATTGAGCGGCGGCGTCAGGCATCCCCTAGCAGGCAGACCATATCTGGCGCTTGCGGTCTAAATTAAGGCTACGCTGAACAAGCCGTCGTGATTTGCCGTGCGGCACTGGATGAAGCAGTTTTTCGGACGTTGTGGCTTCTTGTGCCACCCATTTGGGCTGTTCGCGGGGCCTTCAGGCCCGATTCCCGCCCTTACGGGCGCA
>JADHED010000903.1_pt1 | contig 28854 bp, 25 predicted proteins | sample 8952041 | NCBI WGS metagenome assembly JADHED01 (sample SAMN16124423, study PRJNA663239) | bioreactor sludge metagenome | isolation source: sludge (control) | place: India:Bengaluru | collected 2018-09-08
GCCTACGCCTACCGGGGACTACCGGCCTTCGCTTCGCTCTCCATGGCCGGCAGCGAAAGAGTGAAGGCAATCTGTACCCTAAATCAATTTGCAGCGTGGCAATTTGTTGTGGCGTAATAGTTGAAGGAATAGCTCGCCAGGGTATCCAGCCTTCTTGGTCTTGGGGACCAGTGGCCATGTCAGGTGGCACATCCGGACATCTCATCAGGCCAGAAGCGTTCATTTCCTCAAGTCGCTTGTCGACCAGTATTCTAATCCCCGGGTCCGTGCTGATTTTCATATTTTAGAACCTATGCGATAGAGTGGGTGCGAGAGAAAAATATCCTGGCTGCCATGATGCAGAGGGTGATGCTCAAACAGATTCCCTCATACAATACTTTAATTACATCCAATTATTGGCATTGACAACGCTGACAATGGTGCTAAGGAACCATCGCTTGCAGTGGTTGCCAGGACGCTCTTATGCTACGGCTCAGTGCGATGGTTGATATACCATTAAAAGGAGCGCTGATAAACCCGGAGAAAATAACGCAGAAATTCCGACAAAATCCGACCAAATCCGACATGCCCATAAACTCATTATATGGGTATGGAGTAACTTATTGTTTCATATGTGAATCCAATAGGGGGCTTTTAAACTGGACGGGGGACCTGGGAGGTATGAGGGGGCATCATGTTCTTGTGCGATCACTTATCGACAGGAACCGACTGATTGCAGTCACTGATGGGATGCCGAACCAAGTCGAGGGATGATCCTGGCTCAGAGGAGGTAAAGGGAGGGGGGATAACGGCGAACTTTACCTTCGGTTACTTCCCAGCAAACAACCCTTCAATTTGTAGCGGTAAATAAATCCCGCCGTTAGCCATACAGCAACGTAATACTCAGTTCCCGTTCCCCCTCTAGCAGGTCTGGACTGTGCAGGAGAAAAGTTGCTTGCAGTACATGCTCGCCAAGTAACTCACTGGCCAGAATACTCACGGCGTCATACTCATCCAAGGTGTAACCGGCACTACAGTTGAACCCCAGCAAGGCCGCCTTACACTCCTCCTGACCAAGCCGTTGGATCGCCTTACTCAGTCCCGAGGCAAAATCCCCGTTACTTCGCCACTTAATCGCCGTGGTCCGGCCATGGGTACCCGCTTGGAGTATTAGGCGCAGATCAGAAGGGTCGTACATGCCTAAGTGATTCTGCAAAAGGGGCATCAAGGGTAAAAGCGAGAAAGTCACGCTGAGTTGATCCGCCAACCCCTGCTCCTGCAAGACTTCAAGATAAGGTGGGTGAAGGGCCTGTAACCAGGCCCGGTCATTTGGGTTGACCGGAGCATTAAGAAACAAGGTGGTATGGCAGTAGACCTTGGCCGCTGCCAACCGTTTTGACCAGTACTTGGCCTGTACCCGGGCGACGACATCCGCCCCATCCACGATCACCAGGACAGCATCGCTGTTGGATAGGCTCTCTTCCAAATCAGGAAGGGTCAGATCTGGACCCGCTAGTCCTGGCCGATAGAGTCCAGCATCCTGGGGAAGTGTAAGACGTTGAGGCAGGTAGTCGATCAGGCTCTCGGCGACGGGACCCAGCCCAATGATTAACGGTCCGTTAACACAGGTATGTATGGGATTAACTGACATGATGACTCCACAATATTCCGCCGTTAAAAAAAGGAAATCCTTGTTTACTCCCACGCTTAAATGACCATCCTTGACCGCAGTGCCATTACTCTATTTTACTCACGTCTAATCAGTCAATTATGGTAACTTTTCTACCCATAGTTTGATCCCTGGCATTTTGATGTACCTTTGATTTACTGAAGAAATAATGACTGCCATCCCTGGCTATACCTCCTTAACGGCGTCGTCTGGTAGCAGATTGTCGAGCAGGTGAGACAGGTAGGTCCCGAGGCATACGAGCCTGTTCGTCAATCCAGTTTTCGATCTCAGATTGACGCCAGGCACTCATGCGAGAACCTGCGGGATGTATTTGCCGAGGAAACTGATTGTTCATAATGAGTTTATAAATGAGAGATGTACTGATGCCAGTAATGGCGCGAACGTCTTTAATTCTCAATAATGCATCTTGAGAAAATTGAGGGTTAGATGTTGTCATGATGATTCCCAATCAAGAGTCATGTCGTCGAAGCGGAGTCAAAGAAAAGATAGGCGTAGTTCCTATCAAGGTTACCGTCGACAACGGGTAGACCATACCACATGCCCTGCTAGAGTTATTTCCAGACCGGGCGCCTTTGCTCCTGATCGCCTAGGAACGACTAGATGCTATAGAAAATTCTAATGCGACTCGCGGCATTTGCAAGAATCAAAGCTGTAAATCTCGATTTTTTTGATTCATGTGAATATTTTCTTCAATAAGCAATAAGTTAGTTACGATTATAAGTCATAGAGTGAGCGGTGAAACTGACGCAGAACTTAACGTCAAGAGTAGTGTTCTGCTTTATGGAGGGGTTTGCCCGTACTTTAAAGAACATATCATGTGAATGTGGCGATATTCAGCTTCTTGATGACCCGCCGTTAACCGATGTGGGTGTAGGTATTCGGCTAGAGTGATGATCAAAGTCATTTTATAGTAAGGGCGAAGCAGAGCCCCCTCCCAGGGGATATCCGCCAGGGTATAAGGCTCATCAGGCCAAATTAACTTGAGGGGACCGTCCTGATCGCCGTCTTCACAGATGACGATGAAGCCTTCCTCGTCGGGACGATAGTGCTGGTCGGGATGGTGGTAAGGGAGGATCAGGCGGTCCACCAGGGTCTTGGCCGGGGACGTAGAGGGAATGATTTGAAGGGAGTTGACGAAGATCGGTAGGGGTTTTGATGGTCAGCATGGTGCTTTCTCCAGGTTGTGGTGCCTTGTTACGGGCATAAAAAAACCCGCACGAGGCGGGTTCATGAAGGGGGATTGGGGGTGTTTTAAAGAATCATCTCATGTATGATTGGTTAAGGATTTAAAAAAAAGTCTCAACTGTTGAGCATGCTATCAATTATAGATTTTCCTCAAAGAAATCGGAGTCGATCTTCTTTAACTCGAAAACGTTCATTACCGAAACGCCGACGCCATAATCAATCATATATTTTGCTAATTGCTCACCATCAATAAGTACGATCCTTGATGAATAATCCTTAATTGATACTTGAGCATCTTTCGTAAAACTAGAAGTAGTAATAAATATCCCTTTATTTGCTTTCTTTTTTGACAATGCACCTGAAAATTGATCGAGGTCAGGTGTACCAACAGATTTATCGGTCCATTTCTTAGCTTGGATGTAAATATTATCTAAACCAAGCTTATCTTCTCGAATAACTCCATCTATTCCACCATCTCCCGTTTTCCCAAGTGCTGATCCTGCATCCTGAAGTGATCCACCATAACCCATTTTTAACAAAACTTGGATAACAAGGCGCTCAAAGAACTGGGGCGTACACTTCTTTACTCTATCGAGTAAATCAGTTGCCAGACCTTCACGAAATTGTTCATAGAATGACTCAATGGCCTCAAGAGGGGTGCCGTGAAGTCCTGGCTCTACTTCCATTTTGACAGGTTTCTTCTTGCCTTGGAATGAATTAAATTCAGGAAACTGTGTTAAAAATTTTGTATCAACTTTTTCTGGTTTCTGTTTGAGAACAGATAAGCCGCGAGGTGTGATGCGGGTATATCCCCTTTTTGGCGCTTCTAGCAATCCTGCTTTCTGAAGGTAAGTGCGAGCCCAAGAAACCCGTGAAGAAAATCTGAAGGTGCCACCACTTGGCAATAATTCAGTTCGCTCTTTATCATTCAACTTGAATTTGGTAGCGAGTTTATCAATAGCATCAGCGACTTTCATCCCATCATTATTAGCCGCACTTGCCAATTCCAGTAATGGCAGCATTATAGATTCGTAATCTGGAATCGCCATAATAAATTTCTCCATTAGTTAATTAAGGGACATTATACCTATTGTTAATTTGGTTGTCTATGTGACTTGTATGCCATCAATGACGCATTAAGTTACACTGCGCTTATTGCATTGGATCAAGCAAAAAAAACCCGCACTAGGCGGGTTCATGAAGGGGGATTGGGGGTGTTCTAAAGGATGGGTTTTAGTGATCCTTTAGAAGGAAAATGAAAAGATGAAGTCGTGCTGAGGGTGAGTTGATGAGATGCTTGGAATTGGGTTGGAAGGGCACAAAAGAACCAGGGGGTGAGCCTGGCTTGTAGGAGGGGGAGATGGCAATCCATTGCCACGTATTAGACAGAGCTAGTCTGTGGTCACTGCAACATTAGTTGCCCCAACAGTTTGGCCGTTGGCTGAAAAGCGCAGAAACAAGCGATTGTTGGCGGGATCAAAACTGATGGGCTGTCCGGTACCCGTGACGAAGACGGTGTAGTAGACCGTTTGATCCGCAGCAACCGAGCGCGAAAGATTGTTGCCGCAAGTAATTTGCTTACCGGAGTTTTCGGTTTCGCATAGTTGCATGGTAACCGGCAATCCTATACCCCCATCGTCTGCGCTGGCTGTCACCGTACCACCGCTACCGATGTTGACGGCTGCGGTGGCAAAAAAGCCGGTGGCGGTAGGACCATTCAAGCGGACCACCCCGTCGTTGCTCGGTGTGGCACCAATAGCCACGAGGTCAGCCGGTGGAACGGTGGAAGCACTTAAAATCAGTGTGTTGAGTCCAGTATGAATCGGGGCGGGATCACTATTAGAGCAGTCGAATACTAGGCCGATTTCCCTTGAGTAAAGAGGTGAAGTAGGTGTAATGCCAAACACGAAGCTTTGAGCACCTCCAGCGGGGATATCAACCGGCGTATTAGGTGTCCCCACCAGTACGTTACTGGCATTGGTAATTTGATAGGTAAATGTTGCCGGGATACCACCTGGAAGTGAAATAGAACAGCCAGTAGCCGTTGCGGTACCATTATTGATGACGGTACCGAAGGCAGAAGCAGTATCCTTAACCTGGACAGACCGGGCATAGGGCAATACAGCTGCATTAAGCAATGGACTCCCCGGATTGTCTAGCCATCGGTGCAAAGCCAAGGCATAGGGAATATCGAACCGTCCATAGCCTCCGAAATTAGTGACACCACAGCCTGCACCGATATTTCCGACCGCTAAAGTACCCAAGAACTGATGATTGTCATTGTAAATACCAGACCCGCTACTTCCAGGTTCCACAAGACCACTCGTCCAATTGACGTAAAAGCCGGTCGAGTCGGTACTACTTGTGTCGTAACAATAATCGACCGAGGAACCATTCCAAATACACTTTCCATAACCGATAACATCACCATCACTAATCTTCTGTAAATCCCCCTGGGGATGGTGGATACCCGTTAGCTTCTGTTTAAGTATGGGCAGGGTAGGCGACCAGCCAGCCCATACGGTGCCGGGAGGAGGATCATCTGTTAAACGCATGAAACTGGTATCAGTATTCTCTGCGGCGTAGAGCAGTTCGGCACCGCCCAGACGGGTCTGATAAGAGCCAAGTGGGCCGTTACAGGAAGAGGAACGGTAAAACCAATACGTCTGCAAAGAAGAAGCGACGGTTTGGGTAGGGATGCAATGATTGGCGGTAATAAAATATGGAATATAGGTTGTATTATTCGTGTAATTAAGTAAGGTACCTGAACACAAGTAACTAGCGCCGCTTTTAGTAAAAATCATCCGTGCGGTGGCATTGCTCTCAGGAGCCCAGGCGGAATAACAGGAAATATCCTTGTGGCATGGCGATGCGGCGGTTGACTCATAGAGATTACTGTCCACGGTAGCCTGTGTTAGGTGAGAAAGTTCAGGCAAAGCGATATCCACTTCCTCCGGAAAAATCCCAGGTGCAAGTTGAATTTCAATGATCTGAGTGTCACCATCAATCACTGGCGACCAGTAGGTTTCCGCATCATAGCCGATCTCGCCAGCGGCACGGTTACGTTGGAGAATGCCCGTGATATCAGCACCTGAAGCGTTGAATACGGTCAGTTGGTCTAGGTCATAAAAGTGGAGCAGGACATCGTCTGGGAGGAAGCCAATGCGCAGGCCCAGACGGAGCGCTTTAGCGCTTGGGGAAGTAATCATGAAGGCAGCAACAAAACCGCCGTCGTTAGTAGGATGCCAAACCGCACGATTGGAAAAATTGCTTCTGTCGGCCAACAATGGCACTAAGCGCTTAAAACCAATCTGGGTCGGCCCTGGGCCTGATTGACCACTCGGTGCTGTTTCTACGTTGGGAGACAGCGGAGGTTCAAGGGTGATTGATTCTGGCTGCCAGTCACGGGCAGGAATCTTCGGTGTATGAAATGAAAGGGCAGTATCGGGAACAGGTTTGATGGCATATCCGCTGCCCGTGGGACCTGCCAGGACTGGCATGGACACAGCCAGTATGGTCACTAAAGCCGACTTCAGCAAAACAGTTAATTTATCAAAAAACATTTGCATATTCATAATATAATAATATTCTGAACAAGAAAGGGGGTAAAACAGGCTATTCACGGATAAGAGCTAAAGTATTCATCATTTCTTCTCTAAGTTATTGATGTTGGTTTACGCCAAGAATACCGTAAATTTCATGGTTTATGATAACTATTCAAGCACATAATAATAAAATATGATTTAATTATAACTTTGTCGTGACTGCGATGTTGGGCGCACCTAATGTGGCACCATTTTCCACAAACCTAATCATTTAGGGGGAAGATTCAATGATGAAATTATAGGGAGCAATGGTAAAGAGATGCTAGAGGTTGATGAAAGTCTCACAGATATTGCACTTGACCCAAGTTTTTCAAAAACCTATATAATCTCAAAGCACGGAGAAAGCATTTAATTTATTTACACGCAAATATTGTGTTCTTATGTAAAATTGGTAACAATAGAAAAAATCCTAGCAACATAACATATGGTATGATGTGCTTTTCAAACTCGTAAAAACCATCGCCTACAAAAACAAAAATCGGCACCGATAAATAAAAGCCGGCAACAACCAATGGTGTTTTTATTTTGTGCGTTTTCCAAAAAATAGCTATAGGGACTAGTATGAAAATTGCACCCAAATAGCGATGAATTATATATCTCAAATGCTCAAGGCCGGTTGTAGAGTAAGATGTATGTGGTTTCCATCTGATATAGGCCATCGAGTAATCAGATGTCAGCACGAGTCTGTAAATGCTGGCAAGGATAGCACCAAAATTCAGTGGATTCTTAGGTATCATATCCAAGTAAAGCCACCAAGAGAGCTGCCTTACGAGTGCCTCTTTATTTTGATTTGTTAATGTAGAATCGTTTGTAGTTGATTTTTCCATTAACTCACTACCAGTTGGCCAGAAAGATGTCCCAAGAAGTTGTAGTTCTGAAATAGGTTCCTTTTCCTCGGTTATTTTCTGAAGGCTCGCCTGGTTAGTGTAGAAGTAATGATGTCGTTCATTGAAGTTACTAGCAGGCCAATTTTCAACATGTTGAAGCGACCACCCCAGCCCATTGAAAATACGATTATACATATTAGGTATGGGTGATTTACTCCCGGTTGAAAAAGTGATTGCAGCCACAATGAGCACTAGGGAAGATACTGTAATATACTTTAATTTACTAAAGGCGGGACTGCCAAAAATGAACAGAATAATAACGAATGGGGCTAAAAGAATCATTTGAGCTTTTGAAAATATTAACAGGCATGAAATGGCTAAATAATAAAAATATTTACCTTCTTGCAGGCGTAAATAAGAGTGGAGCATTAATGGGCTCAATGCCAGAACTGACGCTTCTTCATAATACGACTTAAAATAATAAGAAAAGATAAAATAGATCACGCTAAATATTATCAATACTAAAATCCTTTTCCAATACGTGAGATGAAATAAAATTAATAAAACACCGAGCCAATAGATGGCACTCAAGGCCCAGAATAATGAATTCGTGATAAAGCAATCTGTTTGGAATAATTTTTGGGTCAACCCAGCGACAAGAATTAGACTTGCCATAGTCGAAGATGGTTTTCGGAATTTTTTAGATTGAAATGACTCCCAAGATATGCACTTCTCAGGAATCGTCCAGCCCTCGATTACCAACCCTATAGAGCGGGTAACTCGCCAGTAGTCACCGTTATTTACCATTTGCTCGACATCGGCATCCATTAACACAGACGAGCTAAAGGCCAAAAAAATAACCGTTAGAATTAGTGGTCTATTTTCTTTTAATGTTAAGTAACTCATCAATTAGATTACATCCAGTTCTTTTTCAAGTCCATAGATAATAAGCTGCCAATGATGTACAGACAAATCCCAGCTATATTCTAACACATCCGACATTCTCTCTACAAAGTACCCATGGATACTTTCCTCTCCCCCGCTTCTTCTTTTCAGTCCCACTCCCCGCTTCTGCCATTTCATTCAGTGAAGACCATTAATATTAATTAACGCGAGATTCGGTCGATCCAATGTAGCTTCACGAAGATTTTTTAATTCAAACTTCCCAAATAATCATAAATAAACTATATAATCAGGGGATATGGATGTGGAGGCATTGGCATCAATTTCTTTTTTATTGTTACTCTTTTAGCTGGTAAAGGCCGGCTTTTCTTGTTCTGCTTTCTGCTTTTTTATAAGTTCTTCACGCTGCTTTTTGGCCTCAATCAATTCAGGTGAAATATCGCAGTTTTTATGAATGGCAGAAGACTCTAACGCTTCATATTGACCTTTGAGATTTGCCAACTCAGCCTGTTTGTCATCTCCTGCCGCAAGAAAGAAAAGAGCCGGCCAGAAAACTATCATACCGACACTCATGGCAACAGCGTCTTTTGTGGCTGTTTGATCTTGAATCCCAGAAACTTTCACGAGTTCACTATTTACTCGCAATAGTTCTGGTCTTATTTGGTCGCAGGTAAAATTGGAATACATTAGTGGAGAAACGTAGCTGGCCGAAATTTTATCGGATGATGAAGCGCAACCAAACAGAACGGTTGACAAGCCTATTGCAGAAAGTGTTTTGATATTCTTCATTGATGGTAATCCACCCCTAGATAATATTGTTGTTAATAATCCCCAGCATGAACAAAGGGATTATCCGAATTTAAACACACCCCACCCCAGAATTTAAGACATGAATTCCGACAAGATCCGACGAATTCCGACATTTTGCACTGAAATTTTCTATATGCCCATAAGCTCCTTCTATGGCTTCCCCTCTCCGCCTCTTGCGCCTTTCAGTCTCAGCCCCCGCTACTTGTACAGCCAACCGCTATAACTCACAGTAATATAAAAAGATTATCCAAGCCCCCTGACCCGTGTAGAGGTCCAACCTGTGCAGATCCGGCCTAAGCGCATGATAGTGAACGCCTTTCCCGACTCTTTCAACCCGCTTTCTGGCCTCACCCACACCCTTCCCACGCTCTCCAGTTGCCGTTTTGCCGTCTTGCGGTCTGTCCCCTTCGCTCCCGCCATTCAGTAAAGTCAACCTCGCCCACGCCCTATCACCCACGCGCCCACAGCCCACCCAATACACTGTCACCGCCCATGGCGACCGGGGGCGAGAGCCATGACCCTCACCCCCGTCACCCTATAGCCCAGATGCCACCGACACCGTTTCCATCGCCTGACGCAGGGCCTCATCGGTCAGGTGGGCATAGCGCTGGGTCGTCTTCGCCTGGGCATGCCCCAATACCTTGCCGATGGTATAGAGACTGACCCCCTTACTGGCCATCAGACTGGCCGCCGTATGGCGTAGATCGTGCCAGCGACAGTGGGGCACGCCCGCCTGATGCCGCGCCGTGTCCCAGGCGTGATAGAAGGAGACATAGGGCTTCCCGGTCTGCGGGTTGGGCAACAGCCAGGTCGAATTCCTCGGCAGTCCCTCAAGAATCGCCAGGGCGGTTTGCGACAGGGGAATCAGCCGTTCCTTGCCGTTCTTCGACCGTTCCGGGGGTACCCGAAACAGTTTCCGCTCCAGGTCCACGTCGCTCCATTCCGCCCGGACCAGTTCATTCTTGCGGGTACCGAGGAGAATGCTCAACGCGACGAAGGGCCTCAATTCGCGGTTGGGGCTGTCATCCAGGGCTTGCATCAGCTTGGCGATCTGCCCCTCGGTCAGAAACACCTCGCGATGATTGTTGACCCGGAACAAGGGCACCGCTTGGGCCGGATTGTGGTCACAGCCGGGGATACCCCAGGCCGCCCCTTGCTTATAGATCCAGCTCAACAACCCCAGCATCCGATTCAAGGTCGCCGGGGCATATCCCGCCGCCTCCTTCTCCTTGATCCAGGCCCTGATCGCCGGGGATTTCACGGTATCCAGGTGCAGCTTCCCAAAGGCCGGTAACAGGTGATGCTCCAAGTGGGCGCGATCGGAGGTCCAGGAACGCTTGTGCTGTTGCACGTAAGGCAGGACATGCTCCCGCACCAGGGTCTCAAAGGTGGGAATCGACCTGACGGTCCTCTGGGTCTGCACCGGATCATGGCCATTGATCTGAATCTGGGCCTTCAGTTTGGTGGCCAGTTTCCGCGCTTCGGCCAAGGACAGCACCGAAGCATCGCCCAGCTTCTTTTGCTTCAGGGTGCCGTGAGCATCCCGATAACGCAGATAGAAGGATTTGCCGCCGGGCCGAACTTCCACCAGAAACGATTTCAGGTGGACATCGTAGTAATCCACCTTGGTCTTGCCCGGTGGACATTGGGCGTCGCGGATCAAGGCAGGGGTGAGCAAAACAACAGGCATAGAATACCTCCAAGGGAATTCATCAAAAGGGAAAACGCCAACGCCAAAGAGAGGGAGCGAACCGGGAATGACCAGGGTCAAAAGGAAGGCACAGAGAAAAAAACATGACCGGAAAAGGGGAAAGACAGCGAAAAAACAGCGAATGAATCAGAGAGCGACAAAGGGAAAAGTGACAGAAAGAGAGACAGCAAATAGAAATGACACCGAGGCAACCAAGGCAAATAAGAAGGAAAAGCCACCAGCCAATAACAGAGAGAGCGCCAAGGAAAAAGCTGATGACAAAAGAGAGAGCGAACAGAACAAATGATTCAGGAATTCCCTGATCGAAATCGAGCGCGCACCCATAGAAAATGACGTTATCAATGATTAAATATTTACAGATTATCCTTTCTAAATTCTATCCTTTTTCTCTTTTTTCTATTCTTTTTAAATTGATATGATAATTAAGATATTGATTAAGATATAGATAAAATATTTTTATGTAAATTTATATAAAATGAATATCAATAATTATTAAATTTATTTAGATATTAATTTAATAATAATAAGAAATGAATACCAAAAGGAATAATAAAGATTGAATAGAAAGAATGGTGCTCACTCCTTCCCGGTGAGCCCGGAACGTCTGGAAAGCGGATTGCCAGGTACCCCCGGAAGGGTGCCCAGAGGGACTAGCCAGGGTGCCCCTGCCGGGGCGGAGGGGCACCTCCGGGCGGGGCCTTGAGGGGTGCTAGAGCCGGGCCGGGGGCGGCCATCGCGGGCCACTCTGGGGGCGACAGCGAGGTTCGCCGGGTCGGGAGGGGTCGGGGCGGCTGGCGTGCCGTCCGTGCCGCATCCGTGCCGCCTAACCCGATGACCGGCATCGGAAAGAACCCCCGGAACGGCTGGAACGGCAGTTTTGAAAAATTTTTTGTCCCCGCTCTATCCCGGTGGGGCGGGTCGCCAGCGCAAAAAAAATTTTTCATTTTGGCCGTGCCAGGTGTGCCGTGAGCTAACCTCATGGCCTGCTTGCGATTTTTCCGGCACGGTCCCCCCGCCTGCCGTGCCGCCGCCGTGCCATGAGCCGTACCGCGTAACTTCATGTCTAGCATGAGAAAATCGGTATCTGTATGGTCGCTAATGCCTTTCGGGCGGCTTTGGCAAAAAAAAGGGGATGAATTGGAATTCACCCCCACCGGCACTATCACCGCAGACACGAAAATGGCTGGTTTTGCCGTTCCGGCTGTGCCACATGAAATAACTTACTGATATATAATGCAAATAAGTGGCACGGCAAGGCCCCATCGGTCACACCTCACCGTGCCAAACGCCCCTCTTACCAGTCCAACTTGACGCCAAACCAGTCCTCGAACTCCTTCCGCGCAATCTCCAAGGTTGGCAAGCTCAAACCCCTGATCCTGTCACCGCCCACGCGCGGCTGCTTATACTTAGCACTCGGACACATCTCGCCCATGCCTTCAAGGAAATCAGTTGGCCTTAAAGCCTTATAAAGGCGTCCCGCTTGTTTAGTGGCCGCCTCAATAGCATCCCCAGAACCAATAAAACCTTGCCAGCCTCCGTCATCAATTTCTCCAAGTTTCAAGCACTCATACCACCAAGACGAAATAGGTTCCAGGCTCTGAATTTTCTGCTTAGTGAGACCTTCGGTATCAGGCTTTACACGCACATTGAATTCACTGATATCCCGCTCATAAAGCAGTTCATAGGCCATGGCGGCGGCCCCACCCTCATCGATATGTTTCCTCAGTTCAGTCCAATACTCATGCCGTCCCATGGCACCATCAGAAACTTCGAGAAAGACATCGCGCCTATTGTTTAAACTGACTTTAGCGAAATGTTTAGCATTGGTTGCGGCCCAAAATCGGTGGCAACTGTTGATCGAACGCACGGGCTGATTTTTCGGATTAATGTTGATTCGTGGTTCAGTGACCAACCCCTTCAAACGATCAGTTGACTTGATATCCCCAGCAAACAAGGCCTCGTCAAAAAACACCATAAACGAGGTTTCCAACGCATCAGTGAAATTGCCAAGAACATCCGCAATATTGTGAACTTGAATAAAGGTGGCACTCCAGATCAAGCTTAATAGATAGGCTAGGGTTCCCTTTCCAGTCCCTTCTTTCCCCTGCATGACAATCATGACTCCCGGTTTCTCCTCGGGTTTCTGAAGTGCATGGGCCAGATAATTTAGCAAATACTCATAAGTCTCTCGATCATTGGAACAAATGACAAATAACAGATAATTGGCAAGTAGCTCCCAGTTACCCTTTACGGGCTTGATGGTATGGCCAATCCACAAGTTGAGAAATCCCTCCGTAGTGCCATCAGGTCTGAATTCAACGCCTTTATACAAGGTTGTTTGAGGATCACGAATGAATTGATTGCAGACCGTTCGGGCATCCAGTTGAGGAAATTTCACGGCTAATGCTCGTGTCATTAAGATAAAGGCATCCGCTCTACCAATCAGCCAGCTTGAATTTTCGTGCCCTTTCTTGCGTCGCTCGGCGATATTGCGCCTATCCACCACCCATACCTTGCCTTTTAAATTAATCAAGGCAAAGCGTGAGGCAAGAAATGCCAATGCCTCGCTAATGACATCCTGCGGAAAGGCGGGCTCAACCGGCACCAGTGCGGTGGTATCGTCTTGTCCCTGAACCACTCTAGCCTGGTCGGTTTCATTGGCAACCCCAGCCTCTACCTCAGGAGTGATTGCCGCCTCGGCCTGTAACCCCGCATCATCATTCCCTGGGAGTTGCTCGTCTTCGCCATCTCCTTCATTCAATGAAGGTATTTCCACCATGCCATCGGAAGCTGGCTCCTCCCGCCAATAGTCGGCGTTGATAAAGTCACCTCCAGAGTCTCCCAGTTCCGCCTTCACCAACTGGTTCCAGAGTTCCGTCTGATCGAGGCCATGCGCCTGACTTTCTTTACGTTTTTCGTAACTCAATTTTGCTTTCTCCATTTATACGTATAAACACCTTGACCAAGGGCTGCTTTGTTGATGTGTGTCACCTCATCACAGCCCCTTGCCCCGAGAAAAAAAATATTTCTGAAGCTCAGGGATAAATCAACCATGGTTAAGGCGCAACAAAAAGGGGCATTTTTTATGCAATCAGATGCGCATCACCGCACACCAGCACAGAAGAGAGCCCCCACGGGCATAAAAAACCCGCCGCAGCGGGTTGGGTGGGGGATAGGATGGTCGTCAGGTCAGGGAGTTCTCTGGTCCCTGATAGTCTTCAAAGCGTTTGATGGCTGCTAATTGAGTTTGCGCGAGTTCTTTAATGTTCTCCGCAGTGCAGTTGGTGGCAATATCTTCAAGGCGTTTCTTTGCCATCCTGTTAGGATTCTTGTCTGTAATTTGCTGGACTAGATACCAAACATAGACATCGCTATTAATTTCCGAGGGATTGATCTCTGAATTGGGAATATTGTGTTGCTTACTCCACTTTTGAATGTATTTCAGATCAATATCCTTCGATTCTAGTAAGTTGGTTACTTTGGTGTAGCTTGGGTGATTGGGAGGCAAGAACTTTTCAAAGTGACGGTCAAATTTATCCCGCTCTCCTGTTCCTTTCACCTTGGGGGTACGTTTGTCCTGCAAGTACAGGATTACCTCTTCAAGTGCGGAAATCTTTCGTATTATTCCTGAGTCAAGCGTTTTAACCTCATTACTCGCCTGAGTATGGAGTCTCTCTCTGTGATATTCCGCTATCGAGTTATCGTTAGCGCTGTAACTCATCGATCCTTGGTATTTTTCGATTAATTGATGCAATTCCTCCTGAAATTTTGATAGGTCGGTTACATCTCTTATCCTAATTTTCCCTACATCATAAGAGGGGACAGCCTGATCCTTAACGTTGCTGGAAGATTGCCCCTCACTCTGCATCCGCAAGGTCTTGGCTTCTGACAGGGTCAATTTAGGAGTGATGTCACCTGTCTTTATTTTTTCTTCGAGAATTTGATCCTGTACCAGGGAAAGTTGATAAAGGATGTTGTAACCAATTGGCAGTTTGGAAGAGTTGTTAGGATTACTGAGGACGGCGTGATCGGCAATCCGGGTCAACATCGTTATTTTACCTGGACTAAAAGAAAGCCTTTTTTCTAGTTCTTTATAGTTTACGCCCAACTCTGCTTTTGCTTGATTGAGCAATCGCCCCAGGTTTATAACGTCTTCGATTGTTTTTCCCCATGCTGCCTGAATGCGCGCATGCCACTTGTCAATACGTACGGTTTCACCCGCTGTGATCAATTCTTGCCTATTGTGCTCGGTCTGGAGCGATTCCGATCCATGGGCCGGCATGGGTTCTACTGCCCGTCTTTTTTCATCACCCTTCGGCGTTCCTAGTACATTGTCTTCCTTACTTATCTGGTCAATCTCATTCATCGTCGGTACCTATGCGTTATTTATACGTACAAATGCAGCGGCTTTATACCACAAGGGAAGGGGTACCGGGAACTATTGCACTCCGGCCCCTTATTTGCCGTTCCAGCCGTGCCGAATGTCTATCTTATTGATATTAAATGATATTCATTGGCACGGCCATGCTGCCGGTGTCCTCTGTGCCACCCGTGCCATTTCCACCCTCCGCCGTGCCGCCTAACACCATGAATCAAATAGAAAAATGGCGAAGGCACGGACGGCACGGCTGTTTTGAAACTTTTTGCCGGGCCAGCGGGGAGCTGAACCCGGCAGCGGCGGCTAGAGCAATCCTCGCTCTGCCAGCGACACCCCCGTCCCTTGGCCGACGATGAGGTGATCCAGGACCCGCACCTCGATCAGGGCCAGGGCATCCTTGATGCGTTGGGTGATGCGGATATCCGCCTGGCTGGGCTCCGTGACCCCCGAGGGGTGGTTGTGGGCCAGGATCACGGCGGCGGCATTGTGTTCCATCACCGTGCGGACCACTTCGCGGATAGGCACGCTGGCCCCGTCAATGGTGCCCCGGAAGAGTTCCAGGTAGCGGAGGACGCCGTGGCGGTTATCCAACAGGACCAGGGCGAAGACTTCATAGGGTAGGCCGTCCAGGCGCAGTTTGAGGTAGTCCCGCGTCAGGTCCGGGCTGGTCAATACCTCCTTGCTGACCTGATACCGTTCCTCCAGACAGCGAATGGCGCGGTCGATCAAGTCCCGTTGGGTTGGCGGCAGATGCTTACGCCGGAGGGTGTCCGGTTCTAAGGTTAAGGCGAGTTGCATACTCAGGGTCTCCCAAAAATAAGCCCCAGCCATCCTGTGAGGATGACCGGGGACATGATCAATCAATCGCAGCCAGGATTGCCTGAGCTTCAGGATGCGTTAAGGCGTAGCGACGGAGGCCATGGAACTGGTCGGCGCAGATTTCCCGAAAATCCTGATTGGTGCCGAAGCACAGGTTCGAGTAGGCAAAGAGACAGATCGTGACCCCAAAGGCATCCGGAGACAGGTCCCCCTGGTAGCCGTTGGGGCTGATCAGGCGGAAGGTCCGATCGGCGCTGGGGGCCATATAGAAGGCGTGGTTGTCCAGGCGGTAAAAGTGCCAATAGCCGCCGGTGTAATCGGCACTGAGGTTGCCGGCGATGGCATAGACGGTGGGCTCCAGGCGCAAGGGAAAGTGAACACCGAACAGCTTGGCGGTATGGTGAATGCGTTGGGTTTCAGGGATCAGAGTGCGTTTCATGATGAACCTCAAATGACGGGCACAGGCCAGCCTCCCCGGTGAGGGGGCTGTTGAATTAACCCGGTGGAAAGGGACCCGGACGACCGGATCAGCGGTGGACGAAGACGGTACTCAAGCCCAGGCCGACCAGGAAGATGGCCAGGCCAAAATGGACCTTCTGGAGCATCAAGCCGAGGGTGACGAGCGAGAGGGGTGAGCCGAGTTTGCCGAGGATCAGCGTGGCGATGAAGAGGATGAGGATGGCATGAGGGCCGGAGAAGAACGGTGCGCTTCTCATGCTGGCTTCACCCGCTTGGATGCGGCGCGTTTGGTCAGCGGGACACTGCGCTGATTGACCGGCTCGGGGATGGCGATCGCCACTCCCTGCTGGATCAGCTTCTCCATTTCCTTGAGGTAGCCCGAAGACTCCACCGGCATCATGCCATGGGGTACGTCCGGGATCGGCTTGACCAGGCCTTCCTGTTGGAGAGCGGCGAGGATAAAGCCGCCGTTGTTGCGACTGCCGGGACAGACGGGGCGGAGGGTACCCGACGTGATGGGCTTGTCAGCCGTGAGCTTCGCCAGGATACCGGCCAAACTGAACCAGTGCTTGGAATGGAGACCCCCGGCGCTATTGCTCCACAGGCGGATCTGGAGATTATGCTCAGCGTCACAGCCGAGGTGATAGGTCAGGTCGCTGCTGCCGGACAGGGATTTGCAGGTGGCGATTTTGAGGACACGGATATCGGTCATGGGAATTACCTCGTTGGTTGAGACAGGAAGAGTCAGGCTCTTCATATAAGATGCCGAGCGTTACGCAGGATCGAGACAGCATTCCAGGGCTTCCTTTAATTCGCCTGAAACCAAGGACTCCGGAATTAAAAAAAATGATGCCGAATTCATTATTGGCGAGGAAAATGCCTTCGTAATAACCGGGACGTTTCATGACCCCCTCCCAGGGGATATCCGCCAGGGTGTAAGGCTCATCAGGCCAGATTGACTTAAGGGGACCGTCCTGATCGCCGTCTTCGCAGATGACGATGAAGCCTTCCTCGTCGGCGTTATAGGGCTTGTCGGGATGGTCATAAGGGACGATCAGGCGCTCCACCAGGGTCTTGGCGGGGTCGTAGAGGGAATGATTTGAAGGGAGTTGATGTAGGTCGGTGGGGGTTTTGATGGTCAGCATGGTGCTTGCTCCGTTTGTGGTGCCTTGTTACGGGCATAAAAAACCCGCACGAGGCGGGTTCATGAAGGGGATTGGGGGTTATCCTAAAAGATAGGTTTTAGTGATTCTTTAGGGGGCAAGATTAAAAGAGGCAGTTGTGGGAGAGGTTGTTGAGGGTCCTTATGGGTATGTAAGATAGGAACAATATTCTAGGAGCTTACCTGGTTTTGGTGAGAGTATTCGGATTAACAGCCGGCTGTATTCAGATACTAACCTTCCAGCAAATATTGGAAAACAACAACCTAATATTAGACGATAGATTTATGGTATTTTTAGGAGCCATTATGTATATGGGGTGTGGATTTATTGATGGTTCTGGGTTCTATGATTAAATTTAAAGAGGAACATCAGGAACGCTAAATAGGCTAGCTTGATAAAGCAGTTGGTTCGGAGCTATAACTGTCTTTTTGTTCGAGTAGGTTCATTTGCAAGGGCTTAGGATGTTTTTTTGGGTATATTAATTCGACTGACTTCTCAAATGCATTAATGGCATTTTCATGTCGCTGCAAAAACCATCGCTTATGGTTTTCAAGATATTCATTGCGAATATTCTCATTACGTAGATCAAATGGGACACGTTCCATCCGAGGGTCAACACTGTCAAATCCGCAAAATGTTTTCAGTAATCGTTCCTGTGCCATCTTTGTGTATTCCGGATTTAGCTCTATTCCAACACCTGATCGGTTAAGTTGTTGACACACTCTTAGGGTGGTTCCACTACCTAGAAAGGGGTCAAGAATATAAGAATCTTCGTTGCTTGAGGCTAGTACCATTCTCTCAATAAGTCCTTCAGGCTTCTGAGTCGGATGATTCTGTCGATTACCATTGCAGTAATGAACATGAGAAAACTCCCAAACATCTCCAGGATTGGCTCCACGCATGTTGTTGCGATCCCGATAATATTTTTGTGGAACACGAACATCGTCTAGGTTAAAACAGAAATCCTTAGATTTGGTAAACATAAGTATGTCATCATGCCGTGGAGAAAAGCCTCTTGTTTTCCCCATTCCTTGTGTGTAATGCCAAACAATCCAGCTATTGAAGAACATTCCAAGCTCTCTATCGAGTATGTCGTATAGATACGAAATGAACCTAAATCCCATAAACACATATATTGTCCCGGTTGGCTTTAATTTTTTATAAGCTTCAGTAAGCCAGTTTTTTGAAAAAGCCAAGTATTCTTCAAAACCTTTAATATCATGATTATTCCCGTAATCTTTCCCGAGATTATAAGGTGGATCTGCAATGATAAGATCAAAACTTTCTGTTGGAAGGCTTTGCATCTCACTAATTGCATCACCTAATATTATCCTCTGCTTATTCATTAGGCTTTATCCACCCATTTTTATTAGCCAATTCCATCCATTGCTCTAATGAGCGACGAGCAGATTGGAGATATTTTCTATCCAGCATTTGACAAAAATCCCATGTGGTTCTTTCTTCAATATCAACATAGTGTATATCCCGAACCTGAATCTGTCCAGTTCCGAGTGCAGGGTTATAGCTAATATCCCGCGTAGATAGGTATTTTAAATCATATGCATTATAAGCTACAACTTCCATGATGCCATCCATTAAACCAGTATCGGCATTTCGGGTTGAATACACTTTATGTTTTAGCGATAAAATTATAAAAATGTAGTCGGGATCTTCAATATAGGCTGTGCGGATTCGAGCATATGAAGTGATATTAGGGGATTTTCCACTAGACTCAATGTCTTCTGCTGTTGCTTTGACGTCAACTTCTGCTGTTATGCCGCTTTCTATTTTCCTTTGCTTGCGGAATTGCAATATGACATCAGCCATATGAAGACGCTCAACAGCCTCAACATTGATAAGTTGATATTTATTATTAATGTCCTCAAGAACGCCAAAGAAAGTTTGGGCGGCCCATGCCTCAACGAACGGTCCGGCAATCTTGTTTATGTTTTCCATAGGTAGACCGAGCTTTAAATTTGTGTTAATTATTATCTTATTGTTTCCGGTCTCAATGGCTTCCTTTATAATCTCTTCAATAGTGTAAGTCACAAATTGTGAGCACTCCAAATAGTCATCAGACTGAAGAGGTATTTTGAAGTTTTGCGTTTCGTATGCCATAAATTTTCATTGTGGGGTCAAAATTAAACCAAACAGATTCCGTAATTAGATCGAGATAGAAATTCTACTCTGTTAATAATTATGCGGAATCACATAGTCTCTATATTGCAAGAGTTGGGTCTAGTTGAGAAAGCAATTGATAGCACATTCCCTAAGTTTAATCAAGGCATTATACAGAATCAAATTGATATCCTATCATTCCAATTACTCTCTTATGCCCAAGATGTAAAGAATCAAATTCCGACATTCGCCCCTACTTCCATCATGGTCTTTCTCTCCCCACCTCCTGCTCCTTTCAGTCCCGGCACCCGATACTTTTACAGCCTGCCACTATAACGCACAGATATCTATACAGATTCCCCAAGTCCCTCTGACACTTGTAGAGGTCCTGAACGTAGATCCCTCCCTATGATGCAGTCTGCCTCTAACCTCCATGAACCCTGCGTTATCACAAGATCCCTGCCATGTGAGGCTTCTCCTGCCATACCTGTCATCTTCTTCACCAGGCGACTCACCCAATGTTACCCGGCATGAACGGTCGCATCTTTGACACGAGGCCCTCAGCACTCTTACCAGACCCTACGGTTGGAAGCCCCTCTGATCTATGGTTGGTTGGTCTGATGCGCTAGCCCCCACACACGGTCGTGGTTCCCTCAGGGAGACGAGGCCAGGACGAACGATGGGGGATCGGAGAGATCACGGTCGGGAACCAGGTCCCTAACGCCAAGCCAACCTGGATTGACTGGCTATCCAGGCGGGCCAGAGTGAGGCGGGTTGGACAAGGGGTGTGGCTACCCTAATTCACAGGGTCAGAGTAGGCCCGTATAAGGCCCAAAAAGGACCCCGCCGTTCGACCATCAAGGTCACCCCCCCTACCCCGCCCCCACCAGTTCACCAGGGTCAGTGAAGCCATCCTGACCCGCTCATATCCCGGTCCCGAGGCAGCCCAGCTTAACCCGGAACCCTCAACTCCAGCCATCCTGTCGCCCAAGAGACCCGTTCGCTAGCCAGTGCCGGTGAAATATTTTCGCCCAACTTGCCAAACTCACTGGTTATTTATCCCGGATTGGGACCCTAACGGCCCCTAAGAATCGAAAAGGGAATTAAAATTACCAGAGATTTAACATTTCAAAGATGGTTGCAAAACTTTTTGAACGGATTTAATATTTATCCCATCCAAGATTCAACTTGATCAGCCTACTCACGGCAGGAGGTGAACCGGCCATCACGCGTCTCATTCGGTTTATTTAATGGTTGTCAAAACGACGCACGAACCGCGTCATGAAAATATACATTTCTTTAATCTGATTTATTCCAAAGGTTTTATAATCATGTTTAATCATGGCAATTTCAACTATGATCATTTTGATGAGCTTTCCGCCTTAAGTGACCAGAGAGCGGATTTTGCCGTTCATACCTTCAAACCCGGAGATGTGATCAAAGGATTTTTTTCTCATATCGAACCGCGCCAAGGATTACATGGTGAGGGTGAAATCGTGGTCCTCTTTGATAAATCCAAAACTCCCATCAGAATTTGGCACAACACCTTCATCAAAAACGCCCTTGAAGGGTTCAAGACACAGCATGGCGATTTCGTAAAAATCATTTGTTCCGGCTATGTTGAAACAGAGGAAGGTCGTACTTACCCACGACTCCAGGTAAACGTACTGGATGGTGAAACCGGCCGTCGCAAATCGCTGAAATTGATGCTTGAATAATAAGCAACATCCGGGACGGCCTTTACGGGTGTTTGAGCGTCAACCGGTCGAGTAATTAAATCAGGCAATCCCCAGCGGAGAACCAATGGGAGTTGACGACTTTGGCGTCGTCAACTCCTTTTTTTACGTCCAGAAATCCATTTTCAAGCTCCATACCCCTGAGTCATTCCCTGCGGCGATACAACAGCCTGGTGATATTTCAGGCGCCTCCCTGCGCCGTGATTTAATTACAGCCGCTGTTCACGATGATTGCCAATCTGCTCCTTGATCCAGTCATCAATTTCAGCACTCACCCAAGCACTGATTTTTGATCCCACCGGATGAATCGGCAGCGGGAACTGCCTTTTTTTCATTAAGCGATATATTGTTGTTTTCTTAAATCCGACGCGAGCCTCTACGTCTCTCAGGCGCAGTAAACTTGTTTGATTTTCAGATGTATTTTCTGTCGTCATGTTCATCTTTCCGTTTATGAAGCGCTGACGAACTGGCGAAGATAGAAGAATATAACCAGGGAAATCAAAATAAGTACTAAAATGAATAGATTAACCAATTCGCCGACGATTGCCCAGTCACAAACCGGGCGCCCCGTGGCCCGGATGCCAGAAGACGCTCTGGGCCACCCAGAAATTATGAAATCTTTCCCGACTTATTGCAATTGCTTTCTGACCTTTTTTTGTGAATTTATTCCTTTTTTTGCAGGAGGGGGTTTCTCAGTTTTTCTGGAAGCAAGGAATATCTCCAAGAATTGGAAAGAGACTCCCGCATCGGGTCCTTCCCGCTTTTGGAAACACGCTACGGACATCAGCGGATGCATCCCTCCACGGCTAGCACAAGGCCACTGGCACCCGCCGGAGGGGCTTGCAGCTGCCCAATGAGGGGTGGGTGTCTATGCCGGTACCTGGCCCAAGGCGCCCCCAGGGTCCGGCCACCACCCGTTGCCAACTTCTTGCTTCCCGCACCGAGGGGGAAAGCAGGACCAGATCGCCCCATCATTTTTTCCGGCTTTCGGCTTTACGGCGGGGTATGAGCGATAGGGCCATTCATAGCCAAGATCACCCTATTCATGGCATTTAATAGAGCAAGTACACCGTAATAGACAGAGCAATTAGTAAACCGCCGTTCGTCTGCAACCCCGGGCATTGAAACCACTTACCCTTGACAGGGAGCGCAACCGCACTAAACTCGCCCAATACCGCATTGCCATCCCACCCAACTCCCCCATTTATATTTCCCCAGTAGGGTTGGCCATCCGGTCTCCTTCATGGAACACACGGCAGGACGCACCCCTATATTTCTTTAGCACAGTGACTTTCAAGAATACTTATGAAAAGAAAAACTTCAAACAAGCAATATTTCCATTTGGATGATCCACAGGATGTCGCCTGCAACGGCCCCATCTTTTCACGTAAGCTAGCCATTCCCGCTGTGACGGATCAGGATTTCGGTCTCCCCATCGCCTCCTCTGACCAACACCTGCATCCCCATTTCAACGCTCATGTCATTACTTTCATGACGGGCGCACAAGAATGCCTGACCGCCTGTTGGTCTCAACTCAGCATTGAGCTTCACTCATCGCCAGCCATCTCCGAGCATTCATCTTTGTCAGTTGATCGAGACGCCATGGAAGCTGGTCTGAGGCGCATTGAGCTGGTCTTGAATCAGCTAGATATTTTTGCGAGATTGGCGATTAAGAGCAACACCCGTAACTTCTCTCCGCGAGAACGCGACCACGCCGTCATGGCGCTCAAGCGCTTGGATGAGGACATTCGTCAAGCGCTAACCGAAGTGATAACGGTGATGGCTGCGCTCAAGCGCTAACCAGGCACGATGGCCCCAGCCTGGCCGATCGTGGGGGCCAGCCAAGTACTGGCCCCGGTGTTCTGCGGCGCAAGGCGTTCCTCGCAGTAAGGCGAGAGGAGTCGGGTTTAACCGCCCATCTTAGATGGTGTACCCTGATCGGCTGGTTTCGCCCCCCAACAATTGGAATCACCTGCTTGACCGCAATTAATCGCTCAGGTCGATGCAGAATACCCCGTAAAGGTCCAGTTGCCGTTAGACCAACCCTCCCTGTGCGCGTGACATTGACAAGTTGCGCCCATTTGCAGGTATGCCGCGTGATCGCTCTGCCAGCCCGTATTGTATGCCCGGTGGTAGCCAGGGCGATTCGCCAGCACCCATCCCCAGGGACACTAGATTCAGGATGATCTTTAATTTCCTTAACTTCAGAACTCAGGTTCGCTTTATGACCAACCGAAAACCAACTCATCATTCCTTCCTGGCTTCCACTGCGGAAGCTCCTGCGCTTATTGAAACAGCCGCATTGGAACAGGCTCCAAAGCGCGACGCTCACGCGCCTCAAACGGCGAGTTCAGCCAGTTCCTACCCGTCATCTGTTGACGCTTCCGCCCATCCGATCGGCTTCTTTTTTCGTGTCCCCTCTCCGGTGACGGATGCCATGATCGATACCACCTACGCTTTGGTCTCAAAACACCGGCAACTTGGACCGCTGACTGACAACAAAAAGCACCTCGCCGCCCTGGTTGACAACGCCCGTACCTCAGCCAAGCTACGCGCCCACGCTAAAGCAGCGGCGACCAAGGTGACGAGGCAACTGCACAAAGCCGGTCGGAAATCCTGAAAATCCAGGACGCCCTCACGGCTGCTCACTCATAGCCACGCGGTGGGCCCGGGCCCAACCGGGCCCCCCGGTGCCCCCGCACCCCCCCCTCGGCCCACACACACGCGACCCCCCCACAACCCCCCCCACCGCCGCCAACCCGGGCCGCCCTCACGGCTCCTCAACCATCGCCCCGCGGTGGCCCGGCCCAATCGGGCCCACCGCTTTCCACCGTCTCCCAGCCTTCGACGACTCAGCAGTCTCCCCCTTCACTCCCACAACCTCGGCAGCGAACGTCTCTGGCGCGTTAGCCATTGGCAACGCCGGGATATCATCCTGATCTTTCGCTCCCCTCCCCTGCCAGCTTCAGCCCTGTCCCTCGCCATGCGGTCCGGGACGGACCTCTCGGCAGCGACAAACTGCCGGGGCTGCACCCGCCCGTCCCGACCCGGGGATCAGCTACGCGTCGCTGGCCCTCAGACACGCCCAGGAGCCACCGTGAGGGGTTCGTCTCTCGTGGTTGGCTCGGGGGCGCTTGAGGGCCTCCACGGCCGCTAGGCGGACCTGGTCCAGCCCCAACCCAGGGGTAGTCACAGACTGGCGACCTGCCTTTGCGCTTGCGCCTCGGCGCGCGTGGCCGCCTGAAGGCGCTGGTGCAAATCTTGCGTTTGAATCTGGACTACCGTCTGGCGCTGTTGCACTTCGGCCTCCAGGCGCTGCACCTCGCGCGCCACCGGCCCGCACTGCTGGGCAACCGCGTCATCGATCCGCTGCAATTCCACCTGGTCACTCACGCTCGTGGGGAGGACAATGCGCTGGGCACAGGCATCGCGCCAGTCCATTAGCCGGCGCTGGAGTTCGTAGCCAATGCCCCGCACATCCCAGTAGCCGCCGGTCAGATCGGCGGCGGTATGAATGCCGTTTCGGGCCAGGGCTTCGATGCGGACCAAGCCGATGCCGGGGATCTGGGCATCGCGAATGCGACACAATGCCAGGAACGACTGCGCGTAGGCGGCATGCCGGGCCTGAAGATAGCGATCCTTGAGGACCTCACCCTGCTGAGTCAGTCGCTGTAGCCGTTCCTGGGCCTGTTGCAACTCCGCGACCAAGGTGCCCATCTGCTGCTGAACATGCTGATGCCACTGGCCCTGGAGGCGCTGCACCGTCGCTTGCGCGGCTAGTAGATTCGCCAGACGACGGGCCTTTTCCGCCACGAAGGCCGCACGGCCTGTCGTTCCCCGGGGGGGCGTAAAAAAATGGGTGATGCCCTGCGCTTCGCTCGCGCACCAGGGACAGTTCGCGACGGTGGCGCTGAACTTATGGGCGGGTTCGTGCTGGCATTGCACCAGGGAAGCGCCCAATGCCTGAAGGGCCACGAACCACTGCGCGGCGCTCGGACGACTGCCGCCGGGTGGATTAAAGGCGGCGCGAAACAAGTCCACCAGGGCCGGCGTCACGCGCGCCGGGTTGACTCCCAGACCCGGAGGCGTGATGCCTCCTTGCGTGCCGTAGGCATAGAGCCCCTGGCTGATCCGTTGTTCGATCTGGACCGGCAGCGTGGTGGTGCCGTCGAAGGGATGCCAGCCGCCGAGAAGGAGCTTGAAGACGAGGACCGCCAGACCGAACGTATCCTGACAGGGGGTGCGCTCGATGGTCCGTAACGCCTGGCCGATGAGTTCCGGCGGCGTGAACTCGGGTGAGCTCACCAGACAGGGAAAGCGGATACCGCCGGCCGTGAGTTGAAAACTGTCGCAATCGACCAGGCGCACCAGGCTGGTTGCCTCTTCGACCACGAACAAATTTTCATTGACATCGCCGATCACAATGCCGTGGCGATGCAGCGTTGCCATGGCCGCCGCTAGATTCTGCGCCACCCGTACCAGGTAGTCCCAGTGTTCATGAGGGAAACGCTCCTTGCGGTCGGTGGGAGAGAAATGAAGATGAAGGGGAGTCCCCTGCACGCGCGGCATTCGGAAGCCGCACACCGGACTGTCCCGCTGCGGGCCATCATGCACCGTCGCCGTGGGCCAGGCGGCGAACTGAAGCAGACGGGGGGTGCAACCGGCCGTCATGGCTGCCAGTTTTTGCTGTCGGTGGCGTTCGAGTGGACGATGATAGAGTTTCACCGCCTCGCCACCCAGGGCGTAGACGGTCCCTTCGCCGCCTTCGCCCAGCTTGGCCCCGAGGGTGAGGCGTTGACCGGCGGTATCGAAACAGGGAGGCGGATTCATGCGCGCCAGGCCAGCAACAGCGTTTTATCGTCGTCGGTCCGGGCGTTGAGCGCCGGACCATCGAGGAATTGACGCAAGCGACGCCGCCGGTCCAACCCACTGGGGATCGCGCCCAGATCGGTGAAGAGCGGGGAGAAGAAGGGCGCATGGGGGGTCAAGGTCGCGCCGTGGATGCTGACCCCCTGGAGGCCGTCCGTCATCAATGCCACCCCCGTGAGGCTTGGATGGCGACCAACATGCACCTGAACCTGTGCCAGCGCATCGGCGTCGCTAAGGAACTTGGTCTGGTTGGCGTAGCGCCCGGTGTCCGGGATGAAGGCCAGGCCGAACCATTCGGTGGCCTGGGCGACGATCGCCCCATCCCCCAATTGCCAGAGGGCAACCTCGCCATCCTCCGCCCACAAGGCGCCGAGCACGGTACAGGCAAAATCTCGTGGCGTGAGGTCAAAACGGCGCGCGGTCAGGTCGAGGTTCGCCTTGACCTCGGCCAGCCAGCGGTGAATATCGCCCGCCGTCGGAAAGCCCCGCGTCGCCACCAGTCGCGTGATCGCGGTTTGCTGGCTGCGGACCGCGATGTGGGCTCCGGTAGCCCCTTGGAGGGCGCTACCGGCCCCATCGGCGGCCAAGGCGAGCAGCAGTTGCCGGCCGCCGGGCGCGGTCAGGGTGCACACGCCAGCGGCATCCTCGCACAGTCCGCCCGGTCGATGCGCGACCCCGCGCACCCGGGCCAGGGTGGCGGTGAACACGTTAGAGGCTCTCCCACCCGGAGGTGGCGGGGAGGAGGACCTTGCCGCCGACCGTGGATTGCGACACCACTTGGACGGAACGCGAAAGCCAGCGGAAAAATTCAGCAAAATTCAATCCAGCCAATTTCTTTGCGCCTGCGGGCGTGATGTTGTTCAGGACGCCCATGTCCGCACCCTGTACGCCGATGGCGAAAAACTGGAACTCGCCGCTGGTCACGCCGCGGTGGACATCGGGAATGACATTCGCTATGTCATCCGTGGGTGCGCCATCGCTGATGAGGACAATGAGGGGTTTGTAAGCGCGCACGCCACTGAGCTGGTAATCCGCCAGCCTGTCCCGCAGGCGCTTGATCGCCGTGGTAATGGCTTGCCCCATCGGGGTATCGCCGAAGGCATACAGCGTCGGTATCGCCAATTCGTCCAGGGTGCCAAACGGACGCACGACCGCGACGGAACCGAATTCAATCACCTCCAGGTCGAGGCGCTTGCGCGCCAGGCTGTCTTCAAGGACAGTGGAAACAAAGATGCTCACGCCCTGGTTTAGTTCGGCAATGGGGTCCCCCGCCATGGACGAGGAAGTATCTAGCAGGAGGATCAGGGGGAAGCGGGGTTCGGGATTTTGCGCAAATTCGATCATGGCGCCGAAGGCGCTGGCAAATGGCGCCTGCTCGATGACCATGCCATCAGGCACCGGTTGCAGAGCCGGAACGGTGACTAGGGAGTTGACGGGCAGATCTCGTGACTCAGTATCGAACCCAATAATGCTGTCTGATGATGAAATGTTCATACCTGTACCTTTGTTTCTACAGAAATTAAATAATGGTCAGATAGTAATTGCCAAACCCTGTCGCCTGACCTATTCGACAGGGGTAATCGGCGTGAACGCAGGTCGGACCCAGTTGACGCGCCTAGCGTCAAGAGCAGCGATCCATGCCGGATGCGTTAATCGCTCCTGAACCATGCCAGGGCACGGTCCGGGATACCAATATAATGGCTGCTAGGACGGGGAGCGTAGGCCGACAAGGCGGAATGACACGACAGTGGATCGTCGGCAGGGAGACCGCGCATTCGGCGCGGCAGGTGGGACAGCAGCAACAGGGCTGCGAGCAGAAGGATGTGTAACATAAAAGGTACTGGGCCTCGTTAAAATAATACTCTTCGCTGCACGTGATGCGCAGCCACCGACTATCGCCTCCATTCCCGAATCGCTCCGGCGATGTCCTTGAGTCCGGCCATCATCATTAAAGAACTGCCGGAGTGAGAAAAAGGGTAGCGCGTTGGCGGGCAGTCGTCAATCGCCCTCACCCGCGATTTATTGCTAACGGGTCCCAACTTGAGTGCCTTCCTGGCAACTCGTCAATGGCGAGTCTCGCCATGTTTCCAATCTCAGCGCAGGTTTAAGCTAGTGCCTGCCCGGCAAGATGTCAACAGCAAATTTTGCCTTTCGTTCTAACTCAGGGGAATGGCAACTCAGCGGTTGCTATTTGATGGGTTAGTTCAATGTATCAATTGATTCATTACCTCTGTTAATTAGCTGTATTCTCGAACTTGAGATGCGGCCGGCGTTCACTCAGTCGATCGCCCGAACGAGGAGGAACGTGCTGCTGGTCAATGCGCTGCCCTTTCGGAAGGTCTGACTCTATAGAGAGGTAGAAGGCAAGGGCTGCGGTGGATGATTGGCCATAACCTTAGAGTCAAGCCAAGCACCGAGAGGGGGATTGACCTTCAAGTCCAAAGGCGATTGCCCGGTGATCCGCCATGAGCCTTCACGGCAGAGGCGTGTTCAGGTAGATTGTGCTGAGCCCGCGACCTACCACGCAACTGATCGCGATCAGCAGGTCGCCATCCGCATCTCACGCGGTCAGCGACTGCGGATTGGTATCAGTTCGTGATGC
>JADHED010000898.1_pt1 | contig 28849 bp, 22 predicted proteins | sample 8952041 | NCBI WGS metagenome assembly JADHED01 (sample SAMN16124423, study PRJNA663239) | bioreactor sludge metagenome | isolation source: sludge (control) | place: India:Bengaluru | collected 2018-09-08
CCCGCCGGGGGCGCGGCGGGCGGGGGCGCGGCCGGGGCCGGGGGCGGCGGAGAGGCCGTCCGGCCCGCCGGCGCCGCCGGCTTCGGGGCCGCGCTCAACCGGATCTCCACGACCATCGTGGCCGGGACCGAACCGGTGGTCCCGTCCGGGAGCGTGATGTACACCGCGTCGCCCGCCCGGCGGGCCTCGCGGGCGACGATCGACTGCCCGCCCGAGAAGACGACCTCGACCTCGGCGAGCGCCGGGACGGCGGAGGTGACGAGCAGCAGCGCGACGGCGAGATACCCCCGGGTCATGGGCCCCTCCATGGACGACGCGGCGCCCATTGTCGGAGAATTCACGACCATGGTCCACGAAAGAGGAGCGGCGCGCCCTGCGGATTTTTCCGAGGCTCCGCCGCCGCCCCGCCGGAAGCCGCACGTTCGACCGCACCGCGAGGAACGCCCGATGAGATCGATCGCCCGCGCCGCCGCCCTGCTCGCCTGCCTGCTCCCGCTGCCCACGCCCGCCGCGGAGCCGTCCCTCCGCGACCTGTACGAGCGGGTCAAGGACGCGGTCGTACTCGTCCGCACCGTCGAGCGGGACCCCGGGGCGGGCCGTGCCGCCGAGGGGCTCGGCTCGGGCTTCCTGGTCGCGGAGCGGCGGGTCGTGACGGCCGCCCACGTCGTGCAGGTCGCCGACCTGGTCGCGGTGGAGTTCTCTTCCGGCGAGATCCTGCGCGCGCGCGTGGTCGCGTCCGAGCCGTGGGCGGACATCGCCCTGCTCGAGCTGGACCGGGTCCCGGCGAACCCCGTGACCGTGCCGCTGGGCGATTCCTCGGCGGCGCGGGTCGGCGACCCCGTCTTCGTGGTCGGCGCGCCGCTCGGGATGACCTCGACGCTGACGGTCGGCTACGTGAGCGGGCGGCGCACCGTGAACAACCTCGCCGGCGGCTTCGGCGAGGCCGACCTCCTGCAGACCGACGCCGCGATCAACCAGGGCAACTCCGGCGGGCCGCTGTTCAACCTGCAGGGCGAGGTGATCGGCATCGTCAGCCACATCCTCTCGCACGGCGGCGGGTTCGAGGGGCTCGGTTTCGTGGCCACGTCCAACACCGCCCGGAACATGCTGGCCGGCGGTAGCCGGAACTGGTCCGGCCTCGACGGCTACATGCTCGAGGGAGAGATGGCCGGCATCTTCAACGTCCCCCAGGCGCGCTCGATCCTGGTCCAGCGGGTGGCGCGCAACTCGCCCGCGGAACGGCTCGGGCTGCGCCCGGGAGGCGTGCGGGCGCGGATCGCGGGCGAGGAGCTGATCGTCGGCGGAGACGTGATCCTGCAGGTGCAGGGGGTCAGCATCGCCGAGAAGGACGCCCTGCCGCGGATCCGCAAGGCGCTCGACGCGCTCGAGCCGGGGGCGCGCCTCGCGGTCGTGGTGCTCCGCGACGGCCGCCATCTCGAGCTGGTGGCGGGCGGCCCGCCGGCGAAGTAGCCGGCCCCGACGAGGGCGTCCCGGGCGAACCGGCGCCGTGGCGGAGGTCAGCCGGCCTAGGGAAATTCCCGATGGTGCCCGGCCGCCCCGGCGAACACCATGTCCTCGCTCCGGACGCGCGTGGGCGAGTCTCCCGGGCGCCGCAGGTGCCCGCGGAGCGGTGAATCCGTGCCCGCCCTGCCCGGAGCGAGTCGAGAAGCAGCCTTGGGCGCGGCGGCGCGGCGGCTGGTCCTTCCCCTCCCCCTTACCCGCTGCCCGTCGTCGCGCCCTCCTTTCTCCCGGGGTCCCGGGATGCCGGGGTCCCGGCGTCCCGGCGTTCCCGCGTCCCGCCACCCTGCCCTCCGGCCGTCCGGCCCCGCCGCTCCGGGTTTGACCGCGACGGCCCGCGGCACCTAGAGTTCGCCCCGGCCCGAGGCCCCCCGCCTGGCCGGAGATCCGAGCATGTCGCGCACGTCCGTGAGCCCCGCCGGTGAAGCGTTCCCCCTGCCCGAGAAGGCCGACTACGCGGCCGAGTTCGCGCGCATCGAGCAGCTCGCGGCCGCCGCGCGGCGGGAGGGCAAGGAAGTCGTCGTCGTGATGGGCGTCGGCTTCGTCGGCGCCGTCATGGCCGCGATCGTCGCGGACGCGCCCGGCAAGTTCGTGATCGGCTGCCAGCGGCCGTCGTCGCGCAGCTTCTGGAAGATCCCGCTGCTGAACCGCGGGGAGTCCCCGGTCAAGGCCGAGGACCCCGAGGTCGACCGCATGATCGCGCGCTGCGTCCTCGAGAAGAAGACGCTCGTCGCGACGTACGACAGCGACGTCCTGAAGCTCGCCGACTGCGTCGTCGTCGACGTGCAGTGCGACTACTCCAAGAAGAGCCTCGGCGACCTGCGCACGGGCGAAGCCGACATGGCCGCGCTCGAGGCGACGATGCGCACGATCGGCGAGAAGGTGCCGCCGCACTGCCTCGTGCTGATCGAGACGACGGTCGCGCCGGGCACGACCGAGTTCGTCGCCTACCCGATCATGAAGAAGGCGTTCGCCGCGCGCGGCATCGAGAGCGCGCCGGTGCTCGCGCACAGCTTCGAGCGCGTGATGCCGGGCCGCGAGTACGTGCGCTCGATCCGCGACTTCTGGCGCGTCTGCGCGGGCTGCAACGACGAGGCCCGGCAGCGCGTGGTCCGGTTCCTCTCCGAGGTCCTCAACACGCGCGACTTCCCGCTGACGGTGATGGACCGCCCGATCGAGTCCGAGACGACCAAGATCGTCGAGAACTCGTACCGCGCGACGATCCTCGCGTTCCTGAACGAGTGGAGCGTGTTCTCGGAGCGCAACGGCGTCGACCTGATCAAGGTGATCCAGGCGATCAAGATGCGCCCGACGCACAGCAACATGATCTTCCCGGGGCCCGGCATCGGCGGCTACTGCCTGCCGAAGGACGGCGGGCTCGGCTACTGGGCCTACAAGCACATCCTCGGGTTCGAGGACGACATCTTCCGCATCACGACCGCCGCGATCGACATCAACGACACGCGCGCGCTGCACGTGGCCGAGCTGGTGCGCGACGCGCTGCGGAACATGGGGCGCTACATCGCCGGCGCGCGCGTGCTCCTGTGCGGCGCCTCGTACCGCGAGGACGTCGGCGACACGCGCTACTCCGGGTCCGAACTGGTGGTCCGCAAGCTGACCGAGATGGGCGCCGACATGAGCGTCCACGACCCGTACGTCGAGCACTGGTACGAGTTCGAGTCGCAGGACACCTACCCCGCGCCGGGGCACTCCTGGGCGCGCTTCTTCCGCAGCCAGGACGAGCTCGTCAAGCTGCGGGTGCAGGCCGACCTGCCGGCCGCGCTGAAGGGCGTCGAGGCCGTGGTGCTCGCCGTGCGCCACACGCCGTACCTCGAGCTCGCGCCCGAGCGGGTCGTCGAGTGGGCCGGCGGCCCGCTCGCGGTGATCGACTGCTTCGGCATCCTCGACGACGCGAAGATCCGCCGCTACTTCGAGCTCGGCTGCGAGGTGAAGGCGCTCGGCCGCGGCCACATCCAGCGCATCAAGGAATCCGTCCGGGCCGCGAAGGGCTGATCCGGCCCGGGGTTCGGACGAGCCCGCCGCGGACTACGGTTCGCCGCCGCCCTCCCCGGCGGCGGCGACCGCGTCCCAGAGCTCGAGGTACTTTCCCCGGACGCTCGCGTCCAGTGCGCCCTCGAGGTCGCGCGGCAGCTGCAGCACGCGCACGAGGTCCTGCACGTCCGCGAGGTCGCGCAGGCGGTGCGGCGCGGAGATCCCCGACGCGAGCTTCAGCTCGATCAGCGCCGCGAGACCCACCACGCGGTAGCCGTCGCGGTCGATCGCGACGCGCGCCGGATCCGGGAACGCGACCGGCTTCGGCTTGCCGTCGCCGGGGTACTCGCCCGTCGTCACGACCTCGACCCTGATCCGCGTGTCCGCGTCCCGGAACGACTTGAGGGCCCCCTCGAACGCCGGGACGTAGCCGCGCCCGACGCACCGCTCGCGGAAACGGGCGAGGCCCGCGGGGGTCAGGAGCACGTCGACGCCGGTGGTCTCGCGCGTGTAGCCGAGCAGGTTGAGCGCCATGCCGCCGAGGATCGCGTACGCGATCCCGGCCCGGTCCAGCTCGTGCGCCAGCCGCCGCAGCGTGCCGTGAACCGCTCCCTCGCCCATGAAGAACGCCTCCGACGAGCGCAGGATCTCGTCGGCGGGCCGCACCCGGGGTCGCGCCTTGGCATCGCGGGCCATGCCGGATTATGGCACCGCGGTCCGTGGCACGCGTCCCCCGCCGGCCCGCCGATCCCCGCCAACGCAGCGTACGACAAGGAGGACCCGCGCGGGCCGCCCGACAGGGAACGCCCCTCCCGCGGGCGGGACGGCACGGCCCCGGCTACGATGCGCGCGTGGCGGACGACCTGATCACGTCCTCGATCCGGCGCTTCATGGCGCTCGGCGGGCTCGCCGGCCGCGTCGGCGCGTCCGTGCTGGTGTCGCGCCTCGGCGACCTCGCGCGCGGGGACGCCGCGCGCGCCGCGGCGCGCACCGAGCTGCTCGTCCGCAACGCGACGCGCGCCGTCGAGACGCTCGGCCGGATGAAGGGCGCCGCGATGAAGGTCGGCCAGATGCTGAGCCTCCACGGCGACCTGCTGCCGCCCGAGGTGACGGAGATCCTGCGCGGCCTGCAGCGCGACGCGCCGCAGGTGCCGGCCGAGGTGATGGAGGCCGAGGCGCGCGGCGCCCTCAAGGACTTCGACGCGCTGTTCGCACGCTTCGACCCGGAGCCGATGGCCTCCGCGTCGATCGGGCAGGTCCACCGCGGCACGCTGCGCGACGGCCGCGAGGTCGTGCTGAAGATCCAGTACCCGCTGATCGACGAGATCGTGAAGGCGGACCTCTCGAACCTGCGCACGGTGCTCCACGGCGTGCTCGCGCTGCTCACGGACGTCGAGTTCGAGCCGATCTGGCAGGAGGTCCGCGACCGGCTGCTCGAGGAGCTGGACTACGCGCACGAGGCGGCGAACATGGAGGCCGCGGCGGCGCTCGGCGACCCGGGCATCGTCGTCCCGCGCGTCGTGCGCGAGGCGTCCACGCGCCACGTCCTGACGATGGAGTACGTCCCCGGGCTCACGGCGGACGAGGCGTGCGGCGGCCGGCACCCCCAGGAGCTGCGCGACCGCTGGGGCGCGGTCCTCTTCACGTTCCTGCTGCGCGGGCTGTTCCTGCACCGCCGGCTGCACGCGGACCCGAACCTCGCGAACTTCGCGTTCCGCGAGGACGGCACCGTCGTCGCGTACGACTTCGGCTGCGTCAAGCAGATCCCCGGCCCGGTCGCGCGCGGCTACGCGCGGCTCGCGCTCGCGGTCATCGAGGGCCGCGAGCGGGAGATCCCGTCGATCCTCCTGGACATGGGCGTGCACAAGGAGGGGGGCGCGCCCGTGCCGGGCGACGTCACGGCGCGTTACGCGGCGGTCTTCGCGACGCTCGTCCGCGAGGGCGCGCCGTACACGTTCGGCTCGGACCCCGCGCTGTACCAGAAGCTGTTCGACCTGACGGTCTCGAACATCGGCGAGGCCACGGACCTGCGCTTCCCGCGCGACGTCGTGTTCGTGGACCGCACGCTGCTCGGCCACTACGGCAACCTCGCGCGGCTGCGCGCGACGGGTCCCTGGCGCGAGGCGATCGTGCGCCACGCGTCCGCCGCCCTGTAGGCCGGCGCGGCGCGGCCCGAGCGCGCCCGCGCGGCGGCATGACGTCCCGCTACTTGCGCGACCGCGCGGGCTCGGGCGCGCGGGCAGCGGCCCGCGCGTCGTCCCGGGGTCGCGAGGACGGCCCCGTCTCCCGGAGCAGGAGCGCGAGCACGATCGCGAGGAGCACGCCCCACAGCAGGGGCTTGAACGCCCCCTGGTAGTGCTCGAGGTCGAACGGCGCCGTCCCGCCCGAGACGCGCACCAGCAGGTTCGCGAACGCCGGGCCGAGCAGCGCGCTGAAGGTGAAGTTGATGAAGTTGATCACGCCGGTCGAGGTGCCGCTGACCTCCGGAGGGTTCGCCTCCTTGATCACGGTGTAGGGCAGCATCGCGGCACCCGAGGCGAGCCCCGCCAGGAGCCCGACCACGTACGGCGGGAAGACGCCCGGGACGCCGTACAGGATCCAGGCGAGGCACGCGAGCAGCACGACCGCCGCGCCGACGATCACCGGCTTGCGGCGCCCGATCCGGTCCGACAGCCAGCCGAGCAGCGGGCAGCCGATGATCCAGCCGAAGGGCACGGTCGCGGAGCGCATCACGGCCGCCGCGTAGTCCATCCCGTGCGCCTCCTGCAGGTAGCGCACGCCCCAGACCATGTCGAAGATCGTCGTCGGGATGAACAGCAGGCCGGCGACGATCCCGCACAGCCAGGACTGCGGGTTGCTGAAGACGAGCTTCATCGCGCGGCCCGCGCCGCGGATCCACGACGTGCCCGCGGGCGGGGCGGCGGCCGCGGCTGGCGCGGCGGCCCCGGCCGGGGCGGCAGCCGCGGCCGCCCCGCCCCGCGCCGCCTCGCGCGCGGGGATGAGCCAGTAGAGGAGCACGGCGATGCCGAGGCCGCCGACCCCCATGGCGGCCCAGAACGCGTTCCACGAGACGCCGGCGCCGATCAGCGGCCCGACGACGAACTGGCCGGCGGAGCCCCCGGCCATGCCGAACATCTGCGTCGCACCGATCAGCGTCGCGGCGCGCGAGGCCGGGAAGTGCGTCGTCGCGATGTACGCGGCGCCGACGAGCGCGAAGACGCCGCCGGCGCCCTGCAGCAGGCGGCCGGCGCTCGCGAGCTGGCTGTTGCCGGTGGCGAACAGCAGCGCGCCGAGGCCGACCACGGCCGCCCCGATCGGGATCACCTTGCGCGGGCCGAGGCCGTCCATCGCGGCCCCGGCGACGAGGCTGAACGGGGAGTAGCCGTAGTAGAACAGGCCGACGAGCGAGGCGACGCCCAGGGTGGACAGGCCGAAGGCGTCGCCCAGCTGCGGCATCATGACGGCCGGGGCCGACCGGAGCGTGTACTGGTAGAAGTAGTACACGGCCGTGACGAGCCACGCGACCACGACCGCCCTGGTGCCGTTCTTCATCGCGAGCCCCTCCGCTCCGTCCCCGGCCGGCGCGCCACGCCGTCAGAACCGCCGCGTCAGCGCTGCGTCAGCGCCGCGTCAGCGCCGCGTCAGCAGAGCACGACGGATACGGCGAGGCCGCCCTCGGAGGTCTCCTTGTACTTCGCGTTCATCTCCTTCGCGGTCAGCGCCATCGCGTCCACGGTCGTGTCGAAGTCGACGCGCCGGTTCGACGGGATCTCGTTGCTCGCGATCATGAAGCCGGTCCACGCCTTGACGGCGCCGAACGCGCAGCGCTCGATGCACGGCACCTGCACGAAGCCGGCCACGGGGTCGCAGGTCATGCCGAGGTGGTGCTGCAGCGAGGCCTCGGCGGCGTTCGCGACGACCTGCGGCGCGAAGTCGTAGGCCTCGGCGAGGAACGCGGCCGCCATCGCGGACGCGACGCCGATCTCGGCCTGGCAGCCGCCCTCGGCGCCGGACAGCGTGGCGTTGTGCTTGCACAGGTAGCCCACGGCGGCGGCGGCGAGGAACCCGGCGCGGATCTTCTCCTGCGCCAGCTTCCGGCCCCCTTCGCCGACGGCGAAGACGACGGCCGGCAGCACGCCGGCCGACCCGCCGGTCGGGGCGGTGACGACGAGGTGGCCGCGCGCGTTCTCCTCGGAGCCGGCGAGCGCGGCCGCGGCGACGAGCCCGACGCCGCGCTGCGTCGCGTAGGCGTCGTCCATCGAGCGCTTCCAGACGTCCGCGGCCTTCGTCTTGAGCTTGATCGGGCCGGGCAGCGTCGCGATCGGCGCGGCGAGGCCGGTCTTCACGATGCTCAGCATCGCCGTCGCGATCTTGTCGATGAACGCGTGGATCTCGGCCTCGCCCTTCCCCGAGACCGCGACCTCGTTCGCGAGCACGACCGCCGACAGCGGCAGCTTGCTCTTCTCGCAGTGCTGCAGCAGCTCCCGCATCGTCGCGTACGGGTACTTCGGCTGCCCCTTCTTCGGCGGCGTGTAGCCCTTCCACTCGATGAAGCCGCCGCCGACGGAGTAGTACTCGAGTTCGTGGAGCGCCTTGTCGCCGCCCATCAGCTTGCAGGTCATCGTGTTCGGGTGCGGGAAGTCGCCCTTCGGCGCGTCGTACACGACGTCCTTCAGCGTCTGCTTGAACGTCTTCCCGCCGAGCTTGACCTCGAACGTCTGGTCCGGCCTGTCGCGCAGGCCGTCGAGGAACGCCGGGTCGACGGTCGCGGGCTCGTTGCCGAGGATGCCGGCGAGCGCGGCGCGCTCGGTGCCGTGCCCCAGCCCGGTCGCGGACAGGCTGCCGAACAGGTGCACCTTGAAGCCGGTGGCCTTCGCGAGCACGTCCGCCGGCAGCTTCGTGCAGCGCTGGTAGAAGTCGTACGTGATCCGCATCGGGCCGATCGTGTGCGAGCTCGACGGCCCGGGGCCCACCTTGTAGAACTCGTCGAGCGTCGTCAGCACCGGGCCCTTCGCGGCCTTCTTGACGGCGAGCTCCGGCGAGATCTGCTTCGCTGCGGCGGGAGGCGCGGCGGGGGGCGCGGCCGGGGGCGCGGCGGGCGGCGCCGCGACGGCGGGCAGCGCGCGGCCCGCGATCACGCTCGCGGCGCCGACGACGGCGCTGCGCATCATGAACGCGCGGCGGTCCACGCCCTCCGGGATGTCCGCGTCCTGTCCCGCGTCGAACGGCGGCGGGCCCTCGACCTCGACACGCTTCATGGCGTTCCCCTTTCGGCCGGGGATGCCCGGCCCGCGGCAGCTTAGCGCCGCGCGCCCGGCGTCTCGCCCCGGGAAAAGTCCCAGCGCGACTCGCCGTCCGCCGTGGACTCCCGTCCCGGGCGCCTCGCGCCCGCCGTGGACTCCCGTCGCCGTGCGACCTCCCCGCCCCCGGCGCGATCTCGCCGCCAGGTCCGAAAACGGCCAGACGGCCCGGCATCGCGGCGGTAATCTCCGGTCCATGACGGCCGTCACCCGCCCCGGAGCGCGCCCCGCGCTCGACCCCTCGGCGTGCTTCCGCGCCCTCGCGGCGCGCGACGCGCGCTTCGACGGGCTGTTCTTCGTCGGCGTCGCGACGACCGGGATCTACTGCCGCCCGGTCTGCCCCGCGCGCACGCCGCGCGCGGACCGCTGCGCGTACTTCCGCAGCGCGGCCGAGGCGGAACGCGAGGGCTTCCGCGCGTGCTTCCGCTGCCGGCCCGAACTCGCGCCGGGCGGCGCGCCGCTGGACGCCGTGCCGCGCCTCGTCGCGGCGGCGCTCGCGCGGATCGACGCGGGCGCGCTGAACGACGGCTCGGTGGACGACCTCGCCGCGGAGTTCGGCGTGACGGGACGCCACCTGCGGCGCGCGCTCGAGCGCGAGATCGGCGTGACGCCGGTCGCGCTCGCGCAGACGAGGCGGCTTGCGCTCGCGAAGCGGCTGCTGCACGACACGACGCTCGGCCTCGCGGAGATCGCGCTCGCGTCCGGGTTCGGCAGCGTGCGGCGCTTCAACGCGGCGTTCCTCGCGCGCTTCGGCGCGCCGCCGTCCCGGCTGCGCGAGCGCCGCGCCGCCGGCGCGCCGGGCGGGAGCGCGCCGGGCGGGAGCACCCCGGGCGGGGGCACGCCGGGCGGGAGCACGCCGCGCCGGGGCACGCCGGGCGGGAGCGCTGCCGGCGCGCCGCGCGAGATCGAACTGCGGCTCGACTACCGCGCGCCGTACGACGCGGCCGGCCTGTTCGCGTTCCTCGGCGAGCGCGCGATCCCGGGCGTCGAGGAGCTCGCGGACGGCGTGTACGCGCGCACCGTCCGCCTCGGCGGCGCGGCGGGCCGGATCGCGGTGCGCCACGAGCCGGCGCGCGGCGCGCTCGTCGCGCGCGTGCCGGACGCGCTGTTCCCCGTGCTGATGCCGCTCACGGCGCGGCTGCGTGCGCTGTTCGACCTCGACGCCCGCCCGGACGCGATCGCCGGCGCGCTCGCGCGCGACCCGGCGCTCGCGCCGCTCGTGCGCGCGTGCCCGGGCCGCCGCGTGCCGGGCGCGATCGACGGGTTCGAGGCGCTCTGCCGCGCGATCCTCGGCCAGCAGGTCTCCGTGCGCGGCGCGCGGACGCTCGCGGGGCGGCTCGTCGAGCGCTTCGGGGACCCTTTGCCGGGGGGCATGGACACGGACACGGGCACGGGCGAGCCGTGGCGGCTGTTCCCGGCGCCCACGACGCTCGCCGCGGCGCAGGAAGGGGACGTCGCCGCGATCGGCCTGCCGCGGGCGCGCGCGCGCACGCTCGTGCTCGCGGCGCGCGCCGTGGCCAAGCGCGCGCTGCGGCTCGACGCCCGCGCGCCCGTCGAGCCGGCGCTCGCGGCGCTCGCCGCGATCCCGGGCATCGGCCCGTGGACGCTGCAGTACGTCGCATTGCGCGCGCTGCACGACCCCGACGCGTTCCCCGCGGGCGACCTCGGCGTGCGCAAGGCGCTCGGCGGCCTCGGCGCCGCCGCCGCGAACGCCCGCGCCGAGGGCTGGCGCCCGTGGCGCGCCTACGCCGTCGCGCACCTGTGGGCGAGCCTCGCGCCCCACCCCACCCTCGCAGGAGAGACGGAATGAACCCCGCGCTCGTGGCTTGCTTCGTCGACTCACCCATCGGGCGGATCCGCGTCGTGGCCGACGGCGCCGCGATCACCCGCATCGAGTTCCCCGGCGAGCCCGGTCCGCCCGCCGCGGACGGCGCGGGCGACCCGCTGCTCGCGCGCGCGGCCGCCCAGCTCGCGGAGTACTTCGCGGGCGCGCGGCGCGCGTTCGACCTGCCGCTCGCGCCGGCCGGCACGCCGTTCCAGCGCGCGGTCTGGGCCGCGCTCCTACGCATCCCGTACGGCACCACGACGTCGTACGCCGTGATCGCGGCGGCGATCGGCCGCCCCGCCGCCGTGCGCGCCGTCGGCGCCGCGAACGGCCGCAACCCGGTCCCGATCGTGATCCCCTGCCACCGCGTGATCGGCCGCGACGGCTCGCTCACGGGCTACGGCGGCGGCCTTCCGATCAAGGAGCGCCTGCTCGCGCTCGAGGGCGCGCTGCGCGCGCCGACGCTCGCGTTCTGATCCCGCCCGCGACGCGCGCTACCAGATGATCCGGCCATCGAGCGTCTCGTCCGGCGGGAGGCCCAGCTCCGCCAGGATGGAAGGCGCGACGTCCTCGATGGCCGGCGCAGCGGTGAGCAGGCGGCGATTCACGAGGAGGATCCCCGGCACGAGGCTCGGCTCGAGCGAGCAGTGGTCTCCGGTCCAGTAGCGCAGGTTGTCCTCGAACACCGACGTGGAGAGCCCGCCCAGGGTGTCCTGCCACGACACGCGGTAGTTCAGCTTGTTCGCGGGCCTCAGGTCGGGCACCTTGCGCGCGTCGAAGCCCCGGTAGATCTCCTCGCGCCGGTAGACCTTGAATACCGGACGCTCACCCGTCGCGGGGTCGACCTCCCGCTCCAGGCCGTCCCGGATCGCGGCGATCGTCCGCTCGTAGTCGTCGCCCGGCATCACGATCCCCTGCGCCTCGCGGCCGGCGACGTTGAGGTAGATCGAGCCGAGCCCCATCGCCCACGCGCGCGTGCGGCTCCAGTCGATTCCGGAGAAGACGTCCACGCCGGTCACGTCCTTGTCGAACAGTTGCTGAAGGTCGCGCGTCCCGGTCTGCCCCTTCAAGCCCAGGAAGCCGTGCTGGTACAGCCATGTGTTGTAGTTGATCTGGCGGCGGAACGACGAGAAGCCGTGGTCCGACGCGACGAGGATCAACGTCCGCGGATCGAGGCGCGCGCGAACCCTGCCGATGATGGCGTCCATGCGGGCGTACGTCTCGCGCATCGCCTCCTCGTATCGCGCGGCGAGCGCCGGATCGTGAAGCGGGTGCCCGGGATCCAGCTCGTGCCAGAGCATGTGGCCGGCCCTGTCGGGGAACTCGAAGTAGTGCGCGAGGATGTCGGGCGGGTCCTCGGCGAGCGTGCGGAACAGGATCTTCTCCGAGGCGTCGACGGTCGCGTTCATGTCCTCGAGGAACAGGTCGATGCCGCCGACCCCGGAGGGCTGCGACCAGGTGTCGGTCGACCAGCCGATCGTCTTGAACAGGCCGACCGAGTCCGACAGTTTCTCCGCCCACTCCGGTGGCCACGAGTAGGCGACCGGGTGACACGACGGGTGGAAGTTGATCGGCATCATGTACAGCTGAACTTCGGGCTCGAGCGCGACGAGCTTGAAGCGCACCATCCCGCGCAGCGGCTGGACCGTGTCGACCAGCCAGTTGAGCGGGAAATCGAGCACGACCCAGTCCGACCACTGCCCCGGCGTCAGGCAGCCGCTCTGGCCGCTGAGTTGCCAGCACAGCTTTGCGTCGTCCACGTCGAGCCGGAGCGGCAGGTCCAGCCGCTTCTCGACCCCCGCCCGGGCGAGCGCCGCGACCAGCGCTCCTTCGCGCCGGCGCCGTTCGTCGGCCGGCAGCTTCTCGCGACGCCCGCGTTCGCGTTCCCGCTGCAGCACGTAGTCGTGGAACGGGAGATTGAAGGGCCCGACCACGTGGGTCTCGATCGCGCCCCTCCGGGCCGGAAGGCGCAGCAGTTCGAGGCTGAACTGGTTGTCTCCGGGATCGAAGCCCGGGTCCGACGTGTAGAAGCTCGGCGTCCCGACGCGCCCGCGCATGTCGGGCACCCCGAGACCCGAGAGCATCCACGAGCCCGGCGGGAGCTTCTCCGCGGGAAACGTGACCGGCATGTGCGTGACCGTGACGCGCAGCCCCGACCGCGCGGCGATCGTCCAGAAGGGGGTTCCCTTGCGGTTGTTGGTCGCGTCCGGGAGCTCCTCCGGAAGCAGGCGGCCGAGGGGACCGCCGGTGCCCAGCCCGACCACGGCGGCGGCCGCCGCGCCGGCCAGCAGGCACCAGCGGCAACGTACCCGGGCGAGGCCGAGGCCCGCCGCGAGGAGCAGCCCCGACCCCGCACCCGCGAGCGCGCCGAGCAGCAGGCCGTTGCGCGCGCCGGCGAGGAACGGGCGGCGCCCGGGCGTCACGAGCGCGAGGTCCGGCGTGTACGAGCCGTCGCGCCGCTGCAGGAAGTCGAAGATCTCGGTGCGCCCCGGATTCAGCCCGGTCGCGAAGCTCGCCCATGACACCGGCGTCTGCGGCGGATTCGTCGGCGTGAGCGGCGAGTACGTACCGGCGGCGGCGAGCGCGTCGAGGTTCGGCAGGCGTCCCTCGCGCCGGTACCGCGCGACCAGGCCGGGATCCGCCCCGTCGAAACCGAGGATCACGACGCGCGGCACCGGCGGCGGCGGATCGGCGGCGGGACAGGGCACCAACTGGGCCAGTCCGACGAGGACGACGGCGGCGATCCCCGGCACGCGGCGGCTCGGACGGCGCGTCGTCGCCGGCTCCCGTTGGCCTGGACGGTCGCGCCGCTCCCTCCCCCGCGCCTCGGCTGGAGCATCCCGGTATGGCCCCGACGGCGTTCCCTGCGGCATGACGCCTCCTCGTGCGTTTGGGTCCATCCTTGACGGCAAAAGGATACGAGCATATTCTCATTAAAACCATGCCACGTCCGATCCAGGTCCGCAGCGTCGCCGCGCTTCCCCCGGCGCGCCGGTTCGAGCCGGTCCTCGAACCCGGGGCGGTGGCGCGCGCGCCCGTCCTGCTCGGGCTGGACGAGGCGGAAGCCCTGCGGCTGGCGGACGTCGAGGGGCTGTACCAGGAGCAGGTCGCGGCCCGACTCGGCGTGTCCCGCCCGACGGCGGCGCGGATTCTCGAGGCCGCCCGGCGGGCCGTGGCCACCGCGATCTCCGACGGGCGGCCGCTTCAGCTCGTCGGCGGCATCGTGGCGCCCGGTGCGGACCCGGTGCCCGCCTGCCCGGTCCACGCCGGAGCGCGGCGCGGGGGACGGCGATGCCACTGCGGCCCCCGGCCGGGGCCCGGCACAGGCGGCGATACCGAACGGGAGACGGACATGACGAGAGGAAGCAGGACGGGAGGACGCTGGGGTGGCGGCGCCGGGCTGGGGACGGCGGGACGCGGTGGGGGCTGGGAACGTGGCGGGGGCGCCGGGCCGATGGCCGGATGCGGCCGCGGCGGCGTGCTCGCCTTGCCTTCGGCCCGCCCGCTCGGGGCGTCGTTCCGGGTCGCGATCCCGACCACCGACGGCGTGCGCGTCTGCGATCACATGCGGCGCCGCGGGTGCTTCGTGGTGGCCGACGTCGTGGACGGCGTGGTCACCGCCCGGCGTGAGGTGCGGACCGCGTGCGCGCCGCGTGTCCCCGCCTGGGGACAGGACGCCCGGGGAGGCGGCGCCGGCTGGGGCGGCGGCGGCCGCGCGCTCGCGGCCCTCGACGGCGTCGACGTCGTCCTCGTCGGCGGCGCCGGGCGCCGGGCGCTCGAGGACCTCGCCACCTTGGGCGTGAGGGTGGAGCCCGCACGCGCGGACCTCGTCGACGACGCCCTCGAGGAGTTCCTCGTCGGAGTGCGCCGGGCGGTCCGAGGCCCGGAACCCTCGACCCCCGAGTGATCGGCGCGTGGACCTGGCGATCCTTCTCGCGGCCTCGCTCGCGGGGAGCATCGTCGCGGTGCTCCTCGCCGCGATCCTGCTCGCGCAGGGGGCGCGCGGCCTCGGCGCCGCCCTGCCGCGACTGGTCAGCTTTTCGACCGGCACGCTGCTCGGTGCCGCGCTGCTCGGCATGGTTCCGCACGCGGCGGCGGGCCTCCCCGCTCCGGCGCTCGCCCGCTGGCTGCTCGGCGGCCTGATAGGCTTCTTCCTGCTCGAGAAGCTGCTCGTCTGGCGGCACTGCCATCGCGAGGAATGCCCGGTCCACGCCGCTTCGGGGCCCCTGCTGCTGATCGGCGACGCCGTCCACAATTTCGTGGACGGCATCGTGCTCGCCGGCGCGTTCGCGAGTTCGACCGCGCTGGGAGTGGCCACCGCCGTCTCGACGGTCGCGCACGAGGTCCCGCAGGAACTCGGTGAATTCGCGGTTTACCTGCGGGCCGGCTACACCCCGAGGCGCGCCTTGTTCCTGAACCTCCTCACGAGCCTCACCACGTTCCTCGGCGCCCTCTGCGGCTACGCTTTCCTCGGCGCGATCGGGGACGCAGGCCCGTATCTCCTGACCGTCGCGGCGGCCGGGTTCCTCTACGTCGCGCTGGCGGATCTGGTGCCCGCGCAACGGGCGCCCGCGACGCTCGCGGTCACCGTCCTCGACGTGGCGCTCACGGCCACCGGGATCGGCGTGATCGCGGCCCTCGCGCGGCACTGAGGGCACCGCGACGGGGGTGCGCCCGGCACCGCGGCCTCGCTACGATTCCAGGGGTACGACGTCCTTCGGGGAGCGGATCGTGTAGTCCAGCTGGATCTCGCGCTTCTCGCCGGGCGCGAGCGTGACGTCCCACTCGAGCACGCCGGGCTGGTCCGCGACGTCGCGCCAGCCGCCGGTCGTGCGCTCGCCGCGCTTCACCTCGATCCGCTCGTCCTGGCTGACCGGCACGCGGTCGCGCACGACCACGCGCACGGGGTGGTCGCGCCGGTTCTCGAGCTGCGTACGGTACGCGCGCGCCAGCTGGTCCTCCCGCCCGCCGAACCCCTCGCGGCTGCGTTGCTCGGGCGTCGCGGTCCGCTGCACGACGACGCGGTCGTCGCTGCCGAACGGCAGCTCGATCTCGGCGCCCGGCGCGCTCTCGGCGTGGTGCACCTCGCCGAGGTACGTCGCGCCGCTGAAGACGCGCACGGGGCCCGCCAGCATCGGGTAGTCCTTCGACGCGAGGCCGCGCGCGACGAGGTACGCCGTGGGCGCGACCGACGGGACCGTGCGGTAGCCGAGCGTCACGGGCAGGAGGCCCGAGCGCAGGCGGACGCGGTGCTCGCGCGCGTCGGCGGGGATCGCGGAGCGGCCGGGGACCGCGAAGACCGTGGCGTAGGCGGTGCGGAGGACGTCGGCCTTGGTGACGGTCGCCCCGAAACCACCGGCCGCGCCGCCGTACGAATTCGTGGTGTTCTGGTAGTACGCGCTTGGCTCGGCAACACCATCCCTGAGGATCGTCGTCGTCGTGTAGTCGCGCCCGGCGATGGGCAGCTCGGATAGCTCTGCGCCCGAAATCGCCGTCCTCTGGTTCGCGTGATCGGACACGTGCGGCCGGACGATCGACGCCGCGAGCACCGGCGGCGCCAGCCCCCGCGCCGGCGAGGTGGTGGACAGCCGCAGCTCGACGTCCTCCCAGTCTTCCCCGGTCTTCTGCACGACGACGCCCTCGGTGACCAGCGCGACCTCGGACTTCTCGGCGTCGAGCGTCGCCCGGTAGGACGGCGTCCAGTTCGCGCCGGGCATCACGTACGTCAGCTCCAGGGCGAGGGTCCCGGCGGCGCGCGCCTCCAGCGTGACGGCCACGCGCCGCGCCTGGACCCCCGGCTTCGGCCGCGCCGCGTCGCGCCGCGCCCGCGCGAGCGTCAGCTTCTCCGCGAGGTCGCGCGTCTGCGCGGCGCGCGCGAGCGCGCGCTTCCCCAGCTCGTCCAGCTGCGCGCGCAGGAAGGCCCACGACTGCTGGATCGCCTGCGGGTCGGGGCGCGACGGAGGCGCTCCCGGCGCGGACGCCGCGGGCGCGGCCCGCAGCGCGCGCAGGAACTCGAGCGCCTCGGCGTCCGCGGTCTCCTCCTGCGCGATCGCGCGCTGCTGGTCCTCGAGCGCGCGGACCTCCTTCTCGGCCGCGGCGAGTTCCGGCGACGCGGCCGCCTCGCGGACCTCGGTCCCGACCTCGATCGCGCCGATCGCGGCCGCGACCCCGCGGGCCTCGACGCGCACCGAGTCGGTCTCGAGCGACATCGGCAGCCCGGCGAAGACGACCTCGGACGCGCCCTGCGCGAGGCGGACCTCGCCCGCGCGGATCACCTCCGCGCGGCCCGGGTAGACCGTCACCCGGACGATCGTGGACGGCACCTCGACGGGACCCGCCGCGCGCGCGACGGAAACGCACAGGACCAGCGCAACGACGGACGCGAGCGGCAGCGCACACGGCAGACGCATCGGGCACCTCCGCCGTGGATTCCCGGGCGGCGGCCCGCCGCGTTCGCGCCCCGTTCGCTGCGGGGACGGCGCTGCATCCCGCGGGCGCGCGCGCGGAAGGGGTCCGTCGGGCCGCGGTCATTTGCCGGACGGATTTGCCGGGCGTCGGGAGGCTCGCCCGACGCGCCACCGGCCGCGCCAAGGGCCTCCGACCGTTCCGCGCAGCGTGCGCGCCGAGAGCGCGGCACCCTCGGGGCGTCGGAAGGCGCCTCGCGCGCGAGGGCGTGTTCGTGGGTGTTCGACGGAATCGTCCGGCAAGTGACCGCGCGCGCCGGGGCACCCCCGGCGCGCGCAGGCCTCGCCGTCACGTGACCGGCGGCACCTCCAGCGGCTCGAAGCGGAAGCCCGCCGCGCGCAGCCGCGCGACGAGCGGGAGCCCGAGGGCGGTCGCCGGCGTGAGCACGCCGCCCGGACGCTCGCCGGAGCCGGCCGTCTGCGCGAGCAGGAGCGCGGACTCGGCGAGCATCACCGCCGTCGCGCCGTAGCCCGGGTCGAGCGGCGCGGCGACGGCGTAGCGCAGCGTCCGCCCCGTCGCCGTCGTGCCCTCGAGCACGATCTCGAAGCTCCCGCCGGCGCGCGTCGCGTCGCTCGGGCCGGTGCCCGGCTTCGGCGACACCCGCGCGAGCAGCGCGCGGCCCGCACCGGAGCGCGCGAGCGCCGTCGCGACGCCGAGGAACGCCGCGATGCCCCACGCGCGGAGCGCGCCGCGCGCGCCGGCGCCCGCGTCGACGACCTCCTCGTAGCGGAAGTCGCGCCCGTAGGGAAAGCCGGCGAGCGCGTTCGACCGGCGCACGACGCGCGTGTTGATCGTCGCCATCACGAACGGCGCGAGCCAGCGCCCGGTCGCCGGGTCGCGGCGCGGCAGGTGCCGGTCGGCGACGGGGCCGGTCCCGGACGGGGCGACCCCGCGCGGATCGAGGGCGTGCGCGTCGGCCTCGCGCGGGTCGAGCGCGTGCGGGTCCGCCAGCAGGCGCCGCACGGCGGGGTCGCGCGCGGCCTCGCCGATCACGCGCAGCGACGCCGCGCTGCCGCCGCTCACGCCGCCGCGCATCCGGACGACCCGGTAGCGCGCGGCGACCAGCCGCTCGCCGGCCTGGGCCGCGTGGTCGTGCAGCGCGAGCACGCCGAGGTCCGACGGGATCGAGTCGAACCCGCACGCCGGCACGATCCGCGCGCCGCTGCGCCGCGCCGTCCCGTCGTGGCGGTCGATGGTCTCGCGCATGAACGGGACCTCGCCCGTGAGGTCCGCGTACGCGGTGCCGTGCTCCGCGCACGCGGCGACCAGCGCGCGGCCGTGCAGCAGGTACGGCCCCGCCGTCGTGCAGACGACGCGCGCCTCGCGCGCCAGCGCGGCGGCCTGCTCCGGGTCGTGCAGGTCGAGGACGCGCCGCTCCGCGCCCGGCGCGGCGCCGGCCCGGACCGCGTCGAGCCGCGCGCCGTCGCGCCCGGCGACGGCCCAGCGCAGCCCGCCCGCGCGCGGCGCGAGGTACGCCGCGACCAGCCGGCCGGTGTAGCCGGTCGCGCCGACGAGCGCGAGGTCGAGCGGCCGGTCGGCCGTGGAGGGGCGTGCCGGGACCATCATCGAGACAGTGTGTCACCGGTGTGGCCCGCCGGGAACGGGGGACGTACGATCGTGTCCGCCCGGCGCGTTCGAACCTCCCGGAGACATCGCGGTGAGCGAACCGTACGAGGCGCCGTCCTCGGTTGAAGCTGGCGCGGCCGAAGCCGGCGCGGCCGAGTCCCCCGACAGAGGACCCGCGGACAGCCTGGCCGACGAGGCCCTCGTCGCCGGCGTGTGCGCCGGCCGCGTCGAGCTGTTCGAGGTGCTGGTCCGCCGCCACAACCCGCGGCTCTTCCGGGTCGCGCGCGCGATCCTGCGCGACGAGGGCGAGGCCGAGGACGTCGTGCAGGACGCCTACGTGCGCGCGTTCGGCGCGCTGCACCAGTTCGAGGGGCGCTCGAGCTTCGCGACGTACCTGACGCGGATCGCGCAGCACGAGGCGTTCGCGCGGCTGCGCCGCCGCGCGCGCACCGTGCCCTACGACGACGCGGCGCCGCCGCCCGCGCCGCCGCGGCGGGACCGGGCCGGCGACGGGCGGCCCGACCACGCGCTGCTGCGGGACGAGGCGGTCGCGCGCCTCGAGCGCGCGGTGGACGCGCTGCCCGCGATCTACCGCGTCGTCTTCGTGCTGCGCGAGGTGGACGACCTCTCGGTCGCGGAGAGCGCCGCCGCGCTCGCCGTGTCGGAGGAGGTCGTGAGGACGAGGCTGCGTCGCGCGCGCCTCCTGCTGCGCGACCTCCTGGGAGAGGGCGCGCGCGACGCGTTCCGGTTCCTGCGGCCGCGCTGCGACCGGATCCTCGCGGGCGCGTGCGCGCGCTTCAGAGCGACTTCAGGAACTGGACCAGGTCTTCCTTTTCCGCCGGCGTGAGCCCGAGCCCGAGGTGCGCGTCGTAGTGGTCCACGACGGCGCCGAGGGTCGCGAACCGGCCGTCGTGGTAGAAGCCGCCCTTCGCGTGCGACCACAGCCCCTTCAGCGGCGACGTGCGGTAGCGCCGGTCGGGCGACCGCTCGGCCTGGAACGCGTCGATCCCGATCTCCGCGGGCAGGTGCACGTTCCAGCCCGGCTCCGTGTAGAGCGGCGGGACGTGGCAGGTGCCGCACTGCGCCCGCCCCTCGAACAGCGTGCGGCCGCGCGCCGCCGCCGCGGCGTCGAACGACCCGGGCGGCGGGCCCGGCGCCGGCAGCGCGAGCTGGTACGCGTGCAGCGCGGGGAGCTTCGGCGTGACGCGGTCCGGCGTGTTCCGCGTGTGGCCGAGCCGCGCGCGCGCGGCGACCGGGAAGCGCGCGGCGTCGTCGAGCCGCGCGTCGAGGAACGTCCCCTGCCCGTGCATCTCGACGTTGGCGACGAGCGCGTTCCAGTGGGACACGCCGCCCCAGCCGGTCCAGGTGTGGAGGTTCACGCCGGCGAGGCCGAACGCGGGCGGGATCAGCACCGCGGCCGTCTTGCCGTCCGGGCGGAACGCCTTGCCGTCGAGCGTCAGCGTGGCGTCGAACCGGCCCGGGCCCCAGCTCGCGAGCACGGCGCGGACGGTCGCCTCGTCCACGCCGAGCAGGTCGGCGAACGGCGCGACGGTCGGCGCGAGGTTGATGATCGCGCCGACGTCGAGGTCGCGGTTGGCCCAGCCGTCGCGGCGGCGGCCGATGCCGGGCGCCACGCGGTCGTCGACGGTCGAGTGGCAGAGCGCGCACTGGATGCCGACCGACGCGAGCCGCCCGCCCTCGAAGAAGCCCTTCACGCCGATCACGGCGTCGCGGCGCAGCAGCTCGGCCGTGACCGCCGGATCGTCGAGGTCGATCGGCCCGGTCAGCCCGGCGAGCGCGTCCGCGTCCACCTTCAGCCCGACCGCGAGCGCCGTGCGCGGCGTCACCGTGGCCAGCGCCTCGTGCAGCCGCAGCGCGCCGCCCCAGAACGCCTCGCTGCCGAACGTGTCGTGGCGGAAGGTCTGGCGGCCCTCGAGGAACTGGCGCGCGGCGTGGCGCGCCGCGGCGTCGTCGAGCGGGATCGCGCCCAGGTCCTTCCTCTCGCGCCAGCGCGGGGCGTCGGCGGCGACGACCTGGAAGACGGCCGCGGCGGCGCACAGAGCGGCCACGGCGAACGCGAGGCGCCTCCTCGCGGGCGAGCGCAGAGACATCGTGGATCCTCCCCGGCGGGGACGCGGAAGGGTCCGGCCCCGCGTGCGCGCCCGGGCGAGGCGCCGTCCACCAACAGAGTGCGCGGAAGCGAAGACGTGACACGAACGGACGACCTACACTCCCTCCCACGGAGGATCCCGCCCATGTCCGCCCGCACCACGCCGCGCCGCGCGTCGATCGTCCCGCTCTCCGCCTTCGCGGCGGCTCTCGCCGCCGCGTTCGGCGTCGCGTCCGGCGCCGCGGGGGCCCCGGGCGAACCGCAGGCGCGCCTCGCCGGCCGCACGTTCCTCCCCGCGGCGACGTCCCGCCCGGGATCGCCCCCGTCCGGCGCGTTCCTCTCCCCGGACGAGCGCGCGACGGCCGCGGCGAACGGCGTGCGCGGGCCGGCGCAGGGGCCGTACCTGCCCGGCCAGCCGGTGCAGGGCTTCTCGAGCATGGTCCCGGCGGAGGGGGGCACGTGGTGGGTGCTGGCCGACAACGGCTACGCCTGGCGCCCGAACTCCGCGGATTTCCAGCTCGCGATCTACCGCGTCGACCCGCGCTGGGGCGACCCGGCGGGCCCCGCGGTCCTCGCGACCGTCGTGCTCCACGACCCGGAACGGCACCTGTCCTGGACGATCGTCTGCGACCCCGCCTGGGGCACGCCGCTGCCGCCGTTCGCGTTCAACGCGCTGCCGGCGCCGCCGCGCGCCTGCGGCGACAGCGCGGCCGAGCGGCGGCTCACCGGCTTCGACCTCGACCCCGAGTCCTTCGTGCGCGCGCCCGACGGCACGTTCTGGATCGGCGAGGAGTTCGGCCCGTTCCTCGTGCACGTCGCCGCGGACGGCCGCGTGCTCGAGCCGCCGGTCCCCTTCCCCGGCGTCCGCACGCCGCAGAACCCGTTCCTGTCGATCGCCGACCGCACCCGCGCCGAGCGGCCGAACCTGGCCGGGAGCCGCGGGCCCGAGGGCGTGGCCCTCTCCCCCGACGGCGCGACGCTGTACGCGCTGCTCGAGGGCGCCGTCGCCGGCGACGACCCGCGGGACCTGCGGATCTACGTCTTCGACGTGCGCCGGCGCGCGTTCCGGGACGAGGTCCTGCGGCTGACGCTCGAGCTGCCGAGCCAGCAGGTGAATCTCGCGGCGCTCAACGACCGCTCCGGCGCGCGCGTCTACCCCGACGCCGCCGCGCCGCCGCGCGGCCCGGTCTCGATCGGCGAGCTGAAGGCCGTGAACGACCGCCAGCTGCTCGTGATCGAGCGCGACAACGAGGGAGACGGGCCCGCGGCGCCGCGGCACAAGAAGGTCTACCTGCTCGACCTCCCGCGCGCCCGCGGCGGCGGCGGACGCGTGACGAAGACGCCGCTGCTCGACCTGCTCGCGATCCCGGACCCCGACGGCCTCGGCGGGGACGGCGACTTCTTCCGGCTGCCGTACTACACGATCGAGTCGGTGCACGTCGTGGACGCGCGCACCCTGCTCGTCGCGTCGGACAACAACTTCCCGTTCTCGAACGGGCGCGCGCGCGGCCGCGCCGCCGACCGCTCCGGGCCGCTCGCGCCCGACCCCACCGAGATCGTCCTCGTGCGCCTCGGCACCCCGCTCGACGTCGACCCGCGGCTCCTCCCGTCCCGTGGGGGGATGTGATAGAAGGGGCCGTCCGGGCCGGGGAGGGACCCCGGCCCGATCGGGAGGAGAGACCGATGAAGAAGGCCATCGCGCGCACCTTCCTGCTGGCGCTGACCATCGGGGGCATCGCGCTCACGTCCTACGCGCTCGCCGGCAAGAAGCCCCCCGGCGGCGGCGGCGGCGGGACCGCGTGCCCCGACGTCTGGGACCCGGTCACCTGCGCCAACGGCGTGACGTACTCGAACCAGTGCTACGCGAACGTCGCGAAGGCGCCGGGGCCCTGCGTGCCCGCGGGCGGCGGCCCGACGCAGGTCGAGTAGGCTCCGACCGCCTTTCGGCGACCCGTATCCGTAACGAAAACGGCGCCGGGCCCGCGCGGGCCGGCGCCGTTCTCGTTCGACGGAAACGAAGGGCCGTCAGATCTTCAGCAGCCCGCCCTTGCGGTAGATCTCCATCTGGATCGGCGAGAACGGCTGCGCCTCGAACACGCGGCCGTCCGCGCGCGTGATCCGTCCCGTCGGCAGGTCGATCGTGACGACCTCGCCGTCGCGGATCCCGGCGTCCAGCAGGTTGCCGCTGACGATCGGCAGCCCCGCGTTGATCGCGTTGCGCTCGTAGATCGCGCCGAACGAGCGGGCGACGATCGCGGCGACGCCGAGCGCGAGGAAGCAGTCCACCGCCTGCTGGCGCGAGCTGCCCGCGCCGAAGTTGCCGCCGGTGACGACGATGTCTCCCGGCTGCGCCTTCCGCGCGAAGTCCTCGTGCCCCTTCAGGTTGTCGAACGTGTACTTCCCCATCTCCGCCAGCTCGGTGATCGCGAGGTAGCGGTTGTGGAAGATCATGTCGGTGTCGATGTTGTCCTGCGCGATCACCCACACGCGGCCGGTGAACGTCGTCGGCTTGTCGGCGGCGCCGGGGGCGGCCATGCCTTCGGCAGGCCGCGACCCTACGTCCGAACGCGACCCCACGCCCGCCTGTGACCCGGCGGAGCCCCCGCTCTTGCCGGCGGGCCGGTGGCCGGAGGCGAACAGGACGGGCTGCTCGGGGATGGCGTCCGCGGTCGTCAGGATGCCGGCCACGGCGGAGGCCGCGACCGTCGCCGGCGACGCGAGCCAGACCTCGCCCTTGCCCTGCTTGCCCGCGAAGTTGCGGTTGCCGGTCGAGACCGTCACCTCGCCCGGCCCGTTCTGCCCGACCTGCCCGGCCGCGCAGCCCGCGCAGCCGGAGTTGCCGACCAGCGCGCCGGCCTTCATGAAGACGTCGATCAGCCCGTCCGCGAGCAGCCGGTCCCACACGGCGCGCGTCGCGGGCACGATCTTGAGGACGACGCCCGGGGCCACGCGCCGGCCGCGCAGGATCGCGGCGGCCGCCTGCATGTCCTCGTAGCGGCCGTTCGTGCACGAGCCGAGGAACGCCGAGTCGATCTTGCGGCCGCGCACCTCGGCGACCGTGGTGACGTCCTCGGGGTGGCCCGGCTTCGAGCAGAGCGGCGTGAGGCCCGTGACGTCCAGCTCGACCGTCCGGTCGTACGACGCGTCGGCATCCGCGTACACGGGGGTGAAGGTGGCGCCGGCGCGGCGGCAGGCCTCGACCACCTCGGCGTTCGGCGGGAACAGCGCGATGATGCCGCCCATCTCGGTGGCCATCGAGGCGACCGTGATCCGCTCGGCCAGCGTCAGGCGGTCCACCACGGGGCCGTAGAACTCGGCGGAGTAGCCGAGCAGCCCGTCCGCGCCGAAGTGCCGCAGCAGGAAGAGCGCCAGGTCCTTCGCGGTCGCGTCCGCGGGCCGCGTGCCCTGCAGCACGACCTTCAGCGACGGCGGGACCTTGAACCAGACGCGGCCGTAGGCGAACGCGGCCGCGATGTCCTGGTCGCCCATCCCCTGCCCGAACGCGCCGATCGCGCCGAGGATGTTCGCGTGCGAGTCCGTCGACACCAGCGTGGCGCCGGGGCCGACCAGCCCCTCCTCGATCGCGATGTGGGTCCCGATCCCCGCGTCGATGTCGAACACGCGGATGCCGTTCTCGCGCGCGAAGACCCGGCAGGCCTGCTGGTTCGTCGCGTACTTCTGGTCCGAGCCGGTCGGGTTGCAGTCGAACGTGAAGAACGACTTCGCGGGGTCGGCGACGGGCAGGCCGTGGTCGCGCAGGTTCTTGACCACGTTCGCGCCGCCGAAGTCGCGGGCGACGCGCGCGTCGATGCGGACGTCGTGGATCTCGCCCGCGCGGGCGACGGCGACGTCGGCGTGGGCCGCGATGATCTTCTCGATGAGGGTGCTGCCCATGGCGCGGTCTCTCCTTCGGAATGTCGGGGCTGACGGCTATCGAGGCTTACGGGTTAATGATATTAGCATGGAGTTGCCTCTGGCCGAATGCCATTCGGCAACCCGGCCAAAGACCCGTACGCCGGGGCATTTCTACTCGTAGCGGAGGGACTCGATCGGGTCGAGGCGGGCGGCCTTGAGGGCGGGCCACAGGCCGAAGACGATGCCGACGCTGCTCGAAACGGCGAAGCCGAGGATCACGGACCAGAGCGGCGTCGAGACCGGGAAGTTCAGCGTGGCCTTGACCAGCAGGCCGAGGCCCATCCCGACCGCGATCCCGATCGCGCCGCCGACGCCGGTGAGCGTCACGGCCTCGGCCAGGAACTGGACGGCGATGTCCCGCTCGGTCGCGCCGATCGCCTTGCGGATGCCGATCTCGCGCGTCCGCTCGGTGACGTTGACGAGCATGATGTTCATCACGCCGACCCCGCCCACGAGCAGCGAGATGCCGGCGATCACGATCATCGCCGCCGCGATGCCGTTCGTGATCTGGCGGAAGTTGTCCAACTGCCCCTGGCTCGTGAAGATCGCGAAGTCGTTCTCCTGGTTGCTCTTCAGGCCGCGGCGCGCGCGCAGCACGGCCGTCCCCTGCTCGATCAGGTCGTCGTAGACCTCGGGGCTGTGCGGCACCGTGGCGATGTGGATCGTGTCGCCGGGCCGGTCCCCGCGGCCGTTCTTCACCTCCGGGAACTGGTCGTCGAACGCGCTGATCGGGATCGCCACGAAGTTGTCGTTGCTGCCGTCGAAGAAGCTCCCCTTGTGCTCGAAGACCCCGATCACCGAGTAGGCCACGCCGTTGACCCGCAGCACCTTCCCGAGCGGGTCCTGCAGCGGCCAGAGCGCCGACCCGACGTCCCGGCCGATCACGCAGACGCGCGCCCGGTGGCGCAGGTCCGACTCGCTGATGAAGCGGCCGTCGTCGATGAAGTGCGTGTTGGCTTCCATGTTGTCCGGGGCGACGCCGACGACGAGCGGCCCGTTGGCCTCGTTGCGCCCGGCCTTCACGGTCAGCCCGGAGAACTTGTAGCGCTCGGGTGAGACGGCCTTCGCCGCGGGGACGAGGCGCTTGATCGCCTCCGCGTCCTCGAGCGTGAGGTCGCGGCGCCGGCGCTGCTCCTCGGGGATGTTCGGGCCGCCGCCGAAGCGCGGCTCGTACTTCTGGAACTGCACGAGCTGCGTCCCGAACTGCGTGAACGCCGACGAGACCGCGTTGTTGAAGCCGGCGACGAAGCTGACCATCAGGATCACGGCCATCACGCCGAAGACGATCCCGATCAGCGTCAGGAACGAGCGCAGCTTCTGGCCCCACATCGCGGCCAGCGCCGAGCCGATGTTCTCGCGCAGCGCGGTGAGGACGGGCGCCGGCATCACTCGGTCCTCAGCGCTTCGATCGCGTCGAGCCGCGCGGCGTTGCGCGCCGGGAAGTAGCCGGCCGCGAGGCCGACCACCGCCGCGAGGCCGAGGCCGAGCCCGAGGATCGCCGGCGAGAAGCGCGCCGGGAAGCCGAGCGACGAGACGAGCATCGCGGCGCCGGCGCCGACGGCGACGCCGACGACGCCGCCCCCGAGCGAGAGCAGCACTGCCTCGAGCAGGAACTGCCGCCTGATGTCCCGCTCCTGCGCGCCGACGGCCTTGCGCACGCCGATCTCCTGCGTCCGTTCCAGCACCGAGACCAGCATGATGTTCATGATCACGACGCCCCCGACCCCGAGCGAGACCGACGAGATCAGGATCATCAGCAGGAACGCGGCCCCCGAGATGCTGCGCCAGAGCTGCTGCAGCGCCTCGGCGGTGATGACGCCGAACGGGTCGGGCCCCTTGAACGACGTGTGGCGCAGCGCGCGCAGCACGCCGCGGACCTCGTCCACGGACCGCTCCACGCCGGGCACGCCGCCGGCGGCCCGCACGAGGAAGTCGAGCGACTGGCGCGAGCCGCGCATCTGCTGCATGGCGCGGATCGGGACGTAGACGATGTTGTCCTGGTTCTGGCCGAGCACCCGGCCCTTCTTCTCGATCAGCCCGATGACCTTGAAGGCCCGCCCGTCGAGCGTGATCTCGCGCCCGATCGGGTCGAGGTGCGGGAACAGCTCTTCCTTGATGTCCCAGCCGACGACCGCCACGGCCTGCGCGGTGCGGTCCTCGGTGTCGAGGAAGTAGCGCCCCTCGGCGAGGTCGACGTCGAACAGCAGCGGCAACGCCGACGATCGTCGCGACGCCGATGATGATCCCGAGCAGCGTGAGGAAGCTGCGCAGCGCGTGCGCGCGGATGGCCTCGAGGGCCTCGCGGAGCAGTTCCGAGACGTTCATGGCGTCGGGCCCGGGCGCCGGCTACGCCGCCGCCGCCGGCTTCTTGCCCTTGTCCTCTTCCTGCGTGACCTTGTCGCCCGGCTTCAGCTCGCGCAGCGCCTTGAACGGCCCCGTGACGATCTGCTCCTCGCCCTTCAGCCCCTCGGTCACCTCGATCGAGAGCTCGCCGACGAGCCCGGTCTTGATCGCGCGGAAGTCCACCTTGCCGCCGTCCACCACGTACACGCCCTCTTCCTCGCGCGGCGCGCCGGGGACGGCCTTCTCGCCCGGCTTGCGCGGGACGTCCCGCACCACGAGGGCCTGCAGCGGCACGGCGACGACGTTCTCGCGGTGGCCGGTGAGGATGTCGGCCTGCACGGAGAGGCCCGGCTTGATCCCTTCCGGCGGCTCCTTCAGCTGGACCTTGACCTTGAACTTGATCGCCTGGTCCACGCCGGTCGAGAGGATCGGGCTGCTGCCCACCTCGGTGACGACGGCCGGGAAGCTGCGGTTGGGGTACGCGTCGACGCGCACGACCGCGTCCTGGCCGACCTTCACGTTCGGGATCGAGGTCTCGTCGACCTCCATCTCGGCCTCGACGATCGACATGTCGGAGATGGTCAGCAGGACGGTGCCGGGCTGGTTCTGCACGCCGATGACGGCGACCTCGCCCTCCTCGATGCGCTTCGCGGTCACGATGCCGTCCATCGGCGCGCGAACCGTGGTCTTGCTCAGCTGGTAGCGGGCCCCCTCGACCTCGGCGCCGGCCTGCGCGACGCGCCGCTCGACCGCCAGCACGTTCGCCTCGGTGGTCTGCAGCATCGTGCGCGCCTGGTCGAAGTCGGACTCGGCGATGATCTTCGCCTCCCAGTTCCGCTGGGCGCGCGCGAAGTCGGCCTTCGCCTTCTCGTGCGACGCGCGCGCGGACGAGAGTTCCTTCTCGAGCGCCTCCATCCCGGCGGCCGCGCTGGCCGCGGCGGCCCGCGTGTTGTTGGGGTCGATCTCGAGCAGGAACTGCCCCTTCGTGACGGCGTCCCCTTCCTCGACGGCGAGCCGGGTGACCTGGCCCATGATCGTCGCGGAGATGTCCACCTTCTTCTGCGCCTGGATCTTGCCGTTCGCGCTCACCTTCGCGGTCAGGTCCTGCTTCTCGACCTTGCCGAGCTGGACCGGCGTCGGCTTCGGGCCGCGCTGGGCCACCATCGCTCCGCCGCCGATCGCCACGACGGCCCCGACGAGGATGACCGCCCACCAAACCTTCTTCATAGAGCCGCGTCTCCGGGGGATAGTTGCCTTGCCGGACAGGAGTTTAGGCTCAGGGGGGCCGGCCGGGGGCCCCGTCCGGGGGCCGATCCCGACCGCCCGTGTTGCGCCCGGGCCGCCGGCCGACCGAGATTCCGTGCGGAGGCCGCCATGTCCAGCGCCACCGTCGAGATCGACACCGACATCTGCGACAACAGCCAGAATTGTCATGCGGTCTGCCCCGAGGACGTCTTCGAGATCCAGAACGGGCGCGTCGTGATCGTGCGGGCCTCGGACTGCACCGCCTGCTTCAAGTGCGTCGAGGTCTGCCCCGCCGGCGCGGTCACGGTCGACTACTAGTCCGAAGCCCGTCCCGGGGGAGGCCCCGTCCCCTGGGGGCTCCCTCCGGGAGGACGACGTCCGGGGTCGCGGCCGATGACCGCCGCAGGGCGCCCGTTTTCGACCGCTCGCGCTTGACCCCGGCCCCCCGGGATGCCATCTGCAACACGGCGTACACTGGCAGGCGCCGGGATCCCGGACCGCCGAGGGGGCCATGCGCGAGATCATCGAACTCAAGTCCCGCATCAACCAGCTCTTCGAGGAACTGATGGC